>ERZ780195.578-NODE-578-length-36097-cov-15.481522_pt1 | contig 36097 bp, 59 predicted proteins | sample MGYA00511017_ERZ780195 | MGnify/ENA primary metagenome ERZ780195 (study PRJEB29588, sample SAMEA2159974) | human gut metagenome | biome: human gut; feature: human-associated habitat; material: faeces | place: Denmark | collected 2008/2010 ...
TACTTCAGAAAAGATAGCCGACGGGGCAATTACTTCAGAAAAGATAGCCGACGGGGCAATTACTTCAGAAAAGATAGCCGACGGGGCAATTACTTCAGAAAAGATAGCCGACGGGGCAATTACTTCAGAAAAGATAGCCGACGGGGCAATTACTTCAGAAAAGATAGCCGACGGGACTATTTCAACACCAGATATTGCGAATAATGCGATAACTTCTGCTAAAATAGGGGACTATCAAGTGACAGAAAGAAATATTGGATTAAGTTCTATATCTACTGACGCATTACAAGATAATTCAGTGTCAAACGATAAGATTATAGATTACAGTATTGATTCTACCAAAATAGCTGCATTAGCTGTCACAGATGATAAACTGAATCTGACTCCTTATTTCTTAGGCGGATATGCAATATACGCATATTCATTCCAATTAGAGAAAACTGATAACGCGATAAATAATAAAACATTATTTGAAACACCAAATATTCCTAATAGCGCTACATTGGGAGGCTCAAATAATCCACAAATGACTATAAATTTTACTAGAGCAAAAATACAAACAGTAATAGTAAGCGCATATAATTTAAAAGATAATAATGCCCAAATATTCCCTAAAGTTCAATATAATTATGGGGCTGGTACTGTTACAATTTTTGCAGATAGTATATCAAAACCTTATAATGTTATATTTAATATGATTGTATTTTTAACGAAATAATATTATGGAGAATCAGGCGGGGGGATTTCAAGGTTTTTTAGGAAGTTTATTTGCAGTAGTAATAAGCTATATAGCACCTATACATGATTATGTTATAATTATCGCTTATATATTCTTGATAAACTTTATAATAGGATTGATAGAAGATATCATTGTAAAACAGAAAACGTTTAAATGCAAAAAGTTTTATTTCTGCTTATGTGAGATGTTAGTGTTTTATCTCTTAGTAGGGAGCGTTTATTTTATAGGTAATAAATTCCATAACAAAGCTATGGCATTACAATGTATCTCGGCTATTGTATCCATAGTTACCTATTTTTATTCATTAAACATATTGACAAACATAAAATCATTGTTACCGAACAACAGGGCAATATCTTTTATTCATTATATAGTAAGTTTTGAGATGGTAAAGAAAATACCGTATTTTAAAGAGTTTGAAAGCCATGAAGCATCTGAATCAAATAGGGGAAAAGGGGCTTAACCTTATAAAGGAATTTGAGGGGTTAAGACTGGTTGCATATAAGTGTCCAGCCGGAGTATGGACTATCGGGTATGGGCATACATATAATGTAAAAGAAGGCGATATAATAACAGAGGCTAAAGCGACGGAATATCTTTTAGATGATATTTCTAATGCTGTAGATATAGTATCCGGCTCAACTATGGATGTGGAATTGACACAAAACCAGTTTGACGCATTAGTCTCTTTTACTTATAATGTCGGGGTGAAGAACTTTTCGGATTCTACACTTTTGCGTAAAGTGAAATTAAATCCGAATGACCCTACTATCGCTAATGAGTTCAAGAAATGGATATATGCAGGGAAAGAAGTGCTTTCAGGGCTTGTAAGGAGAAGGAAGGCAGAATCTGAATTATATTTTAAGAAATGAGAAAATTTGGGGTGTTATTGGTTCTCTCGCTCTTTCTGTCCTTTGCTTGTGGCTATGTCATAGGCAAACATGCCAATACACCCCAAATAGAGGCCCATACAGACACTTTCGTGATAACGAGGGTAGATACTATCATTGACACGCTTTTGGTTCCAAAATACATCAAAATAAAGGAGACTATCAGAGACACGTTGTATGTTCCTGAACTTTCTAAGCCGGCAGAAGTAGAAATACCGATATCCGAATACTGTTTTGAAGATTCTACATATTCAATATGTATGACCGGATATAAGGTAAAGGCTAAAAAGATAGAGGTTTATTCTCCAGTCAAGTATTTAACCATAACAAAAACTGAAACGCATATTAAAAAAAAGAAAAGCCACTTCAGCTTAGGATTGCAGGCAGGATATGGTTACGCCATTTCTTGTAATAAATTTTCTCCATATCTCGGTTTTGGTGCACAATGGAATTTCTTAACATTTTAGTGTGTTGGTAGTATAGAGGATAGAAATATTCTCATGCTATTAAAAAAAGGCTGCAACTTTCGTTGTAGCCTTTTCTACATTATCATTTAATATGAAAAAATTAAGTGGTAACAACTATTTTCCCAAACCGTTGTAGATACATATGAATATTAAACACTATGCAAATATATAAAAACTCCCCGAATTTCACAATTTGGGGAGCCTCATTTGCCAATTTTTCTGTTTTCCGAAATGCTGTACTTAATGATATGTACAAATATATAAAAAATCCCGTCTATTTTCACAAACAAACGGGGTAAAAATATGAATAATAATGTTTAACTAAAACTAAGTTTGTCGGACTGTATTAAAAAGAATAGGTATTTGTCTCTTATTTTTCTTGTTATTTTAACCATTAAATCTGCCGTTGTATCGTCAAATTGGTTGAAGTTATCATTTATATAATCATATATCTTTTGCAATTCTGCTATAGTATCCTTTAGCATCATTTCAAGAGAAGGAATAAATTTAATAGGCTCTATAAAGGAAAATTTTAAATATTGTTCAAAATTATAGGGCGGTATCCCTCCAGTTACTACAGTGCTTTCCGCAATTTCATCTACAAAATCAATTAGTTTTTCGTTTATTTCGTCAAAATACGGATGATAAGTCATAAAGTCGTGCCCTACCATAGTCCAGTGACGGGCTTTAATATTCTCAGCGCATATTTTTAATGACGCTTGTATAATATTTAAAATTTCCTCTGTTTCCATGATTTATATTTTAAAAAGGACAATCATCATTATTATTATTTCGACTATTATTGTTTTGTTGTGTCTCTGTTTTATTTGTTTTTATCTCAACTCCTTTACCGCAGAATATTTTAGGTTGATTTGACAATCTTTCTTCTGCATTTTGATTTATGTAAACTGTAATGTCACTTCCGTAAGGGTCAGGCTGTTTACGTTTACATGCACATAGCTTAACAACATTGGCTTCATTCCCATTTTTCCGCAGGAAATTTTTTATTTTATCCGAGGGGATTTGGCTCAAATCTATTTCAATAACAATCATTTCCATACACAAATATATTAAATTTTATAATTCAACGTATATTTCTCGTTCATTTTCTTGTTTATCAGAGTTGTATAAATCCGCTAACTCTTTTAAGTTATCAGGACTTATAATAAATAGACACCCCTTTTTGTTTTTTTCCTTTATAGCTACAAGAGGTATTTTCCCCTCTTTCTTGGCTTTTTTAGAAGTATCATCGAATAATCTCCATATCGAAAACGCTTCACGAAGTTTGCATTCTATATAAATATCAGGGTGCATAGAGTCAGAGTGAGTATTATGCCCTGAATTGCTACCGGAAAGGGGGACTCTTTTAGTCCCAAAAAGGGCTGCTACTGCTGCCTCGAATCTTTGCCATGTTCTTTTACTTGTTGCCATATTATTTTATTTTGAATAAATCTACTCTGTCACATAGAAATACAGTATCATTCCCAATATTTGTATTATCTATGATTTTTTGATAATGTTCTTTATGTTTAGATATATATCTTTGTGGACAAGGAATCCACTTATAGCCTCTGTAGTTTTTAAAACAATCCACTATTGTGGGTTGAGGGCTATTGTCTGAATCTATACGTTTCCACGAAGATTTTTTTATAAGTTGCCAAATAACATTTTCGTCATGACCGAAAATAGGTAATATATGTTTTATAAATAAATCGGTAAAATTGTAATCATTTATATGATTATTAAATGTATCATCATACACAAACCTAATATAAATTGGTTCTGGTGCTATTTTTGCTGCAAGATAAGTTAAATTATAAACAGTAATCCTTAGCGATTCATAATATTCTACCAATCCATGACAATTTATAAACATACCTAATTTTTTATCATATCTTATTCTGAAGTCAAAGTATCTTACTCCATGCTTGAACTGTTCATATATTGTCAACTTCTGGCATTTTGACGTAAAGTTAATCAGCTTCATCCACCATTTGCGTGGTTCCAGATATGTGTTTGCGTTGTGCGCTCCGAGTATCTTTTTCATTTGCTTTTGTTTTTTAATATTAGTTCTTCTTCAAAAGGACAAAATTGGGATTTTTCCCAATATTCGTAGTATTTCCCAATTGGATGTTCTGGTTTATCAGAATTGACTACAGTTCCCTTTAAATAATCACCATTTTCTAAGGCTATAATAATAATATTTAAATCTGGATTAAACGCTAAAACAGGGAATTCTTCCCAAGAGATGTCCGCGTGATTTATTCTTGTCTGTATCATTTTCTTATATTTTAAAGATTTCAAATTCATCTGCATAATCTAAAATATACAGTTTTTTTTTGCTTTTCGGAAATGTGTTCATAAACCCTTCCTCTTTTACTTAAATGTCTGTTCAAAAAATATTCTCTGCTCCCAAGTTCTCCATATCTTTTATCATTAGCAAGTCCTTTCTCAGAGCATGTTACAACTCTTATCCTATCTATGTCAATTAGTACAGGGCGAATAGTCTCTATTGAACTGATTGAATCGTTATAAAAATAATGTTTTAGTCTAATATACTTTTTCATACAATTTATTTTTAAATTCTACATAATAAGAAAATAGTTATCATAGATATTATTACAGCATAAGATAATAAGTATGTATTTTTAATCTTTAAGAGTTTGAGTCTTTCTTCTAAATTAACCACCCGTTTACTTAGTCCGAGGCAATTCTTTTCAGTAATATTTTTATCCCTTAATTTTTTTGTGTATAGTCTAAAATTTTCGTCCATCCATTCTTTTATTTTTGGTTCAATATCATTTAATGCATTATAAATATCTTCTTTTTCTCCACCTCTGATAAATCCAATAGGAGTTGTGAAGTTTTTTGAATTGGGATATTCGTTAAACTCAATTCTTACAAGGACTCCATTTTCTTCCATAAAAATGCGTTCAGCTTGTTTTTTAATTTCTTCATCTGTCATTCTTGCTTTTTTGACCAGTTCGTCATAATCAAATCTATCTATTATGACTACATTTTCTATTTCTGCCATGTCTATTTATTTTTAAATTTTGCACAATACGGTCTAATTCCTACAGAACGATATATATTTAAGACACTGCAAAACACCATGAAGTCTTTTACTTCTCCTGCGTTTTTGCAATTTCTACAGTCGCACGATTTAGGAATTTCTTTCTTTTTCATTTAGTTCTCTGATTTTCTCACAATGTATTTTGTAGGCATAAGCGAACATTTTTAATGTTATTTCATCAAAGTAAAAATCTCCTTGAAATCCCCCTTTGGTGACAACGCTAACTGCTAATCCATTATCTACAAAGTTGATATGTATACTACTGTTATCTGTCCCTCTCATTGAGAGGATTTGAGTTTGGTCATATTCCATAATTAAGTCCTCCAAATTATTATTATTTTTTTTGTAGTTTTTCAATTATTTTATTTTGGTATTCCACTAACTCCTCAAGTTCTTTTATCTCGTTCTTTAAAGCTTTTAAAGCTTCATTGTATTTCTCTTTCTCGAATTCCGCAAAAGTGTAGCTCTTACATGTACAATCCTCTATATTCCCAGAAACAGCAACCGCCATGCATTCAGGAATCAATATTTTCTCCCCTTCTTCGGTATATATGTAATGGCACTTCATATCTTTTTTATAGTTAAATATGCTTCTTTTACTTTATCATGATGTTCACTTAGATACTGGTTAAGCTTAACTCTTTCTCCAAATAGTTTAAGGAATTTTTCACAATCACCAATCCAATTATCTTTATTATAAGGCTCAAATAAGACTACAAATGGCAAATCTCTTCCAAAAAATATTGCCATAGCAGCATAAGCATCAAGCTTATTGTATGCTTCTATTTGATATTTATTAGACATTATACCGAAAGTAATTTTCATTTTATTCATATTTCTCAAAATTTATAGTTACATATTCCAATTTACGTTCGTTAATCCAGTCTTCAGTTTGTTTATAAGAGAATTTTATTACAGCATCAAATCCTTTTGCCTCTAAAATTTGTGTAACAGATATTGCAGACTTAATCAATTCTTCAGGATTGCCGGATTCCCCAGCATCGATAATTTTTAATTCTGCTTTTTTAATTCCACCTAAAAAATTCTTCATAGTCATTTTCTATAAGCTACAGCCATATTCCTATCTATAAAGAAATGTATCCCAGTTGAACATTCATTCCATCTGCATTTATCAAAGTCTTTTACTTCAACTGTTTCACCCACTTTGTATATAAAGTTTTTATCATGATTGGAACATATTTTTGTTATATCAGCTATACTTCCGTCAAGATTTTGTATTTCTAATACCTCCGCCTTTGAACATCTACATTTTATAGTTGTTGATGAACTTCTCTCTGCATCCTCACATATTTTTAATTTAACGATATATCCCCTACATTTTTTCCACCCTATAAAACTTCCCTCTGTTGGGCATTGATATGACAAGAAAGATGTATATTCTGAATAATCAGCGCCTTCCAAATTAGCGTATTTCAAATCGGCGCCTTTCAAATTAGCGTATTTCCAAATTAGCGCCTTCCAAATTAGCGTCTTCTAATGTATCTTTAATTGTGTTATTCTCTTTCTCAAAAGAAAATATCACATCTCCAAAGACGGATTTTATGTCTATTCTAATTTTCATAAGTTATTGTTTTTATTGTGTATTAAATTGTATTTTCCTCTGAATTTCAGGTATAATTTTTCTTGTTTTGCAGTAAACGGCATAAAAGAATGATTCAACCAGCGACATATATAATATACTTTGTCATTTGAATAGTCCTTATTATCAGAGGTGATTATCCAGTCTATTTTAGCCCCATTTTGTTTTGCTTTTTCTCTTGCATATATAAAACAATCAACAAGTTTAGGATATCTCATCAGCCCGATATAGTTGCTATTTAGGTTTGCTTTTGGACATACTATACATCCGACTCTTTCACGCCACTCATACTCTGGATTAATTGGAAGATTATATCTATGAATATAATCCCATACGTCGCTATCTGTCCAATCTATTATTGGTTTTAGTTGTATAATGCCCGAAGTTCCTACTGATTGACAATGTTCCTCAAAATAATCATCTATAAGGTTCTTATTCTTTTTTAGTATCGTTTTGTTTCTTATTTCAAATGCTGTTCGTTCTTTCCTTTTAAAACTTTCATATTTTCTAACTCCGACAATTGAGCATTCGTCTACATATTTTCTGTTGTGTTTGTAGTCCTTACAACAATAAGCGCTCCGAACAGACGGCAATAATCCTACATTATTCCGCCAAATATTTTCAATAAATCCGAATTTATGGTCTCTACGCTTTATCACATCTGGATAATTTTCTTTGATAAACTTTAAAGTGATATTGCTTTCAAAAGAATGATTAAAATAAGATTTGAATTCAATCCCGCTTCGTTTGCATAAGTCATAACATACCTGATTGTCTTTACCTCCTGAGAATCCTAATCTTACTTCAAATCCCATTGCCTTTGCAATTTTTGAGAACTTCTGTATTCTCTCGATTGCCGTTTGCTCTATTTCTTCTGCAAATAAGTTCATTATATAAGTTTTTTATGTTTTAATCTTTTGATTGCGTCTTTCCTTGAATAAGCCATTATCTTATGACCTTTTACATTAAATTCTCTCTCTTCTTTGTGAGGGATTCTTATTTTCTGAACGTCAGAAAATTTCATTCTGACTTTTGGTGTATTAAGCATAAATAATGTTTTCATACGAGTTGTTTTAATAAATTATCTAATCCTCTACCGTCTTGAATAGATTTCCCCGTTGCCCATCCTGAATAAGGGAAATATTTTACATTGATTCAAGAATTTTTTTATAGTATGATAATTTATCTTTTATTGTATCAAGTAAAATCGGCTTTAAAACTTCAAAATCTACGGATACCTGACGAAGAGGATTTTTTATATAAAATTGGCAGTTTGAAAATCCTTTTCTGCTAAATACGTATTCCAACATTTCAAGTTCATTAATTATTCTATCTAATTCCTTTATTTTTTTTATTTTTTTTCTGTCCATATATTTAGTTTTTAGTTTCTATAATTACATATTCATCATCTCCGCAATCTTCAGGGAACATCCCGAATTTTGGGAAATCTTCTGGATAGGCTAACCGACAAAGTGGGCAAGAAAACGCATAACATGCACCTTGGAACTTCACTCCGCATAGGTCTATATATTCTGAAAAAAGTAACCGTCTCGCTTTCTTAATAAACTTCTTTGAAAGCCTCCTATTACACTTTATATTCCTTTTTGTAAGCCCTTTTGCAACTATTAATTCTGCATCAGAAAGATTAATTTGTTTCCCATTATAGGTATATACGCCATCATAACAACGAGGATGATGGCACCCATATCCATTGTTTATAATGGTATCAGATGTGAAATATCCACATCTACTACTCAAAGTATTTATATCTATAAGTCGTTCTTTATTGAATACTTCACTTATTGGCATATTTTTCAAATAAATTATCTATTTCTAAATTTACTCTATCTGCAAATTCCCCAAATGATTCTGAAAATTCATCATCATTCAAATCATCTACAATTTTAACTACTCTTTCCGCGTAAAAGCGAGCTTTTGATAAGTCTTTCATTAATACCAAATTAGAAGATGAATCTACTTGCTGTATTATGTTCGTAAGCTCAATTGCAGCCTGAGAAAGCAAATCAGCGAAAAGAGGTATTTTTTTACAAACATATACCGCTTTTTCTTTCTGTTCCTTAGTCATGTTCCCGAACAAATCCTTAATCGGTATCAATTCATATTTATTCAAGTTGTCAAGTTGCGTTTTTATTTGAGTTACTTTTACATAGTCTCTTTTTTGTAACGCTTTATTCATCTTTTCAAGTAAAATATCTTTCTCGCTTTTCATCTCATCTGGTTTTTAGTGTGTAATAATCAGTTAATAATTTCCTGCAAGCATTGTACACAATTACAGCTTCTTTTGTAGTATTGTTAGCCATTATCAGCTTTTGTATTTCGTTTTTATTTTCGTTTTCTACGGCTATTGTAGCTTCAGAAACATATCTTAAATAAGTCTCTGCCCGCACTTTGTTTTTGCTTATCAGATACTTAACCACTGGCAAACATGGTAACCCAATAGGCAATCTTTTTGTTTGTTTGAATTCATTGAAAGCATTCCTTTCAAAATCCGACAGCTGTTCAATTGAAAAATCTTTAGAATGGACTTCCAATTGTTTTACATTCCCGTATTTTTCGATTATCGCCTGAGAGCGATTTACGTGCGATTTAAAGGCTTTTAAAAATTGGATGATAGTTTGTACCGACATACGATAGAAAACCCCAAATTCGCCAGATAAACCATAAATTATCGCTATGTCGCACTCCTTTATGGTTAGCGCTTTGCATTCCGCCTCTAAAAATGTTGCGACATCTTTTGTCGTGACCTCTATTAATTCGTCCGTCGTTTCTTGATTTACCCTTAAAAAAGCCTTTTTTACTATGTCCATAGAAAACAAAAACAGTTCGTTTTTATTTAATTCGCTTATTTTCGGGTAATTTTGAGCTTCTTTTATTTGCTGTATGTCCATGATACAACCTCCTATTTTTCGTCTTTTTTGTTAAACATCATTCCAAATAATGAATCGTCTTTCCCCTCTTGTATATCCTGCATAATTTTAAAAGCGACTCTTTGCGTTTGTTCTTCCATTGTCTCCTTTTTTGCAAATCCGCGCGCCCCCCCTGCTAAATTTTTCGGATAAAAAACGCGGTTCGTTTGAATTTTAAGAGCTTTTGCCAATGTTGTTTTCCAGTTTATTTTTTTTGTTTTCGATTTCTTTTTGTTTTCCCAACCTTCAGTAGTGCCCCAAAAGTTTTCGATAGCGCATTCAATTGTTTTTATTATGTTCAATTCAGGAGGGTTGAATTCTTTTTGTTTTTCCATCCATTCTGCATCACATAGTATTTTGTCTACTTCCTCATGTAATTCTGACAAATAAACATTAAAATCTTTTCTCCAGTCTTTCTCTTTTCCCTCTTCTTTTTTAGAGATAGAAAATATATCGTTATTAGATGTAGAATTATATTTAGATATATTTTTTATCTCTTTTTTCTCTATAATGTTATTCTGTTTATTATCTGTAGAATTATCTGTAAGAATAATATTATTATTATCTACATTAACATCTACATTTACATTAACAGCTTTTTTTGCTTTCGTTTGCTTTTCAGAAAAAGCATTTGCTTTTTTTGCTTTCGTTTGCTTTTCAGATTCATTTTCTTTAGGAGGTCTACCTCCTTTTTTCCCTGCTTCGCTCCTTTTATTTTTTACATTTTCCCACTTTTCTAAGTCTCGCTCTATGTCTGACTTTATGAACTCGAAGCAAATATTTACGCCTCCGTCGTTTATAAAAACGGGTTCACCAGCGACATAATCAAAAATCGCATTTAATAGCTCTGCTTTTTGTGAATCATTCAGCAAATTTATTGCACTCCTCCACGACAAATAAAAAACAAATGATTTTTTAGGTTCCATGATGTAGATAATATAAAAAAAAGAGGTTCATTTTAGCTGCTACCCTAAAACAAACCTCTTTACGGTAATATACCGTGAATATCTTCTTTGTTGGTAGCAGTCAACACTACAAATATACGATTATTTTTTTAATTTCTTTATTCTTTTAAGCCTTTTTCTTGCCAAATCATATTTAGTTACCTCTTTATCTATCTTTTTTAATTTTTCTAATTTCCGTATGTTGTTTTCATTGTTTGCCATAGAAAATCCAAATATTAATATTGATGTTGCCGGAAATAACCTATAAAATTTCTTGCAAAACTCTACGCCTATATATGGGACTATATATATACCTAAGAGTAGAACAGCGAAATATAACAATATTAAAACGACTAAATAAATAATTATTTTTGTTAGTATCATAATTTTAAAATTTTAAGTGTTTTCCCTTTTGATTCTTTTTTTACTGATTCATATATCAACGGAAATTCAGTTTTTAGCTTCTCAGTGTCTATTGTGTTGCGTGTATAATCCCTAATTGTAGCCACTCTTACGCCTTCACATACTAATTCGTTGCAATTGTTGAAAAGTAATGCTATTTTGTTCTCTAAATCTTCTTTCTCCTTCTCCAGTATTTTTATTTTATTTTTTATCTCGTTATAGCTATTGACTAATTCCATGTATTCAGGAGAAATGTTCAAAGATATTTTTTCAGAGGTATCTGTAATATTAAAAATATCCTCTTTGTTAATTGGAGCTGGTGGAACCCCTTTAAGTATGTGATTTTCCGTGAATTCTTTAGCCCCGTTTAAAAGATACTCGAATAAATCTTTGTCAAAATCGAACATCCTCCATTTCAGTTGCTTTTGTCCATCATATACGACTAACATTCCCGCATCATATTCCCCGACACCCATATTCCAAACCAATTGCATATACCATGAATTAGGGAAAGTTTCGGGGTCGTTTAAATCTACAGTACGTAATGTGTCCTTTATTTCGACGACAATGCGGTTTTTCCTTCTAAATTTAAACAATTCCCTATCGGGTGAAGCAATTATATAGGGCGGGTAATTATCGTTGCTTAAAACGAAGTATTTCGCGCTTTCTTTTATCACCCTCTCTGTAGACTCTGTTTCAAAAAGAGCAGCGATAGCGTTTTCCATTGCTTGCCCCCTTTGGGTATTATAATTAATTTCATTTTCCATTGCTTGCCCCCTTTGGTAGTCGTTATACCAATCCAAAGGCGTTTTGTATTCATCATGACCAGTTATTACCGCTATATCATGCCCTCCAATAAAATAATTGCTTTTCCGGTAATTGTGCCACTCTTCGTAATTTCTAAACACTTTCCTATCTATCATATTGCCAAAATTTTACACTTGAATAATAATATACATTTCCGTCTACTCCGAAAACAAATGGTATACTTTCCGGATGGAACACCTCTATTTTAACATCTCCACTTTCTAAAATAATTCTTATTCTTTCATGTGAAGGAGGGAAAACCCTAGAATTCGTCCATTTCATCGAAAAATTTAGCCCTTTTTCTTTATTCATTTGTCCCGTCTAAATATTCTAAATCTGTTAAATTCTCGTTCGTTGGTGTCGAAAAATCATATTTAATTGCGTTTTCCATACTCTCCGTTTTCGGCCCGTATAAATTTAAAAGGCTTTTTGCTACTGTTTTATTAGCCATCATCTCAAAATCTGTAACCCATAATCCCATTTTATTTCTATAAGATTGCGAGTATTTTTGCGCGTGTGCCTTTATCTCCTCGACTGTCATATATTTAAAATATTCACCCCCTGAAAGATATTTTATATATGCAAGATTCCCAATATAAGCCCGTTTTTTTCGCTCTATATAGCCGTTATAGTCATATGTTTTCAATATTATTTCTCCTTTAAACGGGTCTATACCTTCAATATCACCCTCGCGAACCTCTGAGCCATTTATACGTTCTAATTTTTGCGTCCTATTAGCTAATTCAATGAATCCACGATACATTATTTGTGCTTGTGCGTTGTCCTTGTAAGAGACGATACACGATTGCCCAAGAGCGGGAACCAATGATAATCCAGTAGTTGCAATAGCTAACCCGCATAAAATGACACTGTTCGGGTTGCAGAATTTCAACTTAGAATTGTACGAAGCTTGCAAAATGTTTTCTACGAACGCCCGCCCCTTTGATTCTCCTAAAATTTGGCAAAAACGCTCTAAATTGTTTGAATTAAGGGCTAATTTCTTTATGTCTTTGTAGTAGTTCACTGTCTGTACAGTCGCTACGTTGTTTTTTATTTGTTTATTTATGTCCATGATTATTCAATTAAATATGACTATACTATCATTTAAAAATACCTCTACAGTATCAGCGTAATTATTAATTTCTTTTGTTTTTTGCTCTTCTAGTATTTGCGTATCCAGCATTCCGCCAATCAAGATTAGCAGAAATAATATAAGCCCGCAAATAGCGTTTAATTTGTCTTTTTTAGTTGTCATAATAATATCCTTTTGAATAAATGTTGTACCCGTCTTTTATATTGATAAAATCATTTATCATTTTTAATGCAATATCCTTTGCCTCTTTTTCGTCTCCTGCATACTTTGGAGAGAATTCCCATGTTTTTATGTAGCCTTTAATATCTACTGCTATTCCATTATCAATGGTAATTTCTGAATAAAAATTACACAATTTATCAAGGATTATTATTTCATCATTCAATATACATACTTCGTTGGTTCCTACTTCCATATTAAAATAATTAAATATGAAATAGGACGCTATTTGCCTATAAAGCAATTCTATATTAATTATTCCTATCATCTTTTAAGTCGTTTAGTTTTTTATATGTTATTATTGCTTTTTTTATTTCGTCTACTTGGTTATTATATGTCTTCTCTCCTGAATTAGCGGACAAGTATTCAATTATTTCTGATTTATTTTTGATTACTAATGATATATAAGGGCGTATGCTCAAATTGTCCGTTAATCTTTTAATAGTAGTATTTAGTTCACAGATAAAATAATATTTATCCGCGTCCGATGGAACTGGAATAAGGGTTAATATGTCTTCAAAATCGGTCAAAATATTTATATTGTTCATATTATTTCAAATTTAAATATTACATCTTGACCCGCATATGAATAATCCTTTATCTCGAAAGGGAACATTTCCCCTTTTATTCCTTCAGCCGTGAAACATGTATAGGTATGTCCATCTTTTTCGTAAAAATCGTTAAAATAGCATTTTTTTGACAATAAAAACGGATGATAAGTACCTATGTTCAATTCATATTCACAAAAAACGAATCTAAGCAACTCTTTTTCGGAATTTTTATCCATTCTAATTTTGCGCCCCTTCATACATTCTACCTTTTTAGGGTTAATGTGAGCTAGTTTTATGTCTGTCAAGTCCGCATAATAGCCGGAATCTTCTCCGTTCTTTGGTATTATGCTTGTTTCTACAAAAATAATTTCATCTCCATTTTTCCCGACATCTATTATTTTGTATTTGCCAGTAGCTTTATTCTTGCATGCTATGACCCTGTTAACTGTACCTTTAATTAAATCAACGTCCTTTAATGTGCTGATTATTTTATATATTTCATTTTTATGTCTAAACGTCCCGTGTAAATCGTTTAGCTCTTTTAATCTTATTTTTTCTAACATAATTATCTTTTTTTATTATAGTATTTAAACATTCCAGTATATTATATATATACCGCCCTTTGTCCCTTCGTGGATGTATTCTAACCGATATTTTTTACCGTTCCAGTAAATACCGCGATTATCTGGCTTTATCCAATGTGTTTTGCCGTGTACTTTATACTCAAAACATTCTTCGTTTCTATATGTACCTTTTATCTCTTCCATTTTTTCACTAATTTATTTTCAAACGATAATTCTTTTACATCTATTCCATTACTAACACAATAAGTAATAATTGTTTCTAAGTTATAGGAGCTATATTCAAATAATCTTTCCTCTTTTTCTACTTTCAATAAAGTAAAATGCATATAATCAGGGAAATTTGAATGTTCTATGCTTATCTCTACGGTATACATAATGTTTTTATTTAGAAGTTCCAATAAATTAAATATTCTCCACCTCTCACTCCTCTATGGATGTGCTCCAGTCTATTTTTTGCCTTATTCCAGTGCAACTCGCCTTGTACCCAATACCTTTTCCCATTTACTTCATACTCAAAGTAATTATTGTCTCTATAAGTGCCTTTTATTGTCTTCATAGCTGTATTTTTTATTGTTTAAATATATGTCCGCCTATTTCCCAAAAATCATACATTAGGTTTCTTTCGTATAAAGAGTAGTCTATATAATACTTAATGTCGGGCGGGCAATCAGGGTATTGTGCATCAAACATCTCCTCTACAAAATCATCTATATTTTCATAATATCCTATATATGCATCTTTAGCCCTATTTATTAAGTCTAATATGTCAGACCCTAATAATTTGTAGTGATAATTATCCAGCCAGTAGAAAAAGGCTTCTTTGAAATCTTCGTCGTATTCTTTTGTACAAAAGTAGTTACACAAATCTATGAGTTCATTTGGAAGTTTGTCTGTTAATTGTAGTTCCTCCGGAATGTCTTCAAATTCTACTATCTCGTAATAATCCGCTCCGGTTGCCTTTAATAATTCAACCATTTCTTTCTCGAATTCGTTAGGGTGGAAGTATGATAGTACTTCAACCCACTCGCTTTTTATTACTTCGTTCGTCTCGTTTTTACGTAATTCTACGCGGATTCTCGCGTCTTCTATGTTTATTCTTTCCATATTGATAATGTTTTTTAGTGTTAATATTCGTTTTCTTATTTCCTTTTCTGTATTACAAATATACAAAACTTCTTGAAATTACACAACATTTTTCTCAGAAAAATGTATCATATATCATGTGTTTTAACTATATATTAACATATCGAATACTATGTTTACATATTGAGCTCTCCTTCATATCGTGTCGCATTTTTACTCCTTGGATTTCCTTAGTACCCTCACATGAAAACCCGCCTATTTGGAGTATATATTACCCCCTTTAGGTATTGTTAACATAACTTGGTGGTTTCTTTAGAAAAAAAAGAAAGGAAATAACTCCATGCAGAGGCTATATATTATATATATTATTACTATATATGAATTGTATATATATACATGAAGGATATACATTCATAACGTGCGTGCGTGTGTGCGCGCGGTTCTGTTTGCTAATGCGGTGAATAACAAAACGTTACAGAGGTGAAAATGTTAATATCTCATTTGGAATTAAGTTAAAACAATACGGGAATGTTAACGGGTTTGTTTCACATGAAACAGAGAGGAGAGCAGGGCGACTGATGGATGAGAAGGGATAACGGAACCGGAAGCCAGACGACAGAAAGCAAAGCGAGGATGAAGCAAAAGAGATGATGCAGAAAGGAAGCGGGGGAATCTCTTTGGGAATCGGAATTACATAAGGGGTTGCATTGGTTAGCTCCGAAGCGAGGGGCACAGCCCCGAGCGAGGTTATTACTTCCTTTGTTTTGTTTTTGAGTCAGGGGTAAACAGGGGTAGGGGGTCGGGCTTTATTAATGAATTTGGGAATTCGACTAAAAGTATTACCTTTGTTGTATGGGTACAGCGATAGACATAATCAAGGGAAAAGAAGAGCGGGAGCTACGCAGGCAGGGGATGGAGGAGCGTGGAGAGGTAAAGAAGTACGAAGTAGACGAAGGGGTACGGGAAGAGTTCAGGGCGACATTTGGGAAGACGGTAGCGTTTTTAGACATGATAGGGGTACGGGAGAAGTTGGAGGAGATATTAGGGGACATAGAAGTAGCTGATAGTCCGGCAACGATAAGCAAGTTAAAGGGGAAGTTAGATGTCATCATGAAGTACGTGAATGTGTTCAAGGCAGCGAGTGACAGCATCAACCGGACGGAGAAGACTATAATCAAGGAGCGAGAAGTATCGGAAGGAGGAGAAAATAGTGTTGGGATAGGGAATATAGAAGTAATAGAGAAGATAGACTATGATACTATTGCCGGAGCGGTTAAACGATAAGCAGATAGAGTTATACAATTTGTTGAATGAGGACAGATATGTAGAGTATTTGTTTTACGGTTCGAGCAGGGCTGGTAAGACATTTTTGATATTTGCGTGGTTTGTGACTCAGTGTATAAGATACGGAGCGAATTGTTTGATAATACGGAATACGTTTACGTCGTTAAACAATGGTATGTTGATGCAGACAGTACCGGCGGTATTGAATTCTATGGCGAGGCGTTGGGGTTACAGTGATTACAAGAAGGTTCTGATAGGGGGAGAGAGGTTTGCTCGGTATGTAAACAAGGACGACAGTTTGGTATTCTACAATGGTTCTTACATAAAGTTCGGGAGTTTGCGGGGGAGTTCGGACAGTGAGTCGAAATATGATTCGATATTAAGTACGGAATGGGGGCATATATTTTTGGATGAGATAAGTGAGATAAGTTGGCAGCCGGTAAGTAAGTTATTGACACGGTTGGCTCAGAAGTTGCCGGTAAAGAATAAGATGTTGTATGCGTTGAATCCGTGCAGTAAGAATCATTGGAGTTACAAGAGGTTTTTTTTGCAGGAGGATTACGATACAGGGATGAAGTTAGACCCGAGTATACAGGCGATGTTGTACAAGAAGCATTTCAGTGTAGAGGACAACAAGGAGAATGTATCTTCGAGTTATATGTTGACGATGAAGAGTTTGTCGAAGATAGACAAGCGGAGGTTTTTGGACGGGGAGTATTACGATGAGATGGAGGGGGAGATATTCCACCATATACCATGGGGGACAATGCCGGAAGAAGAATCGTTTGTACGCTATATAATCTACGTAGACCCGTCGGCAAAGGAGAGTGTAAAGAACGATTACAAGGCATGCGTATTATTGGGTTTGACGAAAGACAAGATATGGTTGGTGGACGTGTATGCAGTACAGGGGAGCACATACGAGATGTTGGAAGGCATATATAGCTTATACGTAAAATGTCCGATAACGCCACGTTTATACATTGAAAAAAAGCAAGTTCCGTTGGATTTCAACAAAACATTGCTTAACTTTCAGGCGCAAAAGGGGTGGATATGTCCGATAGAGTGGGACACGCGCAATCACGGGAACAAGTTTTATAACATTGAGTCCACTTTAGACCCGTTGTTCAAGAATGGGGGGATAATGTTCAACGACAAGATGAAGAACACTCCTATGGGAGAGATTACGGTGCAGCAGTTTTTGGAGTTTTCGAGGAAAGAGAGTCCGTTAAAGAAAGACGACATACCGGACGCAGTAGCCAAAGGAGTTTCGTTAATGGGGAGGAATCTGAAGATAGTTAATCCAGCCCAGAAGAAGACGAAGATGTTTATAGCGATAGGAGGGAAATTAAAGTCCTTATAATATGATAGAGATAAAAGATTTATATCAATGGATACAGCCTAACACATGTGATGAGATAATAGGCATGAATCCGACGGCATTGGAAGACGCCTATGTATCCGCTATAGGCTATTTGGCTGGCGAGATAGGGAATATATACGATTTGGAGGAGATGTTGCCGGTAATGAAGGATGTCCATCCTGATTTGTTCTTTATGGTAAGGGTATTGACGGCATCAGCCTTTATGGGTTCTACATTTGCGTGGAGCACGGTATTTACGAACCAGTACAACAGTGTGATGTCTACTATACACAGGATGAAGTCTGGGACATCCCGCATGACTGGGGCGGTTAACAAGCCTGAGCCTAACGCGATAGGTAAAATAGTAACGAACATAAATGATTATATAGGCTAATATGACAATCTGGAATACACCCCAAATAGACCCTTATTACATTCCCAAGTCTGTAGGGACTGGAGTAGTTAAGTCAAAATATCTTATTAACTATTATGACACTCCGTATACAGCGAAATACTGGAGGGATGCGATAGACAGGGCTATAAATTACAGTGATTTGTACTACTATGGCGTTTTGCAGTCGTGGGCTATACAGTCGAGTCCTTTTTTGGTGTCCTTATTGGACAAGAGATATGTTCCTGCTCAAAAGAACTTCTATGCTTTGGCGAAATACGGGGAAATGAGCAGGATAGACGACAAATTCTCCAAATATTTTACGCAGACCAACATTTTCAAGCAGCTTGTTTGCCGTGCTCCGTTGAACGCGAAGATTCGCGGGGTAGCAGGCAAGCAGATAGACATAGAAAAGGACATTGTAACGGATTTCCCTATGCGGAATATAGACATGTTCAACAGGGCGATACGTTATATGACCTTTGATATCCAGAGTGTGGCTAAATTTGACGATTACGACAATATGTTTTATTTCGAGGCTTCCCCTGAAGAAGACTATAAATTAGGTCTGATGCAGGAGATTACGAGGGCTATAATCGAGATAGTGAATTCTTACCGCAATTGGGGCATCCTGACGGGGCGTTATTCCTATCCTCGCTATACGATAGGGTATCAGGCGCAGAACGAAGAAGCCCAGCAGATAGCAGCGGAATACGCCAGACTGATAAATGACCCTACCGCCACACCGGTAGTGCCCTTTGAGGTAAACGAATTGTCCACGAATAAGGAGAGGAAATACCAAGTAGAGATAAATTCCGTCAATACGGAAGCCCCAAGCGAAGCGTTCAGGTCTCACAAGGAGTTAGTAGACAAGTGGGAAAGCGAGCTTATGCAGCTTCTCACCGGAAGTACGTTAATCGGGAATACCGAAAAGAACACGAATTCCGAGCAGTTGGCGGAAATACACATGCAATTGTACAAGAATATCCTTGACGAAGACAACAAGGACATTTTAAGGGTGACGAATACCCAGACCATGCCGAAATTGGCGAGATTGATAAAGAACAAGGATTTGACGGATTATCAGGTAGTGATTATTCCAGACAAGAGCATCTCAGTCAAGCATTTTATCAAGATTACGGATACTTTGAGCAAGCAAGGGTTACGGATTTCCGAACAATTCCTGCAAAAAGTGGGGTTGGATGAAGGAGATATCGACAAAAAAGTCACCAATAAGTCATGGATTACCAACACAGTAGACAAGATAAAGAGCATTTTTACCCCTAAAAGCAAGAAAGATGGCGGATACGATGCAGGATATGATAAACAAGCTAAGAAGCCTTAGGAATTGTGTAAGGAATGAGATGCCTAAGGCGATATCGGAAAGCATGTTGAAAGAAACGAAGCAGAATTTCCAGAAACAGGCGTATTTGGGGAACGGTACATTTGAGAAATGGAAAGATAGGATGTATGACGTTCACGATACGCCTATTGGAGTAAAGTTGCCTTATCCAAAACTACGAAGGACGGGCAGGCTGTACAATTCTATCAAGAAAATAACCAATGTACCCTATACAGCGGGGCTTAAAACAAGTGTCCCGTATGCACAATTGCAGAATGAAGGAGGAAAGGCGCAAAAAAGGTGGGTTCAGCCTGCATATAAAATATACAGGAAACCTCCGCAAATACCAGCCCGCCAATTTATGGGCGTGGGGAACCGTACATATAGGAGGGCATATAAGGCTATTTTGACGGTTTGGAATAAAAATTTCAATAAATATTGATTGATAACGAAAAACTTAATATTTTAGCGAAAAATAGGGAATATGATAGGGTTATTGACTAAGAAATTGATAGATTTTTTCAGGCAAACAGATATTGTCATAGAGCATCATATCCCCGTATTGACGTCTAATGTATCAGACGGAAGGACAGTAGTAAACACGACATTGCCGGCTATTGTAGTAACCGTAGATTCAGCCCCTAACAATATGGTTTATATTGGCGGTCTGATAAGGGACAACATCAATATAGACATCGTAGTAATGGACAGGCTGGTAAATTATACCCTATCAGGAGAGACGGATATATACCAATGGAGGCGGAACCTCGCGTATAAGCTTAGGACAGAACTTTTCACGGAGAGGGCGTCCGAATTTTTCAAGGATATACTTCAAGGGAACAACTTTTTGCCTATGTATCGTGGCATGAATAACTTTATCAAGCAGGGATACAAGGAAGACACAGAAGAAGATATCGAATGCTGGCGCATGAAATTCGAGTGTGTCATGGTGGACAATTCTACCATAGACATAACCTATATAAAAGCCAAATCAGGCTCTGTACAGCTTATAGACAAGCAGATAAATCCCGTCACCCCTATACATCCCCATTATGGGATAGAAGAGATGATGTGGAAGTACGGCTATGGGCAGTATATCCCTGATTTGTTAGATATGATTGTCACAAGCGGACAGATAACAGACCAGTATAAGGAGGAAGGGAATGTTCAAATACCTAACACCTTATCAGACAAAGTATTATTTTTGCCAGAGAATTTCCCTACAAAGACAACTTATTACTACTTATATGGGTTATTAAGTATGAAATACGTCCCGTATAATGAGAGGATGAGAAATTTTAATAATAATGTATGTATAAGGGAGATAAATGTAAATACATCCTCATGGATGTCCTTTAATCAAGCCTTTAGGAATTGTTATTTTCTGACTAAAATAAATGAAGGGAATATAGTAGATTGTTCAAGTATAAGTAAGAATGGGAATATTTCAAATACTTTTTATGGATGTTCATCTTTAGAAGAAGTAAGCCTTATAAACATTCCTGAAAGGGCTATAGATTGTAGTAGTTTATTTTCTTTAGCTCCTAATATTATTCCTGATAAAATGAAGAAAATTACATTTTCCCCTAAAATAAAGGTTACTCGGATATCATTAGGATTTAGTGGGAGATATTCATTGCAAACAATTGTCGGGGAATTAGATTTTTCAGAATGTGAACCAGGCCAACAACAGACTCCATTTAATGGATGTACTTCTCTTATAGAAGTCCGATTTACACCTGAAAGCGTAAAACAAAATTTGTCTCTTCCACAATCACCTCAATTAAGTGATGAATCCATACAAAGCATACTTGACGGATTGGCTAATGTTTCGACAACACGGATATTAGCCTTGAATTCGGCAGTATATGCAAAATTGACGGAAGAACAAAAACAGTCGGCAACAGACAAAGGTTGGACAATAACGGGTTAATTATGACAGAGTTAAAAGCAAGAAAAGGTTATGTATATACCGACAAAAACAAAACATTTTTTGCCGATACTATTGTATTAGGGAAATATGACAAGAAAGAGAACTATCGGCAAATGAAAATAGAGGGTAACGAAGAATTAATAGAAAATTATAAAAATGGTAAGGCAAGTATTATCGGATGAATCCCTAAACGATAGAGGATTTAGGGTAATGAACAAGTCTATAAAGTGGGACAGATATTTAAAAAATCCCGTTCTTGTAGAACAGCATATGTCATGGGAACCGCCTATCGGCAGGATAGATGATATAAAACTCGAAAATGACGCATGGACAGGGGTTTTGGTATTCGCTTCTACCGAAAAAGGCAAGATGTATGAGAAATTATACAATGAAGGCTGTATAAGAGCCGTATCTATTGGCGGGAATGCAGTAATAGTAGAGAATGAGAGGGGAGAGAAAAAAACAAAGTCTTTTGATATTTTTGAAGTCTCTTTAGTTACTATTCCTTCAAATGCCAATGCGGTAAAACATGAATTGGGGCATATTCCGGTAGAATATAAATTATATTGTGATAAAAAGGAATTTATTACTTTAAGTTCTAATTTTGAAGAATTAAATAATATGGAAGAAGAAAAAGAAAAAAAGGAAGAATTGGAGGCTAAGCCAGAAGTTCAAGAAGTCCAAGAGCCAGAAGCTCCAAAAGAAGAGCTTAAGGCAGAGGAAACAAAAAACACAGTCCTTTCGGCTTTGAAAGATTTGTTAGGTCTGAATTCAAAGAAGAAATTAGAAGATGATGATGAAGATGAAAAAGAAGAAGACAAAGACATTAAAGAAGACGAAGAAGAGGACAAGAAGGAAGTAGAGGACACCAAAGCTAAAGACGAAAAGGAAAAATTGGAGTCTGAGGATTTGAAAAAGAAATTGCCTGAAAAAGTAGCGGAAAGATTGCAGGCAAACCCTGAAGCAAGAATTTTTATAGAAAATACACAACAACCTAAAATTATGACAGAATACAAGACTTTACATTCTTATCTTTCTTCTCAGGAAGGGAAGAATAAGATGGGTATGATGGCATTAGGCTCTGACTTGAAATATGCTCATGAGCACAAGCCTATCCCAGTTCATGACTTGCTGGATTCTTACAAAGAATTGGCGTCTATTTTGAAAAACGACCGTGATTTTATAAACTCTTTCGGTCAAGTGAATTTATGTTTTGAAGGGACAGCTCCAAAAACTACTCCGCAACTATTGGATACTATTTTGGCTGCCGGAGACAATACCTATGATTTCTTGGCAACACCGGATTTAGTAGCCGTACAGTGGCTGGCAATGTATTACCGCATGTTGTTCCCTATTAACACATTCGCTGATAGAATCCCGCGTATTAGTTCAGATTCAGCCGGTACGATACACCCAGAAATAAACATGACTCCTAAAGTTTATTTCGATACTTTGGTGCCTAAAGAAAAAGTGTCCGAGTATTTGTATGATGACGACCCAATCGCTATTCCTACTTATGCTTTCTCTTTAAATGCCATTGCATGGCAGCCTGGCGATGATAATCTGTTGAGATATGACAAGAGAGGCATTGGTATGGCTGAAGCTTTGAGAGTAGTATCTAACGCTCAACATAATTATATTATCCAACAGTTGGCAGAAGCTGTTAAGGACGGTACTTTTATTCCTATGACCGGTACCGCTACTGTAAATTCAGCAGGCATGTTCCCAGCCAATCCGGCTGCCGCAGGTAATATCAAAGATTTCACGGTAGCTGACTTGTTAAGCCTCCGCATGAAGTTTATCCAAGCTAACTTCAATCTGGACATTGAACGCCCAGAGGTAATAATGGACGCTATCTATGCTAACCAATTGCAGTCTAACGATACTTTTGTAAATGCGTTGAACTTGCCGACTGAAAATATCGGGCCAATGCAGATGATGGCTTACGGCATGAACATTACACAGCGTTCTATATGTGGTGTATATGATACTACTACAAGCAAAGTGGTTGACCCGCAATTATATGGAGAACCTTTAGCAGAAGGTCACATGATAGACTCTGATTATACACCGGTTACTCTTAACGCTAAGGCTTACGGTTGCGTTATCGGATTCTTGCCTTCTCAATTCCTTATCGGTGTAGGTCGTACAAATGTATTCGTAAAACAAGAACCTACCCTTTGGGCATGGGAAATGTCTATGGATACTCGTATGGGAGCCGGTGCAGCTCGTAAAGACGGAGTAGGAATCTATGGCGTAGCTCCAGCAGTAGCAGGTGCATAATATAAATAATAAGCAGGGGGCAAAATCCCCTGCTTGAATACCAACACACAAAATAAACAATAAACAATATGGAACTTACTAATTATCAAGAAGGCTTTTTCCAGTATCTATACGCATTGGTAAAATCTCGCGGAAAAGTATACGCATGTGAAAACGGCAAAGTTTTCGGAAGGGAAATAGATGCCAGAAGACAAGCACATGATTACTTTGAACGGAGGAAATATAAATTATTGTGGGCGGAAATTACGATGGATAACCTGCCTCTGAACAATGAGGAATTTAAAAATGTGTTAGAATCATATAACCCGCCAGAGCCTAACAATTCCGCTAAGAACAAGAAAGAACCGCTTAAAATGGATAGTTCTATTGAAAGCGAATTCAATGCGTTAAAAGAGGCTCGGAAAAACTCAGAAAAGAAAACAAAAGGTAGACCACCTAAAGAAGAATAATTATGGCAACAACAGGAATACATATTTCATTAAAAGATACGTCTATTGGGAGTAACCAAGTAGACGAATCTATTTCTTGTTTGGTTGTTGATGTGGCAGGTGCGGAATCTAATTTACCTGAAGACTTAGAGTTAAACACCCCTTATATGATAACCTCGTTATCAGCAGCCGAAGGGTTAGGGATAACTTCAGAATGGGCGGAAGGTGACGGAGCGAAGACTATGCTATACCAACACATCAGCGAGTTTTACGGTGCAGCTTCGACAGGGACTAAGTTATGGATTGTCCTCGTTCAAACGACGGCAAGCATAAACTTCTCTACTGCAAGTTTCTATACGGCATTACAGCCGGTAATATTCAAGACTATCTCAGGTAGTTATAAGAACAGACCTCGTGCAATAGGATTCTGCCAATCTAAAGGGACATTGCCCGCTCCTGAATATGGTGAAGGCGTGAACAATGAGACAGACCAAGAAGCACTCAATCAGATACAGACATTCTTGACTAACATGTTTGAATTGGGCATCAGAATGGTTGGTGTATTTGACGGAGCGTATATCAAGCAGGGGACTTTCAGCAGCGCAACAGAGATAGCTAAACTTATGGATTGCTCGGCTATGAGTTATCCAAGTGTAGCATATTGCGTTACCGGTTCTTCTCCTAACGGGTTGTCTTCTGTAGGGCGTGTATTGGGAGTAAGAGCCAGCCGGAGTATAGCTGCATCTATCGGGAATGTAGCTTTGGGTTCTGTAGCTACGGAAGAATATTTTACGGATAGTGATTTGGCTTCTGTATCCAGCAATCCAAAAACTGGTACACCCGTAAACGGATATGACGTAACTCTCGCGAATCTGGTAGCCCCATTAGGATATATATTTACCCGTAACAGGTTAGGTATAGAGGGGTTATATTACAACGACGGGGCGACATGCAACGCCACTACTATGGCATTAAACAAGATAGAAAGAGTTGCTGTCGGCAATGCAGTTTGCGATGATGCCCAACAGTTCCTTACCTATTATATCAACCAGAATATCCCTTGTGATTCTTCAGGTCAGATATTACAGGCTTTTAAGAGTTCAGCTATATCACAATTTACAGCCCAATATATCACTCCGAGAATAAACGCTGGGCAAGCTGGGGCGATAGATTTCGACTTCAAGGCTAAGGATGATAATTACATACAATCCGAAGCTTTGGAAGTGACTATAAGTATAGTACCGAACCCTGCAATGCGTGAAGCCTTTGTAACAACATTCTTTGTAACTTCAATTTCTTAAAATTATGGCAGACCAATCGGGACTAATAATATCAAGTGCTGACGTCCAAGTTTGGGTAAACTTAGGAAATGGAGCAATTATACAATTGTTCACAGCGCAGAATTTTTCGGGAAGTATAGAAAAGTCGGTAAATGAGATTTATGCAATAAGTTCTGAAACTCCTATTTCCGTAAAAGGTATAAACAAAGCCTATTCAGGTTCTTTTGTTATACAATCAGGAGAATGGAACAGGTTAATAAACAGTTATAACGGGATAGCAACTACGTTGAGACCGTCATTAACTGATATTCCTGAAGGGCTTACCGTTACTATCATGTTCAGCAACAGGGCGGATTTAACCCCGACTGATACGACTTTGACCTATACAGGAGCACAATTTAGCAATGATTCTTTCGAGGTCAATGCTAATGACCCTCAGACTTTAGTAACCTTGAATTTCAGGGCAACAGAACTTACAAGACAAGTTACACCAATAGCTATTTAATCAGATAGGGGAATAATCCCCTATCTCCTTTTCACATTTAAAACTATCAACACATGAGCACATTTAAAGTTTCAAATTTCACATTTATAGAAAAATTACCGGACAAAAAAGGTATATTTGAGGAAATAGAAGTAACAGAAGATGTAGAATTAAGACATGCAGAGCGGACACGTTTGGAAGATTCAATTTTCATTACTTCTTTGTTGGATAATTCGGATACGACGACAGAGAGAAAGATAAACGACGCAATAAAATACGTTAATATATTTGTCGTTGACAAGACTTTAGCAAAAAGGATTTCAAGTGACGGGATTGCATGTCTGTCTCTGTTCTCTTCAGAACAAGTACAGGAGGATTTGATAAATTTTATCAATCGGGCAGGGAAAACCCTAAATATGCAGATGCCCGAGCAGAAATAGAATATAAATTAACACAATATAGCAAGACAGACCCCCTTTTGATAAAAAAAGCTCTTGTTTCTCATTTTTTCCATATTCCGATTAATAAAATTACAAAATCATTAACTTTGGAAGAAATAGAAAAATACCATTGTCTTGCTTTATGGATAATGGATAACGTGAATTTCGCACCATTTAAAATTGACAAAAAGAAATAATCTATGCCTAATATCTATCAAATAGAGCTTAATCTAAAGGGAGACCTAAATGCCAAACTGGACGATGCTATAAAGAAAGCCCAGAACTTAAAAAGTATAACAAACAATATAGGCGGTAGGGGAGGTAGCTTTAATAATCCGGCAGGAGGGAGAAGATATAACCCTTATCCTCATATCCCAGAAGAACGCATGAATTTATGGCGGAGGATGAATTATGCTGCATATCGTTCTCCGTTTGCAAATAATCGCCATTTACTAAGGAATATAGATAGATATTATCAGGCAAGACAAAGATTTCAAAATAATTTTATTGCAAATTCATTTACTTACTCAGGTTGGCAAAGGAATTTAGGGAACTTTGCTAACCTGATAGGTTCTGTAGGTAAAGCTGCATTACAGGCTATTCCGGCATTAAAATCTGTCATTGGGGTGTTAGGTGGAATTGTCGGGTTAAAAGCGGTGTCTATAGCCGGAGGCGGATTATTGTACCGTTGGGGTAGAAATAATCTCATGAGCGAACAAACCTCACAAGCGATATCAAATGTCTCGCAATATAATATGGCAAGATTAGCACAAGGGAGCGGATATAATGAGATGTTCCGTAATGCTACAGACATTGTTACGCAAACAGGAGGTTCCAGAGCCGGATTAGTTTCTTTGATGAATACAATGACGGGATTAACTGTAGGAGATACAAAATTATCGTCAAGAGATGCCCAATGGTTCGGACAATTAGCAGCTAAGATTTCTGCTGTTTCAGGCAGAGATTTGCAGATAATCGGGTTGAACTTGCAACAATTACTTACTACGTGGCAAGGTATAGACATGAAAGAACTTTTCAAGTCAGTGCCTTTAATCGAGAAGTATGTTTTTGACCTTAGAGCGCAATCAAAGAATAAAGGAGAAGATATATATTCGTTTATTAGAGAAAATCCCCAAGCTCTAATAAAGGCATTTGAAAGATTTATAGGGCAATTTGAATTGCCCAGAGCGGGGGTATTGAAAGGTCGTGTTCAATTATCTGAAGAAAATTTAGAGGCTGATAAATTAGAGTATTTAGAAGACTTTTATGAAGATATAGCAAACACAAGTATACATATAAACGAATCATTATCTAAGCTGTACAAGATATTCGGAGAGGGGTATGATGGTTCAATATTTCAAAAGGCTATATCTGCTTTTGATTCCTTTATTTCTGGCATTATAGACGTAGGAAGTAAAATAATAAACTGGATAAATGAACATCCTACTATTAGCTCTTTTATAGGAGGATTTGGGTCAGGCGCATTATTGGGTTCATCTACTGGCCCGATAGGGTCTGTTATCAGTGGGCTTGCATCAGGGACTACGGCTGCATTGTGGTCTAAAGTGCCAGAATATAATTTGACGAAAGAGCAAGCGATTAGTAAGTTAAAAGGGACTATTCTTAGGACTAATTATATATATAGAGAGCCTTCAGATGATAAATTATATAAGTCCGGTTATTTAACATCCGCTGTAAAAGATATAAAATTAAGTGCTGATGATATAGAAACCCTTTTCAATAATCTTAATAATTTAGGGACAAAGGAGGCAAAAGATTTAATAAAGAGATTAAGATATTATACCCCTGATTTGACAGCGTTATCACGGGCATTTGAATTAACTTCAAAAGAGTTTATTCCTGCTCCTACAGTATCTCCAGTTAAAGATGAGACGGGTCGTATGAAAGATTTATCAAAGGGAAGTAAATCTCTGATTATAAATTTCAATAAGTCCATAGTAGACATGGACAACCACATAAATACTACCGACCCATCAACAATAATGAGGGAAATAGAGGATTATGTGACACAGGCAATAGCGAGAGGTTTAAATATAGCGTTTAACCAAGCAACACCGTTAACATGACAAAAGAGAATGATTATAAAACGAGTTCAGGGTCTGAATTACAAGATAAATTCAGAAATACCGTATCTATTCCACAAAACATAAGGGGAGAGCTTGCAAAAGCGGGGGATACGATAAGAGATGCGGAGCAAACGGCAGCTACGGCATTAGCCCTTACATTTTCTTCTGTAGGAATCGTAAAATCAGTGATACCGATATCATCAGAAGGAGGTTATATCAATGGGATAGGGAATAAGGTTAAGAGTTCATTGATAAACCAAAAAACCAGATATTCCGCTTCAAGCGCGAACGCGAAGGACAATCTTATTTCCGTGACAAATGAGAATGACTATATTTTCAGGATAAGCGATTATTATTTGCCGTTATCTTACAGCTTATCTATAAACGCATCAAAAAATATTGTCAAAAGCCAATTGGTAGACGGGTCTGCAATATATGAAATGACTTCATACAACCCCGCGGAGATAATATTAAGAATAAAACTTGAAAGGAAGCCTATAAACGACAATGGGAGGTATGACCCTATGTTTTTCCGGCAGAATCAAGGCGCAATGGCTGGCGATATAGCCAAATTTGCGACAGTTATAAATGATTTGTATAAAAACAAATCGGTATTCGCCATATATAATAATTTCACAAATAAAGAGGTAGGGATACAGTTCGTCGTATTGGCGAGATATGCCATAGACCCACAAGAAGGGTCTACAGTTACCAATATTACCCTTAATTTGCTTGAGGTAGATTTAACGCGTCAAACATTATTTGTAGAAAAACAATGAAATGTTATTGTAATTTTTTCAGGTGTGGCAATGAAGTCTGGATAGAAGGGAAAAAGATATTGAACTTTGTTTCTTTCGTATCCGAAAACACCGTTATGAAGCTGGCAGAAACAGCGGAAATAACGTTACCTTTTTATTCTATTGCCTATCTGAAAGGAGATGAAATAATTACTGGTTCTAAAATTGATGTAGAAGGGCTTAATATAAAAATAGGTGCTCATATACAAGTATATGCCTATTACCATAATATCAATTACGGGGAACAGGTAAACATAAATTTCGAGAATGACCCAGAAGCGGGGAAAATGCTCGTATTTGACGGGTTTATAAAGAAAATAAAATCAGGGTTCCCGACTACTCTTGTATGTGAGGACAAATGTTTTATTTTGAGATTTGGAGTCGTAAATAAGAATTGGACACAAGAGACCTCGATATATGAAGGGTTGAAAGTCTGTTGCGATGTAGGAAATGAGGCATTCAAGAAATACCGTTCGGATAACAATCTTACAGGAGATTATGAAGAAATTTCCGTAGCCGATTATACCGCTACTTCGACATTCAACGAAAAATTATGGCAGGGAGTCAGCCCCTTTGAAGCAGCACAGATGTTAATGCGTAAATTCGGCATTTATACGGGCATTGACCCAGAAGGGAAATTATTTATGGGAACGGGATTAAAATACACCCAGAAAAAAACCATAAAATTAGATACTTCTGTAAATGTAATAGAGCGAGATGTATCTCCTAAAAACGGGAAATTCGAGAATTATTATGTTACGGTAAATGGCTATGTAAACGGCAAGCGTACGACAATAAATGTAGGGAATAAAGGGGATGGCAGACCTATCCGATTGAATTGCAGTTCTATACAGACACGAGAAGGGTTGGAAGAGTTCGCAAATAATGCGTATCAAGGATTAAAGGGGGAATATAATAGCGGAACAATAACGACGTTGTTATATCCTCGCATAGATTTGTTCGACTATGTAAATTTCACTGACACATTATTCCCTGAAAACAGTGCGAATCTGTATGTATTAGGGATAAGAAGGGAATTCAACGAAAATGGATATCATGTTTCATCAAAATTGACAAACGAAGAATGGATGTTTTAAGTTATAGGAAAAGCTCCAAGTTCGATTCTGCAATGCAGGAATTAGGGGATAATTTAAGGAACGTGTTGAAAAGCTATTCTTCAGTATCTTTAGTATATGGTGAAGTTACTGGAGTAAATATGGAAGAGCTGACATTTGATGTCGTGTCGGACGATGATAACCAAATGTTCAATATCCCTCTTTCCATTATCCCCCATGATTCTACTTCTGTGATACAAATTCCAGAAATAGGCAGCAATTGTGTATTGGGGTTCGTGCAAGGGGATTCTTCCCTATCTTTCCCTATAAAGTTCTCTAAAGTGAAGTCAGTATCTGTACAGTTCGAGATGTTAGAAGATAGCCAAAAGCAGCTTCTTACAATGGATAAGGACGGTATAACATATACAAATACGACTGACAACGCGAAATTAGATATAAAAGTAGGGGAAACTTCAATAGAGATGCAGGACAAAATAGTCAAGGTAAATGGCGGGGAGAGTCCCATGATATATATTGAGAAGTTGGAAGCGAAGTTGAACGATTTTGTAAAAGCATTTAATAGCCATACGCATACCATACCATCAATAAGTACGCATGTTGAGGTTGTTCCATCCACTGGAATGGGAACAGGTACAGTGTCTAATGTAGGAGTACCAGCACCGAGTTCAAAGGCAAAAGATTTCAATCAGGAAGATTTTCAGGACGAAACGTTTACACATTAAATTTTTAATTATTATATTAGGGGTGAAATTTCTGTTATATGCAAGATTTTAAATTTGATATAGAGAATAATGATATCGTATTTGATACGGATATGATTATTATAGATTCATGTAGCGTACAGAATGGAACATTAATCTTCATGAAAAGCGTAGCCAGCATAGATAATCCAAGTATCGGAGTAGGGTTTCAGGAAGTCGCTATAAACGTGAATCAGAACGAAGCTACAGAATTAGCTACACAAGCCGAGAATCAAATATTAAATGACGGTGGGCGTATAGCAGAAATTTCCGTACAGGAGACGGAGGAATATGGAGTATATGAATATGAGTTGCAAGTAGTATATAATTCAGAATACAGGCAATATGGCATACAAAGTTAAATATGGAGATACGATTTTTGATGTTTTGTTGAACGTTTGCGGGGATTATTCGCAGATAGACGAAATATTATCCTTAAACGGGCTGTTGTCTTATACTCCACAACTGACAGTAGGTCAAGAATTGGATGTAGAAGGGCTTCAAACTTCAAACAATGCCACATTGATAAGAGCATCTGAATTCCCGTATAATTCAAATCTTTTATCGGATGAAGAATTTGAAAGGCAATTGGAACAGATATTAGATTCGATAGAAAGCGGATATTATTTGGAAGTGCAACCGTCATTTACTACGGTTAGTCAAAATGGGGACAATCAATATGTAAATATATATACAAACTCAACTTTTAATGTTTTATAATTATGGCAGTATCAAAAGGGCATGTAATATTAGACCCGTCACTAGGTAGTGGGGATACCCAATTAACCCTAAAAGCAGAATCGGCAAATGTAGGTAACCGTGAAATAGTAAAAACAGTTTTTACTGTTAAAGCTGCTGGAGTTTCCCCAGACAAAACGATAACAGCAAATTTAGCTGCTGCACCAGAGTTTATCACTTTAGAACAAGCAGGTACAGGAGTAACAGTCCCTGCCACAGCTGGTAGAGTTACAATAACAGGAGTATCTAACAGCCCTAAGTTAGAATTCAGTGTAGAGGGCGGTGATATTGTTGAAGAAGACTTAGGAGACAAACAATTTACAGCAGACGGGAGTATAACTGCAACTAATGGTGTTGCAATCTCCGGAGACCCAGGGGCTGACCACAAGTACGAATTCTCAATAGAGATTAATTATGTGTTGAATGATACTGTAGAGTCAAGAACACAGGTATTTACTATCCAAGGTTCATCCGAATCTGTAAAACAGACATTAACGATTACACAGAGTTCAGGAGCTGCAAGATTGGAAGTTTCCCCAGCAGAGATTACAGTTCCACAAGATGGTCCGGTAGTCAATGTACAAGTTACAACCAACACGACATTTACTGTATCTTAACATTATGTTTGTCCCTCTCATGTATGCAAAAATATGTTAATTCATGGGGGCAATTTAAAGTTTTGTATATATGGCTATAATTAGAAAACAAAAAAAGTGGGCTGACGGTATAGGATATTTTTATGTAGCCTATGACCCTGAAAAAAAATCTCAAAGAGTAGAGATTACTTCAGATATAAATGCTACATTTGAGCAAAGATACCAAGAAGTAATATTCCAAACTACTGTAGGAGATAAACAAGAAACCTTATATTTGGTTCAAAAAGCCGAAAATTGCAAAGTCTCTTATTATCATTCTACGGGTATGGGAGATATAAGGGCGGTATATAGTATGAACGGGAAAGAAGTATTAGGAGTATTTAAATCTTAAATATATGGCAGTACAATATGTAGACATAACATCATTATCAGAATATACAGAGAGCGATTTAAATGGGAATGAGCCTATACAAGTCTCCGCCTCTGCATTTACGACTGTGAATGCTATAAATGAGTGGGGAGAAACAAAATTCGGGGGTAGACCTACTATGTTGGAAATGCCTAACTCATTTATTAATCTTAATGATGGTTCTTCTTCAGCAGCTATATCCAATGTAATTAATTCTGTCTCTTCTGGATGGACTGATTTTGTATCTAAAGTAAGCTCGGCTAATATTGTATATAGTCGTTCAGGTGTAGCAGCATTAAACAATTACAGAATATTTGTAGCGACAATAACGTCTAACTTGACAAAAACAGTTAGTTTTGTCGATGTATCTAATAACACTATTACGTTAAGAGTTATTACATATAATTCGTCAAGTAGTACCTATACTTTCAAATTAACGAGTTATAATGTAGATACTATTAAAGATAGTATACCGACAGGCTCATTTAAATATCAAACCGCTAATGTTTTCGATTATCCAAAGCCAGGCGATTATATATTAGGAGTTTATTCGGCATCTACGTCCGTAATTAATTTAAAGGCTTCAGATTTTTTGATAGACAATAACCATACATGTAAAGTAGTAGTACCCTACAATACTACAAAAGTACAAGTTGTGACGGATAACGGGATTCCCCCGTTAATGACAGATTTGGCATTTGAGCCTTCTGATTTCGGTGCAAATACCAACGATAGGATAGTTTATACTATTACGGCTTTTGCGTCAAATAACAATCCGTCAGCAAAACAAATTTGGTTTTTTATAGATGCAGAGTTATATAGATTAAGAACGAAGTAATTATGGAAGATTTAAGACAACAAATAATAATAGCTATACAGTCTTTATTCCAGAACGTAAACACTTCTGCTTCTGCTATATGGATGCGTCTTGTAGACGCTCTTTCTACTATATTCAATATAGTAGCCAATGAGATACTATTTTCAGAAGATAATATAGCCAATACAACTCGGAGTCTAAGAGTAACACGTAAAGATTATTATCTGGATAAGGCTTTATATTTCCAATATGGGGATAATCTGGTAATTTTGGATAATGATACTAAAGAAATGGGGTATAATCCTATAAACGAGAATAACAGGATTATAAAGCAGGCTACAGTATCGACGTCTGAAGGAGGTATAATATTAAATGTAGCTACTACCGACAATACAGGCAATCTAACTCCTTTGAGTTCAGACCAGCTTACGGCATTCAAAGATTACTACGAAAATTTTATACCATTGGGATTCAATCTATTCATACAGAGCCGAGAACCGGATATATTAACATTCCCTGAAGGCATGACAGTGTATTACAGTACCGGCAATTCTCTTGCACAGGTGAAAAATGATATAGAATCCATGAAAACGACTATACAACAGAATATAGTGTTAGGCGCTCCATTGTTCATAAACGATTTAGAAAAATTCTTCCAAGAAGTATCAGGAGTTGAAGCAGCATATATCCCTGACGTTATTTCTACAAATGGTTCACTGACATATAATGCGGAAAATGGAAGGATAAAATTAGTATCAGGATATTTTAATTTTGCGGAGGATTTAAATATTAGCTATGTTCCCGTTTAGAGAAATAAATATACCTAAACTTATTTACCAGATAAACAGACCTAATTATATGGTAAATAATGAATACCGGTTGAACAACTTCTATAAGCTGTTGTTATGTTTGTTATATCCTTTTATCTTACTATGGAACGAATATAATACAAAAAGGCAACGGGCATATAAAATCGCTGCCTGCCAATATGGGAAGCAACAAGTAATAGATATTCTTAATGACCTATACGACCCTGACGGGAGGCATATAGAGGCTATAAATATCACTTCAAATAAAGTATATCTATATCCTTCAGATTATGAAGCTGGCGAAAAAGTATATTGGAGCGATAAAGACTATACGGCTGGGGGGAAGTCATATTTATATACTTCATCTTTGGCAACAGGAGTAATTATAAATTACCCGTCTTATTTAGAAGAAAATAAAGATACATTTTCAGAATTTACCCAAACTGTAGATTCATTAATAATATGGGGGATAAAATATAAACTAAAATCAGTACAATATGCTCAAAGACACAATATTATCATATATAAACGATGATGGCAATCTTGTTTATATAAATGACTTAGTAAGCGCATTTGATAACTGGCAAAGCGCATTAGGAATATTTTTAGGGGCAAGTAATTACAAATTCATTGATATTAGTATGTCTAATGAGATGGATTCGGCTACTTTTACTTCTGGGACTACCCAGCTTATATTTAAAACCTCTTCATCTCTACCGTCATTAGCTACAGGGACTATAATAATTGCGACCTGCAATAAAACATTTACTGTTACAGAACAAAATAGAGCGACTGTATATGTATGGTTAAGCGATGTAGAACAACGTTCGTCAGAAACAGGTCAAGAATATACAGCTATAAAAAGAGCATTATTTAGCAATACTCAACCTACAGGAATATCCGAAGTGGCTAAAACCTACAATGTTTCCGAAAGCGATATACTTTCCAACCGCAGAACGGCGGCGCTGGCATTAGCGCGGCAGGTTGCAATGTATATAGCGCGCGAAACCACCAACCTTTCCTACAAGGCGATAGGCGAAAGCTTCGGCAAGGATCATACAACCGTGCTGCACAACGTGCGCTGCATTGAAAACTTTTTGAGGGACAAGCCCTACCAAAAAGAACTGGTAGACGATATTATAAAAAACCTTAAAAGCGATAACACTGCGTACTGAAATTATCCACACTGTAAACCTTAATTAACCGCGAAGTTATTAACACCCGTGTGTATAACTTAAAATGTGCAAAATTATAAAGAAATTATAAACATTTCTTTCAACCGCGAAAATCGGCTGTTTAAAAGCCTTTAAGGCATTTATCCCCACAATTAACACCCCTTATTATTACTGTTATATTATTATTTGTTTTTAGGAGGAAAAAATATGATTTTTTCTGTTGAACGCGCCTCACTGCTTGAAGCG
>ERZ780195.586-NODE-586-length-35807-cov-14.446968_pt1 | contig 35807 bp, 31 predicted proteins | sample MGYA00511017_ERZ780195 | MGnify/ENA primary metagenome ERZ780195 (study PRJEB29588, sample SAMEA2159974) | human gut metagenome | biome: human gut; feature: human-associated habitat; material: faeces | place: Denmark | collected 2008/2010 ...
CCGCCGTATTCTGCAATTTCATTTATATTAACCGGAATAATTGTTTTATCAAAAATGTTTTTTGCCAGTTTTATAGCCTCGTTATCCGTATCAACGCCGAACACCGGCAGGAATATAGATTTCTCCGTTGCTAAATAATTAAGATAACAACCGACAGCGCTGTCACCCTTTGAGTAAAAATACGGAAAATCAATAACATTAAATCCGTAATTTTGCAAAGACTTTTTAAATATTAGGAGCAAAACAAAATGGTAAACGGAAAAATCGGCGGCGCAGTCATCGGCTGCGGCGGTATCTCCGGCTGTCATCTGGAAGCCTACTCCAAGAACCCGAACGTAGAAATTTACGCCCTGTGCGACGTCAACGAGAAGAACCTGAACCGCCGTGGAGACCAATACCATGTGGAACGCCGCTACACGGACAAGGACAAAATGCTGGCCGAACTGCCGGAGATCGATGCGGTGTCCGTCTGCACGTGGAACGCCGCCCACGCCGAATGCACCATCGCCGCCCTGAACGCAGGCAAGCACGTGCTGTGCGAAAAGCCGCTGGCGCTGACGCGCGAGGATCTGAGCGCCATCGTCGCCGCCGGGAGAAAGAGCGACCGCAAGCTGATGGTGGGCCAGATCTGCCGCTTTACGCCCGGCTTTGTGGCGGCGAAAAAGCTCGTCGACGAGGGGCAGATCGGCGAGCTGTACTTCGTCGAGAGCGAATACGCCCACGATTACCAGCAGATTCTCTCGGAAAACGGCTGGCGCAGCGATCCCATCCGCAACGGCGTGGTGGGCGGCGGCTGTCACGCCGTGGATCTGCTGCGATGGCTGGCCGGCGATCCCACGGAGGTCACGGCCTACGGCACGCACAAGATGCTGCCCATCGTCCATTACGACGACTGTACCATCGCGATTCTGAAATTCCCCGGAAACGTAATCGGCAAGGTGTTCGTCTCCACCGGCTGCAAGCGCGAGTACACCATGCGCAGCGTGTTCTATGGAACGAAGGGCACCATCATCTGCGACAACTCTACGCCGTACATCACCCTCTTCCGCGAGGAGGAGGGCAGGCCGGGCTCCGCGTCCGAACCGCATAAAATCGACGTGCAGCTGGCGGACCACAACACCTTCGGCGAATTCCGCGCCTTTGCGGACGCGATTCTGAACGATACTCCCGTTCCCACGGACGCAGAGCAGGGTGCGCGCACCATCGCCGCCTGCATGGCCATCGTTCAGTCCGCCGACGAGGGGCATCCCGTCGCCCCGAACTACGATTTTACGAAATAACCTCCGTCTGTTCAAAAGTCCCGACGCGGCAATGGCCGCGCCGGGACTTTCTCTATGGAGACTTACGCTTCGCCCGGGCAGGCCTTCAGCGCAATCAGGCGGATTGCGCCGTCGTCCGGCGCAGTTTTCACGACCCGCACGGAGACGATTTCCGATTCCGGATGCGGATTGGGCACGGTAAATTGGAAGACCGTCTCGTTCGGCCGGCGAATGGGCAGCGCCGTGCCCGCCGTCTCCACCAGCAGCGAATCGAAGCGATAGCTGTCCGCGCCGTTCATGCCCGGATGCTCCCGATCCAGCGCGCGCGTCCAGCAGCGGTGGGCGTTGGTGACGTTCACCCCGTAGAGAATGGGGATTTCCATGCGCTCGCCGTTGGCCCATTCCACGGCGTAATGCCCGATCTGGTCGTGCTCCAGCTCCATGGGCTGGCTGCTGATATAGACGTAGGGGCGCTGCACGTCGGTGGTGTGGGTGATGCGCAGATGCGGCCCGCACAGCGTTTTCTCATTGCGCAGCTCGTACAGGTCGGCAAAGATCGCCTCCATCAGCTCCGGGAAGTTGTCCTCGCGATACTCGTCCGTCCAGAACATCATCGCGGCGCAAAGCAGGCACGCCGCCACGGCGTTGCGCTGGAAGGTCATCCATTCCAGACTCGACCAGTGGGACGGCCCGCCGCCCAGCACGCCCGCGCGGCTCCTTTCCGCCCAGTCGACCATGCCCAGCGCGTCGAAATTGCCGTAGACCATGGGGAATCCGCGGCCCAGCAGCTCGCCGTCCAGTCGGCGGTCGATGCCCCAGTACCAGTGCATGCAGAGCACGTCCTTCGGAATCAGGTCGGCCGCCTGCCACGTGGCGGGGCGATAGAATTCGCCGCGCTCGTCGTTTCGATACATGTCCGAGCCGCCGTAGCGCGTTCCGTTTGCGTCCACGGCGTTGAGCAGCTTTTCCGCCCAGATCATCGTCCGTACGCCCTTTTCGGCAAGATAATCGTGAATGCGCGTCACGTCCGAGGCATAGACCTCGGCGGCGTTCTTCCCTTTGCAGCGCGGGCAGACGCACATGGAATAGTACTCGTCGTGGCCGATGTGCACGATCTTCGGCTCAAACACCTCCAGCACCTCGTCCAGAAGCTCGAACACCAGTCGGTACGTCTCGGGATTGGAGGGGCAATAGGCGTCGGGATAGGGATCGTCGCTGCGCTCGGCCAGCTCGGGATGGGCGCAGAGGATGTAGTCGGAATGGCTCAGCGTGGGCTGCTCGGGAATGACCTCCAGATCCCGCGCGCGGCAGTAATCCACCAGCTCGCGCACCGTCTCCTGAGAGAGCACGCCGCCGCCGGCGTTCTCAAAATGGATGGAGTTCTTGTCCCACGCGCAGCTGTTCTGCACGTCGTTGGCGCGCTGAGGGTAGGTGGTCATGTCCCGACAGTAGGCCTTCCACGCCTCGTTGATCTCCGGATGGCGCTTGTATTCCATGCCGCCGCCCAGCTCCAGCAGAATCGTGTTGACGCGATAGCGGCAGGCGAGGTCGATGATTCCGCGGAATTCGTCCAGCCGATGCTCGTCCGGCAGGTACAGCTTCAGACTGCGGAACGCGCACCGGGGCGTGCACTCGATCTCGCCCACGGGCGTCAGGCCGCCGCATTCGCTCGCCATCTGCCTGAGCAGATGGCATGCGTACAGCGCCGCGCGCAGCCGCCCGGCCTCGATGCTCAGCCGCCGGCCGTCGGAGCGAATGCAGAAGCCGTCGTCCGCGCGGTCGCTGCGCGTCCATTCCACGATTTGAACGCCCTGCTCCCGCCGGGGAATTTTCGAAAGCGCCTCGTCGAGCACGGCGATTCCCAGAGGGTTCTCCCCCGCCGCCAGCGGCGCGAAGCCCTCGACGCGGCGGCTGGTAATGAGCAATTCCTTCATATTTTATATATCTCCTTCGGTATGATTGAAGGGAGAAAGCCCCAGCGGCTTTCCCCCTTCTCGAAATTCCGTCGATGGCTTACTTCGTGCGGCCGGTGAACAGCTCGGTCAGAGAATCGTGACGGGCCTGCCACCAATCGCGCGCCTCCTGCGCATTGTAGGACCAGAGGGTCTTGAGGCATTCCGCCTTCGTGGCCTCGAAGTCCTCGGCCATGATGATGGTGGGCAGCATATCCTTGGCCTTGTTGACGATGGTCTCGTCGATGCGGGCGATGTCCTCGGGCGCGGAACCCATGCCGGTCACGACGCGCATGTCGAAGATGTCGTTGATGTGGTCGTGGATGGTGCCCTCCTCCATCTTGTTCAGGAAGAGCTTCATCGGATAGCTCACGCCGTAGTAGTCGCAGTAGTCCTTGTCGCAGGCGCTGAGCTCGCGGGTGTAGACCTGCTCGGTCATGAACAGATTGACCGGGTAGCCGTCGGAGTGCAGCTCGCCGTTGCCCATGGCGGTCAGCGTGCCGAATATGGCGTCCTGAATGCAAGAATCGACGAATTCGTCGCTCCAGTTGTTGTAGGCCTCGATGATCTCATCGGTGAGCGTGGGCACGCCGTTCTCATCGTAGTCCCAGTGCACGCCCTGAATGCCGCTGTCCACCAGGCGCGCGCCGTCGTCGGTAGAGAGGTATTCCAGCACGCGCAGCGCGGCCTCGGGATCGGAGCTGTTGGCGGGAATGCCCACGAAGCAGGCGTCCCAGCCGCCGTTATAGTAGGAATTGCACCAGTAGGTCGTGCCCTCCACGGGCAGGGTCTGGAAGCCGCGGAACTCCTCGGCGGTGTTGGGGTTGGCCGCCTCATACTGCACGCCGTCGGAGGCCCAGATGGGAGAGAGCACCTGTCCGGCCGCGATCTTGGCCTTCATGTCGTCGCCGGTCTGGGTGAAGCTGTCGGGATCGAACAGGCCGGCCTTGTAGGCCTTGTTCAGATACTCCAGGAAGCTCCACATGGGGCTGTTCTCATCCAGCGGCTCGTAGACCATTTCGCCGGTGTTGATGTTGGTGCTGATGAAGTCGTTGGAGGTGTAATAGCCGAAGGTGTAGTGCCACGGCCAGTAGGCATGGCGGAAGTTGCCCAGCTCCAGGCTGTAGCCGTAGACGGTCTTGCCGTCCTCGGTGGTGGGATTGAGCTTCTGCATCTCGCTGAGCAGCGCCAGCATGCTGTCGGTATCCGTCACCTCAGGATAGCCCATCTGCTTATACAGATCCCAGCGGACGTTGAACAGGGAGTGATAGGGCGTCATCGGCGCGCCCTCGCTGCCGCACTGCACGGGCAGGAAGTAGTAGCTGCCGTCGTCGGTTTCGGAGAGCACCTGCGCCATCTGAATGCGGTCCGGGTTGGACAGGATGGCGGGGGTCTTTTCCTCGCTGACCAGCGTGCTCAGGTCGAGCATCATGCCGTTCTCCACGCAGGTCTTGAGCATCGTGGCGTTGTAGACCATCAGGCAGTCGCCAATCTCGCCGGAGGAAAGGAGGATCGTTCCGCGGTCGCCGCCGGCGGTGACGGGGCTGATGAGCACGCCGGTTTCCTCGGCGATCTTCTGGGTGATGGCGCTGGTGGTATCTCCGTCGTCCACCGACGACCAGCCGTCGATGTAGACGAACTTCAGCTCCTTGGGCGCTTCCTCCGCGAAGGAGGGAACCGCCGACACGAGCAGCGTCAGCGCAAGCAGCAGGGCGATCAGCATTTTCTTCATGAATCAAACACTCCTTTTCTATCTTTTTGCGGCGCGCGCCGCAAAATATCGTTTCGAAAGGGCCGTCAGCCCTTGATGGCGCCCACCATCAGTCCCTTGGTGAAGTACCGCTGCATGAACGGATAGACCAGCAGAATCGGCACCGTCACCACGAAGGTGATGGTCATGCGCACCGACAGCGTCGTGATCTGCGCCGCGCCCGGGCGCTTGGCCAGCTGCTCGGTGATCTTCTGGGCCTGCTGCATGTACTTATACAGCACGTACTGCAGCGTGTACAGGCGCTCGTTGAGGATGTAGATGTGGGTGTCGAACCAGTAGTTCCACTCCGCCACCATCGAGAACACGGCGATCGTGGCCAGAATGGGCTTGGACAGCGGCAGAATGATCTTGAAGAAAATCGTTCCGAGGTTCGCGCCGTCGATGGTCGCCGCCTCCTCCATGTCCCTGGGGATGGACTCCATGTAGGTCTTAATCAGAATCACGTAGTACGGCGTGACCATGCCGGGCAGGATGTAGACCCAGAATGTGTTCGTCAGGCCGTAGGCACGATAGACCAGATAGGTCGGAATCAGGCCGCCGCCGACGTACATGCTCACCACGCACAGCCGATAGAAGAACGTGCGCAGATACATCTCCCTCTTGGTCATCAGATAGGCGAAGAAGCTGGAGCCAATCAGCGTCAGACCCGACGCGCAGACCGTGCGCAGCACGCTCATCAGCATCGCGTGGGGAATTTCGTCCATCGTCAGCACCGTCTGGATGTTCTTCAGCGTCAGTCCCTTCGGCAGGAGGGACAGTCCCCGCGCCGCCTCGGACGCGTCCGAGAAGGTATAGATAATCAGATAATAGAACGGATAAAAGCACAGAAACGTGAACGCCGCCAGAAACAGCCAGATCAGGCCGTAGGTCGTCCTCGCGGCCGGGGTTTTCCGAGTCTGAATCATATGATTCCCTCCCCTCGGGTGAGCTTGGACAGGCCGTTTACGCCCAGCAGCAGCGCGACCGACACCAGCGACTGGATGATGCTGATGGCCGTGGCGAAGGAATAGTCCATCGTCTTCAGGCCGATGCGGTAGGTGTACAGCTCCAGCACCTCCAGCTTGGACTGCACCATGACGTTGGAGAACGCGAAGTACTGATCCATGCCCACGGACAGGAAGCTGCCCACCTGCAGAAGCAGCAGCACGATGAACGTGGACATGATGCCCGGCAGCGTCACGTGCAGCGTGCACTGCCAGCGGTTCGCGCCGTCCACCACCGCCGCCTCGTAGAGCGTTTCGTCAATGCCGGTGATGGCCGCCAGATAGATGATGGAGTTCCAGCCGGCGGTCTTCCAGATGGTCAGTCCCTCCATGAAGAACCAGATGTTCTTCTTGTCCCCCAGCACGTTGTTCGTGGTATGGAACACCTGATTGAACAGGCCCTCGGAGGAGAAGATGCAGAAGCACAGCGAGTAGACGATTACCCAGCTGACGAAGTTGGGAATGGTTATCGCCGTCTGAATGAGCATGCGCCTGCGCCGGCTGCGAATTTCGTTAATCAGAATGGCCAGCAGCATGGGGAACCACGAAAACAGCAGTGCCAGCGTGCTCAGCGCCACGGTGTTCGTCAGCGCGTTGAGCACGTCCTCGCGATAAAAGCCGATGAGCTTGAAATACTTCAGACCCACGAAGGGCATCGTGGCCAGATCGCGGCCGGGCTTGTAATTGAAAAACGCCAGCGCCCAGCCCGCCAGCGGCACATACCGGATGGCGATGATGTGGATCACGAAGGGCAGCGCCAGCAGCGTCAGCAGCCATCGCCGCCTGTTCTTTTTCTGAAAGGATGATCGAATGGCAGTCAGCATTATTTCAGAGCTCCTATCTCCAATAAAATCCGCGGCTCCCGCCGCCTTGCATCCTCTTTTATTATAGAGCGGCGGCGGCGCGATTGTAAATCTTCAATTAACGCCCGCGCATCGCGATATTTTGACCTCGCCATCGGGAAAAATCCACCTATACTGACCCCGCATGTCAAATATTGAATATGCGAGCAGGGCCGCCGTAAGCACCGGCGGCCCTCAGTCTGCTGACAAAGTCAGCAGACTGCCAGACGCTGAGAAACGCCGCAAGGCGAGGAAACACAGGCTGCAAAAGAGGGCGCATACACGAACGTATGCAACCGATTTTGCAGCCTGCGTTGACGAAGCAAGCAGAAATTTCGACCTCGGCAGAGGTCTTTTAAGGAAATTTCTGCGGTTGCGGGGTTTATCAGCGGTCTGAGGGCCGCCGTAAGCACCGGCGGCCCTGCTCAGGAATTCAGTTTTTCTATTATATGGCCATTCTTCGAAGCTCCAGCCGCACGCGCACGCCGCCGCCGGGATTGGCCGACACCCGCGCGCCGCAGTCCGCCCCGAAGTGCAGCCGCACGCGCATGCCCGTGTTCACCACGCCGATGCGCTCGCAGCGCTCGCCCGCGTCCAGACGGCGGTTCAGCTCCTCGATTTTCTCCTCGGGCATGTCCGCGCCGTCGTCGGCCACCTCCAGCCAGAAGCGATCGTCCTCGCCGGTTCCGCCGCGCACGAGGATCGTTCCCCAGCGCTTTTCCGGCGCGAAGCCGTGGAGAATGGCGTTCTCGATCAGCGGCTGAAGGCAGAGCCTCGGCACGGCCGCGTCCATCAGTTCCTCCGGCAGCTCGACCTCCATGGGCATTTCGGTCATGTAGCGGGTGTTCATCAGCTTCAGATAGCGCCGGGACAGCTCGATCTCCTCCGAAAGCGGGCACAGCGGATTCTTCGCGCGAATCAGCGGCGCGAGCAGCCCGCCCAGATCGGCCAGACAGTCCGCGATGCGCCGCGAGCCCTCCATCATGGCCATCCATTTCAGCGTGTTGAGCGTGTTGTACAGAAAGTGGGGGTTGATCTGGTTGCGCAGCGCCTGAAGCTCGTATTCGCGCCGCTCGCGCTCCGCCTGCGCGTTCATGTCCGTGAGCCTCTGCAGGCTCTCCAGCATGCCGTTGTGCTGCCGCGCCAGCTTGGACAGCTCGTCCATTCCCGGCGCGTCCACGCGCAGCGAGTAATCGCCCTGCTCCACCCGCTCCATGCTGCGGGATATGCCCGTGACCGGCCGCAGCATCCGCCGCAGCCACAGCAGGAACACGCCCGCGGTGATGACCAGCGCCGCCGTCAGCGACAGCAGCGTCATCCGGCTCAGGCGGCGCATTTCCTGGGTATAGCCGCCGGAATACACCCGGTAGACGACCTCCATGTCGTCCGTGCCCAGCGCCCTGCGATAGCTGCGCACGCCGCTCTTCTTCGCCTCGACATAGACCGTGCCCAGCGCGGTCTCGTCGCCGCAGGAGAGCACGCGCCCCGCGCCGTCCAGCAGATACACGCCGCCCTGCGCCGTCTGCGCCAGCGCCGCGTAATGCTCCTCCAGCACCCGCGCGGAGAAGCCCAGCAGCAGCGCGCCGCCCTTGACGCGCACGCCCGCCAGAAGCAGCGGCGGCGCGTCGTCGTGGCTGTAAAAGGGCTGCGGCATGCCCTGCTGCTCCACCGTGCCGTAAAACCGGACGGCGCTCGCCGTCTCCTTCGCCACGCGCCCGGGCAGCTCCCACTGCGGCCACGCGTCAAAGCTGCGCACCGTGCTGGGCCCGAACATCAGAAGCGCTCCGTCCCGGGAATAGAGATAGACCGCCTTCAGCGCCGGAAAGCTGGTGAACATGCTCTTCACCGTGTCCCGAAGGCTCATCTGGATGCTCGTGCGCTCGACCAGCGAAAACAGCTGCCGCTCCACCAGCGCCGAAACGTTGGAGTCCAGCTCCAGAAGCGTGGTCTGGCGGCGCATGTCGGCGAATTCGCCGCTTAAGTTATCGCAGATCTGGTTCAGCTCCGCCAGCGTCGTGCGCTCACTCATGCGCTGCATCACGCCGTTGGCCATGCCGTTGACCAGAACGCCCGACGCGGCCAGCGACAGCGTCAGCGCGATGCCGAAGAAGCACAGAAACCGCACCTGAATGCCGCTGAAGAAGCGCTTCAGCGCCTCAAACGGGCTTGCCGCGGTATTCATTGGGCGTCACCCCCGTATATTTGCGAAAGACGCGGATGAAATAGGTCGCGTTGGCGATGCCCACCAGCTCGCCCACGCGATAGACCGGAATCTCGCCGCCGTTGAGCAGCTGCTTGGCCCGATCCACCCGCGTCTGATTCAGCATGTCCGTGAACGTGCAGCCCACCGTGGACAGAAACAGCCGGCTCAGATAGCCGGTGCTGACCGAGAGCTCGTCCGCGACGGACTGAAGGCTGATGGGCTTTGCGTAATTGCGCCGGATGATGCTCAGCGCGCCGGCGATCTTCCGCGGGCAGTCCCGGGTGGGCAGGTCGTCCAGCCACCGCCGTGCCCGGTCGTAGAGATGCGGCAGATCCTCGTAGCCCTCGCCCACGTTCTCCGGCGAAAAGCGGCTGTCCACGTTCAGATGGTCGTCCAGCAGATCGCTCACCCGCAGCAGTCCCTCGTCGCGGGGCGCGGCGTCCGCGTCGCCGCAGGCGAACAGCAGCACGTATTCGCCCGGATGGTCGCAGTAGCATTCCCAGCGGTCGGAATCCCGCAGCGCCAGCCGCACCAGCTCCAGAACCATCGTCCGCAGCGTGCGCCCGCCGGGATCCTTTTCCAGAAAGCGCTCGTATTCCATCAGGCGCATCACCGTCAGCGAGAGCCTCCCCTGCCGCACGGCCATGCCCATGCTCTGCATGCCCTTCAGGAAATGGGCGCAGTCCAGGCTGCGATAGCGCACGTAATCGAAGAACATGCTCTCGCGAATGGGCTGTAAGTCCACCTCCTCGGGCCGCCGCTCCCGGGCGCTGAGGCTGTCCAGCTCCCCGCGGACGCGGCGCAGAATGTCCGTGAGCTTCTCCACCGTGCAGGAGAGCTTCATCACATAGCCGCTGACGTCGAACTCAATGGCCTGCCGCGCCGCGTCGAAGTCCTCCAGACACGTCAGCACCAGAATCCGCGTGCGCGCGTCCTCCGCCCGCACAGCCCGAATCAGCGACATGCCGTCCATCACCGGCATTTTGAGATCGGTGATAATCAGGTCGGGCTTCAGGCGGCGGCAGGTCTGAAGCGCCTCCGCGCCGTCGGAGCATTCCGCGCACACGCGCATGTCCAGCTTTTCCCAGTCCACCATGCTCTTGATTCCCATGCGAACCAGCGGCTCGTCCTCGGCCAGCAGCACCGTGTACATTCCAAATCCTCCACTTTCTTTCGTCGGTCGTGCGTGTACATCCACTTTTTTTGTTCTGTTTCCCGCCGCGGGCGCTTTTGAAGGTGCAAAATTGACGATTGACTTCAGTCCCGTCCCGGTATACTCTAATATTACGTTCTATATGGATCAAGGAGGTCGTTGCTCATGAACCCCAAGCCCCTGAAGCTCGGCGCCGCGTACCACGGCAACCGCATGCCCCATCACGCCCGCGAGGATATGCGCGACATGATGCGCAGCGGAATGGATCTCGTGGTGCACATGTTTTCCCACACCGACTGGGACCGTCACAAGAACAAGATGAAGGAGATTCTGGAGATCTCCCACGAGGTCGGCCTGGAGACCTGGGTGGACAACTGGGGGCTGTCCGGCCCGCCCGGCGACAAATCCCATTTTCTGTCCTATCACCCGGAGGCCCATCAGATTTATTCCGACGGCGCCATGGATCCCGTGCGCGTGTGCCTGAACAGCGACGCGTTCCGCGCCTTCACCCGCGAATGGATCGACACGGTGGCGTACATCGGCGGCAAAACCATCTTCTGGGACGAGCCGCACCTGCCGCAGAAGGAGGTCGACGGCCGCACGCTGTTCTCCTGCGCCTGCCCGCACTGCAAAGCGCTGTTCCGCGAGCGCTTCGGCCACGACATGCCCGAGACGCTCACCGACGAAGTAAAGCGCTTCCGCCTGGACACCATCGCCGGCTATTTCGCCGAGGCCACCGCCTACAGCGCCAAAAAGGGCCTGAAGAACGCCGTCTGCGTGATGCTCGGCGAGCAGCATGGCGTGAGTTTGGAGACGCTGGACGGCATCTGCGGCGTGGACACGCTGGACAACATCGGCTCGGATCCCTACTGGCTGGGCGTCGCGGACGCGGATCCCTACGGCTTCGTGTATGAAAACACGAAGAAGAGCCTGGCCGTCAGCGAGCATTTCGGCAAGGATCACAACATCTGGATTCAGACCTACGCCAATCCCCGGGGCCGCGAGGAGGAGATCGTCCAGGCCGCCGAAGCCGCCTACGACGCGGGGGCGCGCACGATCATCGCCTGGGGTTATTACGGCAGCGAATCCAACGACTACGCCGCGGAAAACGCCGAAAAGACCTGGAGCGTGACCTGCGAGGCGTTCCGCCGCATTCGCGAAATGGAGCGCGACCGGGTGCTCGCGGCCAACCGCGCCCGCTATCTCCATGAATAATTCCTATGTTCTGGCCCGAACTCACGAGCTCTCCCGGATGCGCGAGGGCCGCGTCGAAGCCTATCCCTGGGGCGGCGAATACCGCCCCGAGGTGCGGTTTCGCGCCGGATGGAGCGATTCCGGCCTGCGCGTATGGATGGAATGCCGCGAAGCCGACCCGCTGCGCCGCGTGAATCAGCCGAACGGCCGCGTCTGGTGCGATTCCTGCATGGAGTTCTTTCTCGCCCCCGGCCCGCGGGCGCAGGACGGCTATTTCAACTTCGAGATGAACGCCCTGGGCGCGATGCTGCTGGGCTTCGGCGTTTCGGACTCCGAGTTTGTGTTCGAGGATTTTCCGCGATCGCAGCTTCCATTGCGGGCCGAGGTGCTCCCCGACCGGTGGACGCTGGATCTTTCCGTGCCGTTCGCGCTGATTCAACGCCGCTTTCCCGGCTTTTGCCCGCAGTCCGGAACGGTAATGCACGGCAATTTCTACAAATGCGGCGACGAAACCGCGCAGCCCCATTTCGGCTGCCGCTTCCCCATCGACGCTTCGCAGGTACCCGAGCCGAATTTCCATCGGCCGGAATATTTCGGCGTGCTGATTCTGGAATAGGCAGTTTCTTCAATCGCTAAAAATATTATACATGTCCTCCGCGGCGCTGTCAACCATCCCAAAGCGCGCGCCGCCGCGAGTCTTTCCCCGGCGGAATCTCTTCGCCATTGATTCTTCAGAACGATTGACAAAAGCCGGATGGATGTGGTATATTAATTTCATCAACCGATGAAGAAATTGGCAGGGAGGCCGACATGCGCAATCAGGAGGCAGTCAACAGCAAAATTGTTCAGCGGATCAACCGCTCGCGGGTGCTCGGCGAGATTCGCAGCGCGCCCGAGACTGCGCGCACGGCGCTGTCCGGGCGGACGGGGCTGTCCGCCGCTTCGGTGAGCAACATCGCGAGCTATCTGCTGCAGACGGGGCTGATTATGGAGACGGGCCGGGAAAACGTGGACCGCACCGGGCGCAAGGGCATTCTGCTGCGCTTCGACGGCTCGCGCTATCGCATCGTCACCGCCAGTCTGGCCGACGGCGTTCTGCATCTGTTTCTGACCGATCTGCAGGGCGCGGTGTACGCCCATCTGGAGCATCGTCTGCTGGGCGCGGACGCGGAGGCCACCGCGCGGCTGCTCTGCGGCGGCGTGGCGCAGATGCTCGCTTCGCCTCAGGCCGAAAACGTGCTGGCCGTGGGCGTTTCCGTCTCGGCGCTGGTGCTGCAGGACGGGCGGCGCGTCACCTCGGCGCGGCTGGGCTGGAACCGCATGGATCTGCGCGCGCGGCTCGAAACCCCGGGCGATCTTCCCGTCTATGTGACCAACAGCTCCTTCGCCAAAGCCGGATGGCTGTGCCGGCTGCATTCCGAGTGGAGCAGGGGGCTGACGCTGTTCGTGGATATGACCCACGGCATCGGCTCGGCGCTGCTGCGCGACGGCGAGCGCATGGACGCCTGCGTGGGCGAAATCGGCCATTCGGTGGTCGCGCCGGACGGCGAGGTCTGCTCCTGCGGCCGCCGCGGCTGTCTGGAGGCCATGTGCTCCCCGGCGCGGCTGCTGCGGCTGTACGCCCAGAGCGGCGGCTCGGCGGAGACGCTTTCCGACTTCTCCCGCCGTCTGGACGCGGGCGACGGCGGCGCATGGCGCGCGCTGGACGACTGCGCCGGGTATCTGGGCGTGGCGCTGGGCAACCTCATCAATCTGTTCAATCCCGAGCGCATCGTGCTCAACGCCGAGGACTACGCCGACTGCCCCGCGCTGCCCGAGCGCGCACTGGAGGCCATGAAGGCCCACGTGGTGGACGGGCTGAACCGGGACGCGCCGGCCTTCGTCACCCGCTTCGACCCCGCGGATCTGGCGCGCTCCATGGCCGGAGAGCTGTGCGACGCGCTGTTCTCTCCGCGCTTTGAAACCGACGTATTTGAGCGAATCGACAACATGAATCCCGATTCGCCGCAGGAAACGAACGCTATCGACTGAATTTTCAAGGAGGAATAACCCATGGCAAAGAAGGCAAGCGATTTTCGCTACAACACCGGCGAAACCCGGGTTCCGTGGGCGGCCGTCGGCGAGAACTACAACGCCGACGATCTGATGCAGGTCATCGAATTCCTGATGCAGGGCCACGGCGACGAATACGACCGCGCGCTGGGCGAGGTTCGGGAAAAGGTGCTGGCGCTGGACAGGCTGAGCACGCCGCCGGGCAAGCTCTCGCTGGGCGACCGTGTGGAGCAGGTCGAGGCCGAGGTGGACGCGTATCTGGGCACTCAGGGCGCGCTGTTCACCGCCAACTGCACCGCGGGCTTTGAAATCGCCTACAAATACGCCAATCTCGGCCCGGGCGACGAGGTGATCGTGCCCGCCATCACGTTCATCGCCACCATGGCCTATCCCCTCTCAGTGGGCGCGAAGCTGGTGTTCGCCGACGTGGATCCCCGGACGCTGAACATGGATCCCGTCGACGTGGCGCGCAAGATCACGCCCCGGACGAAGATGATCGTGCCGGTGCATCTGGGCGGCTATCCCGTGGACATGGATCCCCTGATGGCGCTGGCCCGGGAGCACGGCATTCTCGTGCTGGAGGACGCGGCCCACGCCTTCGGCGCGGCCTACAAGGGCCGCAAAATCGGCACCATCGGCGACTTCACCGGCTTCAGCCTCCACGAGGTCAAGAACTGCACCTCCTTCGGCGAGGGCGGCATTCTCACCACCAACATCGAGTCCTTCCGCAGCGAGCTGAAGCGCGCCCGCTTCCTGGGTCTGGACTTCAGCCGCAAGATCAAGCACTGGCTCTACGACGTGACGGCCATTCCCGGAAAATTCGGCCCCTTCGTGGCGGGCAACTGCTCGGTAACGGAGCTGCAGGCCGTGGGTCTGTCTCAGCAGATCAAACGCTACGACAAGATTCTCGCCGAGCGCCGCGCCGCCGCGGAATATCTCACCCGCCGCTTCTCCGAGTGCGACGCGATTCTGCCCCAGCAGATCGGCGACGACGGCACGCGCCCGAGCTTCCACATGTACCTTCTGCAGATCGACCCGGCCAGGGCCGGCGGCGACGTGCAGACGCTGCGCCGCAAGCTGGAGGAAAAGGGCGTGACCAACATCCCCCACTTCGGGCCGCTGTATCACTTCGACATCCTCAGAACCTTCGGCTACGACGAGGCGGAAATCGCCGCCACCTGCCCGGTCTGCGAGGAGGTCTTCGCCCATCGCTTCACCCATCTGCCGGTCTACGGCCTGACGGAGGAGCAGCTGATTTACATGGCCGACGCCGTGCTCGCCTCCATCGGCGAGATGCAGCGCGGAGAATAACTCCCTCGGGCGGTCGAAAATTTCGACCGCCCATTCCCGCATTGACGCAAAGGAGAACCTCATGAAGAAAATTCGCTTTGGTATTCTGGGCGCGGGCGGCATCGCCGACCGGCGCACCATGCCCGGCATGCAGCTGGCCGAGCACGCGGAGATCGTCGCCGTGATGGAGCTCGATCCCGCCGTGGCCGAGCGCCTGCGCGCCAAGTATTCCGCAAAGCGCGCCTACACCGACGAGGAGGCGCTGCTTGCCGACCCGGAGATCGACGCGGTGTACATCGCCTCGCCCATCGCCTGCCACGCGCGTCAGGCGCGGCTGGCCGCCGACCACGGCAAGCACATTCTCATCGAAAAGCCGCTGGCCATGACCGCCGACGAGGGCGAGGCGCTGGTGCAGTACTGCCGCGAAAAGGGCGTGCAGATGGCCGCGGGCCTGATGATGCGCTTCGGCGCATATGTGCAGGCCATGAAAAAGGCCGTCGCCGAGGGCAAAATCGGACAGGTGGTGAGCGCCTTCGCCCACTTCACCTGCTGGTATCCCGACATTCCCGGCAGCTGGCGGCAGACCAAGGCCAGCGCCGGCGGCGGCGCGCTGATGGACATGGGCGTGCACTGCATCGACCTGATCCGCTATGTCACCGGCAGCGACGTGAAGGAGGTCGCCGCCATGCACGACACGCTGACCTTCCACTACGAGGTGGAGGATTCGTCCACGGTGCTGCTGCGGCTGGACAACGGCGCGCTGTGCACCGTGCAGTCCAATTTCAACATTCCCGACGAGGCGGCGCTGTGGCGGCTGGAGTTCTTCGGCACCCGGGGACGGCTGGCCGGCAAGGGCGTGATCGGTCAGGTGGACGGCGGCAGCGTGGACGCGCTGTTTCTGGAGGACGCGGGCGGCTACAACGCCCAGCAGGATCACGAGACGAAGGCTACCGAGGCCGCGCTGGACGTGGAATTCGGCAACGCCTACGCCCGCGAGGTGGAGAGCTTCTGCCTGTCGCTGCTGGAAAACCGGCCGCTGGAGGTGCCCGCCGAGGAGGCCGTGCGCGCACAGCGCATCATCGAAGCCGCCTATCGCTCCAACGACGAAAGAAAGATCATCGATCTGTAATTAAAGGAGGAAAAAGCTATGAATCTGATGGACACCATGCAGGGCTCGCTGCTGGAAAACTTCTTCCCCGCCGGATGGGATCTGGCCAAGATGGACGCGTGCATCGGTACGCCGGAGGACGTGCTCGACCGCCAGTCCTTCTGGCACAAAGACTTCACGCCCGTGCAGTGCGAGAGCCTGTCCGATTTCGACGTGCTGATGGGCCATGAAATCGCCCTTCAGATCAAGGAAACCAAAGACGCGGGCCGCAAATGCGCGTTCATCCTGCCCGTGGGCCCCATGGGCATGTACAAGTGGGTGGTCTATTTCCTGAAGTCCTGGAACGTGGATTGCAAACATGTCACCACCTTCAACATGGACGAGTGGGCCGACGGCGAGGGCAACACGCTGCCCTCCGACAACCCCGCCGCCTTCCAGTACGCCATGGAGCAGGCGCTGTTCAATCCGCTGGGCGAGCTGACCGTGCCCGCCGATCAGCGCAACTTCGCCACCCGGGACAATCTGCCCACCTACCCGGGCAAGATCGCCGCGCTGAAGGCCGAGGGCGCGAAGCTGGTGCTGGTCTACGGCGTCGGCCGCATGTGCCACATCGCCTTCTGGGAGCCCATGATGGGCGGCGAGTTCGATTCCGACGAGGAATGGGCGAAGCAGCCCTACCGTCTGGGCATGAAGCTGCACCCGCTGACCATCGAGCAGAACGCCATCACGTCCTTCAAGAGCCGCACCACGCTGGTGCCCTGCCGCGCCAACACCATCGGCCCCGGCCTGTTCCTGCAGGCCGACTACGCCATCGGCGGCTGCGACGGCACCCTCTCCCGCGGCATGCAGTGGCAGGGCCTGTCCTTCTGGACGACGCTGCGCTACGGCCCGGATCGCTGGGTGACCTCCAGCTACATCCCCACCCTGCCCGGAAAGCTCTTCTTCGACAAGGAGCTCGCCGGCCCCCTCGTCGCCGAGTGCAACTAAACCTTCCTATCTATAAATATGGATACGGCTGCGGAAATCTCCGCAGTCGTCTTTTTTGCCCCATTTCGGTCTTAACAGAGAATGTCGAAGAAAATTAAGAGAGCAAAATTGACACGGCCGCGATTATATTGTATAGTGAACAGTACAGAGAACAATTTATATGTTCCTGAATTTGAACGGGGTGATACGCATGAAAAAAATCGTCAGCCTGATCCTGTGCCTGATGCTCGTGCTCTGCGCGGCGGCGAGCGCTGAAACCTTCACCTTCATCACGCCCACCGACAACGAGCCGGCTTCTCTGAACCAGCTCAAGGGCTGGACGGGCGACTATTTCAACAACACCTATCTGCTTCAGGCCGGCCTGTTCCGCTATCAGAACGGCGAGATCAAGAACGAGCTGTGCGAGGACTACACGGTTTCCGACGACGGTCTGGTCTACACCTTCAAGATCCGCGACGCGAAGTATTCCGACGGCGTGGAGATCAGGGCCCAGGACTTCGTGTTCATGATGAAGTCCTATCTGGATCCGGCCAACGGCGCGTCCGGCGGCTCCTTCTACGCCACCGTGGGTCTGGTCAACGGCGCGGCCTTCTATAACGGCGAGATCACCGACTTCGATCAGGTCGGCGTGAAGGCGCTGGACGACAAGACGCTTCAGTTCACGCTGGAAGCTCCCAACGACCACCTCATCGCCGATCTGGGCTACTGGGTGTTCTGCCCGCTGCGCGAGGACGTGCTGGCCGAATACGGCGAGGCCATGGGTTCCGCCGCGGACAAGATGGTCTACTCCGGCCCCTACTGCCTGACCGACTGGACCTCCGGCGTGAGCCTGAGCATGGTCAAGAACCCCAACTACTGGAACGCGGAGAACGCCTTCCCCACCGAAGAGCTGGTTCACCTGCTGGTGGGCGACAGCAACACCACCTACTCGCTGTATGAAAGCGGCGAGGCCGACGCGATCCTGAACGTGGACGCGGAGTACGTCGATCTGCTGGGCGACGACATCAAGGTCGTCGAGGGCAACCGCATCGAGTTCCTGTGGCTGAACACCTCCGGCGCGACCGAGGAGACCAGCGCGCTGATGGGCAACATCAATTTCCGCAAGGCGCTGAACTACGCTCTGAACCGCGAGGCCATCGTGGCGGCCATCAGCCCGGTGCAGACCGGCTACACCCGCATCGCCATGCCGCTTCAGAAGGACGAGGAAGGCACCCGCTACATTGACGCGTACCAGCCCGACACCGTTCCGATTACCGGTGACTTCGACGCGGCCAAGTCCTATCTGGACGCGGCGCTGACCGAGCTGGGCTATTCCTCCGTGGACGAGCTGCCCACGCTGCAGTTTGTGACCTATGAAAACGCGCTGCTGAAGGTCTTCGGCGAGACGCTGGTGGATCAGTGGAAGCAGGTGCTGGGTCTGAACAACATCGAGTTCAACCAGTACGCCATCGGCACCGCGCTGGACAAGATCTACTCCGCGGACTTCGACATGTTCTTCATCGGCAACGCCATGGGCGACAATCCCGAGAGCTTCTACGAGACCTTCCTGGCCGGCGGCGACTACGACTTCGGCTGCTGGAAGGGCGAGGAGTTCGACGCCTTCGTCGAGTCCTTCAACGCGCTGTCCGGCAAGACCGGCGCGGAAAAGACGGCCGCTCTGTCCGAGGTGGAGCAGAAGTTCCTGGACGCGACCTTCATCGTGCCGATCTTCCAGCACAACGAAGTCAGCGCCTGCAAGAGCTACGTCTCCGGCATGGAGACCGGCGTGCTGGGCCACGGCTATCTGTTCGACGCGCTGACGGTCAGCAAGTAATACCCCAGACTGAAACGCATACGCCGCAGATACTTCCTGCGGCGTATGTTCTGTAAATGGGAGGGACGTCCGTTTTGAGGAAATACATCATTCGCAGGCTGATTATCTCCGTGGTGACCATCTTCGTCATCGCGACCTGCTGCTTTTTCCTGCTGCGCATTCTGCCCGGCAATCCGTTTTCCACGACGGAGCTGCTCTCTCAGGAGCAGATTGACCGCATGATGCACTATTACGGCATGGACAAGCCGCTGTTCGAGCAGTATCTGACCTACATGAAGAACCTGCTGCGCGGCGACTTCGGCGCTTCGCTGAAGCATCCGGGCTGCTCGGTCAACCAGATGATTCTGGAGCGCTTCCCCGCCTCGGCGCAGCTGGGTCTGGAGGCGTTCCTGCTGTCCTTCCCGCTGGGTCTGCTGTTCGGCATCGTGTCCGCGCGCAAAAAGGGCTCGGCGCTGGACTACGCGCTGGTCATCTTCACGGTGCTGGGCGTGTGCGTGCCGGTGTTCATCGTGGCGGCGCTTCTGCAGTACGCGTTCGCCATCAAGCTGGGCTGGTTCCCCGTGGCTCAGTGGAACGGCTTCCGCTACAGCATTCTGCCAGTGCTGACCCTGTCCATCGGCAGCGTGGCCACCCGCACCCGCAGCATGCGCACGCTGATGCTGGAGGTCATCAACGAGGACTACATGAAAACGGCCAAGGCCAAGGGGCTGTCCAAGTTCCAGATCGTCTGGCGGCATCAGATCCGCAACGCCGTGATTCCGATGATCCCGTCGCTGGGCATGGAGATCGTCAATCTGCTGATGGGCTCCTTCGTGGTGGAGCAGATCTTCGTCATTCCCGGTCTGGGCGCGTATTTCGTCAATTCCATTCAGAACCTGGACTACACGATGACGCTGGGGCTGACGGTGTTTCTGGCGGTGTTCGTGGTGAGCGCGAATTTCATCATCGACCTGATCTACGGTCTGGTGGACCCGCGCATCCGCGTGGTCAAGTAAAGGAGGCGGAAGCATGCAATCGAAAGTCACTCAGGAGGATTTCGTCCGCCTGCCCTACAACCGCGACGCGGCCGACGGCTCCATCCGCCCCAGCCAGAGCTACTGGCGCAGCGTGCTGCGCCGTCTGGTGAAGAACAGGGTGGCGATGGTCAGCGCCGCGGTGATCCTGCTGATCGTCGTCATGTCCGTCGTCGGGCCGATGATGGTTCCCTACGGCTACGAGCAGACGAGCCTGATGGAGAGCAACCTCAAACCCTGCGCGGCGCACTGGTTCGGCACGGACAAGCCCGGCCGCGACCTCTGGGCCCGCGTCTGGGTCGGCGCGCGCATCTCGCTGATGATCGGCCTGCTGGGCGCCATCGTGCCCGCGCTGGTGGGCGTGATCATCGGCGGCGTATCCGGCTATTTCGGCGGCTGGGTGGACATGCTCCTCACCCGCTTCATGGACGTGTGCTCCTGCATTCCGTCGCTGATCTACATCACGCTGATCATGCTGCTGGTGGGCTCGGGCCCGCTGGCCATCGTGCTGGCGCTGTCCATCACCACGTGGACGGGCTCGGCGCGCATGATCCGCGGCCGCATTCTCCAGTTCAAGAACCGCGAATTCGTGCTGGCTGCCAGGACTCAGGGCGCGGGCATCGCGCACCAGATCTTCCGCAGCATTCTGCCGAACATCATGGGCCAGCTGGTGGTGGACGTCACCTCGTCCATCCCGCAGGTGATCTTCATGGAGGCCTATCTGAGCTTCATCGGCCTGGGCATTCAGTCGCCGATGACCTCCTGGGGACAGCTGGCGCAGCTGGGCTCCTCGGTGTTTCGCATCCAGCCCTATCAGCTGCTGATTCCCGGCGCGTTTATCAGCGTGACCATTCTGGCCTTTTACCTGTTTGGCAACTGCTTAAGGGACGCGCTCGACCCGCACCAGATGGACTGACGGAGGGAACAAACCGATGGAAAAACTGTTGGAAGTCAAGGATCTTCAGGTTTCCTTCAACGTATACAACGGCGAGGTCAGAGCCGTGCGCGGCGTGTCCTTCGACCTCTATCCCGGCGAAACGCTGTCCATCGTGGGCGAGTCCGGCTGCGGAAAATCCGTGTCCATGCAGACCATCATGGGGCTGATTCCCATGCCGCCGGCGCAGATCAAAGGCGGCAGCATTCGCTATAAGGGCGAGGAAATCCTGAACAAAACCGACGCGGAAATGGAAAAATACCGCGGCAAGGAATTCGCCATGGTGTTTCAGGACTCCATGACCAGCCTGAACCCCACCATGAAGGTGGGCCGCCAGCTGTGCGAGGGCATCCTCAAGCATCAGAAGGTCAGCAAAGACGAGGCGAAGCACATCGCCGTGGACATGCTCAGAAAGGTCGGCCCGCCCAACCCGGAGCAGACCTTCGGCCGCTATCCCCACACGCTGTCCGGCGGCCAGCGCCAGCGCGTGATGATCGCCATGGCCATCGCCTGCCACCCGGCCATCCTCTTTGCCGACGAGCCGACCACGGCGCTGGACGTGACCATGCAGGCGCAGATCCTCGATCTGATCCGCTCGCTTCAGGCGCAGATGGGCACGGCGGTGATTCTCGTGACCCACGATCTGGGCGTGGTGGCCAAGATGGCCGACCGCATCGCCGTGATGTACGCCGGCCAGATCGTGGAGACCGGCACGGCGGATCAGGTGTTCTACAACGCCTGCCATCCCTACACCTGGGGCCTGATGGACGCCATGCCCAATCTGATTCAGGACAACAAGTCCCGGCTGTACACCATCGACGGCGCGCCGCCGGATCTGTTCAACCCGCCCACGGGCTGCGCCTTCGCCAACCGCTGCCGGTTCTGCATGGCGGCCTGCCGCAAGGAGGAGCCGCCGGTGTTTCCCTGCGACGACGGGCATCAGGCGAAGTGCTGGCTGCTGGACGAGCGCGCGAAGACCGTGCTTCCCGAGGGCGGACTGAAGGCGCTGCGGAAGGAGGAGATCGGAAATGGCTGAGCCGCTCATTCGCGTGGAAAACCTCTGCAAACACTTTCAGGTGGGCCGCGACCGCATCCTGAAGGCCGTGGACGGCGTGAGCTTCACCATCGACCGCCGGCGCACGCTGGGTCTCGTGGGCGAGTCCGGCTGCGGCAAGACCACCGTCGGCCGCACGCTGATGCGCCTGTACGAGCCAGACGGCGGGCGTGTGCTCTTCGAGGGCAGGGACGTCTTCAACCTGAGCCGCCCGGAGAGCAAGGCCCTCACCCGGCGCATGCAGATGATCTTTCAGGATCCCTACGCCTCGCTGAATCCCTACTACACCGTGGAGGAAATCGTCAGCGAGGGCATGCGCATTCACAAAATGTACAAAACCCGTCAGGAATATCGCGACCGGGTGTTCGAGCTGCTGGAGACCGTGGGTCTGCACCGGGAGCACGCCAGCCGCTTCCCCCACGAGTTTTCCGGCGGACAGCGGCAGCGCGTGGGCATCGCACGGGCACTGGCGCTGAACCCGGAGTTCATCGTCTGTGACGAGGCCATCTCGGCGCTGGACGTGTCCATTCAGGCGCAGGTGGTGAACATGCTGGTGGAGCTTCAGCAGAAGCTGAACCTGACCTATCTGTTCATCGCCCACGACCTGTCCATGGTGCGCCACATCTCCGACCAGACGGCGGTGATGTACGTGGGCAACATGGTGGAATACGGCGACACCAACGAGGTCTACAGCCACGCGGCCCATCCCTACACCCAGGGTCTGCTCTCGGCGGTGCCGGTGGCCGATCCCGTCTACGAGCGCAGCCATCAGCGCATTCCCATGGACGGCGAGGTGCCCAGCCCGGTCAATCCCGGCGCGGGCTGCCGCTTCTGCTCGCGCTGCAGCCGGGCCACGGCGCGCTGCCGGGAAGAAGCGCCCGAGCTGGTTCGGGTGGCGGAAAACCACTTCGTCGCCTGTCACAATCTGTAAGGAGCTGTATCATGAGCGAATTTGATCTGCGGGTCAACCGGGAAGGGCTGGCCAATCTGAAGCACGAGTTCACCCCGCCTCAGATCCGCGCGCAGGACATCGAGGCGTTCAACGCCGCGGAGATGGACTTTTCCACCGCGCCCTGCGTGAAAAAGGCGCTGCACGAGATGATCGACCGGGGCATCTTCGGCTTCACCGTGCAGACTCCGGAATACGACGGGCGCATCGCCTGGTGGATGAAGGAGACCCGGGGCATGGAGATCGACCCCAAGTGGATCGTCCCGGTGATGGGCACCATCTTCTCCGTGGCCACCGCACTGCGCATGACCTGCGAGCCGGACGGCCGGCTGATCGTGCTCTCGCCGGTGTACTATCGCTACGAGCAGGCCGCCTCGCGCATGGGGCTGGAGACGGTGCGGGTGCCGCTGAAGAACGACGGCGAGCGCTTCTCCATCGACTTTGCCGCGCTGGAGACGGCCATGGCCGACCCGAAGAACCGCCTGCTGGTGCTGTGCAATCCCCACAACCCCACGGGCAACGTCTGGCCGGAGGAGGATCTGCGCAAAATCGCAGCGCTTTCGGCAAAGACGCAGACCGTGGTGCTCAGCGACGAAATCTTCGCCAACGACGCCTTCGACGGCCGCCGCGTCACGCCCTACATCGCCATCGAGGAGGGCCGGCCCTACGCCATCACCTGCGTCTCGCTGGGCAAGAGCTTCAACTACACCGGCGTGAACCACGCCGATCTGCTGATTCCCGACGACGTGCTGCGGGAGAGGTACGTCGCGCGCAAGTACGCCGACCACTTCGGCAGCATCGGCCCCTTCGAGTACACCTCCATCGTCTCGGCCTACACGCCCGAGGGCCTCGCGTGGCAGCGGCAGTCCCTGGCCTACATGGACGGCAACCGCCGCATCGTGGAGGATTTCTTCCGCACGCGGCTGGCGCCCAACAAAATTTATCCCATGGAGGGCGCGTTCGTCGGCTTTATCGAATGGAGGGGCCTTAAGCTGAAGGGCGAGGAGCTGCACAGCTTCCTCGAAAAGGAGGCCATGGCGGTGCTGGAGCCGGGCGACCACTACGCGCCGGAATACGCCGGCTATTCCCGCATCAATCTGGGCAGCACCCACGAGCAGACGCGCGCGCTGCTGGAACGCATCGAGGCCGCCATCGCGCGGCATCCCGAAATCCGAGTCTGAGTTTTTAGAGGAGGAAGCAAGCCATGATTCTGAAGAATTTTTCGCTGGTGCCGGAGCTCTCCGGCGGGCTGGACGGCCGCGGACTGGCCATGGAGCTGAAGGACGGCAAAATCGCCGCTCTCTTCGCCGACACGGAGCCGGTGGCCGAAGCCGCCTTTGACTGCGGCGGACGCACGCTGTTGCCGGGCTTTCTGGACATCCACACCCATCTCAACGGCCTGGGCAGGGATCGGGACGCGGACGTGAACGTGCCCATGAAGGTGCTGGTCACGGCGGCGGAGCTGGCGCGCCACTATCTGGACTACGGCTTCACCACCATCCGCGACTGCGGCTCCATCGTCCGCGCGTCCATCTACACCCGCGAGCTGGTGCAGCAGGGCCTCATCGAGGGCCCGCGCATCCTCGCCTGCGGCCAGACCGTCTGCCCCACGGAGGTCAGCGTCTCCGGCTCCATGCTGGGCATGGACAGCATCTCCGACGGCCCGGACGAGGTGCGCCGCCACGTGCGCCGGGAATTCGCCGAGGGCGCGGACTTCATCAAGATCTACGCCTCCGGCTCCGCCTTCAATCCCAAGGGCAAGCCGCTGCAGCCCATCATGATGGAGGACGAAGTGCGCATGGCCGTGCAGGTAGCCGCAATGAAGGGCTCCTACGTGGCCGCCCACGCCCACTGCGACAGCGCCATCCGCCTGTGCGTGGACACGGGCGTGCGCACCATCGAGCACGCGACTTATCTGAGCGAAGAGACGCTGAACGCGCTGCTGAAGAAGGACGACTGCTATCTGGTGCCCACGCTGGCGGCCATGTACTGCAATCCCGGCTCCGATTCTCCCTTCTGGAAGGAGCGCCTGGGCGCGATGCTGGAGGCCTGCGGCAAAAACCTGCGCCTCGCCTGGGACGCGGGCTGCAAGATGGGCTTCGGCACCGACTCCATCCCCGCGGCGGACAAGGGTCAGTATCGCGAGGGCGTCGAGTTCAGATATCGCAGGGACTATATCGGCATGAGCAATCTGGACATTCTCCGTCAGGCGACCCGGTATTCCGCGGAAATCGTCGGTCTGGGCGACGTGATCGGTCAGGTGCGCCCGGGCTACGAGGCCGATCTGGTGCTGGTCAGCGGCGATCCCGTGGCGGATCTGAGCGTGGTATACGGCAAGCCGGACTATGTTTTCCAGGCCGGCAGGCTGGTTCGGGACAACACGAAGGAGGCGTAAATGATGATTATCATCGAAGAAAAAGAGGCTCTTGAAAAACTGACCATGCCCGTGTGCATCGACCTTATGGAAAAGGCGCTGTCCGATCTGGCGGCCGGCAAATGCTTCCAGCCCATGCGCACGGTGCTGACCATTCCGGGCAACAATTCCTTCGGCTTCATGCCGGCGCATCTGGGCGACTACTTCGGCGCGAAGATCATCACGGCGTTCCACGCCAATCTGGGCACGAAGTATCCCTCCCACATGGGCTACGTCATGATCTTCGACGCGGAGCACGGCGCGCCGGTGGGCATGGCCGACGCGAACGTCATCACCATGGTGCGCACGGGCGCGGTGTCCGGCGTGGCCACGAAGTACCTCTCCCGCCCGGATTCGAAGAAGCTGGCCGTCATCGGCTGCGGCGCGCAGGGGCGCAGCCATCTGGAGGCCATGCTCTGCGTGCGGCCGTCCATCGAGGAAGTCGCCTGCTACGACATCCGCCCCGAGGGCGCGCAGCGCTACGCCGAGGAAATGACCGCCAAATTCGGCCGCCCGGTGAAGGTCTGCGCCAGCGTGCAGGAGGCCGTGAAGGATGCGGACGTCGTCTGCACCGTCACGCCCAGCAAGGAGGCCTACCTTCAGGCTGAATGGATCAAGCCCGGCTGCCACGTCAACGCCGTGGGCACCTTCACCCCCACCACCCGCGAGGTCACCAGCGCGCTGGTCGCCCGCTCCCGGCTGTACGCCGATCAGGTGGAGGCCATGAAGAAGGAGGCCGGCGAATACCTGATTCCGCTGTCCGAGGGTCTCATCACCGAGGAGCACATCGTCGGCTCCATCGGCGACGTCATCAACGGAACCGCCCCCGCCCGCGGCAGCGACGACGAGATCACGCTGTTCGACGCGCTGGGTCTGGCCGTGGAGGACGTGATGTGCGGCAAGTACCTCGTGGTGGGCGCATAACCATAACCAAGAAACTTCAATGACAGGGGCGGGCCGCGCGCCCGCCCCGGATTGGGAGCGGCTCTAATGAAGAAATTTACCAGTGCGGAATACGCATTGTTCCACCGGATTACTTCGGTCAGCGCCGCGCCGGGCGAAAAGTGGGCCTGGGCGGAGACCACCGTCGCCCCGGACGAGAGCGAACAAAGCCGCGTCCATATCGGCGGCGGCGCTTCCTTCCCGGGCAGATTTCCCCGATGGTCGCCCAGCGGCCGGACGCTGGCCTGGCTCGGCGCGGACGAAAACGGCGCGGAGCAGCTCTGGCTGTGCGCCCCGGACGGCTCCGACGCGCGAATGCTGACCAACCTGCGCCACGGCGTGAAGCGCTTTTCCTGGGCGGCGGACGAATCCGAGCTCGCCTTTGAGGCCGACCTCTGGGACGGCGAGCCCGCCTTCGACAGCGAGGGGCTCGACCAGTGGAAGGCCGAACAGGCCCTCGCGCCCCAGTGCTCGGAGGTACTCTTCTGCAAGCTGGACGACGCGCACGGCATGTTCCCGCCCTGCGCCTCCCGCATCGGCGTGGTCTCGGTGCGGACGAGCGAGACGGCAATGCTGGACACGCTGGGCATTCCCGCCCTGCGCCCGGCGCTGTCGCCCGACGGAAAGACCGTCGTCTTCCTCGGTCGGCCCTACGAAGGCCCGAAGGCTGCCGGAATGGAGGTCTTTGCCCTCGACCGCGCGGACGGCGGCTGCCGGCAGCTGACTCAGGGCGGCATGGTTGCCGGCGACGCGGATCTCATGCTCACCCGGGACGGCGCGCGCGTGATCTTCACCGCCTGCGACATGGATGGCGGCTTCTCCGAGCTTCTGCGCAGCGCCTCGCTAGTGGACGGAACCGTCAAAACCCTCCTTCAGGAGGATGAGAGCGTCTGCCACGGCGTGAACTGCCTGCCCGTGGGCCGAACCTTCGCCCACATCGAGCAGGACTGCACCGCCGCAGCGGACGGCTATATCTACTTCTACTGCGCGTTCAGGGGCTATACGAGCCTGTACCGCGTGCCCGAAACCGGCGGAGCGCCCGAGGTCGTCTGGCGCGAGGAGCGCTCCGTGTCCGCCTTCCATGTGCAGAGCGGCTCTCCGCTGCTGGCCGTCATCGGCGACTGCACAGAGCCGGGCGACCTGCACTGGGTTTCCGGCGGAAGGGCCGAGCGCCTGACCCGCCGCAACGAATGGCTGAGCGAGTATTCGCTGGCTGAGACCGAGTGCTGCTGGATTCCCTCCACGGACGGAAAGGCGCAGCTTCAGGTCTGGCTGGTGCATCCCGTGAACCAAGAGCCCGGCAGACGATATCCCACCGTGCTGTACATCCATGGCGGGCCGGAGTGCGCCGACGTGTGCGATTTCTGGCACGAATACCACGCCCTCGCCAACGCGGGAATGGCCGTGGTCTGCTGTAATCCCCGGGGCAGCCTCGGCTATGGCCGGGCCTTTGCCGACGGCGAAGCCGCCTGGGGCGACGGCGCGGCAGAGGATCTGATGGCGGCGCTTCAGCTGGCCGTCGACCGGGGTCTGGCCGATCCCGAGCGTCTGGGCGTGACCGGCGGCAGCTACGGCGGCTACATGACCAACAAGCTCATCGGCATTAAGGACTGCTTCAAAGCCGCGGTCAGCCAGCGCCCGCTGGTGAACACCGCCACATCCTACGGCACCGGCGACATGGGCTTCGCCTCCGCGGGAAAGAACGCCGAGGAAATTCGCAAAATCCGCATGCAGGACTACATCGGCGGCCGCGTCAGGGGCGGCCTGATGGGCCATGTGGAGGAAATCCACGCGGCCACCTGCTTCCTGCACGCCTTCAACGACTATCGCTGCAGCTACGAGCAGTCCGAGCAGATGTTCACCGCGCTTAGGGAGATTCACCCGGAGCAGCCGCTGCGGCTGGGGGTGCTGCCCGACGACAACCACGGCGTGGCCCGGGATGGCCGTCCGGCCAACCTGATGCGCCATGTGGAGGAAATGGTGCTCTGGTTCCGCAGACATCTCTGCAATGAAGAGATCTCCTTCCCCGCCGACGAAAAGGGCGTCGTCGCCGTGAACGCGCCCGAGACGGGCGTGCGCGCCAAGATGTGGCCCCGCCGCCCGGCGGTGCACTATGACTGGAACGCCGCGCAGACCCTCGAGCTGCCCACGCCCGACGGGCTGGACACGCTGAGCGTTCACGTGCTCCATGGAAAGGGCAGGGGCGCGGTGGTGTGCGTCTGCGAGGACGAGCGGCAGTGGATTCCCGTGATGGAGGCGCTGCGCGAGACCCACGGGCAGATCGTCAGCTTCGAGGCGCGCGAAGATCACCCCATGGACGCGCTGTTCGCGATGGATCGCGTGGGCGTGGAGAAGGACGTCGATCTCGCGGGCTTCGGCCGCGGCGCGACGGATGCGCTGTGGCTGTTGGAAAACACCCGGCGCTTCCGCCGGGCGGCGGTCTACGGCGCGAGTCCCAGCCGGCTGATCTCCTACGCCTCGGCCGAAAAGCCGGGCAGCCGCGCGGATTATGTGCGCTTCCGGGATTTCATGTGGGCGAGCCTGCTGGCCTCCCCGGTGTGCTATGCCGAGAAGATCGACGCGCCGCTGCTGGTGCTGCACGGCATGGAGGATCTGGACGCTCCCGTGGAGGGCGCGCACCAGCTGTTCATCGCCGTGAAGGACACCCACCCCGACGTGCGGACGCGCATCGCGCTGTTCCCGCGCAGCGGCCACGAGCTTCCGGCCCAGAAGGCGGCGTTCCTGTCCGAGATCACCCGCTGGCTGGCGGAATAGAGAGGTGCGCATGAACAGAGAATCCGTAACCGAGCGGGTCTATCGCGAGCTGCGAACGGACATCATCCGCCAGAAGTACACCTCCAACATGTTCCTGCTGGAAAAGACGGTGTGCGAAAACTACAACTGCAGCAAGGCCACGGCGGGCGAGGTGCTGCATCAGCTCTGCGAATGCGGCATCCTCGAGAGCTATCCGCGCAAGGGCTACATGCTGCGCATCCCGCAGAGCCGGGAGTTTATGCAGATTCAGCGCCTGCGCATGGCCATTGAGGGCATGGAGATCCATCAGATCATCCGCACCTGCAGCGACGAGGCCATCCGCGCGAGATTCTGCTCCCCCGAATCCGACCTGCACCGGATGGACAACGAGACGTTCCACCTGACGCTGGCCGGCATGCTGGAGGACGATCGGCTGATGCACATCATGGAAAACCTGATGGCGGTGGTGATCTTCACCTACGCCGCCACGCCGTTCTACTCCTCCGAGGAGGACATCGGCAACCAACACGAAGCGCTCATTCAGGCCATTCTGGATCGGGACGAACCTCGGGCGCAGCGCATCCTCCGGGAGGATCTGCAATACAGCGAGGAATGAGACACAGGCCCGCCGCGAGTATGCGGCGGGCCTGAATATTGCCCGATTTTCTGCCATTTTACGCGAAGATTGGCTGTTGCAATTTTTACACAGATGGTTTATAATAGGCTCATAAACTACATGGAGGTGTATTTGACATGGCATACGTTATCAGTGACGAGTGCATCGCTTGCGGTGCGTGCGCGGAAGAGTGCCCGGTGAACGCGATCAGCGAGGGCGACGGCAAGTACGTGATCGACGCCGATACCTGCATTTCCTGCGGTGCGTGCGCGGGCACCTGCCCCGTTGGCGCTCCGGCCGAGGCTTAATTTCGGATGCAATGAGCCGCTCTCTTTCAGGGGAGAGCGGCTTTCATTTTGTTTTGGCATGGAGGGCCGCTCTTTGATTCGGGCGGCCGTTTTTCGTGTCGAAAAATGTAAAGAGATTTCGACAAAGCGCGGGTGGAACAGGAATATCCGCGCTTTGCCGCGAAAATAAAATATCGGGCAGGTTTGCCCTTTTGGGGATTACAGAGGACGGCGGAGGTCGGAAAATGAACGCGAGACGATGGACGAAGGGGCTGTCGGTGCTGCTGGCGCTGATTCTGGCGGCGATTTCGGCGCTGCCGATGGGCGGCGCGCTGGCCGAGAGCGACGGCATGATCCGCGTGAAGCTCACCCGGCTGGGCGCGCCTTCGTCCATCGCCTTCGAGACGACCTGCGATTACTACGTCTACGGCCACCCGGAGATGCGCGTCTCGGCGGGACAGAAGGTGACGGTTTCGGCCTCCGACGGCGCGGCGGTGGTGAAGGTCGGCTCCGCCAGCGCGAGCTTCGACGGCTCGGTGGCGCTGATGCGCAGCCGGTCGGGCAATTGCGGTGCAAAATTCACCTCGCCCAGGCTCGGCAACACCTTCTGCGGCGATCTGCGCTTTCTCGTCTCCGGCTCGACGCTGACGACCATACTGAACATCTACATCGAGGATTACCTCTACGGCGTGGTGGGATACGAGATGTCGCCCTCGTGGAACGCTCAGGCGCTGATGGCGCAGGCGGTGGCGGCGCGCAATTACGCCCTGCGCAAGAAGAGCGAGCGCGGGAATCAGGCGTGGCACGTGACGGACACCACGTCGGATCAGGTGTTCCGCGGGCGCAGCGCGTCGAAGAGCTACGACAGCGTGGTCAGCGCCGTGGACGCGTCCCGGGGCGTGGTGCTGACCTACGGCGGCGCGCTGGCGCGATGCTATTACAGCGCGTCCAACGGCGGCCAGACCGAGTCGGCCAAAAACGCGTGGGGCGGTTCTCTGGCCTACAGCGTAGTCAAGGACGATCCTTACGATTATTCCGGCAACGGCACGGCCAAGTCCGCGTCCATCGCAAAGGACGGCTCCGGCATGAAGGCCGCGCTGACGCAGACGCTGCTTCAGGGCGCGCAGAAGGCGCTGGGCGGCGCGGAGGGTCTGACGCTGAAGCTCGAAGCCATCGAGAGCATCGCGCCGAAAAACCCGAAAAAGCCCGCGCCCAGCCGGCTGTATTCCGCACTGACCTTTACACTGCGCATTACGGCCGCCGACGCGTCGGGGCAGACGCGCACCGGCACGTTGGACGTGGACGTGCCCACCTACGGCGGCTTCGAGAGCTGGTACGGCCTGTCCATCAACTCGGCGGACAACGAGACGGTCTGGGTCACGGAGAGCGAGAAGACGTTCACCATTACCTTCCGCCGCAACGGCCACGGTGTGGGTCTGAGCCAGTGCGGCGCGCAGAACATGGCGAAGAATCACGGCAAAAACGCCGCGGAAATTCTGGAGTTCTATTATCCCGGAACGGCGCTGAAGAAACTGAGCCTGACGGACACGACGGCGGATCGCCGCCCGGAGGCCACGCCCGCGCCGACCCCGGACGTGTCCGAGGAGAAGCGCATCGGCTCGGCCATGGTGGGCGAGAACGCGGCGCTGTATGCCGGCGCGAGCGCGGGCGCGGAGAAGCTGCTGTCCATTCGCGAGGGCGCGGTGGTAAAGGTCTACGCCGTGCGCGACGGCTGGGCGGCGGTCTGTGCCGAGGGCCGGACGGGCTTCATGCCGCTGTCGGCGTTCTCGATCTATCTCCCGGCGGGCTCGGCGGTGCGCGCGCTGCCCGAGGCGAGCTACGCCCGGGCCGACGCGACGGCGGAGCTCTACGCCCTCGCGCTGGAGGGCGCGGCAAAGCGCGGCAAAATTTCAAAGGGAGAGATCGTGCAGGTCTGCGCCTACACCGAGGACTGGGCGGCGGTGACGACCCAGAGCGGCCTTGCGGGCTTCGTGAAGAAGGCGAAGCTCACGCCCGTGGCGGCTACGCCAGCACCGACGGCTTCGCCCACGCCCACGCCCACGTCGGACGTGGTGACGGTGAATGGAGAGAAGTACGTCTACGTCTCCGCGGCCTCGGCAAAGATGTATCGGAGCAATTCCGAGTCCTCGCGCCGGCTCAGGACGCTGCCCTACGGCACGCGGGTGCGTCTGAGCGCCTACAACGCCGAATGGGCCTATGTGCGCGCAGGCTCGACGAAGGGCTTTATTCGCCGCAGCCTGCTCACCGAGCGCTCGCCCGTGGCGAAGAGCGAAAAGGACGTCATTCAGGCCGAGTTCTATGCCCAGACCACGCGCAGGACGGCGGTCTACGCCTCGGCCTCGGAGAAGGCCGGCGTCAAGGGCACGCTGAAGAAGGGCCAGCGCCTGACGGTGTACGCCTACAACAGCGCCTTCGCCTACGTGGGTCTTGGCAGAAACCGGGGCTTCGTGCCGCTGAAGAATCTGAAAATCGTGAACTGAGGGAGTCGAAAATGAAACGAACCATCGGACGCTGGACGTGCGCGCTGCTGGCGCTGAGCCTTTTCAGCCCGGCGCACGCGGCGGAATGGGAGCCGGAGCGGATATTGCAGACCGAGCGGGCGCTGTACGCGCTGGGCTATCACGACAAGGACTGCGACACCCAGCTGGACGACGCGACGCGGCGCTCCATCGAGAGCTTCCAGATCGCCAACGATCTGCCCGTGACCGGCGAGCCGGACGACGCGACGTTCGAGCTGCTCCAGACCGGCGGCGTGACCTGCCACGACTATCTGGCCGCGCTGGCGCAGGAGTACGCCGACGCGCCCATCCTGCAGTCGGGCAGCTCCGGCGAGGCCGTGGCGCGCATCCAGCGCATCCTCCAGCAGGCGGGCTATTTCGACGGCGCGTGCGACGGCATGTTCGGCGAAACCACGCAGGCGGCGGTGCGGCTGTTCCAGCGGGCCAACGGACTGCCCACCACGGGCGCGGCGGATCGCTCGACCCAGCTGCGCCTGTGCGCCGGAGAACCCCGGAGCTGGCAGGACTTTCTGGACGCGACCATTTCCCGGGCCGGCGATTCGGGCGCGGGCGTGCGCGCCGTGCAGCGGCGGCTGGCGGAGCTGGGCTATTTCGCAGGCGAATGCACCGGCAGCTTCGGCGATCTGACCCGCCAGGCCGTGGCGCGGTTTCAGCAGAGCGAGGGCGTGGACGAGACCGGCGAGGCCGATGCGGACACGCTGAGGCGGCTGTTCTCCGACGGCGCGGCGGCGCGGCGCGCGGCGTTTCTGCTGGGCGGCACGGTGCGCGGCACGGTGGATGCGCCGATCCCCGGCCGGGACGACTGGGCGCACGTGCTGTTGCTGACGGATAAGACGGGGACGACCCCGAAAGCCTATCCGCGCAAAGCCGGAACGCCGAACAGAAAACCGCTGGGCCAGTGAATACGGAAGAGAGATGAACGCCGATGCGGCGGAATCGACCGCATCGGCGCGCATGCGTTTGCCGGCGCAAAGGACGAATGGGAATGGATGAAAAAAGCGGATCTGCTGCTCTGTGAGGTGAAACGTGCCGGACGGGCAAGGGTTTGGACGGATAAGTAAAAAAACATGCTCACGAACTGAGACGATGGGTTCGTGGGCATGTTTTGTTGTTTCTCAAATTTTTCGGATTCGGTCCGCTCAGCCGTTGATATCCACCGCAATCGGGAAGGACTCCGTTTCGCCCGAAGGGCCGACAATCATCAAAACGGCGCTGAGGGACGAGGGCATTTGTCCGTTCCCCTCAAAGGTGAAAAGCAGCGTTTGGTCATCCGGCATGACAAAGGATTCGGGTTCAAAGGCATAGCCCGTTTCATCTGTCAGCAACATGTCGAACCACGAATCATCCGAAATCGGCGGAAGCGCGCCGTCTGCGGCAGTCACAGATGCGGTCAGGCGGATTTCGGAAGCCTGAATCGTAAGCCTGATTTTTGCACCGTTTATTGTTTCAAAGCCCATAAATTGTGCCGAATCATGGTTGATTTGTTCAATCGTCGCCGTCATCGGAAACAAATTCATGCGTTCGCTCGTCGTATACATAGAACGTCCGTCGAAATAAAACCATACGGCAGATTGATACACGTCAATGCGGACGGGGAGGGAGTCTCGCTTCTGCGCGGCTTCCGGCAGGGTGTTAAAATCGCGGATGGCGGAAAAGACGTTCGGGTCGGAAGCGTCCTCTGTTTCCGTCCATGGGCCGAGGTCAAGCCCCTCGTCCGTGTAGGTGTGATCGGAAGCTGAGACGCGATAGCGGACGACGCCCCAGGGCATTCCGGCCTGCTTGGCGTTTTCCAAAGCTTTGGCAAGGGCCGAATCGCCCGTTTTCGCATGCAGCCAATCGGGAACGTCATCCGTCGGCTGCATGTGCGTCAGTTCTTTGGCTGTCGGGGAAAACGGTTCAAACGAGGTATTCCCCTGAATTGTGTAGCCGATGAGCAGCGATTCGCCGTCATAATAGGCGTTGGTAATCGAGGCGGTAACCGTGCCCGTTCTTTCGGTCTGAATCGAGGCAGTTTCCGAGTCGATGACGGTTTGCGGGGCAATTTCCGCGAATCGACGCTCGCTTTGACCGAATTGCTCAAAAAGATTGAGCGCCGCCGCCGCGGCAACGCTCACTGCGGCCAGCAGGGCGACGAAGGCAAACACAAGGCCGATGGAACGCTTTCTTACGGCTTTCGGCTGTTTCTCTGCACAAGCGATCAAGCGCCGCGCGAGATAGGGGTCGCCGTTCAGGCCGGAGAGCGACGCATCCAGCGCGCCGCGCAGACGACCGTTTTCCCGAAATTCATCCATGCAAACGCCTCCTTTCCAGTGCTTTCCGAAGGGCTTGACGGCCCTGCTCAAGGCGCGCCGAGACGGTAGACTTTGCAACGCCCAGCGCCTGCGCGATTTCATCGGTCGTCATGGCTTCGTAGTAATACAGAAGGACGGCTTCGCGGTATTTCTGCGGAAGCCGCATGACCTCCACCGTCAGAAAGCAATCCTCTTCGCTTGGCTGTGCAATCGGTTCGGGCAGCTGCTCTAGCGTTATGCGGCGGTCCAGATGGCGGAACCACGCCGAACGAAGCATGTCGCGGCAGACGTTGACCGCGATGCGCATCAGTCACGTTTTTTCGCTGCAATCGCCCCGAAAAGCGGGCATGGACCGATAGGCCTTGAGATAGGTTTCCTGCACGGCGTCTTCGGCCAGCGCCGTATCGTGCAGCTGGATATAGCAGATGCGGAGCAGGTCGGTTTGATATTGCCTGACCAGTCGGGTAAGGCGCTGTTTCGGGCTTTCATCCGCGGCAATCTCCATCGGCGCTTCACCTCCTTACACCTTATAGACGAGACGGCGGGGCGATTTGTTCGGTTTTTTGAAAAAAAGGAAGCTATTTATTTCCATCATGCGCCGATCATCTCCTGCGCACAATGAGCGCAAAAGGAGATGATCTCGTTGCATGTTTCGTATCGATATCTGCTGATTATCGTTCTGGTGGCCGCGCTGCTGTGTCTGATGCCTGCACGGGGAGCGGACGCGCCGAACGAAAAGAAGCCGCAGACCGCGGCCGCGCAGAGCGTCGAAAGCGCCGAAGCGCCCGCGGGGGCGGACTTATCCGCCCAAACGAACAGGGAGACGTATCTGCACCGCACGCTGTATTACGCGCCCTGCGGCCACAGCGTTCAGCGGCGGGAAAAACTGCCCGCACAGCTTGTCGGGCTGACGCGCGGCGCGCTGGAAAAGGAAATCGGCGGGCTGTATGAAAGCGCGGCAGTCACGGGCTTTTCGGCAGGCGAGGTGGATATAACCACGCGGATGGATATGCCCTGTCCGCTGCACTGGGTTTTGCGGGGCGGGGAGGACGGATTGCTGGCTGTCTGGCAGAATACGACAGGCGAAGCGCTGAGCGTCGTTCGTAAGACGGATATTCCCGTGACGGCGGCCGCTGAAGAAGAGCAGGACGAGCTTCGCGACGGGCGGATGTTTGACGACGTGCAGGCGCTGGAAGGATATCTGGAAAGTTTGAGCAGCTGATATCCTCCGTTTGACATAGAACTGCAATCGAAGTATAATAAACGATAGCATTTTTTCATATTGAGGAGAGATTCATGAAGCCGCTTGACCAGTTTAAGCGCACACCGCTCCGGCGCTACGACAAAGCGCCGCCGCCTCCGCCGGAGGAAAAACGCACGCTTGAGCCGGCGATCCGCAAGCGCCAT
>ERZ780195.592-NODE-592-length-35497-cov-15.289346_pt1 | contig 35497 bp, 28 predicted proteins | sample MGYA00511017_ERZ780195 | MGnify/ENA primary metagenome ERZ780195 (study PRJEB29588, sample SAMEA2159974) | human gut metagenome | biome: human gut; feature: human-associated habitat; material: faeces | place: Denmark | collected 2008/2010 ...
ACCCTCTTTACTGTGATAGTGCCATTATATCACTTGGCTCGTGTAGACGCAACCTGGACACCGGAGAGGCCCGCGTCCAGTTCCTTCAGGGAAACGCGCGGATGCAGCGCCGTGCCTTTGTCTCCCGGGCGGACGATCAGCTGGCGCTGGAGCTGACTACCGATGGCAGGATGACGCTGCGGCTGGACAAGCCCGCGGACGAGCGGCTGCATTTGGCGCTGCTGACCGACGCGCCGAACGCCGCTGCGGACTGCGGCGACCATTTTTACATTCAGAACGTCGAAAGATTGACGGTGCTGGCGCGCTTCGACGCAGAGCCGGTGCAGGGGGAATACGAGGAACTGCTCGCGCGGCATCTCCCGCTCCATCGGCAGGCGATGGGGGACGCGGAGCTGCTTCTGTCGGACGAGGATCGCCCCAATGAGGCGATGCTGGACGAGGCGATGGAGAGCGAAGCGCCGACGGAGCCGTATGAAAAGCTGTGGCGATTTGCGCGCTATCTCTTCGTGTCGGGAACCGGCGAAGCGGGGAATCCCTTTCCACTGTACGGCCTTTGGAACGGCGTGTCGAAGCCGGTATGGGCGCAGAATGTGGCGAACGAAAACGTTCAGATGATCTATTGGCATGCGCCTGTGGGCGGATACGCGTTGCTGCTGTGCCCGCTGATTCACTATTATTTCAAGAAAATGGACGCGTTCCGGGAGTCGGCGCGAAAGCTGTTCGGCTGCCGTGGAATCTATGTGAGCACCTACACCACGCCGATGAACAGCTATCCGACTCCGAACGTCCCTGTCATCGTCAATTACATCGGCTGCGCGGGCTGGCTCTGCCGCCATTTTTACGATTATTATCGCTTCACCGGCGACGAAGAGCTGCTTAGAAGCGAGATTCTGCCGTTCATGCTGGAAACGGCGGCGTTTTACGAGGACTATCTGACGCGCGGAGCCGATGGAAAAATCCGCATCGAGCCGTCTGTTTCGCCCGAGAATTCGCCGGGCCGCTTCATGCCTGGGGATTTTCAGGAGCACATGGGCCATCCCAATCCGGTGGTCTGGAATTCAACGATGGATTTCGCGATTCTCCGAGAGCTGCTTGCACATCTGTTGGAGCTGAGCGACGGTGTGGAGATGGATCCGCGCCGCGTTGAGAGCTGGCGCGCAATTCTGAAGGCGCTTCCGGAGTACATGGTCAATTCCGACGGCGCGATTCGCGAATGGATGGACGAGGAGCTGCCGGACTACTATCGCCATCGCCATCTGTCGCATCTGTATCCGCTGTTCCCGGGCGAGGAGGTTCGCAGGGGACATCCGCTGTTCGACGCCTGCGCGCGAGCGGTGGATCTGCGCGAGCTGGGAGCGGCCAGCGGCTGGGCGTTGGTGCATCAGTCGGCGATTTACGCCCGGCTGGGACGCGGCGAGCGCGCGCTGGATTGCCTGAACACGCTGGCGAAGGGCTGCCTGCTGCCCAATCTCTTTACGCTGCACAACGACTGGCGGGACATGGGCGTGTCGCTGCGCATCGACATGGCGCCTGTCCAGCTGGATGCGCTGATGGGTGCGGCGAATGCGATTCAGGAAATGCTCCTGGACGCTTCGCCGGGGAGACTGGCGCTGCTGCCGGCCTGCCCGGAAAAGCTCGGCTGCGGAGAAATTCGAAACTGGCGCTTCCCGGGCGGACGCGTCGACATGCGCTGGAACCGGGAGAAGAGGGAACTCCGGGCGGCGCTGAAGGCCGAACGGCCGATTCGCCTGCAGCTGGTTTTGCCGGAATGGACGGGTATCCCGGCGCAGGAGATCGTACTGCGCGCTGGAGAAGAGAAGACGATTTAAGGCAACATCCCCCAATACGGCGGCGCGGCTGGCGACGTCTTTTCCGCCCTCTGCGACAGGCCGATTCCTCGATTTACCTCCAGTATACCTTCGGAATTGGTATTTGCATCTGACGAAAAATCCATTCGCCGGTCGACCGCCTCATTTGCGTGGTGCTGCCTTAAGAATCTGATTTCGCCACTGGGTTGGATGGCGTGCAGAATGATTGACTTTGGAAAATCCCAACGCCGTCGAATCTTGAATTGCAATAGAGCGAACAGCAGGACAGAAAGAGTGCAGACCCATATGGAGCACCAGCCTTTGATATAAAGGCCGGTGCTTTCCTTGTGTATTGCCCCTTGCCTGGAGCGAGGGGCGGCGATGGGGCCTGGCCAAAACCGTTGGCGGGAGGCGGTCATTCTGTGCGGCACCCGGCAAAGACTGCGGCTTTCCGCACGCCGGTCGTCACGCGCCTCGGCGACGCGGGCGCGATCTGGATTCTCGCCGGGCTTGCGCTGCTTGCAACGAAGAAGTATCGGAAAAACGGAATCATACTGCTCTGCGGAGGGCCGGGTTTCGTCAGGTTCAGTTCAGCGTCGCTTCGGCGGACAGCGGGCGAACGCCGGTCAGCTCGAAGGAGCGCTCGTCGGGCTGGCTGCCGCCGGCGCAGACGGTGACGCGGCCCGCGTGGCGATGGGCGTTTCCGTCGTCATCGTAAACGCACAGCCATTCCGGCGCGATGCGCAGCGACAGGCGGCGGCTTTCGCCCGGGGCCAGCTCAGTCACGTCGAAGGCGGCCAGCTGGCGCAGCGGCGCGGGATGGGCGGGATGCTCCAGATGCACGTAGACCTGGGAAATCTCTTTGGCCGTCATGGAACCCGTATTGGCGACGGTAAAGGACGCGATCAGGCCGTCGCCATCGGCGGAAACGGTGAGATCGTCGTAGCGGAAGGACGCGTAGGACAGGCCGTAGCCGAAGGGATAGGCCGGCATGCCGGTCATGAAGCGATAGGTGCGTCCGCGCATGGAGTAGTCCCGGAAGTCGGGAAGCTGAGCCATGTCGGCGTAGAACGTCACCGGCAGCTTGCCGCAGGGGCTGATCTCGCCGAAGAGCAGCTTTGCCACGGCGATTCCGCCCATCTGGCCGGGATACCACACCTGCGCGATGGCGCGGAAATGGTCGGCGTGGGGGAAGAGCGTGGCCGAGCCGGTCATGTTCAGCAGCACCATCGGCCTGCCCAGCGCAGCCAGCGCGTCCAGCAGATTGCGCTGGGGCTCGGGCAGGTTCATGGTGGTGCGGTCGCCGGAGCCATAGCCCTCCTCGCCCTCGCGGTCGCCGTCCAGGCCGGTGACGACGATGGTCAGATCGGCGATGGATGCGGCGGTCAGCGCCTCGGCAATGCGGAAGTCGCCGCGCTCGCCCCAGCTCTCCTCCGCGGAAGCGCCGAAGAGCGTGCTGCCCTCGGCGAAGATCCAGCGGATCTCGGGATGGCGCAGGCGCAGACCCTCGAGAATGGTGTAGCTCTCCGAAGGCGTGCCGGCGTAATTGCCCTTCAGCGCGTCGCGGCTGTCGGCGTTGGGGCCGACGACGGCCACCGTGCGCAGCTTCTCCGCATTCAGCGGCAGAATGCCGTCGTTCTTGAGCAGCACGACCGACTCCTCGGCCATCTCCAGCGACTTGGCGTGGTGCTCGGCGCAGTCGTTTTTGAGATAGTCCAGCTTCGACCACGGCAGCGTTTCCGGCGCGTCGAACATGCCCAGCCGCATGCGCGCGTACATCAGCCGGCAGACCGAGCGGGTGATGGTCTCCTCGGAGATCAGCCCCTGCTCCACGGCCTTGAGCAGATGGGGGAACACGCGGCCGCAGCACAGGTCGCAGCCGTTGTTCACCGCCAGCGCGGCGGCCTCCTCGGCGGTGGCGACGAGCTTGTGGTTTTCGTACACATCTTCGATGGCGCCGCAGTCGCTGACCACGTAGCCGTCGAAGCCCCATTCCTCGCGCAGCGTCTTTTGCAGAAGCTCGTCCGAGGCGCAGGCGGCCTTGCCGTTGACGCGGTTGTACGCGCCCATGACCGAATGGACGTGACCCTCCTGTACCGCGGCCCTGAAGGCGGGCAGATAGGTCTCGGCCATATCGCGTTTGGACGGATGCACGTCGAAGGTGTGGCGCTCGGCCTCGGGGCCGCTGTGTACGGCGAAGTGCTTGGCCGTGGCCACGCATTTGTCATAGCGCGGATCGTCGCCCTGAAGCCCGCGGATGAAGGAAACGCCCATGCGCGCGGTCAGGCAGGGATCCTCGCCGTAGGTCTCGTGGCCGCGGCCCCAGCGGGGATCGCGGAAGAGGTTGATGTTGGGCGTCCACATGGTCAAGCCCTTGTAGATGCCGTGGTCGTCCATCTCGTCCGCGGCGCGGTGCTTGATGCGCGCCTCGTCGCCGATGATGGACGCGATCTCGCCCAGACGCTTTGCGTCGAAGCTGGCGGCCATGCCGATGGGCTGGGGAAACATGGTGGCCACGCCCGCGCGCGCCACGCCGTGCAGGCACTCGTTCCACCAGTTGTATTCGGGAATGCCGAAGCGGGAGAGGGCAGAGGAATAGTAGGTCATCTGACTGACCTTTTCCTCCAGCGTCATCTGATCCACCAGAATTTTCGTGCGCTCCTCAAAGGAGAGAGAGGCGTCTTTCCAGGATTGATCCATTGTTATTCCTCCTCAGATTTCGGCGGTCATGCCGTCATAGCAGGCGATAAAGGGCGGCTGGAGCGAGGCCTCCAGCGTCTTCTGGTCGGGATGGAGCGTGCGCGCCATGTGGGTCAGGAACACCGGCGCGCTCTCGCGCAGCACGCCCACGGAGCGCAGCGTGGCGGTCATCAGGCGCACCATGTCCAGCGAATTGTGCTCGAAGACGCGGTAATCGCCCTGCACAATGTCGCCGATGGTGGCGTCGAACACCGCCGCGTCCAGCGGAAGCGCGCCGATCAGCCGGCGCGCACGGTTCAGCATCCATGCGCCGTCGGTGGCGTAGAGCAGCCGCTTGCCGCCGTGCTCGATGAGATAGTGCAGCGCGGTTTCGCTGGGCGTTTCAGTGGCGTGGTTGGCCGGAAGGGGAAGAATGGAGAAGCCCGAAGGCGTGGTCACGGGCACGCCCACGCGCAGCGGAACGACCTCCGCGCCGCCCGCGTCGATGCCCGCCGCCCAGCTCTCGTGGGCGTAGACGCGTTTGGGCGCAATGGCCCGGATGGCCTCGGCGCTGAAGTGGTCGTCGTGGCTGTGGGTGAAGAACATGTCCTCCACGCCCGAGGGCGTGGGCAGCATGTCCAGAATGGTGGCGTTGCCGTCCATCAGCAGCGCGCCGTCCACCAGCATGGAGGCGTTGCGGCGAAATTCGCCCGAGGGCTCAGGCTGCTGCCAGTCGGCCGCGCCGGTTCCGAGAAAGCGAAGATGCATGGGATATCGAACTCCTTTATTGGAAGACTTTTTTCTTATTTTAGCCGAGCGGGGAGAGAATGTCAATTGTGCCGGCAAACTTTGATGAAAATGCTTGGAGCTGAATAACATGATCTTTAAGAAGAGCGGATTGACAGATTCGATGTGGGGGTTTATACTGTAAATTGAAATCCTGTAGAGCGAGAGGTATAAAAGAATGCGTAAGTTTCTTGCAATGCTGCTGATGGCGGCAATGCTTCTGACCTCCGTGGCGGCGCTTGCGGACACGGAGACGACCGAACCCGCCGCGCCGGTGACCGAGCCGAGCGAGCCCGGCAAGTCCGAGGAGCCGTCGGAGCCTGCGAAGCCGGCCGAACCCGAAAAGCCGTCGGAACCCGAAAAACCGTCGGAAACGGAGAAGCCCGCGGAGACCGAAAAGCCCGCGGAGACCGAAAAGCCTGCGGAGACGGAAGCGCCTGCGGAGACGGAAGCGCCCGCTGTGACCGAGGAGCCTGCACCGACCGATAAGCCCGCGGAAACCGAAAAGCCCACCGAGAAGCCGGAGGAAACCCGGAAGCCCGCGAAGACCGAAGCACCCGCCGCCGACCCCACGGCCGCGCCGGAGGAGACGGAAGCGCCCGCCGCCGACACGAAGACCAGTGGAACCGAGTCCTATGGCCCCACCTCCGTTGCCCGGACGGCCACCGCAGAGGAATCGGAGCTGTGGTGGAACATCCTGCTGCTGGGCGGCGATTCCCGCAGCAGCAAGAGCTATGACCGCACAGATTCGATGATTATCCTGTCCGTCAACCGCAAGACGGGAGAGCTCAAGATGACCAGCATCATGCGCGACACCTGGGTGTCCATCCCCGGCCACAAGGGCATGGCCAAGATCAACGCCGCGAACGTGTACGGCGGCCCCGAGCGCGCGGTGGAGACCGTGAACAACAGCTTCGGCACCGATATTGAGGACTATGTGCTCATTAACATGGCCGGCATGATCAAGGTCATCGACGCGATGGGCGGCATCGACCTCCAGGTTACCGAAGGCGAGCGCAAATATCTGAACAGCTACGCCGATGAGATGGCCGGCAAGGTCAATTATCAGGGCGACCGGCGGCTGGATTCCACCGGCATGGTGCATCTCAACGGCCTGCTGGCTCTGTCCTATGCCCGCATCCGCTATACGGACAGCGATTACAAGCGCGTCATGCGCCAGCAGACGGTGCTGATGGAGCTGGCCAAGAAGGCGAGCGCGCTGGACGCGGCGGAGCTGCTGAAGCTGGTCCCCAAGCTGCTGGGCATGACCGAGACCAACCTGAGCATGGGCGAGACCATGGCGCTGGCGACGCTGTGCAAGAATTCGGACATGTCCGCGATTCAGCAGTATCGCATTCCCGCGGATGGCACCTACAAGGACGGTATGTTCGGCGACACCTGGTGCATCAAGCCCAACTTCGAGAAGAACGCCCGGCTGCTGCACGATTTTATCTATACGAGCACGGAGGACTGATTCTCCTGAAAGAAAACCGGCTCCGCCCGAGATTCTCGGGACGGAGCCGGTTTTCTTTATGCGTCTTCAGGCGAGGAAAGCATGAACTCCACGCGGTCGAACAGCGGAGGATGGAAGCGCTCCTCGGGAATGGAGCCGTCGTCCAGCCGCAGGCGCGTGGTCAGCTCGCCGTTCTTCGTCAGCTCGATGACGCGGCCACCGCGGCGGTAACCCGGCGTGCAGCGGCAGTTCGTGCCCGAATTGCGGCCGTAGGCCAGCACGACGCCCATCATGCGGCCCCAGTAGCTGTTGTTGTGGTCGTGGCCGCAGAAGTAACCGCGGAAATCGCCCGTCTCCCACAGCGCGGCGAAGAAGCCGGAGTTGACCAGCGGCGCAAAGACCTTTTCACCGCGATGGCCGTAAACGCCGTCGAACATCCACACGTCGTTAAATTCCCGCAGGGGATTGTGGCAGAACACGACGGCCGGCGCGCCCTGCCGGGCATGGACGCGGCGCACCCAGTCGATCTGCTCCGGGCGGATGTAGCCGTAGTAGGAAAAATCCCGGCCCGGGGCGAGGTTGTAGATCGCGTCGTTGTTGCAGTCCAGGCTGTACAGAAACCACGCGGGCGCGTCGTCGTCCTCGGACGCGTAGACCGGCACGCGGTAATTGCCGAAGCCGGGCACGCCGGGCGCGCTCTTCTGATAGAGACAGAGGGGAAACTCGGACAGAATCTCCTCCAGCTCCGCGCCGCGGCCGCCGTCGGTCTCGTGGTTGCCGTAGGTGAAGAGATAGGGAATGGAGCGCCTTTCCAGCAGATCGTTCAGCGCGCCGAGCAGCTCGCGCTCCCGACCGTTGCAGGCGATGTCGCCGGTGAACGCCACCGCGTCCGGCACTTCCCAGTCCAGCAGATTGTTCAGCAGCGGCCAGACGCCCTCGTCGCGGCCGTCGAAGCCGTGCAGATGCAGATCCGTCAGCTGGAGAATGCGAAAATGGTCGCCTCGGAAAATCAGGCGGGGCTTGTCCATGGAAATCCTCCTTTGCGCACTCAGTCGAAGGAAGACAGAAACTCCATCGCCGCGTTCAGATCGGCAGGGCCGTGGGGATGGTGCGCGCAGCCGGGCTTGCGCTGAACCAGCAGCGGAACGCCGGCGCGCTCATAGGCGCGCTGAAGGAGCAGGCCGTTTTCCGCAAAGGGAACCGTGCGGTCGGCGTCGCCCCAGACCAGCATCGCGGGAACGCGATGCTCAACCAGCGCGGGCAGCTTGTCCAGCGGATGCTCGCGATAGGCGATCATCTCCGCCATGGTCAGTCCCAGCGCGTCCAGCGCCTCCTGCTGCGCGGAGGGCTCCAGATCCGAGCCGCCGCCGAAGCCGAAGGGGCAGCTGAGCAGGTTGATCACCGGCGCGTCCAGATACAGCGCCGAGACCATCTCCGGGTGCGCGGCGGCCAGCTTGACGGCGTGCAGCCCGCCGCAGCTCATGCCCACGGGCACGCATTTCTCGGACAGCCCGAATTCGGACGTGAGAAAATCGCGGAAGCGGCGCTTGGCGTGCATGTCCTCGTCCAGTCCCCAGCGGTTGAGATTGGTCAGATACCCAAGAGCCCAGCCGCGCCGGACGAAGGCGCATTCCATATCCTGAAAGGCCTCGAAGTACTCGGTCTTCAGCAGCCAGCGGCGGCCCGGCTCGGCCTCGCGGGGAAGCACGACCACGGCGGCGCGGCCCTCAAAGGTGAAATCCAGGCGCGTAAATTCGTCGCGCCAGAGGCTCTTCTGAAATTCCATGGAGAAATCGCTCCTTTCGCAGATCAGCCGAAGATCGCGTCCACGAATTCCTTCGCGTCGAAGGGATGCATGTCGTCCAGCTGCTCGCCCAGACCGATGTAGCGCACGGGCAGGCCCAGCTCGTTGCGGATGGCGATGGCGATGCCGCCCTTGGCGGTGCCGTCCAGCTTGGTCAGGATGATGCCGTCCAGATTGGCCACCTCGCTGAACACCTTCGCCTGCGCCAGACCGTTCTGGCCGGTGGTCGCGTCGATGACCAGCAGGGCGCTCAGCGCGGCCTCGGGGTATTCTCGCTCCACCACGCGGCTGATCTTGCGCAGCTCCTCCATCAGGTGGGACTTGTTGTGCAGGCGGCCGGCGGTGTCCACGATGAGCACGTCAGCGTGGCGGGCCTTGGCGGCCTGAACGCCGTCGAACACCACGGCGGCGGGATCCGCGCCCTCAGTGCGCTTGACGATGGGCACGTCGGCGCGCTCGGCCCAGACGGTCAGCTGGTCGGCGGCGGCGGCGCGGAAGGTGTCGCCCGCGCAGATGACCACGCGGCGGCCCATGACCTTCAGGCGCGAGGAGAGCTTGCCGATGGACGTGGTCTTGCCCACGCCGTTGACGCCGATGACCAGCAGCACCATGGGGCTGGTCAGCTTCATCGGCTCGGCCTTCAGGATGTCCACGAGAATCTCCTTCAGCGCTTCCTTCGCCTTGGCGGGATTGCCGATTTTCTCCGAGGTGCACTTCTCGCGCAGACGGCCGACGGCCAGCTGCGCGGTGGGCATGCCTACGTCGGCCATGATGAGAATGTCGGTCAGATCGTCGTAGAAATCGTCGTCCAGCTCCTTGTAGGTCTCCACCAGCTCGTCCATGCGGCCGGAGAACGCCTCGCGGGTGCGCTTCATGCCGTTTTTGATCTTGTCAAACAGTCCCATGGGGAACCTCCTCCATTGCGATATTCGGAAAAATCAGACGGCCTCGTTCAGCTTGACCGAGACGGTCTTGGAAACGCCCTTTTCCTCCATGACCACGCCGTACAGCGCGTCGCAGCGCTCCATCGTGCCCTTGCGGTGGGTGATGACGATGAACTGCGTGTTCTCGGAATAGGCCTTCAGATAGTCGGCGTAGGTGTCGATGTTCGCGTCGTCCAGCGCGGCCTCGATCTCGTCGAGGATACAGAACGGCGTGGGCTTCAGGTCGAGAATGGCGAACAGTATGGCGATGGCCGTCAGCGCGCGCTCGCCGCCCGAGAGCAGCGACAGCATCTGCAGCTTCTTTCCCGGCGGCTGAGCCACGATTTCGATGCCGCAGTTCAGCGCGTCCTTCGGGTCGGTCAGGCGCAGCTCGGCCTTGCCGCCGCCGAAGAGCTTGACGAAGGTTCGCTGGAAGTTGTCGTTCATCAGCGCGAACTGCTTCTTGAACTGGGTCTCCATCTTCTGCTCCAGCTCCTCGACGATGGCCTGTAGATCGGCCTCGGCCTTGAGCAGGTCGTCGCGCTGGGAGGTCATCTCGTCCACGCGTTCGCAGGTGCGGCGGTATTCGTCCAGCGCCGCCACGTTGACCGTGCCCATGGCGCGGATGCGCTGGCGGATGGCGGCGATGCGCTTTTCCGACTCGGACAGCCTGAAGTCCGCCTGACGGAAGGGCTCCGCGCCGGCGTAGGTCAGCTCGTAGTCCTCCCAGATTCGATCCTGAATCTGCTTGAACTCGGCCTCCACGCGGGCCAGCTGAAGCTCGGAGCGGTGGTGCCGGTCGCTGAAGTCGTCCAGCCCGGTGCGCAGCTCGTCGATCTCGCCGGTGAGGGTCTGGAGCTTCTTCTGCGCGCCGGTGCGCTGCGCGTCGGCGGCGTTGAAGCCGTCCCGGGCGATGTTCAGCTCGGATTTGCCGGTTTCCAGCGCGGTAAGCTCCTTTTCCAGCTCGGAGGCGTTGGCTTCCAGCTCGGAGACGCACTTTTTCAGCGCCTCGGCGCTCTCGGCGAGGATGCGCTCGGTGTCCTCAGCCTCGGCGATGAAGCGGTCGCGGTCGGCGATGCGCGCCTGCAGATCGCGCCTGCGCGAGGCCAGCGCCACGCGCGCGTCGGAGACGACGGCGCGCAGCTTCTCCGTCTCGGTGCGCAGGGCGTAGATCTCGCCCTGCAGGCGCCTGACCTCCTCCTGGCGATTGCCGGTGGACTGCTCCGCGTCCTCCTGCTGGGAACTGAGTCCCTCGAGAGAGCGGGAGACCTCCTCCAGCTGGGCGCTCAGGCGTGCGCGCTCCTGCTCCACGCGCTCCACGCGGCGGTTGTTGCCCGTCTGCTCGTCCTGGGCGGCCTTGAGCTGAGCCTCGGCGCGGGCGCAGGCTACCTCCTGACGATGCAGCTCGTCCAGCAGCTCGGCGCGGTCGCGCTTGAGCTGAGCGCGCTCCTCTTCGTGCCTGGCGTAGTGCTCGCGGATGGCGGCGAATTCCGCCTCAATGCGTTTGAGCGCCTGCTCGGTCTCCTCGATTTCGCGGGTGCGCGACAGCAGGCTGGTCATGCGCGACTGCACGCTGCCGCCGGTCATGGAGCCGCCGGAGTGCATCACGTCGCCCTCCAGCGTGACCAGCCGGAACTGATAGCGTCCGGCACGCTGGATGGCGATGCCCGAGGCGAGATCCTCGGCCACCACGGTGCGGCCCAGAAGGTTGTCCATCACGCCCTGATACTTCGCGTCGAACTCCACCAGCTCGGAGGCGAGGCCCACGCAGCCGGGCATGGTCAGCACCTGCCGCTCCTGGGGCGAGAGGGTGCGCCCGCGCACGGACGAGATGGGCAGGAACGTGGCGCGGCCGAAGCGGTTCTTGCGCAGGTACTCGATCATGCGCTTCGCGTCCTCGTCGCGATCCACCACGATGTTCTGAAGCGCTCCGCCCAGAACCATGTCCACGGCGCGCTCCAGCTTTTCCGGAACGTGAATCAGGTCGGCCACCACGCCGTGCACGCCGCTGCCGCTCTGCCTTCGGGCCTGAAGCAGCACCTGCTTGACGGAGTTGTTGTAGCCCTCGTAATCGCGCTGCATTTCCCGCAGCAGCTTCAGGCGGGAATCGCGCTGCTGCCGCTCGGCCTGCATGGCGTTGACGCGCTCGGTCATCTTCGCGGATTCCTCGCCGAGGGTCTGCACCCGGGCGGAAACCTCGTCCGACTGACTCTTCAGCTCGGCCATGCGCGCGTGCTCGCCGTCCAGCAGGGACTGTGCGTCGCGCACCTGCGCGTCCAGCGAATCCACGCCGGCCTGCTCCCGGGCGCGCTCGGTCTCCATGCCGCCCAGCTGGTTCTGCAGCGCCGTCTTCATCGCGTCCAGACGCGCGCGCTGAGAGCGCACGTTGCCCAAGCGGTTCATGGACTGGATGATCTGCTGCTTTTCCTCTTCGGCCTTGGATTCCAACACCGAAAGGCGGCGCTCCTTCTCGGAAAGCTCCGCCTCGCGCGCCTGCTGATGCTCGTCCTCGGCGCTCAGCGCGGCGGTTTCGTCCTCAATGAACGCGTTCATTTTGATCACGCGGCCGCGGACGCCCTCGCGCCCCTCGGCGGCGGCGCGGCGCTCGGCCTCGATGCGGTCGCGGTCGCGGGCGGCGGCGGCGATGCGCTCGCGCACCACCTGCACCGAGCCCTCCCGGGCCTCGACCTCGCGGATGAGCCGCTGCACAATATCGCGCTTTTCGGCGGTCTCCCGCTCGCACTCGTCCAGCCGGAGCTGCACCTCGTCCCGGGCCGCGCCGGCCTTTTCCAGCCGCTCGTTGGCCTGGAGGATGGACTCGCCCAGCGCCTGAACGCTCTCCTTCAGCTCGCGGATGCGCGTCTCGTAGCGCTCGGTGCGCATGAGGAACACGTTCAGGTCGAGAATCTTCAGCTCGTCGCGCAGGGCCAGATATTCCCGGGCCACCTCGCTCTGCTGCTTCAGCGGCTCCACGCGCTCGGTCAGCTCGGAGAGGATGTCCTCCATGCGGGTGAGGTTCTCACGCGTGCGATCCATGCGCCGCTGCGCGTCCAGCTTGCGGGACTTGTATTTGACGATGCCGGCGGCCTCCTCAAAGACCTGTCGGCGATCCTCGGACTTGGCCGAGAGGATCTCGTCGATGCGGCCCTGACCGATCAGGGAATAGCCGTCCTTGCCGATGCCGGTGTCGCGGAACAGGTCGATGATGTCGCGCAGGCGGCAGGGCGCGCCGTTGATCTTGTATTCGCCCTCGCCGCTGCGATAGACCCGGCGGGTGACGGCCACCTCGGTGAAATCCACGGGCAGGGACTTGTCCTCGTTGTCGAACACCAGCGTGACCTCGCAGAAGGCGAGGCGGCGGCGCTTCTCGGTGCCGTTGAAGATGACGTCCTCCATCTTGGAGCCGCGCAGCGTCTTGGCGCTCTGCTCGCCCAGCACCCAGCGCACCGCGTCGGCGATGTTGGACTTGCCGCAGCCGTTGGGGCCGACCACGCCGGTGATGCCGTTCTCAAAGGACACCTCCACGCGGTCGGCAAAGGACTTGAAGCCGTGGATGATGAGTTTTTTCAGTCGCAATTCAGGATTTCGCTCCCATTCTCTTCAATGCATCCCTCGCGGCGGCCTGCTGAGCGTTCTGCTTGCTCGTTCCGCTGCCCTCGCCCAGCACCCGCTCGCCGCCGAGCACGCGGTAGGCGAACAGGGGAGCGTGGGGCGGCCCCTCCATGGAGATGAATTCGTATTTCGGCATGTCCCCACCGCGCTGCATCAGCTCCTGCAGACGCGATTTCGCGTCCAGGTGATCCTCCAGCCCTTCGGGGCGCAGATCGTCGCCCAGCGCGCGCCGGACGACGGCGACGGCCTGGTCGAAGCCTCCGTCGAGGTACACGGCGGCAAACACGGCCTCCATCACGTCCGCCAGAATAGACGGCTTGTTCCGCCCGCCGGAGTGGGTCTCGCCCACAGAAAGGCGGATGAACTCGCCCAGTCCGATGCGCCTCGCGGCGCGGCAGAGCGTCTCCTCGCGCACCAGCGCGGCGCGGATTCGCGTCAGCTTGCCCTCGTCTACCTCCGGAAGCTCAGCGTAGAGATACTGGCTCACAGCCAGCTCCAGCACGGCGTCGCCCAAAAACTCCAGCCGCTGGTAGTGCGGCACGTGATGATCGCCACCGTAGGAGGGATGCGTCAGCGCCGTCTCCAGCAGGCTGGAATTCTGAAAGCGGTAGCCGATGCGTTCGCACAGCTTTTCCACGATCAGACCTTCTTCATGATAGTATCCACCACATCGCCCACGGTGCGGACGGTGCTGATGGCGTCGTCGTCGACGGTGGTGTTGTATTCGGCCTCGAGATCCATGACCAGCATCATCAGGTTGGCGCTGTCCGCGCCCAGATCGTCGATCATCTTTGCGTCCTCGGTCACGCGGTCGGCGCTGATGGGCAGCTGGGCGAGGATGTACTTCTTGACGGTTTCAAAGACCTGTGCTCTTTCCATTGTGAATCGCTCCTTTTATTTCATAAGATTGGTTGTGGACACCTGTTCCTGCTCCAGACCGGAAAGTCCCGCGCGGATCTTCTCTACCACGCGGCCCTCCAGCATGGTGCGGGCCTGTCGGACGGCGTTGGAGATGGCCTCCGCGCCGGAGCTTCCGTGCGCCTTGACCACCGCGCCCTCCACGCCCAGCAGCGGCGCGCCGCCGTGAGCGTTGTAGTCGAGACGCTTCTTGAAGCTGCGGAAGGCGGGTTTGCACAGCAGCGCTCCCAGCTTCGTCCGCGTCGAGGACATCAGGTTTTCCTTCAGCATGGTCAGCATCGCGCCGGCCAGCCCCTCGGTGTACTTCAGGATGAGGTTGCCGTCGAAGCCGTCGGCCACCACCACGTCGAAATCGCCGGAGGGAACCTCCCGGGCCTCGCAGTTGCCCGCGAAGCGATAACTGGTCTGGATGCGCATCAGCTGGTAGGTCTCCCTGGTCAGGCGGTTGCCCTTTTCGGATTCCGTGCCGATGTTCACCAGTCCCACCGCGGGATCGCTCACGCCCAGCACGCTGCTCATGTAGACGCTGCCCATCAGGCCGAACTGAACCAGATATTTGGGCTGGCAGTCCACGTTCGCTCCGCTGTCGATGAGGATGAACGGCTTTTTTACGCCGGGCAGCACCGGGCCCAGCGCCGGGCGCTCGACGCCCGGAATGCGGCCGATGCGCAGCATGCCGCAGGCCAGCACCGCGCCGGTGCTTCCCGCGGAGACCACCGCGTCCGCGCGGCCCTCGCGCACGGCCAGCATGGCCCTGACCATGGACGAATCGGCCTTCCTGCGCACGGCCAGCATGGGCGGCTCGTCCATGCCGATGACCTCGCCGGCTTCGATGATTTCAATGCGGTCGCGCACGTCGCCCGCGTTCGCCAGCAGCGGCTCGAGCTGAGCGCTCGGCCCGGCCAGCAGAATGCGCACGTCGCTGAAGCGCCGAAGCGCCAGAACAGCGCCCTCGACGTTGCACAGGGGCGCGTTGTCGCCGCCCATCGCGTCCAGCGCGATGACGTATTGCTCCATTATAATTTTCCCCCATTCTGGAATACTGCCTATATTATAGCGAAAAGCCGGAGTTTTCGCAAGAGCTTTCACGCAGAACCAACTTAAATCCGACGTAAATACATGGGATTCCTGCGGATTGTTCAGAAAACAGACTGAAAACCCCGGCAAAGAAACGAAAAATGAATGTGCAAAGATGTAAATATTCATCTGAGCGTAACAAAACCGTGCATACAAACAGTTAGAATGTTGATACAATAGGAAATGGGCAGGAGAAATGCCCGTTCGGACTGAGAGATTTTAGAGATAGCTCCGAAGATGCGAGGAAGAAGAATGCGAATTTTTGGGAAGGAGTAGAACAATGGAGTATCGCATCGAAAGAGATTCCATGGGCGAAGTGCAGGTTCCGGCGGATCGCTACTGGGCCGCGCAGACGCAGCGAAGCTATCAGAATTTCAAAATCGGAGAAGAGAAGATGCCGAAGGAAATCGTCCATGCCTTCGGAATTCTCAAGAAGGCCGCCGCCGTGGCCAACCATCGGCTCAACCCCGAGCGGATGGACGCACAGAGGCTTTCTGCCATCTGCGCCGCCTGCGACGAAGTGATCGCGGGCAGGCTCAACGACCACTTTCCGCTGGTCGTCTGGCAGACGGGAAGCGGCACCCAGTCCAACATGAACGCTAACGAGGTCATTGCCAACCGCGGCAACGAGCTCGTCGGCAAGAAGATTCTGCACCCGAACGACCACGTGAACATGTCCCAGTCGTCCAACGATACCTTTCCCACGGCGATGCACATCGCGGCGGTGCTGGGCATCGAGGATCGGCTCATGCCCGAAATGGCGCGCATGATCGAGACGCTGAAGCGGCTCGAGGCCGAGAACGACGACTGCGTGAAATCCGGCCGCACTCATCTTCAGGACGCCACGCCCATCAAATTCTCTCAGGAGATTTCCGGCTGGCGCAGCATGATCGAAAAGACTATGGAGATGCTCCGCGCTGCGCTTCCGGGACTGAAGGAGCTGGCGCTGGGCGGCACCGCCGTCGGCACCGGGCTGAACTGTCCCAAGGGCTTCGACGCGGAGGTTGCAAGGGCCGTCTCCGAGGAGACGGGCAAGAACTTTGTCACCGCACCCAATAAATTCCATTCTCTGACCAGCAAGGACGATCTGGTTTTTGCCCACGGCGCGCTGAAGGCGCTGGCGGCGAATCTCATGAAAATCGCCAACGACGTGCGTTGGCTGGCTTCCGGCCCGCGCTGCGGCCTGGGAGAAATTCACATTCCCGAAAACGAGCCCGGCTCGTCCATCATGCCCGGAAAAGTCAACCCCACCCAGTGCGAGGCCATGACCATGGTCGCCGTGCAGGTGATGGCCAACGATGTGGCCGTGGGGATGGCGGCGTCTCAGGGCAATTTCGAGTTGAACGTTTTCATGCCCGTTTGCATCTACAATTTTTTGCAGTCGGTTCGCCTGCTGACGGACGGTCTGCGCTCCTTTAACGACCATTGCGTTTCCGGAATCACCGCCAACCGGGAGAAGATGCGCTATAACCTGCACCATTCGCTGATGCTCGTCACGGCGCTGAATCCCTACATCGGCTACGACAACGCAGCCAAAACGGCGAAGAAGGCTTTCAAAGAGAACATCTCTCTGAAGGAGGCCTGCGTTGCTCTGGGCTTTTTGACGCCGGAGCGGTTCGACGAGGTGTTCCACCCCGAGCAGATGGTCTGAGCAATTTCGGCAATACCTGCATCGGCTGAGTCCGCCTTTCTGCGCCGCCATGGGTCGCTTCTTTGTGCTGCGCAAAAACGCCCCGGACGAACCGATGCGTGAATTGCCGGTCTTGTTCCGCGCATTTTTCCGAACGTTTTCTCAAAATCGAAAGGACAGGTCTGTCTGAAAATGAAATACTACAGCTATTTTCCCGGCTGCACGCTGAAGACAAAGGCGGCGACTCTGGACGCGTGCGCGCGTTCGGCGGCTCGCGCGCTGGGCGTGGAGCTCGAAGAGATCGAAAACTGGCAGTGCTGCGGCGCGGTGTATCCTCAGGCTGAGGACGAAATTGCAACGCGGCTGTCCTCCGTGCGCGCGCTGGATGCGGCACGGCAGAAGAACCAGGAGCTGCTGACCCTGTGCTCGGCGTGCCACCACGTCATCAAGCGCGTCAACGACGACATGCGCAGCAACGAGTACATCCGCACCCGCGCGAACAACTATCTCGCGCTGGAAACGCCCTACGCCGGCGAAACCAGAGTGGTGCACTATCTCGAAATGCTGCGCGACGAGGTGGGCTTCGACAGGCTAAAGGCGGCGGTGGTGAATCCGCTGAAGGGCCGGAAGATTGCGGCGTATTACGGCTGCCTGCTGCTGCGGCCCAGCCGCGTGATGGCCTTCGACGACCCGGAGAATCCCACCGTCATTGAGGATTTCCTCGCGGCCATCGGCGCGGCGCCGGTGAGGTATTCGCTGCGCAACGAGTGCTGCGGCGGCTACATCGCGCTGGAGGACAAATCCGCGGCGCAGAAGCGCTCGAGCGCGATTCTCGCCTCGGCAAAGGCCGCGGGCGCGGAGATGGTGGTCACCGCCTGCCCGCTGTGCATGTACAATCTGGACGTCAACGGCGGCGCGGAGCATGTGCCGGTGCGGTATTTCACCGAGCTGCTGGCCGAGGCGCTGGGCGTTCGGGAACAGGAGGGCTGAAGCCATGTCGAATTCCATTCGAACCGAGGACATTCTGCGCATCAGCGGTGTGAATCCCCGCAAGTGCATGCAGTGCGGCAAGTGCTCCGGCACCTGTCCCAGCTTTGACGAGATGGAGTACCATCCCCATCAGTTTGTGGCCATGGTGCGCAAGGGGCAGATCGAGAAGCTGGCCCGCTCTCAGTCGATTTACAGGTGCCTGTCATGCTTCGCCTGCGTGGAGCGCTGTCCGCGCAATGTCGAGCCGGCGAAGCTCATCGAGGCCGTGCGGCTGGCGGTCATCCGTCAGCAGGGCATGGACCACATGAGGCCCGACGATTTGCCGGCGCTGCTGGACGACAAAATGCCCCAGCAGGCGCTGGTCAGCGCCATGCGCAAGTACAGAAAGTAGGAGACGATACCATGCAGAGAATTGGCGTATTTGTGTGCTGGTGCGGAAGCAACATCGCCGCGACGGTGGACGTAAAGCGCGTCGCCGAGGCGGTTCGAACCGAGCCGGGCGTTGTATTCAGCACCGATTATCAGTATATGTGCTCCGAAAACGGACAGGCGCTGATCCGTCAGGCCATCCATGAGCACGGCCTGACCGGCGTGGTGGTCTGCTCCTGCTCCCCGAGAATGCACGAGGCGACCTTCCGAAAGACGGCGACGCTGGCGGGCGTCAACCCCTATATGGTGGAAATCGCCAATATCCGCGAGCAGTGCTCGTGGATTCACAAGGACATGCCCGAGGGCACCGAGAAGGCCGTTATCCTCGCCCGGGCGGCCATCGCCAAGGTGAACCTGAACGCGCCGCTCACCGCGGGAACCAGTCCCGTGACCAAGCGCGCGCTGGTCATCGGCGGCGGTATCGCGGGCATTCAGACGGCGCTGGACGTGGCCGACGCGGGCTACGAGGTGGACATCGTGGAAAAGGCGCCCACCATCGGCGGCCGCATGGCTCAGCTGGACAAGACCTTCCCGACCCTCGACTGCGCGGCGTGCATCCTGACCCCGAAGATGGTGGACGCGGCGCAGAACGAGAAGATCAACATCATCTCCTATGCGGAGCTGGACTCCCTGTCCGGCTACGTGGGCAATTTCACGGCGAAGATTCGCAAAAAGGCGCGCTACATCGACGAGACGAAGTGCACCGGCTGCGGCGTGTGCACCGAGAAGTGCCCGTCGCGCAAGGGTCTGAACGAATTCAACATGGGCCTCAACACCCGCGGCGCGATCTACATTCCCTTCGCCCAGGCCATTCCCAACGTGGCGGTGATCGACGCGAAGAACTGCCTGCACTTCAGGACGGGCAAGTGCGGTCTGTGCGAGAAGAACTGCTCGGCGGGCGCGATCCGCTTCGACCAGCAGGACGAAATGCTGGAGCGCAGGTACGGCGCGATCATCGTGGCCACGGGCTTCAAGCCCATCGACGCCAGCGCCTTCGATGAGTATGCCTACACCCAGTCGAAGGACGTGGTGACGAGCCTCGAATTCGAGCGCATCATGAACGCCGCCGGCCCGACGAAGGGACAGCTGGTGCGCCCCTCCGACGGAAAGCACCCCCGCGAGATCGTGTTCATACAGTGCGTGGGCTCCCGCTGCTCTCAGGACGCGGCCAAGGGCAAGCCCTACTGCTCGAAGATCTGCTGCATGTACACGGCCAAGCACGCCATGCTGGTGCGCGAGAAGTATCCGGACGTGAAGGTGCACGTCTTCTACATCGACGCGCGCACGCCCGGCAAGAACTTCGACGAGTTCTATCGCCGCGCGGTGGAGCAGTACGATGTGGACTACATCAAGGGCATGGTGGGCAAGGTCTCGGTGGAGGGCGATCATCTGCACGTTCAGGGCAGCGATCTGCTGGCCAACGAGCAGGTGCACATTCAGGCCGACATGGTGGTGCTGGCCACGGCCATCGAGCCGGATCCCACGGCCCGCGCCATCGGAACCATGCTGACCGCCAGCATGGACACCAACGACTTCTTCACCGAGGCGCATCCCAAGCTCCGCCCGGTGGAAAGCCCCACGGCGGGCATCTACCTCTCGGGCGTGTGCCAGGGCCCGAAGGACATTCCCGAGACCGTGGCTCAGGCGGGCGCGGCGGCGGCGAAGGTCATCGGACTGCTGAGCAAAAACAGCCTGACCTGCAATCCCTGCGTGGCGCACGCCGACGAGCTGCTGTGCAACGGCTGCTCCCAGTGCGAGCGCGTCTGTCCCTACGGCGCGATCTCCTATGAGGACAGGGAGGTTCGCGGCCCCGAGTTCCGCGGCGTGAAGCGCGTGGCGGTGGTCAACGAGGCCGTCTGTCAGGGCTGCGGCGCATGCACCGTGACCTGCCCGTCCACGGCGATGGATTTGAAGGGCTTCAGCAACAACCAGATCATGGCGGAGGTGGATGCGATATGCCGATGAGCGAAAAGAAGGACTGGACGCCGACCATCGTGGCGTTCTGCTGCAACTGGTGCAGCTATGCCGGCGCGGATCTGGCGGGCTCCAGCCGCGCGGCCTATCCGGCCAATGTGAAGATCATTCGCATTCCGTGCTCCTGCCGGCTCAATCCGCTGTTTGTGCTGCGCGCGTTTCAGCGGGGCGCGGACGGCGTGATTCTCTGCGGCTGCCATCCCGGCGACTGCCACTATTCCACCGGCAATTACTACGCCCGCCGCCGCATGACGCTGCTGTTCAGCATGCTGGACTATCTGGGCATTGAGCGCGGCCGCACCCGCGTGGAGTGGGTTTCCGCCGCCGAGGGCGCGAAGTTTGCCGCCACGATGAACGATTTCGCCAAAACCATCACCGAGCTGGGCGAGAACAGGAAATTGGGGGATCTGCGATGCAGGAAATGATTCGAAACCGCGTGCGCGAGCTGCTGGCCGAGAACGCCGGCGACCGCGTGCTGGGCTGGGAAGCGGGCGAGAATTTCGACGATCGCACGCCGGCCGTTTTTGATAAAGATCATCTGGACGAACTGAAGTACGACTCCTTCTGCGCGGGCAATCTGAGCAAATATCTCATTGCCGAGAGCGCGAAGGACGGCAAAATCATCATGCTGGTCAAGCCCTGCGATTCCTACAGCCTGAACCAGCTGTGCACCGAGCATCGCGTGAATCGCGGGAAGGTCTACGCGCTGGGCGTGGGCTGCCGGGGCAAGCTCGATCTGAACAGAATCCGCGCCATGGGCGTCACCGGCATTCTCTCCGTGGAGGAGCAGGGGAGCGACCTGCTGGTGCACACGATGTACGGCGACCGCACCGTCGCCCGGGCCGACGCGCTGCAGACCAAGTGCCTGAGCTGCAAGGGCAAGGAGCATCGCGGCGTGGACGAGACCATCGGCGATTCCGAGGAGACCACGGCTGTGGAGCGCTTTGGCATGGTCGAAAAGCTGGAGGCCATGTCGCCCGACGAGCGCTTTGACTTCTGGCGCGGCGAACTGTCCAAGTGCATCCGCTGCAACGCCTGCCGGAACGTCTGTCCGGCGTGCAGCTGCGTCAAGTGCGTGTTTGACAATCCCAATACCGGCGTGCAGAACAAGGCCGCCGCGGACGATTTTGAGGAGAACATGTTCCACATCATCCGCGCGTTCCATGTGGCCGGGCGCTGCACCGACTGCGGCGAGTGCACCCGCGTCTGCCCTCAGGGCATTCCGCTGCACCTGCTGAACCGCAAGCTCATCAAGGACATCGACGAGCTGTACGGCGACTATCAGGCCGGCGAGGAGATCGGCCAGCGCCATCCGCTGATCGACTTCACCAAGGGCGACGCGGAGCCTTCCGTCGTCCATCAGAGAGGAGGCGCGCAGGCATGAAGAAGATCGCTCTGAGCAAACTGGGCGAGCTGTTCGCCGCCATTTCTGAAAACCAGACGCTGATTCTGCCGGTGGAGAGCGCCGGGCAGGTGGACTTCGGCGTGTGGTCGCCCGAGGCGAAGGTGCGCCTCGACGTGCTCAAGACCGTCAAGAGCGCCAAGGGCGCGTTCTTTCCCCAGGTGGAGGACATGCAGCGCTTCCACATGCAGGGCAAAAGCATTCAGATCGATCCCGCCGAGTTCATGGACGAGGACTTCGTGCTCTTCGGCGTGCGCGCCTGCGACGCGCGCAGCTTCGAGCTGCTGGATCGCGTGTTCCTGTCCGATCCGGCGGATCCCTTCTACGCCGCCCGCCGCGCCCACGGAACCGTGGTGACGCTGGCGTGCAGCGCGCCGGACGAGCACTGCTTCTGCACCAATTTCGGCATCGACGCGGCGAATCCTCAGGGCGACGCGTCGGCGTGGATCGTGGAGGAGACGCTGTTCCTGCGCGCCAACACCGAAAAGGGCGAAGCGCTGATCGCCAATTTGGAGGACGCGGAGTCCTCAAAGGTGGAGGAAAAGCAGGCGGAGATTCGCGCCGTCGCCGAAAGGCTGCCCTTCGGCAGGCTGAATCTGGAGGGCTTCGACGGCGAGCATCTGATGGAGAAGTTCCAAAGCCCCAAGTGGGCGGAGCTGAGCCGCGCCTGCATGGGCTGTGGAACCTGCACGTTCGTCTGCCCCACCTGTCAGTGCTACGACATTCGGGACTTTGACACCGGCGCGGGCAGCATTCAGCGCTATCGCTGCTGGGACAGCTGCATGTACTCCGACTTTACGCTGATGGCCCACGGCACCAACCGCCCGACCCAGCTGGAACGCTTCCGCCAGCGGTTCATGCACAAGCTGGTCTACTTCCCGTCCCGCAACGAGGGGCTCTATTCCTGCGTGGGCTGCGGCCGCTGTCTGGCGCGCTGCCCGCAGTCGCTGAACATCGTGAAGGTCATCAAGGCTCTGGGGGTGAACGCGGATGAATGACAATATTCTGCCGATGCTGGGCGTCGTGACGGAGATTCGGGTGGATACGCCCGACATCAAGACCTTCCGCGTGGAGGCGCTGGAGGGCGGCAAGTGCTTTGAGCACATGCCCGGCCAGTGCGCCATGCTGTCCATTCCCGGTGTGGGCGAGGCCATGTTCTCCATCACCTCCTCGCCGACGGTGAAGGAGTATCAGGAGTTTTCCATCAAGAAGTGCGGCTGCCTGACGAGCTGGCTGCATCAGATGGACGTGGGTCAGCAGATCACCATCCGCGGGCCCTACGGCAGGCCATTTCCCGTGGACGACGAGCTGAAGGGCAGGGATCTTCTGTTCATCGCCGGCGGCGTGGGACTGGCCCCGCTGCATTCGGTCATCAACTATGTGCTGGACAAGCGCGATTCCTACGGCAAGGTGGACGTGGTGTACGGCTCCCGCTCCAAGGAGGATCTGCTGGATCTGGAGGAAATTCAGACCCGCTGGATGGATCCGAAGAACGATATCGACGTGCATCTGACCATCGACCGCGCGCAGGAGGGCTGGGACGGCCATGTAGCCTTCGTGCCCACCTATGTCAAGGAGCTGGGCTTCGACCCCAACAAGACGGTGCTGGTGTGCGGCCCGCCGATCATGATTAAATTCGTGCTTCAGGCGCTGACGGAGCTGGGCTTTGAAAAGACGCAGATTTACACCACCATGGAGCTGCGCATGAAGTGCGGCGTCGGCAAGTGCGGCCGCTGCAACATCGGCGACAAATACGTCTGCAAGGACGGCCCGGTGTTCCGCTTCGACGAGCTCGGCGAACTGCCCAACGAGTATTGACGGAGGAATGAATCCATGGCGAATATGGTCAATGTTTTCCTGTACGGAAAAAAATATGAGGTTCCCGGCGATCTGACGATTATGGAGGCCTTCGAGTACGCCGGCTATAAGCTGGTGCGCGGCGTGGGCTGCCGAAACGGCTTCTGCGGCGCGTGCGCCACGGTCTATCGCATCAGGGGCGACCGCGAGCTGAAGGCCTGTCTGGCCTGCTCGACCCAGGTGGCGGACAACATGTATGTGGCGACGCTGCCCTTCTTCCCGCTGGTGAAGGAGGGATACGACATCGAAAAGGTGCGTCCCGACCAGCAGATCATGATGCAGCTGTATCCCGAAATCTACTCCTGCGTGGGCTGCAACGCCTGCACCAAGAGCTGCTCTCAGGGGCTGAACGTCATGCAGTACATCGCTCACGCCCAGCGCGGCGAATACGACAAGTGCGCCGAGCTGTCCTTCGACTGCGTGATGTGCGGCATCTGCTCGTCCCGCTGTCCGGCGGGCATCTCCCATCCGCAGGTGGCCATGCTGGCGCGCCGCCTGAACGGCAAGTACATCGCGCCCGAGTCGCTGCATCTGACGAAGCGCGTTCAGGAGATCGAGGACGGACTGTGCACCGAGGCCATCGAGGCCATCATGGCCAAACCGGTGGAGGAGCTCAGGGAGCTCTACAACCATCGCGACATTGAAAAGTAAGGGGGCGGCAACATGATTTTCACTCAGGAAATGCTTCAGTCCATGAAAAAGGTCGAGGCCGCGCGCGAGGCGAACATCGCGCTGGAGCCGCGCCGCATGACCGCCGAGGAGAAGGACGCGCTGCTGGCCGAGTACCATCCCGACTATCGTTCCGACGGATTTACGACCATTCAGATCGGCCCGAACAAGGGCGAAAAGGCGCCTGTGGAGCTGGAACAGCTGCTGGAGGGCCGGCCCCGTGTGCTGGATCTGCACGTGGATCTGAACAGAATCGACTACGACGTGGACGTGCTGGTCATCGGCGGCGGCGGCGCGGGTTCCTCCGCGGCCATCGAGGCCCACGAGGCCGGCGCGCAGGTCATGATTGTCACCAAGCTGCGCATCGGCGACGCGAACACGATGATGGCCGAGGGCGGCATTCAGGCGGCGGACAAGCCCGGTGATTCCCCCGCGCAGCACTATCTGGACGTGATGGGCGGCGGACACTTCGTCAATCGCCCGGAGCTGGTGCGCAAGCTGGTCATGGACGGCCCCGGCGCGATCCAGTGGCTCAACCGGCTGGGCGTGGAGTTTGACAAGGAACCCGACGGCACGATGATTACCACCCACGGCGGCGGAACCTCCCGCAAGCGCATGCACGCGGCGGCGGACTACTCCGGCGCAGAGATCATGCGCACGCTGCGCGACGAGGTGCTCAACCGAAACATCCCCGTGGTGGATTTCACCGCGGCGGTGGAGCTGATTCTCGACGACGAGGGCAAGGCCGCGGGCGCGGTGCTGCTGAACATGGAGACCGGCGAGGTACTGGTGGCGCGCGCGAAGTGCGTGGTCATCGCCACCGGCGGCGCGGGACGCATGCACTATCAGGGCTTTCCCACGTCCAACCACTACGGCGCGACGGCGGACGGCCTGATTCTGGGCTATCGCGCGGGCGCGAAGCTGCTGTTCCAGGACACGCTTCAGTATCATCCCACCGGAGTGGCCTTTCCCCAGCAGATTTACGGCGCGCTGGTGACGGAGAAGGTGCGCTCCATGGGCGCGAAGCTGGTCAACAGCGAGGGCGAGGTCTATGTCCATCCGCTGGAAACCCGCGACGTGAACGCGGCGGCGGTTATCCGCGAGTGCACCACCCGCGGCAAGGGCGTGCCCACGCCCAACGGCGGCCGCGCGGTCTGGCTGGACACGCCGATGATCGACCGGATCCACGGAAAGGGCACGCTGGAGAAGCGCCTGCCGGCCATGCTGCGCATGTATCTGAAGTTCGGCATCGACATGCGCGAAACGCCCATCCTCGTCTATCCCACGCTGCACTATCAGAACGGCGGACTGGAGATCGGCGTAGACGGCATGACCTGCGTGGAGAACCTCTACGTGGCGGGCGAGGCCGTCGGCGGCATCCACGGGCGCAACCGCCTGATGGGCAACAGCCTGCTGGACGTGATCGTGTTCGGCCGCAACGCCGGACAGCAGGCCGGCGCGAAGTGCAGGAGCGTGCGGCTGGGCGAGCTCAGCCTCGAGCATGTGCGCAGGTATGAGGAGGCGCTGGCGCAGGCGAACATCCGCAGCGACGTTCCCTCGCCGAAGCTGCTGCCGGACTACACGAGAAAGGTCTGAGCGCGGCGCGGCCGCAGCTCTTCCGAACTCAGCAAAGGAGAATGAGCCAATGAGCAGTTTTCTGGCAATCTTTGTCATTGCGGCGATCGGCTATCTGATCGGCGGAATCAAAATTCGCGGCGTGGAGCTGGGCACGGCGGGCGTGCTGCTGGCAGCGCTGGTGTTCGGCCATTTTGGCGTGGAAATTCCCAGCGTGGTTCGCAATTTCGGACTGGCCACGTTCGTCGCCTCGGTGGGCTTCATCGCCGGGCCGAAGTTCTTCCGCGATTTCAGGAAAAACGCGAAGAACTACATCCTGCTGGGCTTTCTGATTATCCTCAGCGGCGCGCTGTGCTGCGTGCTGACGGTGAAAATCGGCGGCATCAGACCCGAGCTGGCCGTGGGGCTGCTGACGGGCGCACTCACCAGCACGCCGGGTCTGGCGGCGGCGCAGGAGGCGGCGGGAGAAATGTCGGCGCTGGCCACCACAGGCTATGCCATCGCCTATCCCTTCGGCGTGGTTGGCGTGGTGCTGTTTGTGCAGCTGATTCCCAAGATGCTTAAAATCGACGTGGACGTGGAGCGCAGAAAGTTCGCTCAGGCCAATTCCGCCGAGATCGAGCCCTACAGGGGCAAGCTCGTCAACATTGACGGCGCGGGTTTCTTCGCCTTTACGCTGGCGCTTACGCTGGGCATTCTGCTGGGCAATGTGCGCGTTCCGCTGCCGGGCGGCGCGGAATTCTCGCTGGGAACCACCGGCGGCCCGCTGATCGTGGGCCTGCTGTTCGGCCACTATGCCCACATCGGCCCGGTGGACATTTCCATTTCCCATTCCATGCTGAAGGTGCTGCGCGAGCTGGGACTGATGCTGTTTCTGGTGGGCGCGGGCGTTCAGGGCGGCGCGGGCTTCGTGGAGACCCTCCGCAGCGAGGGCGGAATGCTGTTCGTTTACGGCGCGGTGATGACGCTGATTCCCATGCTCGTGGGCTATGTCGTGGCGGCGAAGCTGCTGAAGCTGAGCCTGTTCAACAACCTCGGCTCCATCACCGGCGGCATGACCAGCACGCCGGCGCTGGGTACGCTCATCGACGTGGCGGGCACCGACGACGTGGCCTCGGCCTACGCCGCCACCTATCCCATCGCGCTGGTCTCCGTGGTGCTCAGTTCGCAGTTCATCGTGCTGCTGATGCGGTAAAGAATACGCTTTGCGGGAGCCGTTCGAGAAAGAACGGCTCCCTTTTGAATTGACAGAAGATTAGAGCTGTGTTACCATTGGGGCGACGAAGAAAGGGGAAAGAGGATGAAAAGGCTGTTCGCGCTGGGACTGGCGCTGCTGCTGTGCGGCTGTGCATTGGCGGAGGAACCGGAGCTGACCGAAGCGCAGAGCGCGCTTCTGGAATACGCGATGCAGAAGCAGTCGCAGTACATCGAGCTCATTCTTTCGGATGTGATGGATTCCCTGTGGGATACGGTGGAGGACGAGAAGGAGACGCGCGCGCTTTTCGAGCAGATTCGCCCGGCTGCGCCCAAGGCGGCGATTCTGCTGACGACGAAGGCGGAGCTGACGCTGGAATCGCCGGAGGTGAAGCGGGATTTGCCCGTGGAGATGCTCCCAAACATCTGCTTTAACCGAATGTACTACACGACGCAGAGCTCGGGATGCTGGTCGCTGGCACGGATGTCCGCGATTACCGCACAGCTGGACACGGCGGACATTCCGGAAATGCCGGCGATTTCCTATGTGATCTTTGCCTACGACGTGGATCTGCCGGAGGTCGTGACGGCGTTTGTCTCGATGCCCTCGGGCGGAGCCATCGCCTATACCACCTTCGTCTACATTCCCGGCGAGCGCAGAATGAACGGCGGCGGATTCTTCGCGACCGACGTCGTCTGCCATTGGAAAGAGGAAATTTTCGATAGCGTCATTCTGAATCCGCTGCCCGAGCCGGGAAAGTGACGAAGGAGGAAAGAAAATGAAGCGAGTTGCGGCATGGATCGCGCTGATCTGTCTGTGGATCGGATTATGGGACGCTCCGCGTCGGAGAGGGCTCCTGTGCGCAGCGCTTTGCGGAGGAAGAAAATTATGACTATGTGATCGGCGAATGAAGGACGGCAGCGGCGGAGGAGCTTTGCTCCTCCGCCGCTTTACGTCTCTTCCTGTGCCTCGACGAGTTTGTTCAGCAGCGACTGCGCGTCGGTCAGGCGCGTCAGGCGGCTGCCCTGATAGACGGCGAAGAGGGGAACGCGGCCGGGACGGGCGGCGCGCAGGGCGGCGGCGGGCTCCATGGATGCGTCCACGGCGATGAGGTCGGCGCGGATGGGAGCGCGCATCGGCTGAAGGTTCTGGAGCATGGTTCGGACGCGGCCGTCGGCCATCGCCTCGCGCTCGTCTCCGGCGGAAACCCAGAGGAACACCGCGGCGAACAGCGGCGAGAGGTTCAGCCTGCCGCGGGCGAGCCATCCCCACAGGCTCAGCGCCGCCAGAGCGATGGCGACGATTCGGCCCAGCAGAACGCAGAGGTTCTGCGCGCGGCCGCGATCCATGTGCAGGCTCAGCAGCGCGCAGAGGATTCGGCCGCCGTCCATGGGCAGCGCGGGCAGCAGGTTGAACAGCGTCAGCAGCGCGTTGGTCTGAAGGCACAGCGCGCAGAGCGCGGGCGACAGGAGCTTCCACTGGCACAGCGCCGCCGACAGCACGGCCAGCAGCAGATTTGCCGCCGGGCCTGCCGCCGCCGTGAGGGCCACGCGGCCCGGCGGCGCGGCGTAGGGATTTTCCAGCCGGATGGCGCCGCCGAAGGGGGTCAGCCGCACCGACGGCACGCTCAGACCGGCGCATCGGGCGACGGCGAGATGCGCGGCTTCGTGAGCCGACAGCGAAACCATCAGCATCGCCGCCGCCGCGCCCTCGCCCAGCAGCGCGGCAATCAGCGGCAACAGCAGGAGCGCAAGGTCAATCTGAAGCCGGGTCTGCCCGACGCGCAGCCTCATTGCAGCCCCATCCGCTCGGTGGGATCCACGGCGGCTTCGCTCTGGCGCAGCTCAAAGTAGAGCTGGGCGGCGCTCTGCCCCAGCGCCTGACCCCGGGAGACCGCGTCGCCCGGCTGGACGGAGGCGCTGGAGAGATAGGCGTACACCGTCTCCATGCCCTCGCCGTGGTCGATCAGCACGCCCGTGGAGCCGCCGGACAGCTCGCTGACCGCGGTGACGGTGCCGTCCGCCGCGGCGCAGACCGGGCTGTCCTCCGGGCAGGCGAACAGCAGCCACGGCTGATCGTCGGAGTAGGCGTGCTTCAGCTCGCCCGCGACGGGCGCGGCCAGCTCCGCGCCGCCGTCCAGATTGAAGAACACCAGCGCGCTCTCGGGCATCCAGTCCCGGACGAAGCTCAGCCTGCCGATGGAGCTGTCCAGATCGATGTGCATGGTCAGCGCGCGCTGCACCGTTTCGGAGGCGCGCATGGCCCATGGCTGGCGGATGTTGCCCAGCGCGAGCACGCCCAGCAGCAGCGCGCAGGCCACCGCCGTGTTGCGCAGCATGCGGTCGCCCGCCGAGAGCTTCGGCCTCGGCGATCCCGCGCGGCGCAGTCCGCGCCTCTGCAGCGGATGGGGCAGGCACTTCCAGTAAATGGGCTGGGCGGAGTCCGGTGCATCCTTCTGCGCATGAATGGGCCGGGCAGAGTTTGACTCGCCCTTCTGCACATGGACGCGTCGAGCGGAGCTTGCTCCATCCTTCTGCGCGCGGATGGGCTGGGCAGAGCTTGCTGCATTTTTCTGAACATGGATGCGGCGTGCGGAGTCCGGCTCATCCTTTCGCGCGCGGCTGCGCCGGCTCGAAGCCTTGCTCTGCGCAAAAATTCTTCGCCGAGCGTTGGACGTCGCCTCGCTTTCGGCGGTCTCCGGCGGCATGGCAGTGTGGATTCTCAGCTTTTCCGAGGACATAAAACATCCCTCCCGTCACGCAATTCTATGCGGCGGGAGGGACGCGATGCCCGAAAGGGTTACAAATCGATGGAGCGCGGCGCGGCGGTCTGGCGGCGGCGTTCCCGGGCGCGGGAGCGCATGACCACGTTTTCCACAAGGCCGATGGCCATCATGTTGGTCAGCATGTTGGAGCCTCCGTAGCTGACGAAGGGGAGGGGAATGCCCGTGACGGGCAGCAGACCGATGACCATGCAGATGTTCTCGATGATGTGGAACAGCAGCATGCCGAACACGCCGATGATGAGATACGAGCCGTAGGGATCGGACACGCGGTTGGACAGCACCAGCAGCCTTCCCAGCAGCAGGATGTAGCCCAGCACCAGCGCGCAGCCGCCTACGAGGCCGAAGCTCTCGCAGACGATGGCGAAGATGAAGTCCGTGTGGTCGTCCGAGATGTAGCCCAGCGACGCGAAGCTGCCGGGCGAGACGACGCCCTTGCCCCAGAGTCCGCCGGAGCCGATGGCGATCTGGCCGTTGATGATCTGGCGCGCCTCGTCGGGGTAGTCCTCCGGATGCAGCCACATGAGGATGCGCTCCAGGCGGAAGCTGCTGGACGAGGTGTTGTTCATGAAGTACCACACCGGGATAATCAGCAGCACCGCGCAGCCCAGCACGCTGGCGATGAGCTTATAGTCGGTGCCCGAGACGAAGACCATGACGCAGAAAACTGCCACGTAGACCAGCGCCGTGCCGACGTCCGGCTGAATGACGATGAGCACCAGCGGAATCATCAGATAGACCACGAACCACAGGATGTCGTGCAGGTTTCGGATGGGCCGCTTTCGGTCGGAAAAGACCTTGGCAAAGCACATAATCATGAACACCTTGCCGAACTCAGAGGTCTGCAGGCCGCGCTCCGAGCTGGAGCCCCAGGACAGGAACGCCTTCATCGCGCCGCGTCCGGCCTTGGCCACCACCAGCGTGAACAGCAGAATGGCGATGTTGAGCACGTAGATGTAGTGGGCGTAGCGGCCGTAGAGGGCGTAGGGGAAGAAGATGATGGCGAACATGGCCACCATGCCGGCCAGCAGCCACAGAAACTGAAGGCGCGGGTAGGCGATGGACTGGGTCTGCAGCATCTCCACGAGGTTGGACGGCGCTGTGGAAACCTCCGACGACGTGGCGCTGAAGATGCACACGATGCCGAACAGGGAGATGGTCAGCACCATTATCAGCAGCGGCCAGTCGAAATACCGCATCAGGCTTCGGTCGAAGCGGTTTTCGCGGATGTACTGAATCAGCGATTTGATTCGGGCGAATAATTTGGCGAACATGCGATTCTCCTTGTCGTTGCGCCGGGATCAGTCGGCGACGGAATACTCCACGCCGATCTCGGTGCTTTCGGAGTAGCCGAGGCTCTGGAGATAGTACTGGATGGTGGCGATGATGGCCGGGGAAGTGTACGCGCCGGAGTAGCCGTTCTGCACATAGGCGACGACGACGATCTTAGGATCGTCCTTCGGGGCGTAGGCCACCTGCCAGGCGTTGTTTTCCACGTCCAGCTTGGTGCGCTGAGACGTACCGGTCTTGGCGGCGATGTAGTCGATGCCCTCGTAGTACTTGGAAGCCGTACCGCCCTCCTCGCGGGAGGTCACGTCGCCCATGCCCTCCTGAATGGCGGCGAAGTAGGACGGATCCGCGTCGATCCGGTTGGCGACCACCGGCTGCTTCTCCAGCACCACCGTGCCGTCGGGGGCGATGATCTTGTCCACGATCTGCGCGTCGTACACCGTGCCGCCGTTGGCGATGGCGCTGACGTAGCGGGCGACGGCGATGGGGGAGACCTGAGTGATGGACTGGCCGATGGCCAGCATGATGGTTTCGTTGGCCGTCCACTGCAGCTCCTTGATGTAGGACTGCATGGTGTTGCCGAGGTAGTTCTGGACGATGTAGTTCTCCGGCAGGTTCAGGTCGTACAGCAGAATCTGACGGATGGGATACGCCCACTCGTCGCTGGTGGAGTAGGACACGGCCACGTCCAGCAGCTTCTTGACCACCACGTCCACGCGCTCGGAGTCGTACTCGATGTTGCGCTCGTCGGCGATCTGCTGAATCTTCGCCCGGATGGCGTTGGCGGCGATCAGGGGCTTGTAGGTGTACTGCTGGTCGATGGGCACGTCCGGGTCGTAGAGCATGTTCTGGTTGCCCACGAAGCTGGTGGCCTCGCCGGGCAGCTCGATGTTGGTCTTGGACGTAAGGCCCAGCGCCGCGGCCCACTTGTACAGCTTCTCCGAGCCGAGGCGGTAGCCCACGGTGTAGAAGTAGTAGTTGCAGGAGTTCTTGATGGCGTCGACGATGGTCTGGTTCTGATGGTCCTCCGGCGTGCTCGTCCAGCACTTGGAGGGATGAACCTTGTCCGTGTAGGTGAACGCGCCCTCGTCGTCGATGCGCTCGTCCAGCGTGATCGCGCCCTCGGCCAGGCCCGCCAGCGACGTGCACAGCTTGAAGATGGAGCCGGGGGAGTCCTTGGTGGAGATGGCGCGGTTGTACAGCGGATCGTTGCCCTCGCGAATCTTGTCCCAGTCGCTGTTGGAGATGGAGCCGCCGTCGAAATAGGACAGGTCGAAGTCGGGATAGCTCACCATGCCCAGCACGCGGCCGGTGTTGGGATCCATGGCCACCAGCGCGCCGGAATTGGCCAGCGAAATCTCGCGGTCGTTGGCGGCGTAATCCTCGAGAATTTCCTTCTTGCGCCGCCGCCAGGTGCTGGAGGCGATGGTGGTCTCCTGCTGGGAGCGGATGCTTTCGATGGTGCTCTGGAGCGCCTCGGCCATGACCTTCTGCAGCTCCACATTGATGGTCAGCACCACGCTGTTGCCGTCCTCGGGAGCGTCGTAGCTCAGCTCGCGCACCACCTTGCCGCGGGTGTTGACCTCCACCACGCGCTGTCCCTGACGATACTGAATGTAGGGCGACAGCTGATCCTCCAGAGAGGCCTCGACGCCGTCCGCGCCCACATACGCGTCGTTGGGATAGCCCTGATTTTTGTAATCCTCCAGCTTGGCGGAGGAGAGCTTGCTGGTGTAGCCGATGACGTGGCAGGCGGTGGTTCCCTGGGGATAGACGCGGGAGGAGCTTTCGGAGATGTCCACGCCGTCCAGCTCCATGGAGCGCACCTCGATCTCCGAGACGGTCTCGAAGCCCACGTCGTAGGCGATGGTGCAGGGCGTGGAGTTGAAGGCGTTCATGCGCGATTCCTGCCACAGAGCCAGCACCTTGATCTGCATGTCCTCGTCCCAGTTCGAGTCGATGTAGTACTTCTCGCACAGCGCCTTGAACCACTGATTCTCCGGCGTACTGGAGAGGGAGAAATTGCTCTTCCACTGCTTCTTTCGGGTGGCCTCCACCGTTTCGGACGTTGCGCCCGAATTGAAAACCCACTTGCCGCTGTCGTCCTTCTTCATCCAGAAGTCGTTGACGGTGGTCTTGCCGTTGGACTCGATCAGCCGGATGACCTCATAGAGCACCTGGGTGTAGGCCTGACGGTCGGCGGCGGAGGAGCGCGACGGGTTGCGGTAGAAGGTTACGTCATAGCTGATGCGGCTGTAGGCCAGAGGCACCATGTTGGAATCGTAGACGGTGCCGCGCATGCCGTACAGCGCGATGGTCTTGGTGGATTTGTCAGACGCGGTGGCGGAATAGCTCTCGCCGTTGGCGCGCACCATGTAGTTCATTCGGGCGAAGATCGCGCCGAAGGCGACGAGCACCACCAGCGCCATGGTCAGAACGCGCGTGCGATAGGGTTTCAAAAGTGTTTCACCTCCCGGATTTTGCGATAGGTCGCCTGCGCCGGCTGGGGCTTTTTGCCCGCGAAGAGCCTGCGCAGGGCGGGATACAGCAGCATGGCCGCCGCGGCGAAGATCGCGCAGCGCGCCAGCGCATGGGGAACCACGCCAGAGTCCACCGACGCGGTCTGGAAATAGCGATACACGCCGAATACCAGCTCGCCCGCCAGCTGACAGGCGAAGAACGCGGCGGCGTGGCGCAGATGGAACCACGCGCCGAAGGGGCGGCGCGCCGTGGGGCCGGATTCGTTGAGCACGAAGCCGATCAGGAAGCCGACGGCCAGATCAAAGAAGGTCATCATGCCCAGCGTGCCGGCGGTGATGTCGATCAGCAGGCCGCCGATCATGCCCAGCAGCATTCCCTTCAGGCGCCCCAGCACGAGACTGGCGCACAGCACCACCGCCAGCGTCAGCGAAACGGTGTACGTTCCGTAATAGAACACCGGCAGGATGGCCGTGTCCACGATCACGGCCAGCAAAACCATCAGGTACGGCGACAGTCTGCGAAGCAAGGGAAACGTCCTCCTTGGAAAATAGCGTCGGTCAGTTCTCGGCCCAGCTGTCCTCCGGCAGGGATTCCAGCGGGCTGTTGTCCAGTCCGGCGGCGGAGGTGGGATAGTCCCAGTTGCCCTCGGTCGCGCCGGGGTTGAGGGTGGTGCTCGCGTCCGGCGTGGGCGACGGCGTGGCCGTCGGCGCGGGCGTGGGCGTGGGAACGCTGGGGAGATTCGCGCCGTCGGATACGGTTTCCACCGTCTGGCGCAGGATCAGCACCTCTTCGATGTGCAGAAAGTCCACAGACGGCGAGACGACGGCGAAGTTGCCCTCGGAGCCGGCGCTCAGGCTGATCTGGGTGATGGTGCCGATGGGCAGCCCCTTGGGATAGATCTGGTCGGTGCCCGAGGTGACGACCACGTCGCCGGGCACGATGTTGTTGACGTTGGGAAGATAGTAGACCGAGCATTCCGCCTCGTCGTCGGTGTCGCTCATTCCGCCGCGCAGGATACCCTCGTCGCGGGTGCGCTGCACCAGACAGGACAGGCGGCTGCGGGTGTCGATGATGGACAGCACCTTGGCGTAGTTCAGGCCGGCCTCGTACACGCGGCCCACCAGACCGTCGCCGTTGACCACAGCCATGCCCACGGTCACGCCGTCGTTGGTGCCGCGGTTGACGGAGAAGGTGCCGAACCACTGGCCCGCGTCCCGGGCGATGACCCGCGCGTAGATGGGATCCAGCGATTCATAGGAGCTCTGCGCGTCCAGCAGGCTCTTGAGCCGCTCGTTTTCCTGAAGCGCCTCCTCGGCGTTGGACAGCTCCAGCGAGAGCTGCTGGTTCGTCAGGGACAGCGCGTCGTAATCCGCCTGCAGCTTGTCGTAGCTGCGCCAGTCGGTGAAGAACTTCTTCACGCCGCCGGCGGCGTTGGAAAAGAAGCTCTGCACGGGCGTGAACAGCGAGCCGATGCCGTTTTCGGCGATGGAAATCTGCTCGTTGTTGCGCAGAACGAGGAAATAGACGGTGCTGGCCACGACCGCCACGATGAGCGCGGAGATCAGCGCGCGCTTGACAGCCTGGCTGCGGCGGCGGGTCTCCCGCGTGGTATAGCGCCTTCGGGCGGTCTTTTTCTTCTTCGGCATGCGTACAACCCCTTCAATGCTGCGGCGCGGTTTCGCCGCCGGATGGTGCGAAGGCTGAATAAACGAAGCCTCGCATTACAGCTCGATCAGGCAGCCGGACTGGAGGAAGCGCTGGGCGATCCGGTCGTCGGCCGCCGCGGCGCAGCAGCCCGCCGCCACGTCGTCCTGCGGATTTTCGCCCACGGTGACGGGCAGATTGAGCATCTCGCCCAGCCGCTCCGGCAGTCCCTCCAGCAGCGCGCCGCCGCCGGAGAGGAAGATGCCGCGCCGGAGAATGTCCTCGGCCATCTCGGCCGGCGTGTTTTCAAAGGCCTCGCGGATGGATTCCATCAGCGCGTCCAGCGGCGGCAGAATGGCATTGCGCACGTCCTGCGCCGTGATGGTCACGGTGGAGGGTTTGCCCGTGCGCGCGTCGCGGCCGCGGAGTGTGACCTCCTCGCGCCCGTCGAACTGCATGGCCGCGGAGGCCAGATCGATCTTCAGATCCTCGGCGGTGCGCTGGCCGATGGCGATGCTG
>ERZ780195.598-NODE-598-length-35288-cov-2.807680_pt1 | contig 35288 bp, 30 predicted proteins | sample MGYA00511017_ERZ780195 | MGnify/ENA primary metagenome ERZ780195 (study PRJEB29588, sample SAMEA2159974) | human gut metagenome | biome: human gut; feature: human-associated habitat; material: faeces | place: Denmark | collected 2008/2010 ...
ACATTTTATTTTTTAAAAAATGAAATTTTATATAAAAATAATTGCAATTTGTGTTGACAAAACATAAAAAGATGGCTAGAATAATAGATGAACAAAGGCGTTCATCTAAGGTTAGAATATCTTCCCTTAGATGGACGCTTTTTTTGTCTTCAATAATAGGAAAATTGCATGCAACAGAGCATGTAAAAAATGATTCGTTAACCAGTTAACGAGTATTGGGGGAATAGAAATGAGAAGAGAAGGAGAAATACGGATCCCTTCTGGGTGCGCTATCTCGGGCATTTTTGCCAAGGATGGGCGAAATATCAATGGCAGCACCATTGTAAAGTCCATTGCCACCATGCACGACAGATCCAACGGCTTAGGTGGAGGATTTGCAGGTTACGGCATCTATCCAGAGTACAAGGATCTATACGCATTTCACGTATTTTATGACAACAATGCGGCTAGAACAGAATGTGAAAAGTTCTTAGACGCCCATTTTGACGTGATCAATTTATCCAAAATACCTGTGAAAAAGACACCAAAGATCACAGACGAGCCGCTGATTTGGCGGTACTTTGTAACACCCCTTCCCACAAAGCTGGCAGATAGCCATCTGGAGGAAAAGGAGTTTACGGTTCGCTGTGTTGTCAAAATCAACACCCATATTGAGGGCGCCTATGTGTTTTCCAGCGGAAAAAACATGGGGGTATTTAAGGCAGTAGGGTTCCCCGAGGACGTGGGGGAATTTTACCGGCTAGAGGAGTATGAAGGGTACTGCTGGACGGCCCATGGAAGATATCCTACCAATACGCCCGGTTGGTGGGGCGGCGCCCATCCCTTTTCCCTGCTGGACTTCTCCATCGTACACAACGGGGAGATATCCTCTTATGATGCCAACAGAAGGTATATTGAGATGTTTGGATACCGCTGCAACTTGCTCACAGATACCGAGGTCATTACCTATATAATCGATTACTTAGTGAGAAGACAGAAACTGACGCTGGAGGAGACGGCGAACGTCATTGCCGCTCCATTTTGGTCCACAATTCAGGAAAAAGAAGAGAAGGAGAGAGCAAAACTCACCTACCTGCGCAATGTATTTGCCAGCCTCTTGGTCACGGGACCGTTTTCCATCCTCTTTGGCTTCTCTGGAGGCATGATGGGCCTGAATGACAGGCTTAAACTCCGCTCCATGGTGGTGGGGGAAAAGGGTGAGATGGTCTATATGGCCAGTGAAGAATGCGCCATACGGGAAATCGAGCCCGAGCCGGAGAGGATTTGGACGCCCAAGGGCGGACAGCCGGTCATTGTAAGACTAAATGAGGAAGGAAGATAACCATGGCAATTAACTTTATCTATCCAGAATATGAAGTAGTGAGAAATTATGATAGGTGCATTGCCTGTAGAGCCTGTGAACGGCAATGTGCCAATGAGGTACATCGTTATGATGAAGATAGAAATCTGATGGTGAGCGACGAGAGCAAATGTGTCAACTGCCACAGATGTGTTTCCCTTTGCCCCACCAGGGCGCTGAAAATCGTAAAGACAGACCATACCTTTAAGGAGAACGCCAATTGGGCTGGGGAAAACATCACGGAGATCTACAAACAGGCGGCCACTGGCGGCGTGCTGCTATCCTCTATGGGCAATCCAAAGCCCTATCCCGTCTACTGGGATAAGCTGCTGATTAATGCCTCCCAAGTTACCAACCCCTCTATTGACCCGCTGCGGGAGCCCATGGAGACCAAGGTGTATTTGGGAAAAAAGACGCCGGACATTCGGCGGGATGAAAAGGGAGAGTTGATCTGTAAGCTGCCCCCCCAACTGGAGCTGAATTTGCCAGTGATGTTCTCTGCCATGTCTTATGGTTCCATCAGCTATAACGCCCATGAGAGCCTGGCCCGTGCTGCCAGAGAACTGGGCATTTACTACAACACAGGAGAAGGCGGTCTTCATCAGGATTTTTACCAATATGGCGCGAACACCATCGTGCAAGTGGCCTCCGGAAGATTTGGAGTGCATAAGGACTACTTAGAGGCGGGTGCGGCGATAGAGATCAAAATGGGCCAGGGGGCCAAGCCGGGAATCGGCGGCCATTTACCTGGCGCGAAAATTGTGGGGGACATCTCAAAGACTAGAATGATCCCTGAGGGATCCGACGCCATCTCCCCTGCGCCTCATCACGACATCTACTCCATCGAGGACTTGCGCCAGCTGGTATTCTCCCTCAAAGAGGCCACAGAATACCGCAAACCGGTGATCGTCAAGATCGCGGCAGTGCACAATGTGGCGGCAATCGCCAGCGGCATTGCCAGGAGCGGCGCGGATATCATCGCCATTGACGGCTTTCGCGGCGGAACAGGAGCAGCGCCCACCCGCATTCGAGACAATGTGGGCATCCCCATTGAGCTGGCACTGGCTAGTGTGGATCAGAGACTGCGGGAAGAGGGCATACGAGGCGATGTGTCCATCGTTGTAGGGGGAAGCATCCGCAACAGTGGAGACATCGTAAAGGCCATTGCTCTGGGGGCAGACGCGGTATATATTGCCACAAGCGCACTGTTGGCGCTAGGGTGCCACCTGTGCAGGAGCTGCCAGATGGGCAAGTGCAACTGGGGCATCGCCACACAGCGGCCAGAGCTGGTAAAGCGGTTGAATCCGGATATCGGGTGCCAACGGTTGGTGAATCTGATTACCGCATGGGGGCATGAGATCAAAGAGATGATGGGCGGCATGGGAATCAACTCCATTGAAGCGCTGAAGGGAAATCGGCTCATGCTCAGGGGCATTGACCTCACCCAGAAAGAGCTGGACATTTTGGGTATTAAGCACGCAGGAGAGTAAGGAAAAGAGGTGGCAATGATGAAGCGCGTTTATGTAAATGAAAAATGGTGCCTGGGATGCCATTTATGTGAATACTACTGTGCCTTTGCCAATTCCGGAGAAGATGACATGGTAAAGGCGCTCAAGGATGTGCAGATACACCCCAGGATTCAAATAGAACAAAAAGGACAAGTGAGTTTTGCGGTGTCCTGCCGTCACTGCGAAGAACCCCTTTGCGTAAAAGGATGCATTGCAGGGGCGCTCTCCATACAGGACGGGGTGATTTCGATAGATGAGGAGCGCTGTGTCGGGTGCTACACGTGTATTTTGTCCTGCCCCTATGGCGCGGTCATGCCATCGGATCATGGAGTGGTGCAAAAGTGCGAGCTGTGCATCAACAATGCCACAGGCCAGCCAGCCTGTGTTGCGGGGTGTCCCAACAACGCCATTGTATTTGAAGAAAGGGGCTAGGGCGGATATGAAATACGTGATCATAGGCAATTCCACAGCGGCAATTGGCTGTGTGGAAGGCATTCGGAGCATAGATAGGCAGGGGGAGATTGTGATCATCTCCCGGGAAAGATACCACACCTACTGCCGGCCGCTCATTTCCTATTTGCTATTGGGCGAGACAGATGAGCAAAAGATGAAGTACCGGCCAGATGATTTTTATGAAAAAATGGGCTGTGAGACGCGGCTGGGCATGGGCGTCAAACAAATTCAGCCCAAGCAAAAAAGGGTGGTGCTGGAGGATGGAGAAGAGATCCCCTACGACAAACTGATGATAGCCACAGGCTCCCGGCCCTTTATCCCTCCCATGGAGGGGTTAGATCAGGTACCCAACAAATTTACCTTTATGAGCCTGGATGACGCCAAACGGCTGGAACAGGCGCTTACGCCCCAGAGCAGAGTGCTGATCATCGGGGCAGGTCTCATCGGCCTCAAATGTGCAGAGGGCATCCACCAAAGAGTGAAGGAGATTCACGTGGTGGATATGGCGGACCATATTTTGCCCAGCATTTTAGATGCGGAGGGGGCAAAGATCGTACAAGAGCATATAGAAAAGCAGGGCATCCAATTCCACTTAAATACCAGTGCGCAAAAACTTGGGGAAAAGGAGGCAGTGCTGCAAAACGGAGAGAGAATTCCCTTTGACATCTTAGTAGTAGCCGTAGGGGTGCGCCCCAATGTGGAGCTGGCCAAGGAGGCGGGAATTCGCGTGGAGCGAGGCATTTGTATTGATCAGCGTTGTAAGACTTCAGAAAAAGACGTCTATGCAGCAGGGGATTGTGTGGAGAGCCACGACATTACCACCGATAAGAACCGCATACTGGCGCTGCTGCCCAACGCATATATGCAGGGAGAATGTGCCGGCATAAATATGGCAGGGGGCGACAAGGTGTTTGACAAAGCCATGCCCTTGAACGCCATTGGATTTTTTGGGTTGCATATGGCAACAGCTGGCGCTTATCAGGGAATAGAATACGCGGATAAAACGCCGGACACGTATAAAAAGCTCTATGTAGAGGGCGACAGGCTAATGGGGTTTATCATCATTGGCAAGGTGGAACGAGCGGGAATCTATACCAGCCTAATTAGAGAAAAGACGCCTCTTAGCAGCATTGATTTTGAGCTGGTGAGGCAAAAGCCACAGCTTATGGCATTTTCTCAAAAGGAGAGGAAGAAGAAATTGGGAGGTGCTGTTTGATGATCATTAACAGTAAAGATATGCACTTTCAAGTGCTCAACGAGCAAATCAGAGAGGCAAATGATGCGGATATCACCATAGAAAACTGCAATGGGCAGAGATATATTGGAAGTGGATTGGACGGGAAAAATATCACCATCCAGGGCACGCCAGGAAATGCCCTGGGGGCCTACCTCAATGGGGGGAATATCACTGTGCAGGGAAACACGCAAGACGCCACAGGGGACACCATGAACAGCGGCAATATCTATATCTACGGCTGTTCCGGAGATGCCACAGGATATGCCATGCGGGGCGGCAAGATCTTCGTGCGGGATGACACAGGATATCGTGCGGGCATCCACATGAAGGCGTATGAAGAGAAAAAGCCAGTGCTGGTCATCGGCGGAAAGGCAGGAAGCTTTTTAGGAGAATACCAGGCCGGTGGGATCATTATCGTGCTGGGGTTAAATGAGGAAAGCAGGCCGCCGGTGGGGAGGTTTTGCGGAACAGGCATGCATGGGGGAAAGATCTACTTGCGCTGCGACACTCTGCCAGAGGATTTGCCAGAGCAGGTGCTGGCCTCAGAAGCTACGCCAGAGGATATGGCGGAAATCAGAGATCTCATAGAGGAGTTTTGCACAGAGTTTTCCTATCCGATGGACAAAATTATGGAGAAAAAATTCTATGTACTGGTGCCAAACAGCAAAAATCCCTACAAACAGCTTTACACCTACAACTAAAATGTTATATGATGAAACCAGAAAAAGGAGGGTGTATGTTATGAACAGCATGGCACAAGAGGTACTGGAATACGTGGAGGAAAATGACGTCAAGTTTATTCGGCTGGCATTTAGCGATTTGTTTGGCAATCAGAAGAACATCTCCATCATGCCAAGAGAACTCCCGTACGCGCTGGAACACGGGAAATCCTTTGACGGCTCGGCTGTAGAGGGCTTTCTCAACACAGAGGAATCCGACCTGTTGCTGTTCCCAGACCCGACGACGCTTTCGTTTTTACCTTGGCGGCCCAGCCACGGCAGAGTGGTGCGGCTGTACTGCGATATTATGCGCCCAGACGGAACCCATTTTGAAGGGGACGGAAGATATATTTTGAAAAAAGCGGTAAACCGGCTCAAAGAACTGGGGTTTATCTGCAATGTGGGGATCGAGTGTGAATTTTATCTGTTTGAGCTGGATGAAAAGGGAAATCCCACATGTATCCCACACGACCATGCAGGGTATTGCGACATTGCCCCTCTGGACAAAGGGGAGAACGTCCGGCGGGAAATTTGCCTCACCCTAGAGCAGATGGATATACAGCCAGAGAGTTCCCATCACGAAAAAGGCCCCGGGCAAAATGAAATCGACTTTCGCTATAGCGACGCTCTATCGGCGGCAGATAATTTAATGACCTTTGAGACGGTGGTTCGCACCATAGCGGCCCGCAACGGCCTCTATGCCAGCTTTGATCCTAAGCCCTTGAAAGATGCCAGCGGAAATGGGATGCACATCAATCTCTCTCTCTGGAGAGGGGAGGAAAACATCTTTAAGGCGGGGCAGGAGCATTCCCAAGAGGCGGAGAGCTTTATTGCCGGGATTATGGAGCACATCCAGGAGATCACGCTGTTTTTAAACCCCACAGAGGAATCTTACCAGCGTTTTGGGGAATTTGAAGCGCCCAAATACATTTCCTGGTCCCACGGGAACCGCTCTCAACTCATTCGCATTCCACCGGCCCAGCCGGGACATATTCGCATGGAGCTCAGATCTCCCGACTCCACCTGCAACCCCTATTACGCCCTGGCACTGCTGTTATGGGCAGGAGCAGAGGGGATTGAGGGGAAATATGAGCTTTGCCCACCCTGTAACGAGAATTTGAACCATCGAGAGGCGGAAGGCCTAAAAATGCTGCCCCAAAGCTTAGAGCAGGCAGCCAAAGTGGCGATGAACAGCCCGTTAGTGCACAAGGTACTGCCAGAAATCGTGCTAAAAAAATTCGCGGAGAAGCATATCCAATAGTCGTGAAAATTCACAGAAAGGCGGTAGGTTTGTGGAAAGCATGCTCATCGTATCTGGTGCTGCCAAGGCGACACAGGGCCTCATGGAGCTCTTAAAACCCTATAATCTCACCGCACATCTGGCGGAAAACAGTGCAGAGGCGCGGCGAGAGATGTTACAGCAGGAATTTGACTGCGTACTGATCAATACGCCACTAAAAGATGAATTTGGCTGGGAATTAGCCATTATAGCGGCTCAAAAGAGCACCAGTGGCATTTTGCTACTAGTAAAAGGCGAACTGGCAGAGGAAATAGGTGATGAGGTAGAAGAGTACGGTGTGGTAGTGCTGCCCAAACCATTTTCCAGAGCCGCCTTTCACCAAGCGCTTCGGTGGATGAATGCCTCGCAAAATCGTCTGCTCCAGCTAAAAAAACAGAACTTTAAACTGCAAAAGCAGATGGAGGATTTGCGCCTGATTAGCAGAGCAAAGTGCATTTTGATACAAAAGGCCAATTTGACAGAGCAGCAGGCACACCACTATATCGAAAAACAGGCCATGGACATGCGAATGACCAAAAGGGAAGTGGCGCTGAGTGTGATTCGCACTTATGAGAACGAGTGAAAATGATAGAGAATAGAGAGGATTGGCTATGTTGAAATTTACCAAAATGCATGGCATTGGAAACGACTATATTTACTTTAACTGCTTTGAGCAGACCATACAAAACCCCGAAGAGCTCAGCCAGCGGATATCAGACCGGCACTTTGGTGTGGGAGGAGATGGAATCGTGCTCATCTGCCCTTCCCATGTGGCGGATGCGAAAATGAGGATGTTCAATGCAGATGGCAGCGAGGGAAAGATGTGTGGCAATGCCATTCGCTGTGTGGGAAAATACCTATACGATAACCACATGGTGTCCAATGCGCATATCACCATTGAGACGCTCAGCGGCATCAAAACGCTGGAGCTCTTTGTGAAGGATGGAAAGGTCTGGGGAGCTAAGGTGGATATGGGAAAGGCCATATGGGCCCCTGCGGAGATCCCTGTGGTACTGCCCGGAGAGAAAATTGTCAACGCCCAGGCAACTATAGGGGATACCCAGTATGCCATCACCTGCGTCTCCATGGGCAACCCCCACTGTGTGGTGTTTGTGGAGGATCCGCAAGAGTTGGAACTGGAAAAAATAGGGCCACTCTTTGAAAATGCCCCTCTGTTTCCCCAGCGAGTGAACACCGAATTTGTGAGAGTGATTGATGAAAGCACTCTGGAAATGCGCGTGTGGGAGCGGGGCAGCGGAGAGACCTGGGCCTGTGGCACAGGGGCGTGTGCCACTGTGGCAGCGGCAGTGGCCTGTGGGCACTGCAAAGAAAATACAGATGTGACTGTTAAGCTCAAAGGCGGAGACCTCACGATATGCTATACAGAGCAAGGGGTGTGGATGACCGGCCCGGCACAGAAGGTTTTCGATGGCGTACTTTGTGAGGAAATCATGGAAAATGGATGTTAGCCCGGTAGATGGTTGCTGGAAATACATAGGGAAATGAGGAAAATCAAATGCAGATGAATCGCAATTATACAAATTTAGAGGAGAGCTATTTGTTCTCCACCATTGCCAGAAAAGTGGAGGAATATCAGAAAAGCCATCCCCAGGCTCAAATCATACGGCTGGGAATTGGGGATGTGACACTGCCGCTGTGTAAGGCGGTTATCGATGCCATGGAAAACGCGGTAAAAGAAATGGGCAAAAAGGAGACCTTCCACGGATACGGTCCAGAGCAAGGATATGACTTTTTGCGGCAGGCAGTGGCTGGATACTATGAGAAAATGGGCGTCCAGCTAGCTGTGAGCGATATCTTCATCAGCGATGGAGCCAAGAGCGATATTGGAAATATTTTAGATCTCTTTGGCCCAGACAATTTGGTGTTGGTGCCCGACCCTGTCTACCCCGTCTATGTGGACACCAACATTATGGCGGGCCGCACCATTGCGTTTATGAACGCCAACGAGCAGAATGGCTTTTTGCCACTGCCCGATCAGGCTGTCAAGGCAGATATCATCTACCTGTGCTCACCTAACAACCCCACAGGCGCGGCATATGGATATGAAGCGCTAAAACAGTGGGTGGACTATGCCAAGGAAAATGGAGCGGTGATTTTATTTGACAGCGCCTATGAGGCATTTGTGTCTGACACATCCCTGCCCAGGAGCATCTACCAAATAGAAGGGGCAAGGGAATGTGCCATTGAGTTCTGCTCCCTCTCCAAGACAGCCGGTTTTACAGGGACACGGTGTGGCTATACAGTGGTACCTGAGCAGCTCATGAGGGAAGGGCTATGCCTCAACAAACTGTGGCTCCGGCGACAGACCACCAAGTTTAACGGAGTACCCTACATCATTCAAAGAGGTGCAGAGGCGGTATTTACCGATGAAGGACAGCAGCAGATAAAACAGGCGTTAGATTATTATAAAAACAATGCCAAGGTCATTGGGTTGGCACTCAAAGAGGAAGGAATTTGGTTCACAGGTGGGGAAAACTCTCCCTATATTTGGATGAAATGCCCAGGGGAAATGAAATCCTGGGAGTTCTTTGACTTCCTGTTGGAGAAGGCCAATGTGGTGGGAACACCGGGAACCGGCTTTGGCAAAAATGGAGAGGGGTATTTCCGACTCACCGCATTTGGAGATGAACAAAATACTAAAGAAGCGGTAAAACGTCTCCAAACGGCCCTAAAGCTCTTGGGATAACAAACTCCCATTTGAGCGCTGTGCGCATTTGTGCCACAGCGTTTTTGTATGGGCCGATGTACACCGATATCATTAAAGAATGGAATGATGTGCCGAAGATAAGGAGAAGAAATAAGCCACAAATAAGTGCAATGAAAAATAAATGGGGCCAGTACGCCGGAAAAAGAGGGTAGACTATCGGAGAGGAGGGGAAGCAGGCAGGGGGAATTGTAATAAAAAAGTAAACGCTTACTTTGCTTTTGTTATGGGAAAAATAAGGGGACAAAAAAACATGGAAAAAGTGCCAAGGCTTACTTGACGGTATCTATTTTTTTGTGTTATGATTGTTTTATACATCTACACTGAGTCTGTATGTTTAAGGTGAAAGCTATGACAGCAGACCAATGGGTATCGCTGGAAACGGCGGTGCCTCCCGTGTTTGGAAAGGTGCAGGTTGTTTACTACAGGACAAAAGGATACGTCTATCTTTTTGTGTACTATTTATGTGAAGACAGCTGACTTTCCATGGGGAAAAGTCGGCTTGTTTTTTTGCCAGCATATCTTTTCAGTGTATGTCCTATTTTTGTGAGAGAATATTAAGAATAAAGGAGGAATCGCAAGCTTTTTAAAAAGTGCCATTGAAAAAAATAAGAGTATATGTGCGCTTTTTTACTAAAGGAAAAAAGTAGTTTGAAACAGACCAAATTGTCAAGAAAAATGAAAGAGGGGTAATTGAATTTATGGCATTGAAAAAATACTGGCTAAACATCAATGGTGCCAACAGAATGGTAACTTGTGACCCGGAAAAAGACTCACTGGCGACTGTGCTCAGACGTTTAGGTCTAACAGGCGTAAAAATCGGCTGTAATTCCGGTCAATGTGGCGCATGTTCTGTGCTGCTCAATGGAGAAGTGGTGAGATCCTGCGTCAAAAAGATGAAAATGATCGACGAATACTCTAAAATCGTCACAATAGAGGGAATTGGCACGCCAAATAACCTCCACCCACTGCAAGTCGCATGGAACACCTATGGTGCAGTACAATGTGGCTTCTGCTCTCCAGGTTTTATCGTATCGGCCAAAGGCCTGCTGGATCAAAATCCTTCTCCTACCAGACAGGAAGTTCGGGATTGGTTTAAAAAACACAGAAACATCTGCCGCTGCACAGGGTATAAGCCCATTGTAGACGCTGTTATGGCTGCTGCAGAAGTGCTGCGCGGAGAAAAGACCATGGAAGAGATCACCTATCGTCTGCCCAAAGACGGAAAAGCCTACGGCACCCCGTTCCCCAGAAGAGAGAGCGGTATCGCAAGAGCGTGTGGCCTTGCCAACTATGGCGATGATATCCGTCTGCAAATGCCAGATGATACATTAGAGTTGGCTCCGGTGATTCCCGAAGTTGCCCATGCGAAGATCAATGGAATCGACACCTCCGAGGCTATGAAGATGCCCGGTGTAGTAGGCGTTATCACCGCTAAGGATATCAAGGGAACCAACCGAATCGCTATCCCTGTAGGACATCCTCGCTCTGAGGCTCCTGGAATTGAGCGGCCCATCATCTGCGACGATAAAGTATTTAAATATGGCGACGTGGTTGCTATTGTAGCTGCAGACACCCAAGAACACGCTCGTGCAGCGGCAAAAGCAGTAAAAGTTGATTTTGAACAACTCCCAGAATATAGAACACAGTTAGAGGCAATGCTGCCGGATTCCATTGAAATTCACGAGGGAATCCCCAACATCTTCCTCAAATGGCCCCATCACAAAGGCCAAGACACCAGAGAGATCATGCCCAAGGCGTCTCACGTAGTAGAGGGAAGCTTCTACTCCACTAGAGAGCCGCATCTGCCCATTGAGCCAGATGTAGTGCAAGCGTACATTGGCGAAGACGGTATGCTCACCATCCAATATAAGAGCCAGTTCGTATACGGCATCATCGGCATGATGGCAGCTGGCCTGGGCGTTCCCGATGAGAAAATCCGGGTGATTGAAAACGAGACAGGCGGCTCCTTTGGATATTCCGTTTCTCCTGCAACCCCAGCTATGGCAGCAGCTTGTGCACTGGCACTGGGACGGCCGGTTAATATGACGCTGACTTACCCAGAACATCAGCATATTTCTGGTAAGCGGACACCATCTAACGCCAATGTGCGCATGGCGGCTGATGACAATGGTAAGATCCAAGCGCTGGAGTATCAGATTTCCTATGAGACAGGCGCATATAGCGAGTTTATCCAATCGCTGCTCACAAAGGCTCATTTCTTCATGGGCTTCCCATACAATGTGCCTAACATCTTAGGTATTGCAGAGTCCTGCTATTCCAACCTAGGTTATGGAACTACTTATCGGGCATTCTCAGCAGTACAGGCGCTCACCTCTTCCGAGGCGATTATGGACATGATGGCAGAAGAGCTGGGAATGGATCCCTTTGAATTCCGCTATAAGAACATCGCGCGCCCAGGGGAACTCAATAGCACTGGCTGTGAGTTTAGCGAATATCCCATGGAAGAAATGATGGATATGCTACGGCCCAAGTACGAAGAAGCGGTGGCAAGAGCCAAGGCAAACTCCACTGCGGAAAAGAAATGCGGCGTGGGCCTGGCAATGGGTGGCTATGTGGTTGGAGACCCTGTGGACAACGCAAAAGTAGCGCTGGAGCTCATGCCAGACGGAACCTTTGTGAACTTCAACACATGGCAGGATGTAGGACAGCATGCAGAAGCGGGCGCGCTGCTCCACACCTATGAGGCGTTACGGCCGATGAACGTGCCTCTGGAAAAGATCAGAGTGGATATGAATGACACGAAACTAGCTCCTAATACTGGCATCTCCGGCGGAAGCCGTTGCCATTACCATGCGGGAAATGCCACTATCGATGCGGCAAATAAACTCATGGCGGCAATGAAAAAAGAGGATGGCACCTATCGCACCTATGATGAAATGGTGGCAGAGGGCATTCCCACAAGATACGAAGGCGCTACCTCCACACCACAGGGCATTACCTGCGAGCTGGATGCCAACACTGGCGAGGGCCGGGCATTTGACGAAGTCATTTACAACATCTTCATGGCAGAAGTTGAGGTGGAGGTGGCCACTGGTAAGACCAAGGTGACAAGGCTGACCTGTGTGGCAGACATCGGTGTTATCGGCAACCTGTTGGGTGTAGAAGGCCAGGCATATGGTGGCATGTCCCACTCTGTGGGCTTTGCGCTCAAAGAAGATTACAGCGATATGAAAAAACACAGCACCATGGTTGGCGCTGGAATTCTGGAAATCGACGAGATGCCGGACGATATCGACCTGATTTGGCATGAGAGCTACAGAAAACACGGCCCTCACGGCTCTGCTGGCGCATCTGAGAACTTCCAAAGCTCCGGCCACGTGGCAGTGATTAACGCGATTAACAATGCGGTAGGCGTGCGCATTTACGAGCTGCCTGCAAAACCTGAAAAGGTCAAAGCTGCTATGGAAGCCAAAGCACAGGGCAAGGAGCTGAAGCCAGATCCTTATTACCTGGGTGGAGATCTCTATGATGAGATCGACTATCTGGATGCACATCCCGTGCCAGAAGATGTAAACAGAAGATACATGAAGCTCGACTAATCTTCTGAGATCTTGTAAAATAAAATGTAAGCTATTTGCCGGACTACACTCTTTTTGGGTGTAGTCCGGTGCATAAAGAGGGAAAATGGATAGAAAAGAGTACGAACATTATGCCCATAATTGCAGATTGGGGAAAAAACCGCCCTGTAGCTGTGCCTGCCCACTTAACTTAGACGTCCGGGCCATTGTAGAACACCTGCAGGCGGGAAATTTTACAGCAGCCTATAAGACCTACCGCAACCAAGCGGTATTTCCCGGGATTGTGTGCCGGGTCTGTGGCGAGCCATGTAGGCAGGGCTGTGTGCGCAAGGAAAAAGACAGCAGTGTGTCTCTGAAACTCCTAGAACGGGCTTTAGTGGACTACACCACCAACGACACGCCGCCAAAATTCAGCCTGCCCCAGAGAAACCAAAAAATCGTCATCATCGGCGGTGGGCTGGCTGGCCTCACCTGTGCCTTGCGCTTTGGCACTAAAAAATACGATGTAACGCTATACGAGAAAAATGCACAGGTAGGCGGCCGGCTGCATCAGCTGATGGATCCCGAGATTTTTTTGCCGGAAATAGAGAGACAGATGCAATTTGCCCGCTGTAACATCGTATGCAATCGGGAGATCAAATCCTTAGAGGAGATCGAGTTCGACGCACTCCTCATAGCCACAGGAGAGGGTGGAGAGGATTTTGGCCTGCTGGAGGGAACGGATGCGCAGTGCTTTGCCACCCAAAAAGAGGGTGTGTTTTTGTGCGGAGGGCTCATGGGTGCCCGGCCGGTGGAGGACATCGGCCAGGCGGCAGTGGCCTCTCACTCCATCGAAAAATACGTGAAGATCAAAAAGATGGACGGCATTCCCGAATCCTTCCTGTGTACACAGAGCTGTATTGAAAAGAACATGGATCGAATCGAGGAGCAGCCTCTGGTCATTCCGGAAAATGGAAAGTGCTACTCCCAGGAAGAGGCGGTGAAAGAAACCGGGCGTTGCCTTCGTTGTGACTGTACCGAGTGCAGTGAGGGATGTGAGCTATTTGGATTTTTTCAAAAATCTCCTCAGCTCATGGTGGGAGAGGCCCTCACTTCTCTGCACTCCCGATGCGGTCCGTCCAAACAGAGTACTACACAGCTGATTTCCTCCTGTAATCTGTGCGGCTTTTGCAAAGCGGCCTGCCCGGAAAACATCGACATTGGGCAGATGGCAAGGGACTTTCGGCACTTTAAATCCCAGGACAAGAACTATCCCCCAGCTTATCACGAGTTTTTCATTCGGGATATGAACTTTAGCATTCACAAGGCGGGGTTAAAGCGGCTGCCACCACACAAGGAAAAAGCCGGCTATCTGTTCTTCCCCGGATGTCAGCTAGGGGCCAGCGACCCCAGATATGTGGTCGAGACCTACGGATATCTCTTGAGCATCCTGCCAGACACGGGGATTATGCTGGGGTGCTGTGGCGCACCGGCGGATTGGGGTGGCAATCAAGAGCTCAATACCCAGGTGGTAGCAGATATCAAAGAGACGTGGGAGGAGTTTGGCAGTCCTACCATGGTGTACGCCTGTCCCACCTGCAAGTTGCAGATGGAAAAGTTCTTCCCAGAGGCAGAGGGAATCTCCCTCTATGAGCTAATGAACGAGCACGGAGCTCCTAAACCCATTGCTCAGATGAGCGGGAATGTGATGAATGTGTTTGACCCCTGTGCCAGCAGAGAGGATAAAGGGATGCAGCAGGGAGTGAGAGAGCTGGCACAAAACTTAGGGATTTCCCTAGAGGAGCTGCGCTTTCACAGCGAAAAGGCCAGATGCTGCGGTTGGGGAGGCCATATCGTGGGAGCCAACCTGACGCTGGCAGACCGAATCGTAGAAAATAGAATCCGCGAGACCAACCATCCATACATCACCTATTGCACTAACTGCCGAGATACCTTTGCCGATAAGGGTAAAGAATGTGTGCACATCTTGGATTTGGTGTTTGGAATGGATCGAAGGGGCTATGTGCCGCCCTCCTTGGGGGAGAGGCAGGCCAATCGTCTGACCGCGAAAAAGATAATTTTGCAGCAGTACTTTGGAGAAAACTGGAAGGAGGAAGTGGAAAAAATGGCGGATATCAAGCTGAATATCTCACCAGAGCTCATGAAAAAGCTCAACCGTTTTCTCATATTAGAAGAGGAGGTGGCCCAGGCTGTTGCCCACTGCGAGGCAACGGGAGAAAAACTGTACGACCCAGAACGGGATGTGTACATGGGCCATCTGCGGATTGGCATCATCACCTACTGGGTGGAATACCAAAAAAACGACGATGCCTATACGCTGGTGAATGCCTATTCTCACCGGATGGAAATCCTGAAGGATAGCGAGTAAAGGGCAAGCAAATTCCCACACGTGCCTGCTAAAATGGGCCGTAGAGGGAAAGACGAGGGGGAACACACGTGAACGACGAATTAATGGACCGAATCATAGAACTAACTGGCAGCGGACTTTGCTGTTCTCAAATTCTCATGCAGATGGTAGGGCTGGATGCCAGAGGAGAGGAAAACCCCGAGATGGTGAAGGCCATGGGCGCACTGGGATATGGACTCTATTCCCAGCTGACCTGTGGTGCGCTCACAGGGGCAGCTTGTGCGCTGGCCCTCTACGGGGACTCCAGAGATGCGTGCAAAGAGGAACTCCAAAAGCTCAACTTGTGGTTTGCAGAGCGTTTTGGAAGCTGTAGCTGCTGCGATATATTGGGGAAGGGAAACCCACCCACACCCCACTGCCAGGAGATCGTGTTGGAGACGGTGGAGAAGTGCTTTGAATTGCTGGAGGAAAAACTATGAGTGAAGAGAAGATCATCTGTGCCAAGTGCAACGTCCCGCTGGAGATGAAGAAGGCAAAATTTAGTTATTTGGGGCATGAGCTTCACTCTGAAGTGCCCAGATGCCCCAAATGTGGGCAGGTGTATTTATCAGAAGAACTGGTGAAAAATCGCATTGCCAAAGTAGAGGCAAGCGTGGAGGACAAATAACATGAAAGATACCATGAGCTTATGTCCCATATGTCTTGCAAAAATCCCCGCTCACTATGAGGTGAGAGGGGAGGATGTGATATTTGTGAAAAACTGCCCACAGCACGGCAGTTTTTCTACTGTAGTCTGGCGGGGGGACGTGAAGACATTTGAGAAAATGCCGGCGTGGGAACCGGAGGAAACCGGCTGTCCTTTCGCCTGTGGGCTGTGCAGCAGCCATGCCCAAAACACCTGCTGCATTGAGGTGGAGATCACCCCCAGGTGCAACCTGCACTGTGCCTACTGTTTTGAGGATGCCATCGCGCCAGAGCCATCGGTAGAAGAGCTGGGAGCGCTGTTTACTTCCTTTGTGGAGCAGGGGAGGACGTTTTTACACCTCTCGGGAGGGGAACCCACTATGCGGGAGGACCTAGAGGAGATCGTAAAAAGAGCCGTTCAGGCGGGGTGCCAGTACATCCAGCTCAATACCAACGGGGTGCGGCTGGCACAGGACCCTACGCTGGCACAGCGGCTAAAAAGAGCAGGGCTTTCCTTTGTATTTATGCAGTTTGACGGAGTGGATGACGACGTCTATCGTGCGACGAGGGGAGAGGCCCTTTTAGACCTTAAGTGCAAGGCCATTGAGAACTGTGGAGCGGCAAACCTAGGGGTTACTCTGGTGCCCACTTTAGTGCCCGGGGTCAACACGCAGCAGATAGGGGAGATCATCTCCTTTGCCATTGCGGCTTCTCCCGCCGTAAGGGGGGTGCACTTCCAGCCGGTGAGCTATTTTGGGAGATACCCAAAAGCCCCTACGGACGACATGCGCTACACCATACCCCAGTTGATACGCGCGCTGAATGAACAGGCGGGAATATCGCCAGACTGTTTTGCACTCTCCAGCTGTGATCACCCCATGTGCGGGTTTCACGGGGACTTTATTGTCATGCCGGACGGCCTTTTGTCGCTGACCAAGGGACAGCGAGAGCAAAAGCGGGCAGAGCAGGAGGGTTGCTGTTGTGGCGCCACTATTATGGCAGATACCCAGGAGGGTTGCTGTTGTGGTGCACCCATCATGGTGGATGGACAAGAATGCTGCTGTGATACAACTGACACGAGAGATGCTGCTCAGCGCGAGTGCTGCGACACCACCGGGGCCAAAACACGTCAAGAGGGATGCGGCTGTGATGTGCTAGCAGAACACACGGAGGAGAATAGAGAAGAGACCACTTCCTGTTGCTGCGAGCAACCCACAGTGCCAACAAACCGAGCATGTTGCTGTGAATCAGTGGCAGAGATACACACGAATGGCTGCCAGGGCGCGCCTGTTACTGTCGCTGTGAACAATACAGATAGAACAGAGCAAGAGGGTTGTTGCTGCGAAGAAGCTTCAGCGGATAGAGCGCGAATGGAACCTCAAGGCTGTTGCTGTGGAGCCCCCCTTTCTGTTACAATGGAAAAAGAAGAAAAAAGCAGCTGCTCTGGTGCGGTTTCGGCCCTGCAAGATCATCAAGGCTGCTGTTGTGGAGCGCCACTTTCTGTTCCTATGAAAGAAACGGACCAAGAGGAAAGCAAAAAAAGTCATCTGCCCTCGATGGAGGCGGTGCTGAAAAATCGCCAGTTCGTGGCCAGAAGGTGGCTGCGGGAAGAATCCATAGATCAGGAGGTGGATACTACCTCTCTGGAGGGATTTTACTCCCGGCTCAAATCCCATGGCTTTACCATTACGGCTATGGCCTTTCAGGATGCCTATACAGTGGACATCAACCGGTTGCGCCATTGCAGCTTGCACATTTACCATGAGGGCAAGATCATGCCGTTTTGCCTGCGCTATATTTTAAGGTGAAATAGATGGGATATTACGATAGATGTCAGGGCTCGTTCTTCCATCCCGGGGGATATGAGATCACCAGATATGCCCTAGGGCGTTGCGATCTTCCCAAAGGGGCCAAGCTGTGCGACATTGGATGCGGCACAGGCGAGCACCTGGCTCTGCTGCAAGAGGAATTTGGGCTAGCGCCAATTGGGTTGGAGCCCTCAGTGGCGATGGGTGGAAAAGCGGAAAATATCGTGAAGGCAAGGGGCGAAGCCACGCCATTTCCAGATCAGAGTTTTGACGTAGTGCTCTGTGAATGCACGTTGTCCCTCTGTCAGCAGCCCCGAAAGGTGCTGAGGGAGATCTACCGAATTTTGCGGCCAAAGGGCTGGCTGGTTTTCTCAGATGTGTGTGGAGCCAAGACCCAGCTGGTGGATAGCGGACCGCTCAAATGGATATACGCTGTGGAGCAGATGAAAGCCATGTTAGAGGAGCAGGGGTTTGCCATACGCTTGGAGGAAGATAGAACCTGGGATCTCACCACAATGACGGCCCAGATGATCATGGACGGCAGAGAGCAGGAGATCTGTGAGACCATGGGTGCGCTTAGGGGAAGAGACTGCGGGTACTACTTAATCATCGGGCAGAAGGGATGATGAGATGCTGAAAAATGTGCTGTTTGACCTGGATGGAACGCTGCTGTGTGTGCACATGGCAAAATTTAAAGAGAGGTTTTTCGAGCTTTTAAGGAAAAGCCAGCTCATCGCCTCGTTGGGGGAACAAGGAATGGACATCTTTCTAAAGGCCTTTCGGGCGATCCACCACGGCATAGGGGAAAAGACGAACTTGAAGCTGCTATGTGAAGAGATCAGAAAATATACCCCTATAGGGGAAAAAGAGCTGCTCTCCTGGCTGGACGATTTTTTTGTCCGGGATTTTTGCGGTCTGCAAAGCATAGTGGAAGAGGTGAAACCTGCCGCCAGACAGGTGGTAGAGCTGTTGAAAAATAGAGGCTACCAGTTGATTTTGGCCACAGCGCCTGTGTTCCCCAGAAGGGCTATTGTGCAGCGGCTCACATGGGCAGGGCTCAGAGAGGAGGATTTTTCCCACATCACCTCCTATGAGAATGCCTGCTACCACAAGGGAGATGTGGGCTACTACTATGAGCTCATGAGGACGTGCCAGCTGGCGCCGGAGGAGTGCCTCATGGTGGGCAACAGCGTGAAGGAGGACTTGGTCGCCCTTCAGGCGGGTATCAAATGCTTCTTTATAGAGGGATACGAAATTGGACCATGGCAGGAGGGAACCTGCCCCCACGGCACATTAGAGGAATTTCTAATTTGGGCGGATAGATTGCCAACGCTGCGGGGATAGAACAAATGCGGTGAGGCTGGGAAGCCAGCTACCACTGAGAAAAAAGAAAGAAATGAGGAATAGAGATGTATATTGGGGCAATTGCCGACGGAAAAGGAAAAAATGCATTGATCAGCGACACCTTTGAAGGGGGAAAATATCTGCTGGTGATGGATACAGAGACAGGGGATGTGATCAAGGCCATTCCCAGCGGCAACCAAGGAGGGATGGACTTTGTACAGCCACTGGAGGAGTTGGACTGTGAAGCAGTGGTATGCGGTACCATCCAAAAAGAGGCCTTTGAAGCAGTGGCTTTGGCAGGAATCACCCGCTATTATGGCGCGGGGGAATCGGTGGAAAAAGCCGTGCCCATGGCAGAGCGGAATGAACTGGGGCTCATTTGCGACTTTGAAGGGGGAACGGGCTGCGGAGACCACGACCACGAGTGCGAATGTGGCCAGGACGAAGAATAACGGGTATCCATGTTAGATAGATGGATTCAGGAGAAAACAGGCCTCAAAGCCATAAATAGAGACGCCATTCGCCGCTACCAGTGGGAGAAAATCCAGCAGGCAATGGAGTATGTGAAAGAACACAGCAGGGGCTATCGGCAGAAACTGAATGGCCTGGGAGCAGTGAGCTCGCTGGAGGAACTCTCCTCTGTGCCTTTTACCTATCCAGAGGAGCTAAAGGAAGATCCCTTTGCCTTTTTATGTGTACATCCCGGCCAGGTGGAGCGGATCGTCACACTAAATACCTCGGGTACTACGGGGAATCCCAAGCGAATTTTTTTTACCAAAGAGGACATGCTCTCCACAGTGGATTTTTTTGCCCATGGTATGAGCATTTTTACCAGACCAAGGGACAAAGTGCTCATTCTCATGCCAGGCAGCACTCCAGGCAGCGTGGGGGATCTGTTGCGGCAAGGGCTGGTGCGCATGGGCGCTGTGCCCATCGTTTATGGGGTGGCTGAAGACCCAGAACGGGCGGCTGAGTACATGGTAGACCATCGGATCAATATTGCAGTGGGCTTGCCCATTCAGATGTACCAGATCAGCCAAGCTTCCAGTGCAAAGCGACTGGGGGAGATGGGCGATCTAAGAGGCGTGCTGCTCAGCGCGGACTTTATCACCTCCCAGATGGCAGAGCAGATCGAGAAGAATCTAAACTGCCAGGTGTATGAGCACTATGGGATGACGGAGACCTGCTTTGGCGGGGGCGTGTTTTGCACCCAAAAGTATGGCTATCATTTGCGGGAGGCAGATCTTTACTTTGAGATCGTCCACCCTGTAACGGGAAAACCGGTGCCAGCAGGACAGTACGGGGAAGTGGCAGTTACCACGTTTCATCACCGGGCGATGCCCCTCTTGCGATACCGAACGGGGGATATTGCCAGATACCACAAAGACCATTGCCCCTGTGGGAGCGTGCTTCCCATCATGAGTCGGGTGGTGTGCCGCAAAGGGGATGTACTCTCTTGGGGAGAGGACTTGTGGCTGGCCCTGCCAGATGTAGAAGCCCAGCTGATGGACCTTTGCAGGGCACAGGATGTGCGCATTCAAATGGAAAAAAACAGAATGGTAATCGGCCTGTGTGGCCTAGGGGAGGAACTGGAAGAGGCAAAAGTGCGCTTCCAAACCACTCAGGTTGCCAAGACGTTAGAAAGACTGGGCATTGTACCAGTGCTCAAAAAAGCGCCGCTGCAAAAAGCCGATACCCGGGGCATGACCAAGCGGCAAATTATATGGAAGGGCGAAACATCGGGAGGAGGAAGAGAAAAACTGTGAAAAAAATCGTGGGCATCATACTGGCAGGGGGGTATTCCTCCCGCATGGGCAAGTTAAAACCCCTGTTGCAACTAGGGGAAAAGACCGTTTTGCATAGGCAGATAGACTGCATGAAAGATGCTGGCGTCCAAGACATCATTGTGGTGACCGGACACCGAGGCGAAGAGGTGGAAAGGGAAGCTTTGCGCTGGGGCGCCCAAGCGGTACACAACCCAAGGTACGATGAGGGGATGTTCACCTCTCTCCAAGCGGGAATTGCTGCCGCGCAAGATAAGGGATACGAGGGGTTCTTCTTTCTGCCTGTGGATCACACGCTGGTGAGGCCCTATGTGCTCAAGCTGCTGTTACAGCAGGAGCTAAGCCATCCCAGCGGCATCGTCTACCCCACCTATCAGGGGAAAATTGGACACCCGCCGCTGGTGAGCTTTGGAATGGCGCCGGAAATGCTACATTACGGGGGGCAGGGAGGCGCACGGGAAGTGCTGGCCAGACACGATAGTCACGCCCTTTGGGTGGAGTGTGGCAGTGGGGATATCCTGCGGGATATGGATACCCCGGGGGACTACCAAGAGATGCAGGAGCGATACCTCAGACAGATTCCCACCCAGGAGGAATGCTATGGAATGCTCCAGGCAGAGCGGACGCCCGCAAGGGTGATTGCTCACTGTGAGACAGTGGCGCGCAAGGCAGTGGAGCTGGCAGAGAAATTGGTGAAAAAAGGCCTTCCGATCAATTTAGAGCTAACTCGAAGCGGAGCGCTGGTGCACGATATCTGCCGGGCACAGAAAAACCACGCCCAAGAAGGGGCGAAGGTGCTCAGGCAAAACGGCTTTGAGAAAGTGGCCCAGATTGTGGCTGTCCACATGGAGGGGACGGAGCAGATGACGCAGGAGATCTCCGAGGCATCTTTGGTATTTTACGCCGATAAGATCACAGTGGGGGATGAGCACGTGTCCCTAGCGCAGCGCTGGCAGGAGATAGAGGAAGAAAAACGGCCCTTTGCAGGAGCCAAACTGCAAAAAGCCGCTGCGATTGAGGAAAAAATTCAGGAAATTTTGAGATAAAAAAAGCAGGTTTCTGACCTGCTCTTTTCAATATGGTTTAGCGATATTTTTTTGCCCGCTCCGCAATGAGCTCTCCCGCTATGCTGATGGCGATTTCCTCTGGCGTCTGGGCACTGATGCTCAGCCCAATGGGGGAATGCACCCTGTCAATTGCCTCTTGGGAGATACCTTGCGCCCGGAGTTTATCGTAGATGATATCCCGCTTGCTCTTGCTGCCGATCATCCCAAGGTAGTAGCAGTCCTGCTGGATGGCCCACTCCAACACCTTTTTATCGAACATATGGCCTCTTGTCATAATCAGCAAATAGCTGTTTTGGTCCGTCTCAATTTGGTCTAAATGGTCAAACTCCGGCAGCACCAAAGTGTCGCAGAAAGGAAAACGCTGGGGATTGGCGAACTTCTCCCGGTCGTCGATGACGACAATGTGGAATTCCAGCGTCCGCAGCACATTGGCCACCGCATAGGAGACGTGGCCACCTCCAAAGATATAGCAGGTTCCGCCGGTATGGACAGGATCTAGAATATACCGAATGCCGTCTTTTTGATCTCCGTGCAAACTGGTGCGCAGCGGTGATTGGATGAGCTCTGGCGCCAGATAGTGCTCTGCGTCAAACTGGCCGATAATGCCTTGTTTCCCGTGGGAAAGGCAAAACTGTCTGGCGTGCGGAGCATTTTCATTGTTATCCAGTACAGTGAGCAGCCAAGCCATGCTGCCGTCCTTTGCAGCCTGTGCAGCTGCCTCAAACACTTGCCGGTTGTTGGCATCCGAAGTATCGATAAAGTCGATGAGCACCTCGATCTCGCCGCCGCAGATAAAATCGCTGTCGGCAGCTTCCGAGGGCTTCAAGGAGTAGAATTGGATGACTGGTTTTTTGTGCGCCAACACCTCTTCCCGGGCGATGCGAATCACGCTGCCTTCCATGCCCCCACCGCCGATGGTAAAGTAGATTTGGTCCGGTGTGATGATCATTTTGGAGCCAGAGGAGCGGGGAGCAGAGCCATCCTGTGTGATGATGGTGGCAAAAGCAAAATCCTGTCCAGCCTCAAACAGCTCTAAAGCTTGTTCAAAAATATTCATGAGCATCCTCCTTAGTATAGATGGGATTTTACAAAACTCTGTACGCTTTGGCGCACTTCTTCTTCGTTATCCAGTGTCACGTCTAAAATTTTGGCGTGGAACGTCTTGGTCAGAGTATTTAAATACAGCAGCCTATCTTTAGCGCATTTATTTGCCTGGGCCATTTTTTGCGCCATGATCTTAGTGCTCTCTATGGATTTATATACTCCAATACAGGGTGTGGTGTTGAGAACTTCGTAGAGCATTTTGTTGAAATTAGGACAGAGAAGTTCTAAGCCGCCTGTCTGGTCTAGTACATTGAGCCGAGCGTGGCGCTCAAGGCTCTCCTGCAAAAACTGAGTGCCATACTGTTCAAAGATGGTATGATCAAAGATCCATTGGCCATTAACATCTTCGAAGATAAATAGACGCTGGCTATTATCTTCATCCTTTTCTTTCATTAAGATGTACTCCTGATTTTCTCTCACGGGGTTTAAGGCATATCCAATACATTTGCCTTGAACCTGCACATTTTGGGTGTAAAATCCCCCTACAGATGACAGGTAAGGGAAAACTTCCCTCTTAATCATCTCTGACTTGTCAATTCCAGTGGTTCCTCGTAAAAAAAGGTGGTCAGTGCTCCCGGGCAAAATGGGATGATTGCTGGAATTGAGATACCACTTGCGAAAGGCGTTCACCAGGGCGTATTCCTCTTCCGTAACCATCAGGTGCCCTGAGTGTTGTGGCTGCCCTGTAGCTAGATAATCTAAAGAAACCCCTAGAACAGAGGCTATTTTGGTGGCGTTGGAAAGGCTCATCATCTTTTCTCCATTACAGTAGTAAGTGATGGAGGCAGGGGAAATCCCCGTCTGTTTTGCCAGAGACGCCTTGGATATATTTTTTTCTAACAGCAATTTGTTTAATATTTCCGCCTGTTTTGGATATTTTTTCATAAATAGCATACCCGCTTTTTCTTTTATCTTAACATAAGTGAAGTAAAACTGCAATGATGAGGCTGATTTGCACGAAAAGCAGAGAAGAGGTTAAAAAATATTAACATAAGTGAAATAATTTTAAATTTTTTCTTGTTTTTTTTAACTTTAGATAATATAATAGAGTTAAGCAATAAACCTTTGATAAAATAAAAATAGAAAATATCTATTTATTCTCTCACAAATTAGGCAAAAGCCAGTAAAAATTGCCAGACGGTCGGAAGACCGTTTTTTTTTTATGAAATTATCCAAAGTGGAAAATTAAAATAAAGGTATTTAAAAATTAACTTTAATAAATTTTGAAGGATGCTGCTTCAAAAGCAAACACGAAAAACTTGACAAAAAGCGTAAAGTTGAGTACAATTAGTCTGAAAACAGACTAATTGGAGGACGTATGAAATCTAATATTTCGAAGGAAATTAAGCAGTATAACGCACTGTGGTGCAAAACCAATGCAGCTTACGAGGATTGGGCGAAACAATATCATCTATCCTATTATGAATTGCTCATATTTGTATCGCTTTGGGATGAAGAGGAGTTCTGCACCCAAAGAATGCTTCGAGATCAGTGGACACTCCCCAAGCAAACTGTTCACTCTATTTTGAAGAACTTCGAGAAAAAGAATTGGGTATATTTAGAATCTATGGAAAGAGATAGAAGAAATAAGGCGATTTATCTGACGAAAGAAGGGCGCAAATTTGTAAAGCGGGTAATGGAAGACTTACAGTTTTGTGAACAGACAGCTTGGGAAAAATTAGGGGAACAGCGTCGAAAGGCACTGCTGGAAAACACTGCGCTTTATCTAAAGTACTTTAAAGGAGAAGGGCAAAATGAAAATCAGTAGAGATTTTTACAAATACGTGATTCCCTCCATGTTGTCCTTTGCACTATCTGGCATTTACGCAATTGTGGATGGCTTTTTTGTGGGGAACGCGTTGGGAGATAATGCCCTAGCTGCCATCAACATTGCTTATCCCATCACTGCATTTATGCAGGCAGTGGGCACGGGAATCGGCATGGGAGGTGCTGTTCGATACTCCATCTGCAAGGGAGCTGACGATCAAAAGGGGAAGAACAAATACCTGATGACTTCTATGGCCCTGTTAGTCGCCTTTGGGGTTTTGTTAACGGCACTGTTTTTATTGGGAGGAAGGGCCATCCTCCAGGTATTCGGTGCAGAAGGAGAAATTCTAACGCTGGCAGACGAATATATCCGGTATATCACCTACGGGACGATCTTTCAGGTGCTGGGTACTGGTGTAGTGCCTTTTATCCGAAATATGGGAAGCTCAATTACGGCCATGATTGGGATGATCTCCGGATTTTTGACCAATATCCTGCTGGATTACCTATTTGTGTGGGTATTTCAGTGGGGGATGATGGGCGCTGCTGTTGCGACGGTAATCGGGCAGGCAGTTACTTTTGCGGTCTGTCTGGTATTCATGGTGCGAAAAAATAGAGGTGAGCACATGCAGCTTTCTGGCGAAAATCGGTCATTGGTGAAAAACATACTCCTCATTGGCCTATCCCCTTTTGGGCTCACATTTTCTCCTAACCTCACTCTCATCTTGGTCAACAAAAGCGCAGTGGTTTTTGGAGGAGCGGAGGCTGTTACCTGCTATGCGGCGATCAGTTACATCTCCTGTGTGGTTTTGCTGCTCCTGCAGGGGGTGAGCGATGGAAGCCAACCGCTGATCAGCGTGGCATATGGGGAGGGCAACCTGAAAAAGGCAAAAGCCTTTCGAAACCTGGCGTATCGATTTGCAGCAGGGGTGGCCATCGTGCTAATGATCACCATCTTTCTGACCAGGGGCGATGCAGCAAGGCTGTTTGGCGCTTCAGAACAGGTAGTACAGGATGTGGCCAGCGCATTGCCCATCTTTATTGCAGGGTTTCTCTTTGCCAGTTTCTCCCGGATCACCACATCCTATTTTTACGCTACTGAAAAAAATGTGTTTGCCTATTTGCTGATCTACGGGGAGCCAGTGCTGTTACTGCTGTCTTTGCTCATACTTCCCCATTTTCTAGGAATATGGGGGACGTGGACATCGGTACTGGTATCTCAGGTACTCATTATGGTGGCAAGCATGGCACTTACTTGGCTGGCTAAAAGGCGAGAGGCGACGGAGGTGCACATCGAAAAGGCGAAATAGAAAAATAGGATTGCGCGAGAGATAGATGATGTTAAAATATCTATTCACAGAGAACGGCTGAAAAGGGCCGTTCTTTTTGAGATTTTGTGCAGAGATTATAAAATGTAGTTGTTTTTTGCTAAGAATTTCTATTGCCTAAAATAGTCAAATTGGGTATGATTATAGCGCATTGAACGCGAATATGGTAATATGTATAAAGAGGATTTTTGCAATGGATTACTCCAAGTGGCAAAGTAGTATCCCTGAAAAACGATATCTTTTTTGCTGTAGGAAATGCGAAAAACTGTGAGAAACGGCTGAGAAGTGAAGTACCAGGAGTTCATACAAGGGCATATGCATGAACGACTGATCAGAAAATCGGACATTAGAGTCCAAGGGCGCTTATGGAAAAATGCCAGCACAGAATCCAGAAAAATGCGCGGGAAAATCGGGTCTACTTGGAGTTTGGGAAATCCATACAATGGAGAAAAAAGAGGCATAGATGTTGCGGAAGATAGAGGGGGAAATCTTATGACGCTGAGAGAATTGCCGGTAGGGAAAAGTGCGACCATCCTATCCGTGGGCGGAGAAGGTGCGCTACGGCAGCATTTTTTAGATATGGGCGTGATTCCTGGCGCGATTGTGACCATGATGAAGCTGGCCCCCATGGGAGACCCCATGGAACTGAGAATTCACGGCTACGAATTGACACTTCGGCTAGCGGATGCTGAAAAGATAGAGATCGCAGATATCCACGATTGGAAGGAGGAGGATCGGAAAAAGCCGTCCAAAGCGCCCAAAAACCATCCAGGTCTGGGAGAGAGCGGTATTTTTCACTCCAAGGCGGATGAAATGCCGCTACCTAGCGGGGAGACACTGACCTTTGCATTGGTGGGGAATCAAAACTGTGGCAAAACTACCCTGTTTAACCAACTGACAGGGTCTAATCAACATGTGGGAAATTTCCCAGGGGTTACGGTGGATAGAAAGGACGGGGTGATCAAAGGCCACCCCAATACGCTGGTGACAGACTTGCCGGGCATTTATTCCATGTCCCCCTATAGCAGTGAGGAGTTGGTTACCCGGCAGTTTGTGCTGGAGAGCAAGCCCAAGGGAATCATCAACATCGTGGATGCGACGAATATCGAGAGAAATCTATATCTCACCATGCAGCTCATCGAGCTGAATATCCCCATGGTGTTGGCGCTGAACATGATGGATGAAGTGCGGCAAAACGGAGGCGCCATCCACGTCAACGAGATGGAGGCGTTGTTGGGCATCCCGGTGGTTCCCATCTCCGCTGCCAAAAATGAGGGAATTCAGGAACTAATAGACCACGCCATTCACGTGGCGCAGTATCAAGAGCGTCCAGGTAGAATGGACTTTTGCAGCCCGGATAAGCACGGTGGAGCCATTCATCGATGCCTGCACGCCATCATTCACTTGATTGAAGATCATGCCAAACGGGCGCAAATCCCTGTGCGCTTTGCGGCCAGTAAATTGGCAGAGGGAGATCAGGTCATCCTTGAAAAACTAGATCTGGATCAAAACGAACAGGATACACTGCAACACATCATCAAACAGATGGAAGAGGAGCGGGGAATGGACCAGGCGGCTGCCATTGCGGACATGCGGTTTCAGTTTATCGGCGAGGTATGTAGTGCTGCTGTTGTCAAGCCCAAGGAGAGCAAAGAACACGCCAGAAGCGTGAAAATGGATAAAATACTCACGGGAAAATACACGGCAATTCCCGCCTTTATCGCCATCATGGCGCTGGTGTTTTGGCTGACCTTTGGTGTAATAGGCACATTCCTTTCCGACTTGCTGGAGATGGGCATTGGATGGCTCACCGGCGTGGTAGACCAGGGGTTGACGGCTTACGGTATCAACCCTGTGGTGCACTCGCTGATTATCGATGGAGTCTTCGCCGGCGTAGGAAGTGTGCTGAGCTTTTTGCCCATTATCGTAACGCTGTTTTTCTTCCTGTCGATCTTGGAGGACAGTGGGTACATGGCGCGTGTGGCCTTTGTGATGGATAAGCTGCTGAGGAAAATCGGCCTTTCCGGCCGGAGCATCGTGCCCATGCTCATCGGGTTTGGATGTACAGTGCCGGGTGTGATGGCCAGTCGGACGTTGCCCTCTGAGAGGGATAGAAAGATGACCATATTGCTCACCCCCTTTATGAGCTGCTCTGCTAAGCTGCCCATTTATGCTCTATTCACCGCCGCATTTTTCCCAAAAAACGGCGCGCTGGTGATGATCTGGCTATATGTGATGGGAATTATCGTGGGCATTTTATACGCGCTATTGCTGAGGGGGACGAAATTTAAAGGAGAGCCAGTGCCCTTTGTGATGGAGCTTCCAAACTACCGGATGCCTGGCGCCAAAAATGTAGGACAGCTGCTATGGGAAAAGTCCAAAGATTTCATCACTCGGGCATTTACCATCATCTTTGTGGCGACAATCATCATCTGGTTCCTCCAGACCTTTGACGCACGCCTCAATGTAGTGGCAGATTCACAGGACAGCCTGTTGGCGACTATTGGCGGGTGGCTTTCCCCGATCTTTGCGCCTTTAGGGTTTGGGGATTGGAGGATCTCTACGGCGCTGATCACGGGCTTTACTGCTAAAGAGAGTGTGGTTTCAACATTAGTAGTACTTTTAGGTGGCGCAACAGATGCTTTGAGCACCATGTTTACGCCGCTAACGGCTATGGTTTTTTTGACATTTACACTGCTCTATACTCCCTGTGTGGCAGCGATTTCCTCTGTCAAACGGGAACTGGGCGGCAAATGGGCGTTTGGCGTGGTGGTAGCGCAATGCCTAATTGCCTGGGTAGTGGCCATGTTGGTACATGTCATTGGCCTTTTGCTGGGCTGGTAATAGATAGAGTAGATGAATCAAAACAGGTGGCCTTTTGGGGAAAATTCTTGAACAGACAAAAAGCCAATTGAAACAGGTTATGCTGGTATCCCATGAGACCCCTTATTTGGTCAACGGAAAGACGGGCAAGGCGCAAGGCGTTGTGGTGGACTGTTGGTTTACCGGGTTTGTAGAAAATGAGAATGAGAACCTGTATTTTTGCGCCTATCTGGGAGAAACTAAGGGCGAAAACCCCTTCAAGCAAAAGAAATCGCACTGGACTATAAAGGGTATTTGAGTATAATCGCCAAAAAGGGGACAGATATAAGGCTGAAGAATTATGCTAGATCAAAAGTGGTTAGCGGAGAGAACTTAACCAGCGGCAGGCTGGCACATGGACTAATCGGCTAGAACGGAAAATATGTGAGTTAGGAATGACTATCAGATGATATGTAAATATCTACAAAAAGAGCAAATTTTACACTTTGTTTAGGCGTTTGCTGATTGACCATTCGCTGATCACTTTTGCATGGGAGTGGCGAGCAACGGGAATATTTATATGATATAATAAATTTTATATGTAATATGGGAAAAAGGAGGAAGCTGATGGCAACACTTCTTTTTGTGGATGATGATCGGGATTTTTTAAATGCGAACAAGGCCTATTTTTCTCGAAGAGGTAACGAGGTGCTTTGCAGTGAAAATCCACGGGAGGCTCTCAAAACGCTATCCCATGCTACGATTGACTGCATTATTTTAGATATCGATATGCCGGATATGGATGGCTTTGAGTTTTGTCAGCGACTCAGAGAAATCAGCCGAGTCCCCATAATTTTTCTCTCTGGCATGGCAGAAGCTGGAAACCGAATTAAGAGTTTTCAGGTGGGAGGGGACGATTTCCTGGCCAAACCATGTGATATAGTAGAACTAGAGCTCCGCATTCAAGCCAGGATGAAGGACAATGGAAAAGTGCCAGATGAAATACTGGTCTTTGGAAAATTGATCATTGACGTAGGGCGTCGCATTGTGCGCTATGGGCAGAGAGAAGGGGATTTTTCAGCCCTACAATTTGATATCCTCTGTCTATTGGCGCGTAACCCGGAAAAAGTTTTTTCCTATGAACAGATGTATGATCGAGTTTGGAAGACCCCTATGGTGGGCAGCAGACACAATCTGCAAGTGGCAGTGGCTACGGTACGGCAAAAATTAGTGGCCCTGTGCCCAGAGAAGAATTACATCCAGACGGTACCTAGAAAGGGATATTTCTTTTCTCCCCAATAAAGGGAAAGGAAGATAGTGATCGAATCATTTGGAGGAGATTCTATGAGAGCGCGTGTTAGACACTCTCAGAGCAAACCATAGCACACTTACTAAAATGACCAATAAAATCGCGATGCCAATGAGAATTTGCAGCCAAGTAGGCATAGAAGTAGAGTCATCTGGGGCGTGTGTTTCTTGCTGTGGAGTAGTTGGCTCTTCCAAAGAAGAAGCACTGGATGCGTCTTTTCCCAGCTGACCATCAATGTCCTCAGCAGAAGAGGCAGAAGAATCAGGGGATAACGACACCTCCGGTGTGGAAAGAGCAGACTCTTCAGGCGTTAGGGTAGTATGGCCGCCAGATACTGTCTGTTCTTTTGGTGAAGCAGTAGACTCCGTTGGTGAGGCAATGGGCTCACTGCTGGCAGAAGGAACGGGCTCTTCCTGTGTAGAGTCCTGTACGGGAGGAGGAGCCTCCTGAAGAGGTGGAAGCTGATCCTCTCCTTCGTTGGGTGGGGTTTCCCCCCCTCTACCGCCACCAATGTCCGAGGCGATGAGAGTATTTTCCTCTGTGAGCTCTAATGTATCGGAATATACAATGCTCCCATCGGATTTCTGTTGCATGATGGAGAAATACCGATAGGGGGTCTGATCTTGTGAGTAAAAAATTTGCCACTGTGCCCGGCCCTCTGCAAAAGTCTGGTTCTCGATGGATTCCCAATTTTCTCCGTCATAGGAACCCTCCAAAGTCGCCTCTCCATCGAATGGCGATAGAGAATTTAGCTGTATGATGGTGGTTCCTGAATAGAGAGAGGCGTAGCTGTTTAAAAAAACAGGGGCGTTTTCCTGGGCGAATACCACCAAACAATTAATACTGGCATCCCGGAAGGGAAGATATCCTGCTGGATAACTGCCACTGACGATGGTCCGCTCGTTTTTGGATGGAAATGTCTCTGCATCCCAAATGACAAGTAAAGGCCCGCTGTGTTGGCTCATGCCGTCGTACCAATCAGAATCCACTGTGCTGGGCAGCAGGGAAGAGGTAAAAGTCTCTCCAGGGGCAACCACTACTGTGGGAAGTTTTTCGGGACGATATATGAAAGAAGGTTCCGCAACGATAGCTTGAGAGGTGATGATTTGCCCTTGGCAGGAAAAGGGCGGGAAATCCCCAAAGCCCATATCCGAACGTATGAGAATTGCGCCAGGTTTTTGAACGATGGCAATGGAATCTGGAGTAGAAGCAGAGACGGATATAGCCGTCATATCTAGCCGGCCACCGGGGAGAACATGGAGAATCCCCTCTGTTCCACCCATGCCGGTGATGGAAAGATAGGGCCATAGTTCTAAATGGCCTTGTACGTATATCGTATGGTCTCCCACATCGATGTGAATGTGTTTGCCGTAGCGGCTATTGATATAGGAGTAAGTTTCCTCTTCGGGAATGGTAATATCATCTGTGAGGCTTACGGTTCCCCCTGTACTCATATGGGCTTCTAACCACTGCTTGAGTTCTTCGAAAGTGGCAACCTGATTACTTGGCCGCTCCGGCTCTTGGGCAGTTGCGATACTAACAGCAGGGGAGAAACACAGAAGAATTGCTAAAACGAATAAAAGCGCAAATAGCGTTTTAGATATTATTGGTTTTAGCTGTGGCATGTGGGATAAGCCCCCTTCCAAAAAAGTGTACATTTTGAGGGTAGATAAATGAAAAAAACCAAAAGAGCAAGCCATTTGGTAGCGCTCATGATAGCATGTATCGCTGCCGCAGGAATGTGTTTTTTACTTTATCATTACGACAATAAGTATATCAAGCGAGCGCCAGTTACGCAAGGCGGGGTAGCATATTTGAACCAGGAAAAGTTAGTAAACCAAGAGATCATTTGGCTGGTGGAGGGTTGGGAAATTTACCCGGGCGTAATAGCAGAACCATCTGAATTATCCCAGTACGAAGCTACGCCAATCTACATTGGCCAGTATTTTAGCTTTTCCTCATTGGGTCAAGAAAATTCTCCCTATGGAGTAGCGACATATCGACTGCTTCTCCAGGGAGAGAAAGGGGAATATGATCTATTGCTGCCAGAGGTGTTCTGTGCCAGTAAAATCTATGTGAATGGCCAGTTGGTACAGGCCGTTGGCTCAATATCGCCCTATACTCCCTGTGTGCAAGACACTATTGTCCCCATCTCCGTCAATGGACTCACAGAGGTCGTCATACAGACAGCCAACTATAGCCATTACTACAGTGGCATCACCTATCCTCCAGCGATTGGTACACCAAATGCAGTGGATCAATTGGTATCTTCGCGCCTGCTCCTATACGGTGTGTTCTGCTTTTCCTCTCTATCTATAGCACTTTTCTCCGCTGGGATTTGGGTGGGAACTCATAGAGAAAACAAACTGTTTCTCTGGTTTGGACTACTTACCCTTTCCTTTGCCTTGAGAATCTGCTATCCGTTTTTCCACAGATTTGGTATGCCGCTAATTCAGCCGCTATACGCTCTGGAGGATTCCATGGCCCTCTTTGGTCTTTTGTGTGTGGCGAAAATCACATTGCTCTTGTGCTTTAGAAAACCGCCTAAATGGACAAATGTTCTGCTGGCTTTGGCAGGAGGATTTGTCCTGCTAGGAGCGCTGGTTCCTCTGGCTGTACTCAATTGGATCCCTGCGTTTGCACCAATTTATGGTCAAATTATCTATTGGTATAAACTTATTTTCTCCATGACATTGTTAGTGCTAGTATTAATGGGAGGTGCAGGAAGAGCACGCCGTCAAAACACTTGGATTCTCTGTGGAATGGGCATATATGGTGTATCCCTGATCGCCCGAGCTGTCATGCTAGGGAGGTATGAGCCAGCATATACCGCCTGGCCGGATGAGTGGGGCGCATATTTGTTAGTGGTATGTTTTGCAGTGAGAATGGTGATGAGAAATTTAGAGCTGGTTCGACGCAATGCACATTTGACGTATCATCTGCAAGAAGAAGTACGGCAAAAAACGGCAAACCTCACTACGCTTTTAACCGAGCGTCGACAGTTATTGGCGGGTTTCACCCATGACCTCAAAACGCCAATCTCCTCCATTTCTACCTTCGCCCATCTAGTAGAAGAGGGAAATGTGGGATTAGATGAGGAGACACAGGGATACCTCAAAACCATTCATCAAAAGATAGAGGATATGCGCCAGCAAGTGGAAGAAATCCAGCAGTTTACCATTGAGGAGGCAAAGCCTATTAGGTGGAAGCCCCTGGACCTTACCCAATTAGTACAGCAGTTTTATGAAACCAACCTGCCAGATGTAGAGGTGGCAGGAATTGACTTTCGATTGAAAAGAGATGTGCAAGGGCCGCTTTGGATACAGGGAGATGATGTCAAATTAAAAAGCGTGCTGCAAAATCTACTGTATAACGCGGTGAGCTTCACACCGGAAGAAGGCTCTATCACTCTTTCTCTCGCACAACAGGAAGACAAGGCGATAGTGGCTGTGAAGGACACGGGCCAGGGAATTGACAAAGAGGATTTGCCCCATGTGTTTGACCTGTTTTTTAGCAAGAGAGAGGCGGGAAATGGATTGGGCCTATATCTATGTAAGTCCATCGTCCAAGAGCACGGGGGGTTAATTGAAGTGCAGGCAAATCAGAAGCATGGGACGGTATTTACTATGCAATTTCCCTTGATTACGCAGGGAGAATAGAGGCTGGCTCCTTTAATTGTTAGGGGGAATATAAAATCTTCCGGAGAGCTCTTTGGTATTCATGCAGTTGATAAATGCCTTAGGGTCCACTCTGCGGATGGAGTCAATTGTATGCTTGGCCTCTTCTGCAGACACCACAGAGTAGAGCAGGTGCTTTTCCTGGCCTTCATAACAACCCACGCCACTAAATCGAGTGGCGTCGTGATTGGTATTTTTTCGAATACACTCATAGACTTCATTGGGATGGTCGGTAATGATAAGCAGCGTTTGTTTTTGGTAGCGCTTATATAGCATGTGAAGGATTTGCGTGGAGGCAAACTGAAAGATAATGGAGTACAGGGATTTGTCCCAGCCAAACAGCAGTCCCGCGATTACCAGCATGACCACATTGCCAATAAAGATGTAATTCCACGTATCGATGCCCTTGCGCTCGGAAAAGAAAATGGCGATAAAATCCGTCCCGCCACTGGTGGCCTGAGCAAAGAGACAAATGCAGATAGCCACTCCGTTGATAATGCCGCCAAAGATGCTGATGAGCAGTGGGTCGGAAGTGATCTCAAAGGAGGGAAGCACATCGGTGAGGATGCTGGTCAGGACGATCATAAGGCAGGAATACAGTGTGAGCCGCTTGCCGAGAAATCGAAAGCCGATGACTGCAGGAATCGCATTGAGCAACAAATTGATGAGCGTAAAGGGAAGTTCCACGTGGAGGTACTGAGAAGCGGTGCGCTGGATGAGCAGCGTAAGGCCGTTAAATCCACCGGGAAACATATCTCCTGCCCGGACGAAAATCTTAATGTTCAGCGCCATGATAAAAGCGGCAAAAATAATCAGAATAATTCGCTGGATATCACTCTTTTGTTTCATAAACGATAACCCTCTCTTCCTCCAAACCGACGCGGCAAATTCAAAAAATAAGTTATTCCTATTATGTCATACTTTATGGGGAAAAGCGAGATGGTATTCAAAAATTGCTGAAAGGGTTTGTCCGTTTGGGATTGGGAAAACTTTTTTTCCAAACAAATGGATTTGGAAAACTCTCTGCACTGGCGATGTTCAATGATGTAGCACGCAAGTCGGGAATTTGGATAGGTATAAACCCGAAAGGAAAGGCTACTATTTTAAAGGAGAAAGACATAGATCGGTATGTAAAAGAAAGGGTCTCACCTACACCGCATTAAAGGATAAAACTTCTGATGAGCACTTCATCAGGTCTGCCATGCAAAAAAGTTTTCTACAGCGTACTCATAACATTCTAAAAGAAAATGAATTGCCTGTTTTGCCTTTTGGGAGCCAGGTGCCATGCGATCAAAAGCATGGTAACAGCCTTCAAACTGCCGAAAAAATACCTTGACACCTGCTCGCTGAAGGGCCTTAACATATTGCACTGTTTCGTCAAAAAAAGGTTCGGCTGTGCCCACAAAAGTGCAAGTGGGAGGAAGCCCTGTAAAATCAGTGGCTCTGGCTGCCGCTGCATAGGCTG
>ERZ780195.609-NODE-609-length-34734-cov-14.175524_pt1 | contig 34734 bp, 34 predicted proteins | sample MGYA00511017_ERZ780195 | MGnify/ENA primary metagenome ERZ780195 (study PRJEB29588, sample SAMEA2159974) | human gut metagenome | biome: human gut; feature: human-associated habitat; material: faeces | place: Denmark | collected 2008/2010 ...
GTGGTGTAGTACATCATCAGCAGCGCACAGCCGATCATGCACACCCAGCCGTGCAGGTGCCACTTGGTGCCTTTCGGCTCCAGCGCTTTGTAGGCCTTTACCGCGCTGTTGTGCCCGGCGCGGCCCACGGCCAGCTCCATGGTAAGCACAGGCACGCCCATTAGCACCAAAAACAGCAGGTAGAACAGCACGAACACGCCGCCGCCGTTCTGCCCCGTTACCGTGGGAAAGCGCCACACGTTGCCAATGCCGACCGCACAGCCGGCGCTGACCAGGATGAAACCAAGGCGGGAAGCAAAGCCCTCGCGCTGTTTGCCAGAATCCATAAAAAGCCTCTTTTCTTGTGGTATTGCCGTATGGGTTTACAATAAAACACGCACCAGCTATTATACCTGTAATTTTGCAGGGTTGCAAGACGTACACTCCAGTGTTATAATAAAAAACAGCGAAAAAGTGAGAAAAGGAGAGCTTTTATGCTTCGTTTTGAATGTGACTATGGCGAGGGCGCGGCCCCCGCGGTTTTGGAGCTTCTGCAAAAGACCAATTTCGATCAGACCCCCGGCTATGGCGAGGATGAATTCTGTCAGTCCGCCCGGGCGCTGCTGCGTCAGCGCTGTCAGGCTCCGGGCGCGGACGTTCACTTTCTGGTGGGCGGAACCCAGACGAACCTGATCGTGCTGGCCGCGGCGCTGAAGCCCTATCAGGGCGTGCTGGCCGCAGAGACGGCGCACATCGCTACCCACGAGACGGGCGCGATCGAGGCCGGCGGGCACAAGGTGCTCGCGCTGCCCGCGGCGGATGGCAAGATCACCGCCGAGCAGGTCGCGAAGGCGTGCCTTGCCCACTTCTCCGACGAGGCCCACGAGCATCTCGTCATGCCCGGCGCGCTGTACATCTCTCAGCCCACCGAACTCGGTACGCTCTACTCCCGCGCCGAGCTTCAGGCGCTGCGCGAGGTCAGCCGCGAATGGAACCTGACGTTCTACATCGACGGCGCACGGCTGGGCTACGGCATGGCCGCGCCGGAAAACGACGTGGATCTGCCGTGCCTTGCCCAGCTCTGCGACGCGTTCTACATCGGCGGAACCAAGCAGGGCGCACTGTTCGGCGAGGCGCTGCTGATTCTGAAGGACGAGCTGAAGCGGGATTTCCGCTATCTCATCAAACAGCGCGGCGCGATGCTGGCCAAGGGCCGGCTGCTGGGCATTCAGTTCGACGAGCTGTTCCGCGACGGCCTGTACGAGGAGCTCTCCCGGCATGCCGTCGCGCTGGCGAAGGAGCTGCGCGAGGCGCTGACCGAAAAGGGCTATCCCTTCCTCGTGAACAGCCCGACCAACCAGCTGTTCCCCATCCTGCCCGATGCGCATCTGGACGCGCTGCGCGGCGAGTACGCCTTCTCCTATCAGTGCCGCGTGGACGAAAGCCACAGCGCCGTGCGCTTCTGCACCAGCTGGGCCACGCGTCCGGAGGACGTGCGCCAGCTGATCGCCGATCTTCGCGCGCTCTGACGACCCCCACCACCAGAACCACTCGATTTCTCAAGAGGTAAATATGCTGCCGAATACCACAGAATTTGAGATTCGAAATCTGAACACCGACGACGCCGACCAGTACAACGCCCTGCTCCGCTATGCCTTTCAGATCACCGAGCAGGAGCTGACTTCCACAGGATGGCACGACGACGAGATCAAGCAGTCGAAGTTTCCCATTCTGAAGCGCGCGGACGTGCTCGGGTGCTTCGACCACGACGCGCTCGTCTCGCAGATCGCCGTCTATCCGCTGAAGATGAACATCTACGGCGCAGTCTATCCCATCGGCTTCGTCACCAGCGTCTGCACCTATCCCGAGTACTCGGGCAACGGCATCATGAAGCGGCTGATGCTGCAGATTCTGACCCACATGCGCCAGCGCCAGCAGTCCCTCGCGCTGCTCTTCCCCTATTCCATTCCGCTCTACCGCAGGATGGGCTGGGAGATCGTCTCCAACAAGATCACCTACTCGGTCAAGGATCGCCAGATTCCGACGAAGGCGAAAGCGCCGGGCTACGTCCGCCGCGTGCCCTGGGACAACGAGGACTTCAAGAATCTCCACGCCCAGTTCGCCGCCGCGACCCACGGCTGCCTGTTCCGCAATTCCCTCGCCTGGGAGGAATACTGGCGCTGGGACGAGGACGACACCGTCGTCGCCATCTATTACGACCCCAACGACCGTCCGTCGGGCTACATGGTCTACCTCATCAAGGACGACGTGATGCACATCAAGGAGATGATCTACCTGACCCACGAGGCGGACGAGGGCCTCTGGGAGTACATCCGCGCCCACGATTCGATGATCGACGAGGTTCGCGGCAGCTCGTATTACAGCGACCCCATCGCCTTCGAGCTGGAGGACGGCGACATCAAGGAGTCCATCCGTCCCTACATCATGGGCCGAATCGTGGACGTGGAGCAGTTTCTCCAGAAATATCAGTGCGATCCGGCGGGCGGAAGGGCGCGCGTCTCCTTCGAGGTGGAGGACAAATTCCTCGAATGGAACAACCGCACCTTTACCGTGGATTTCCGAAACGGCGCGTGCAGGCTCGTAAGCGCCCGTGCCGAGCACACCGTCCGGCTCTCCGTCGCGACGCTGACGACGCTGCTGCTCGGCTACAAGACGGCGGCGAAGCTCGAGCGGCTCGGTCGGCTTCAGGCGGACGAGGAGACCGTGCAGCTCATCGACGACCTTCTGTTCGGCGAGATTCCCTATATCTCGGACTACATCTGAGCATGCGCCCGGGCCCCGCGGCCCGGGCGGCGCGCGTTCATCGGGAATTCATACAAATATCACGCCGAATGCGTTGTTTCTTTCCGCGCCATCGCTACAATAGAGCAAGACTGGCGAGGGAGACCTCTGCGAGCGCATCCCACTACGGAGGTAAACCGCTATGGTTCGAGACATGACCACCGGCAATTCGGCAAAGCAGATTCTGAAGTTCAGCCTGCCGCTGCTGATCGGCACCGTATTTCAGCAGTTCTACAACATGGTGGACAGCATCATCGTCGGCAAATTTCTGGGCACGCAGCCCTTCGCGGCGGTGGGCATGACCGGCTCCATCACGTTCTTCGTGCTCGGTCTGGTGTTCGGCGCGTGCTCGGGCTTCGCCATCCCAGTGGCGCAGGACTTCGGCGCGCACGACGAAGCCGGCGTGCGCCGCTGCGTGGCCAACATCATCCACATCGGCGTGATCTTCGGCCTGGTTATGACGCTGGCGACCACGCTGCTCACCCGGCAGATTCTCGTCTGGATGGACACGCCCGAGGAGCTGATGCAGGACGCTTACGACTACCTGTTCTGGATTTTTCTCGGCATCGGCTCGCTGATGCTGTACAACCTGCTGGCGGGCATTCTGCGCTCGCTGGGCGACAGCACCACGCCGCTGATCTTCCTGATTCTCTCGAGTCTGCTGAACATCGGTCTGGACGTCCTGCTGGTCTGGACGCTGAACGTGGGCGTGAAGGGCGCGGCCATCGCCACCGTCATCGCTCAGCTGATCTCCGGCCTGGGCTGTCTGGTGTTCATGATCCGCAAATTCCCCATGCTGCGCCTGACTCGGAAGGATCTGCGCCCCGATCTGCCGACCATTCGCCGCCTGTCGGGCATCGGCTTCCCCATGGGCCTTCAGTTCTCCATCACGGCCATCGGCTCCATCATTCTGCAAAAGTCGGTCAACGCGCTGGGCACGACCATCATCGCGTCGGTCTCGGCGGCGGCCAAGGTGCAGAACCTCGTGGTCTCGCCCATGGACGCCTTCGGCGTGTCCATGGCCACCTTCGCCGGGCAGAACTACGGCGCGGGCCGGATCGACCGCGTGCGCCGCGGCGTGCGGCAGGTCTTTTGGATGCTGACCGCCTATTCCCTGCTGGCGCTGGGCATCGTGTACTTCTCCGGCTCGACCATCGCGCTGCTGTTCGTAGACGCGTCGGAGACAGAGATTCTCGCCTGCACACAGCATTTCCTGATTATGAACGGCCTGTTCTACATTCCGCTGGGCGTGATCTACGTGCTGCGCAACACGCTGCAGGGCGTGGGCTTTTCCAAAATCGCCATGCTCTCCGGCCTGTTCGAGCTGGTTGCCCGCTCGGTGATGGGACTGTTCGTGGTGCCGAAATTCGGTTTTAACGCGGTGTGCCTCGCCCATCCCACGGCGTGGATCATGGCCGACCTCATCCTCATCGTGCTGTATTCGATTCTGATGAAGCGGCTGGACGGACAGCCCGCGCGGAAGGAGGCCTGAAATGGCGAACGACTTTCGCTCGGCGCGCTTCTGGGCGCAGGAGCTGATCGAAAAGGCGCTGTTCGACGGCGCGCGAGCCGCGGACGCGACCATGGGCAACGGCCATGACGCCCAATGGCTGTGCGAGCTCGTGGGCGAAAGCGGCCGGGTGTTCGCCTTCGACGTGCAGCCCGAGGCGGTGGCGCGGACGCGGCAGCGCCTGACGGACGCGGGACTGATGAGCCGCGCGGAGCTGTTCTGCATGGGCCACGAACGCATGGCCGAGGTTGTGGACGGCGAGGTGGACGCGATTGTGTTCAATCTCGGCTGGCTGCCCGGCGCGGAGCATGGCGTGACCACACGGGTCGAAACCACGCTGGCCGCCGTAAACGCGGCGCTGGAGCTGCTGAAGGAGGACGGCCTGCTGACCATCTGCGTCTATCCCGGCCACGCCGAGGGCGCGCGCGAACGGGAGGCGCTGATCGACTGGGCGAAGAGCCTCGACGAAAAGCTCTTCGACGCGATGCTCAAAACCTATCTGAACCAGACCAACGATCCGCCGCTGCTGATCGCGGTGAAGAAAAAGAAAACCCGCCGGAAGGGCGAGGGAAAATGACAGGAAAGCTCCTCTGCAAAAATGCAGAGGAGCTTTCGCATGGAATCATTCGCTGGCAATTGCAGCTTCAGGCGTATCGGCTCAGGTACTCCCGCGCCGCCTCGTCGACCTCTTCCGCATGCTCGCCATCCGTCGGACGATAGGCGATGCGCCGGATTTCATCGGTCAGCACGCGCCGATGCTCCGGCGGCAGCGCGGGCGCGAAGGCTGAAACGATCCAGTATTTCCAGATTTCGTCCGTCTGATGGGGCTTCAGAATGTCCGCCGCGAGCCGCGCCGTCTCGGCTCCGTATTGGGTCAGCAGCGGCAGAAGCGCCTGAGCCACCGGCCAGTTGCAGTCCCGAAGCCATTCCATCAGCTCCGGCAGAAGCGGCAGAATGCTCTGTGGTTCCTGCCTTTCCAGCCATTGAACCGCCGCCGTGTCGGACTTGTTCGCCGGCAGCGCCCAACGGCCGGGATCAATCCCCAGCTTCCGGTTTTCGAAGGCCCGATACTCCTTCTCCATGCCGTTTTCCGTGTACCACCAGTGGCAGACGCTCTTGACTTCGCCGTCGTCCATGTCCGCAATCCTCTTCAGATGGTATCTGTAAACCCCGTGCATCGCGAGAAACTCGCGCGCAATCGCGGCATAGGCGTCGCTGTGCGCAGGCTTGTCCACTTTCACGCCTCCCGCGTGTACATCTCGTACAGTCCGGCGTACACGCCGTGCTTTTCCAGCAGCTCGCGATGGGAGCCGCGCTCCACGATGCCCTCGTCGGTGAGCACCAGAATGGTGTCGGCATTGCGGATGGTTGTCAGGCGATGGGCGATGGTGAAGGTAGTGCGGCCCTTCATCAGCTTCTCCAACGACTGCTGCACCAGATGCTCGGACTCGTTGTCCAGCGCGCTGGTGGCCTCGTCGAGGATCAGGATGGGCGGGTTCTTCAGGAACACGCGGGCGATGGAGATGCGCTGCTTCTGTCCGCCGGACAGGCGCACGCCGTGCTCGCCCACGTAGGTGTCGTAGCCGTTTTCCAGCCCGAGGATGAACTCGTGCGCGCCGGCCAGCTTCGCGGCCTCGATCACGTCCTCGCGGCTCGCGCCGGGTCTGCCGTACTCAATGTTCTCGGCGATGGTGCCGGAGAACATGTACACGTCCTGCTGCACCACGCCGACGTGGCTGCGCAGGGAATGGAGCGTGAAGTCCCGCACATCCCGGCCGTCGATGCGGATCGCGCCGCCGCACACGTCGTAGAACCGGGGAATCAGGCTGCATAGGGTGGTCTTGCCGCCGCCGGACGGGCCGACGAGGGCGATGCTCTCCCCCGCCCGGACGTGCAGATTGATGTCGTTGAGCACCTCGCCGCTGCCGTGCTCGTAGGCGAAGCTCACGTGGTCGAAGTCCACGTCGCCGCGCACGTCGGTCAGCTCCGCTGCGCCGGGGCGGTCGGTGATGGTCACGGGCTCGGCCATGACCTCGGAAAAGCGTTCGATGCCGGTGATGCCGCGCTGGAACTGCTCCATGAACTCCACGATGCGGCGGATGGAGGCCAGCAGCGTGGTGACGTAGAGCAGATAGGCGATCAGGTCGGCGGCGGTGATCTGGCCGTGAATCATGTAAATCGCGCCCAGCACCACGACGATGATGTACATCACGCCGTCGAACAGCCGCGTGACCGAATGGAAGCCGGCCATGCTGTGGTACATGCCGCGCTTGATTCTCAGAAAGCGGGCGTTGCCCTCGGCAAACTTCGCCTTCTCCAGCTCCTCGTTGGCGAAGGACTTGACCACGCGGATGCCCGAAAGGCTGTCCTCCACCCGGGCGTTCAGCTCGCCCAGCTGATGGCGGGAATTCTTGAAGTCCGCGCGCATGCGCTTGGAAAACACGTTGGAGCAGGCCACCATCAGCGGCACCATGGCGAAGATGAGCAGCGTCAGCGGCACGTTGGTCTGGCAGAGGATACAGAAGGACGCGACGATCTTGATAATCGCGATGAACAGCTCCTCGGGGAAATGGTGGGCAAACTCAGTGATGTCGTTCAGGTCGGTGGTGATGCGGGACATGAGCTGGCCGATCTTCGCCGTGTCATAGAACGAATGGGACAGCTCCTGCAGATGGGCGAACAGATCCCGGCGCATGTCGGTCTCGATATGCGCGCCCATGATGTGGCCGATGGACTGCATGTAGTAGTTGGCCGCCGTGTCGATGACGCGCAGCACCAGATACAGCGCGCCCACCTTCATCACCGCCGATACCAGCAGCGGCGTGCCGCTCTGCGCCGAGCCGGTGATGAACCGCACGATCAGCGGCAGCACGATGTCGCAGATGGTGGTCAGCGCGGCGCAGAAGAGATCCAGCGCCATCGTCCCGCGATGGGGCCGGAAATAGGGCAGAAAGGACTGGAACAGCGACGCGGTCTGTTTGAGGGAATGCTTCTTTTTCGCCGATTGCATGGGGGCGCCTCCTGTAAAAAATGCTCATTAATTTCATCATAGACGGGCGCCTGCGCTTTGTCTACCCCTGCTGGGTAAAATCCGCGCGCCAAGGCTTTTCGCGGTCAATCTTGACAAGCGGCGCAGAAATGTCTACAATAAGAAGAGACTGGAGGAGGATCGCCTTGCCGTCGGGTCTGCGCGCAAAACTGAGAGGTCTTTCCGCCGCCGCAAGCGACGCGCCCAAAGCAAAGCCGCGCGGCGGCCTGCTTTGCTATGCCGAGCGGCAGGATCTGGCCGAAGGTCTCATGGAGCTGCCCGCGGCGGGGCTGAGGCGCATCGGCTGGAGCGGACGCGCCTTCGACGCGCGCAGATGCCTGTTTCTGGACACGGAGACCACGGGGCTGTCCGGCGGCGCGGGAACGGTGGCGTTTCTGGTGGGCGTGGGCTTTGTCGAGGGCGATCACTTCACCATCGAGCAATATCTGATGCGCGATTACGGCGACGAGCCGGAGCTGATCGACCGTCTGGCCAACCGCATGGACGGCTTCGACTATGTGTGCACCTTCAACGGCCGTACCTTCGACATGCCGCTGCTGGAGGCGCGCTTCACCATGACGCGCATGCGCCATCGCTGGCGCGAAATGGAAAACCTGGATCTTCTGCATCCGGCGCGGCGCGCGTGGAAGCTGCGCCTGGGAAGCTGTCGGCTGTCGCGTCTGGAGGAGCTGATCCTCGGCTGTCCGCGCACGGACGATCTGCCGGGCAGCGAGGTGCCGAAGCGCTATTTTGAATTTCTCAAGACCGGCGACATGGCGCTGCTGGACGACATCGTGCGCCACAACCGGCAGGACGTCGCCACGCTGAGCACGCTGCTGGTGCATCTGTGCCGAATCTACGACCGGCCCGAGACGCTCACCGAGCGCCGGGATCTGTTCAGCATCGGCAAGGCGCTGGAAAAGCAGGGCGAGCTGGGCCCGGCGCGGGAGCTGTATCGCGTGTCGGCCATTCCATCCTCGGCGGGAACCCTCGCGGCGCTGTCCGGCGAGCGCGTCGCCGGCATGGCCAACTGGCAGCTGTACCTCCTCTCGCGGAAGAATCGCAATTACGAGGAGATGCGCGCCGTGCTGGAGCAGATGCTCTCGCGCCGGCAGATGCCCTTCGAGGCGAATATCGAGCTGTCCAAATGGTATGAGCATCACGCGGGCGACTGCGCCCGGGCGCTGGAATACGCCCGAGCCGCGCAGAAGCATTGCCCGCCGGAGCAGGCCGAGGCCGTCGAAAGGCGCGTCGACCGGCTGCTGCGAAAAACAGGAAAAAGCAATTTGGAGGAATGAACGTGGGATTTCTGGATTCGATGAAGGCCAATCGCGAGGGCATGAAAGCGTATCGCATGCATGTGTCCGCGCTGCAACTGAGACAAAACGGCAAGCATGCCGAGGCCACCGCGAAGCTGAACGAGGCCTATCAGCTCTATCAGCAGGCCTACAAAGAGGGCTTCCGCAAGCCCAGCGCCGAGCTGGCCTACGCCATTCTGACCATGCAGATGGGCGAATTTGAGCGCGCGCGGGAGCTGATGCTGGAGGTCAGCCACAACCCGGAGACCTCGAAGGAGGATCGCTTCACGCTGCGCGTGAACTTCTCCATCTGCCAGTGGAAGCTGGGCCAGCTGGACAAGGCCATCGAGACCATCCGCATGGCGGGACAGGAGAAGATGAACAGCCTGATCTACACCACGCTGGGCATGTTCCTGATCGAAAAGGCCAAAGAGACCGGCGAATTCGACGAGGCGCTGGAATTCAACCGGAAGGCCATGGAATACGACGATGAGGACGCGTCCACGCTGGACAACATGGGCCAGCTCTATCTGCTCATGGCCGAGCACGAGCGTCAGACCGGCGGCGAAAAGGCCGCGGAATATCGCGCCGCCGGCGCAGACTACATCCGCAGAGCTTACGAGGCGAAGCCCGATCAGATGACCAGCGCCTACTATCGCGCCAGGCTCCTGCACGAGGACGGCGACGACGCGGCGGCGCGCAAAATTCTCGACGACACGAAGGACGTGACCGTCACAGCGCTTTGCCCCGTCTCCCGGGCACAGCTGGACGCGCTCCGACGCGAATTATAATCCCGCGCCGAAGCATAAGCTGAAAGCGGCGGGCATTTTCCAAATTCCAAAGAAGAATCAGAAAGGCGGTCAGCCGATGAAAATTGTTGTTCTGTGCGGCGGACTGAGCATGGAGCGAAACGTCTCCCTGTCCAGCGGCACGCTCATCTGTAAGGCGCTCAGATCCATGGGCCATCAGGCGGTGCTGGTGGATATGTTCTACGGTCTGGAAGATTACGACGGCGCGCTGGAGGCGCTGTTTGAGGCCCTTCCGCCCCTGCGCGAGGTCAGGGTCGATCAGAACGCGCCGGATCTGGACGCGGTGCGCGCGTCGCGCAAGTGGAAGAATCCCAGCGCCGTGGGCCGGAACGTGCTGGAGCTGTGCATGCTGGCGGACGTGGTGTTCCTCGGCCTGCACGGCGCGTGCGGCGAGGACGGCCGCATTCAGGCCGCGCTGGATCTGCTGGGCGTTCCCTACACCGGCAGCGGCTATCTGGGCAGCGCGCTGGCCATGAACAAGGCGCTGACCAAGCAGCTGGCCGCTCAGGCCGGCGTGCGTTCGCCCCGGGGCCGCACGGTGCGCTATGACCGCGCGGATATTGCCCCAATCGTGAGCGAAACGGCGCTGCCCTGCGTGGTCAAGCCGGTGGACAGCGGCTCGAGCATCGGCGTGTCCATCGCCCACACGCCCGAGGAGCTGACGAAGGCGCTGGAGGAAAACCTCCATCTCGGGCTGGTGCTGCTGGAGGAATACATCCGGGGCCGCGAGATCGACGTGGGCGTGCTGGACGGCCGCGCGCTGCCCTCCATCGAGATCATTCCCAAGCAGGGCTTCTACGACTATTTCAACAAATATCAGGCCGGCGCGACAGTGGAAATCACCCCCGCGCCGCTGGACGCCGAAACCGAGCGCACTCTGGGCGAAACCGCGCTGAAGGTACACAACTGCCTCGGGCTGAAGGCCTACTCCCGCTCGGACTTCATTCTGACCGAGCAGGGCGAAATCTACTTTCTCGAAATCAACACGCTGCCGGGCATGACCCCCACGAGCCTGATGCCGCAGGAGGCCGCGGCGGCGGGCGTGGACTATGAGACGCTGTGCCAGAAGGTCATCGACCTTGCGCTGAAGGACGTGAACGCATGAAGAGCTTTACCATCCGGCAGCTGGTGGAGGCCGTCGGCGGAAACTACTTTGGCGACGAAGCGGCGCTGGATCGCGAGATTCAGTTCGTCACCAGCGACAGCCGCGAAGCCGCGCCGGGCGCGCTGTTCGTGGCCTTTGTCGGTGCGCGCACAGACGGCCATCGCTACATGACCCGCTGCCTGAAGGACGGCGCGGTGTGCTGCCTGTCCGAGCGCGAGCCCGCGGAGGACGAGCGCCCCTGCGTGCAGGTGCCGTCGACTCTTCGCGCCATGGGCGCGCTGGCGGCGTGGCATCGCTCCCGCTTCCACATTCCCGTCATTGGCATTACCGGCAGCGTCGGCAAGACGACCACCAAGGAAATGGTCGCGTCGGTGCTGTCCGAGCGCTTCAACACCCACAAGACCCAGAAGAACTTCAACAACGAGCTGGGCGTGCCCCAGACGCTGCTGCGGCTGGACGACGCCAACGAAGTCTCCGTGGTGGAGATGGGCATCAGCGATTTCGGCGAGATGCGCCGCCTGACGGCCATGGTGCATCCCACCATCGCGGTGATGAGCGTCATCGGCGATTCCCATCTGGAATTTCTCCACGACCACGCGGGCGTGCTGCGCGCCAAGGGCGAGATCTTCGAGTCCATGGGTCCGGACGATCTGGCCATCCTCAACGGCGACGACGAGACGCTGCGCGCCTACTATCCGCCCACGCGCCGCCTGACCTACGGCCTGCAGGAGGGCAACGACTTCGTGGCGGCCAATGTGGAAAACCTCGGCGCTCAAGGCGTGCGCTGCACCATCCGCCATGCGGGCGGCGAATTCGACGTGCACATTCCCGCCTACGGCGTGCACATGGTCTATGCGGCGCTGGCCGGCGCGGCGGTGGGCCACTCGCTGGGCATGACCGACGAGGAAATCGCCCGGGGCATCGCCCACTATCAGACCGTGGGCGACCGCGCGCGGGTACTGCACACGCCGAAGCTGACCATCGTCAGCGACTGCTACAACGCCAATCCCTCCTCCACCGCCGCAGCCATCGAATCCCTGCGGCTGCTGGACGGGCGCAAGGTCTGCGTGCTGGGCGACATGCTGGAGCTGGGCGAGAACACCGCGGCGCTGCACCGCCAGGTGGGCGAGCGCGCGGCGCAGGCCGGCGTGGAGCTGGTGCTGTGCACCGGCGAGCTCTCCCGCAGCATCTGCGAGGGCGCGCGGAGCGCCGGCGGAACGGCCCTGTGGTTCCCGGACAAGGACGCGCTGATCTCTGCGCTGCCCGAAACCATCCGCATGGGCGACTGCATCCTCGTCAAGGCCTCCCACAGCATGGCCTTCGAGGACGTGACCAAAGCGCTGCTGGAGCTGTAAAGCCAAATCGAGCCGCTTCTCTTCGGAGAGACGGCTCTTTTCAGAATTTGTTTTTGCCGGGTTCATATCCAGTTCATATCCTTCCTGTAGAATAACAGCATCGAAGGTTCCCCTCCTTCTTCCATATAGATCACTGTCCCGCCCCGCAGCGTTCGATTGAGCGCCGCGACGGCGGGACAGACTATTTTGGCATTTATGCGTTCCACGGAGAAGTGGATTGATGCAGCGCGGCTATCCGAGGAATCGCCTCAAAATACTCCATGTTCCCCGAACGCGCATTGGGGATTGTTTTTTCCGCCTCCGCATGTTACAATAAACAAAATCATTCCATTAAAACGGTGATGACGTTCCATGGACGACAAGCTGATTTACGAGATCCTCTCCGCCGTGAGCGAGATTCCCGAGGGGCGTGTGGCGACCTATGGACAGATCGCCCGGCTGATCGGCCGCGACAGAAACGCGCGGCTCGTGGGCAAAGCGCTCAGCTGCGCCGAGCTCTACGGCGATTATCCCTGCCATCGCGTGGTCAACCACTGCGGCCGCACCACGCCCGGCTGGCCCGAGCAGGCATTCATGCTGGCGCGGGAGGGCGTGGAATTCAAGCCCGACGGCCGCGTGGATCTGAAGCGCTTTCAGTGGGACTGTTGAGCAGCGATGGGGCCTGTGCCGATTGCACAGGCCCCTCGCTTAATCTTCCTTTGCAAACCGAATCGTCCGATTTTTCAGCGAAATTTTCTCAACGCGCCAGCCGCAGCCTTCCATTTTCTTCTTGTATCGCAGGAGCGAATGGTCGACGGTGACGCCGGCGATCTGCTCGATCTCGTCAAAGCTCAGCGTCAGCGCGTCGTATTTGCTCATTCTTTTCCTTTCTCTGCAAAGTCCAGCTCATAGCGCGTGCCATTGGCAAACAGAACCGCATCCGTCAGGCGAATGCGCAGAATCACGCAGTTGGAATCGGAAAGATCGTTGTGACCGTTGTCGATCCACGCCGCAAACGCAGCGCGCAGCTTTGCGGCCACGGGCGCGTTCCCGGCGCTGCCGAACCAGCCGAGGCTTTCTCCCCTGCCATGCGCGGTGAACCACTCGCCCGCCAGCGCTCAGGAGGGATTCGCGGCCAGCTGCCGCATTTTCCCGGACAGCGCATAGGTAATGACGTAAAAAGCTCCGTTCTCATAATAAGCATTCACGTTCCGCACGGACGGCGCACCGTTTTCCACTGTGGCCAGCGCCATCACGCTGTCGCGCCTGAAGCGCTCCCGCAAAAGCTGCATTCCCCGGTTCATCGGCGTTCACCCCTCTCAGCTCTGCGGCTTAAAGTCCGCGCGCATGGCGCTGGAGACGTCCAGCGTGCCGAGGGTTTCGCCGCGGTTTTCCAGATCGGCGATGGCGGAGCAGGCCCAGCGGAGCTTGTCCTCCATCTGCGCGCTGTCGCCCAGCTCCACGCGAATGCCCGTGCGCGAGACCATCCACAGGCGATTCGCGTCCGAAACATTCAGCTCGGAGAGATATTTTCCCGCGTTCTGCGACCGCACGGCCTCCAGCACCGCGCGCATGGCCTCCAGCTGCTTCTCCGGCGCGTTGAGCCGCTTACCCACGGAATAGTCCGTGCAGGTCAGGCCGCGGACGTACAGCCCGCTGTTCTCCGGAAGCGTGTTGCAGATTTCGATGACGTAGCCGTCGGAATCCGCGACCAGAATGCGCCCGCCCAGCGGAACCATCGCGTCCCGCGTGCGCTGGCGCACATGGAGCACCACCGTGCTGGGGCGGCGAATCTCCAGACCGTCCAGCGCATATTTGCCCGTCTTTTCCAGATTTTTGCGCACGTCCTCCTCGCGAACGTCGCCGATGGGGCCGCCGAGGTTCAGGTTGGCCGCGCGGATGATCTCCTCGTCCGACGCGGAGACCGTTCCCTCGATGACCACGTTCCGGGTCACAAAAATCGCGCGCACCAGCAGCAGCGCGGCCACGGCCAGCACTGCGACCGCCGCGGCGATCAGCAGCAGCGCGCGCCTTTTTCGGACGTTTCGCATGGTTCTTCTCCTTCAGTCGACGGCTTCACTCGCCGAAATGTTCATCAGCACCGCCACAGCGCTCATCAGAATGGATATGGATGTGCCGCCCGCGCTGAAAAAGGGCAGCGGCAGGCCCGTGGTGGGCATCAGCCCGATGACCACCGCCACGTTCAGCACGCACTGAACGCCGATCATGCAGGTAATTCCCCCGGCCAGCAGGCTGCCGAAGCGATCCTCGCAGCGGATGGCCACGCGCAGCCCGAAAAACACGAACGCCGCGAACAGCGCAAGCACCGAAAGGCAGCCGATCAGCCCCAGATCCTCGCCGACGACGGCAAAGATGAAGTCGGATTCCGGATAGGGCAGAAACGCATACTTCTGCCGTCCAAGGCCGAGGCCCATGCCGAACAGTCCGCCCGAGCCGAAGGCCAGCAGCGACTGGGAGAGCTGATAGCCCTCGTTGGTCAGAAAATCAAAGGGATGGGTAAACGAGAACAGCCTCGCCCGGCGATAGTCCTCGGACAGGGCGTAGAACGTGCCCAGCGCAAGCCCCGCCGCTCCCACCATGCCCAGATGCTTCCAACGCGCGCCGGCCAGCATGACCATCACCGCCGAGACGATGAGAATGCTGCCCGCGGTGGACAGATTCGGCTGAAGCAGAATCAGCAGAAACATCGCTCCCGGCACGACGAACAGCGGAACCAGCCCCGTAAAGAACCTCTGCGGATCGCGGTTCTTCATGCTCAGCGCCCGGGCCATGAACAGTATCGCCGCGTATTTCGCCAACTCCGACGGCTGAAAGCTCACCGGTCCCAGCCGCAGCCAGCGGCGCGAGCCGTTGAGCATCCTTCCGATCCCCGGAATCGCCACCAGCGCCAGCATCAGAAAGCTCACGCCCAGCAGTGTCAGGCAGATTTCCTTTCGCTGCAGAATGTGATAGTCCAGCCGCAGCAGCACCGCCATGCCCGCGAAGCCCACGCCCATGCCCATGAGCTGGGAACAGACCTCGCTGAGGGAGCTGCCGCCGTCCTGCGCATTGTAATAGCTCGCCGCGTAGAGAACCACCAGTCCCGACGTCAGCAGCAGCAGGAACGTCACGGCCAGTCCGCCGTCGATCCTGCGCAGCCGGCTTCTCCTTCGCGCGTGTCCGCGCGCATCCTTTGCCCCGTCGACGGGACGGAGCATCACGCCTTTTTGCTCTCCAGCCGGCCGACGATCTCCTTGAAGATGCGCCCGCGCGCCTCGTAGTCGGTGAACATGTCGAAGCTCGCGCAGCTGGGCGAGAACAGCACGTTGCCGCCCTCCTCCGCCAGCTCGAACGACCGGCGCACCGCCTTTTCGAAGTCGGTTCCGCAGTGCTCGTAGGCCGTGTAGCCGCACTTGTCCAGCGTCTGGGCGATCTGGTTCGCCGTCGCGCCGATGAGCACGATGCGCTCGATGGGGTTCTCCTGGATGACCTCCACCAGCGGCGTGAAGTCGCAGTGCTTGTCGTAGCCGCCGAGAATCAGCACCGTGGGGCGCTTCATGGCGCGCACGGCCTGAATGGTGGAGTCCACGTTGGTGCCCTTGGAATCGTTGATGAAGCGCACGCCGTCCAGCTCGCGCACGAACTCGATGCGATGCTCCACGCCCTGGAAGGTGCGCAGCGTGTGGCGAATCACCGCGGCGGGAATGCCCGCCACCGTGGCCATGGCCGTCGCTGCCAGCGCGTTGCGCAGATTGTGCTCGCCGGGGATGGTTATCTCGTCGGCGCGGCAGATGACCGAGCATTCCGCCGGCGTGCCGAACACCACGCTGCCGTCCCGGACAAACGCGCCGAATGGCACCTCCTCCCGGGAAGAGAACCAGACGACCTGGCACTTCGCGCGCTGGGCCATTTCCCGCGTCACGGGATCGTCCCAGTTGAGCACGACGAAGTCGTTCGCGCCGCTGTTTTCAAAGATGCGCTCCTTGAGGGCGATGTAGCGCGCCATGGTGTGATGGCGGTTCATGTGATCCTCGGAGATGTTCAGCACCGCCGAAACCGCGGGATGGAACCGGCTGGAGGTCTCCATCATGAACGACGAGATCTCGCAGACCGTCACGTCGCCGGGGCGCATTTCCGGCACCGCGCCGGAATAGGGCGTGCCGATGTTGCCCACCACGTGAGTGGTGCGGCCCGCGTTTTTGAAGATTTCGCCCAGCAGCGTCACCGTGGTGGTCTTGCCGTTGGTGCCCGTCACGGCCAGCAGAAGGCCCGTGGACTCGCGATAGGCGTACTCGATCTCGCCCACGACCTCCACGCCCAGCGCCTTGGCCTTTTCGATCGCCGGATGCTCCACCGGGACGCCCGGGCTGACCACCAGCAGATCCAGCCCCGCGAGATGCTCCTCGGGGTGCTTTTCGTTCAGCAGCAGATGTGCGCCGCCCTCTTCCAGCTCGTCCAGCGCGCCGTTGAAATCCTCGCGCTTTTTCGTATCGCAGACCCAGACCTCCGCGCCGCGCAGCAGGAGCAGCTTCGCCGCCGCAATGCCGCTGCGCGCCATGCCCAGAACCATCGCCTTTTGAACCGCCATGACTTTTCCCTCCGTCTTTGGATTCTGAATGAATCAGGTGGCCGCAAGCAGCCACCTGTCGAATGTCGAATTATGCCACAAAGCCCAGCAGAGACACCAGGCACAGCGCCGCCGTGACCAGATAATACATGGCCACCACCTGCGTCTCCGGCATGCCGCTGAGTTCAAAATGATGGTGCAGCGGCGCCATGCGGAACACGCGCCTGCCCGTGCCGGTCTTTTTCTTTGTGTATTTGAAGTAGGAAACCTGAATGATGTCGGACAGGCTGGAGACCAGCATCGCCAGCGCGATGATGGGCAGCAGCAGGGTCAGCCGCGTGACCAGCGCCATGCCGGCCAGCGCGCCGCCGATGAAGAAGGAGCCCACGTCGCCCATGAACACGCGCGCGGGATTGGCGTTGAAGCGCAGAAAGCCCATCAGCGCGCCCACCATCGCGCCCGCGAAGATGGCCACGTTCAGAAGCGAATTGGACTGAGCCGGATCCACCGCGGCCATGGCCACGCAGATCAGCGCCATGGTGGCGAAATCGAACAGCGAGCAGCCCGCCAGCAGGCCGTCCAGACCGTCCAGCAGGTTGGCCGAGTTCACCGTCCCCACCAGCACGAAGATCATCACCGGGATGTATACCCAGCCCAGATCCCACTCCACATTGAAGAAGGGAACCGTCAGGCCGGAGCCAATCTCCTGCGAGCGATAGGCGACGACCGCCAGCACCGCCGACAGCACGATCTGCGGAATCAGCTTCTGCCTGGGGGTCAGGCCCAGCGAACGCTTGAGCTTGACCTTGATGAAGTCGTCCACAAAGCCGATGGCTCCGAAGCCCAGCGCGCTGATGACGACCATCGCCAGCCGGCCCATCTGCCGGTTCGTTCCGCCGTAGATGGCGAACGCCGCCGCGGCGATCAGCGCCGGAATGGCGAAGATGATGCCGCCCATGGTGGGCGTGCCCTGCTTTTTCTTGTGGGATTCCGGCCCGAGGTCGTAGATCGTCTGGCCGAATTTGATCTTCTTCAGCCACGGGATGAGAATCGGCCCGAACACCAGCGCCATCACGAAGGCCGCGATGACCGTCCAAATCAGTCTGTGCATCTTCTGTTTCCTCCAAACTTTCCGCGCTTAGCCGCGAAGCTCGCTAAGCAGCTCCGCCACGACGATCTTCTCGTCGAAGGGATGCTTCACGCCCTTGATTTCCTGATAGGTCTCGTGTCCCTTGCCCGCCAGCACGACCACGTCGCTGGGCCGCGCCATCTCCAGTGCGGCGCGGATGGCCTCACGGCGGTTTTCGATGACGGTATAGGCGCACTCGGTGTGTCGAATGCCCTCCTCGATCTCCCTGAGGATTTCGAAGGGATCCTCGTTGCGGGGATTGTCGCTGGTGAGAATGCAGTAGTCCGCCAGCTCGCCGGCGATCTCGCCCATCAGCGGGCGCTTGGCCGCGTCGCGGTTGCCGCCGCAGCCGAACAGCGCGATCATGCGGCCCCTGGTGGTCTGGCGCACGGCCTTGAGGATGTTCTCCAGGCTGTCCGGAGAATGGGCGTAATCCAGAATCACGCGATAGGGCGTGTCTGTCTCCAGCAGCTCGATGCGCCCCGGCACCGCGCGAACGTCCTCCAGCCCGCGGCGGATGGCCTCGGGGCCCACGCCGGCGCAGACGCAGACGCCCGCCGCCAGCAGCGCGTTGTAGACGTTGAAGATGCCCGCCAGCTTCAGCGCGATGGTGGTGCGGAACTGCTTGTGCCAGGTCATCAGGAAGCTGGAACCGTACTCGGAAATCTCGATGTCGTTGGCGTAGATGTCGCTGGATTCGCGAATGCCGACGCGCATTTTCTCGCCCGGCAGCGCCTCGAAGGCCTGAGCGACGCGCTCGTCGTCCACGTTGTAGACGATATTCTCCACCATGCCGCCGGTGAAGAAGCGCATCTTCGTCTCAAAGTATTCGTCCATGTCCCGGAAATAATCCAGGTGATCCTGTGAAAAATTGGTGAACGCGCCCACGTCGAAGCGCATGCCCGCCAGCCGGTGCATGGCCAGCGCGTGCGCCGAAACCTCCATCACCACACACTCGCAGCCCGCGTCCGCCATGCGGCGCAGCAGCTGCTGGGTCTCGATGGGATCCGGCGTGGTCAGGCTGGCCGGAACGACCTCCTCTCCGATCATGGAGCAGACGGTACCGATCAGGCCTGTCTTGCGCCCGGCCTCCTCCAGAATGGACTTGACCAGAAAGCTCGAGGTCGTCTTGCCCTTGGTGCCCGTGATGCCGATGAGCTGAAGGCGCTCGGCGGGATGGCCGTAAAACGCCGCGGCGATGTAGGAAACTGCCAGCCGCACGTCCTCCACCAGCACCTGCGGAACGTCCACGTCCAGCTCGCGCTGCACCACCAGCGCCGCCGCGCCCTTCTCCACCGCCTGCGGCGCAAAGTCGTGGGCGTCGCGCACCAGACCCGGCGTGCAGAAGAACAGCGCACCCGGCGTCACCTTTCTCGAATCGGAGCAGACCGCGGAGATTTCCGTGTCTCCGCTTCCAATGATTCGCACAAGACCCGGAACCCTCTGGGTCAACGCATTCAGCTTCATTCGGCTTCCCCCTGTAATCCTTGTTGAACCGCCTCTGCGTCAGGGCGACTGGAACGTCACCCGGACGACGGCAGTGGGATAAACTTCTTCTTCGGCGGCCGGAGACTGGGACACGGCGACGCCGCCGCCCTCGATCTGCATCTCCAGCCCGTAGGATCTGAGCAGCTTGTTGGCCTCCACCACGGAAAGGCCCGTCACGTCGGGCACCCGCACTGCGGCGTTTTCCTCCACCGCCGTGCGGCCGTCCACGTAGAGCATCACCAGCGAGCCCTCGGCGAGGCTTGCGCCCGCCGCCGGCAGCTGGCCGATCACCCTGCCGCCCACGCCATCCATGACGCAGCTCAGTCCCGCGTCCTTGAGCGCCTTCTGCGCTTCGTCCGGCGTAAGTCCCTCCACATCGGGGACGGCGACCTCCGCCGGCGGTTCTTCGTTGGTTTCGGGCGCAATGCCCAGATAATTCAGCGTCTTTTCCAGAATGTCCCGCGCGAAGGGCGCGGCGGTCTGGGAGCCGAAGTCGACGGCCACGTCGGCCTCCTCCACAATGACCAGCACCGCGAATTGCGGGTCGTCCGCGGGCGCGAAGCCCACAAACGAGCCGATGTGCGTGTCGCTGGACACCACGCCGTCCACATAGACCTGCGCCGTGCCGGTCTTGCCGCCGATGCGATAGCCGGAAATGCGCGCGTTCTTGCCGCCGCCCTCCTCCACCACGCCCTCCAGCAGCGTCCGCATGGCGGCGGAGGTCTTTTCGGAGATGGGATGGCTCAGCACGGTGGGCGCATTTTTCTCGATGACCGTGCCACTTTCGTCGGTGATTTCGGACACCACGTAGGGCTTCATGCGGCTGCCGCCGTTGACCACCGAGCAGACCGCGTTGAGCAGCTGCAGCGGCGTGACCGCCACCGACTGGCCGAAGCCGATGCGCGCCAGATCCACGCGCTTGACCTTTTTCTCGGGAATGAGGATGCCGCCGGCCTCGCCGGGAACGTCCACGCCGGTCTCCGAGCCAATGCCGAAGGCCTCGAGATAGTCGTAGAACCGCTCGGTTCCCAGCCGCAGGCCCATCTCCACAAAGACTGGATTGCAGGAGTTCTGCAGCGCCTTTGCGAAGGTCTCCGCGCCGTGAGGCTTGCCCCAGCAGCGCACGCGGCTTCCGTCCACGTAGGTGGAACCCGAGCAGTAAAATCCCTCGCCCGTGGAGACCACGCCGCTGTCCAGCGCCGCCGCCGAGGTGAGAATTTTGAACGTCGAACCCGGCTCGTATGCGTCGGTGAGCACGCGATTGCGCATAAGCTCGGTCAGCGTCGAAACGTCGCCGCGCGGCGGATCGTTCAGATCGAAGTCCGGCTTGTTCACCATGGCCAGAATTTCGCCCGTCCGGGGATCCATGGCCAGAATGCGCACGGCTTTGGCGCGATTGACCGCCAGCGCTTCCCGCGCCGCCTGCTCGCAGAAGCTCTGAATGGACGCGTCGATGGTCAGCCGGACGCTGCCGCCATCCACCGCGGCCACATATTCGCTGGCGCCATAGTCCAGCGGACGGCCCTTGCCGTCGATCTCGTCGAGGATGCGCCCGCTCTTTCCGGACAGATAGCTGTCCAGCGCGCTCTCCAGTCCCGCCTGACCCACGCCGTCGATGGTCGTCAGCCCGATCAGCTGGGACGCGAACGCGCCCATGGGATAGTATCGCTTACTCTCCTCTTCCAGATACAGTCCGTTTAGCTTTTTGGAGTCCTTTCCCCGGTGCTCGGCCTGCATGGCGCGAAGCTGCCGGGCCTTTTCCCGGGAAATCTGACGCTTGAGCGTCACGCCGCCCTTGGACTTGTCGGCGACCTTTTTTTCAATCGCCGACGGCTCCATGTCCAGAACCGGCGCGAGAATCTGCGAAAACGCCGCCGCGTCCTGAATCTGCCGCGGGCTGGCGCACACGGTGTAGGCCGTGGCGCTCTGAGCCAGCACCGCGCCGTTGCGGTCGAGGATTCGGCCGCGCGTGGGGCGTATGGCGCTCTCGCTCGTCCACTGGGACTGGGCCCGCCGCTGCAGCGACTCGGCTTCCACACATTGCAGCACGAACAGCCGCGCGCTCAGCAGCAGAAACAGCCCCAGAAAGATGGCCATGCATAGCGCAAGGCGGCGACGGATGATCGGTCCGGTCAGAACCAAGCGCATCCCTCCCCGCCTCAAGAAAAATCAGCCGATTTTCTCTTCTCCACCGTCGTTGAGGACGGTCTGTGCGGAAGTTTCTCCATTGGCCTGGGGCAGACTGACCACCCGCAGCCGGCTTTCGTCGGGCTGTTCCATGCCCAGCAGGATGGCCTTGCGGCCGATTTCGTCGAGGTTGTGCCGCTGGTTGATGCTCAGATCCAGATTTGCCGCGTTTGCCGACAGCGCCTGAATCTCCTTTTCCAGCGACGCGAGCTGTTTGTTCTGGCCCGAGAGCTGCGCGCGCAGGGCGATCTGGCCAAACAGGCCGCAGAAGAACACCAGCGCCGCCGCGATCAGCAGAACCTTTGTGAGCCGGCGCTCCCGGCGAACGCGCGTCTGCCCCTGCCATGCTCCAGTCATACTCTATTCCCCCGCCTTTCCCGGTAGAACGTCAGCCCTCGGAGGGACTGTAATAGCGATCGTTGACGTAAGACATCAGATCCTCAATGTTCTCCTCGGACTGCGCGCAGACCTTGGCGAAGCGGGCCTCGTCCCAGATTTCCAGATAGCGTCCGATGCCCACGAAGCAGATGGCGCGCTCCATGCCCACCTTCTGCCTCAGCAGCGCCGGCAGCAGCACGCGTCCCTGTCCATCCAGCTTCTGATGCGGAAAGGAGAACGCCTTAATCAGGCGCACATAGGCCATGCCGCGCGCGTCGCTGACGGGAATTCTGTTCAGCCGCTGGCTGATTTCGTCCCATTCGGACGTCGGATAGAGCGCCAGAGCGCTGAAATCGTTGTTCAGACCGAGGGTGAACTCCTCGCCCAGCGCTTCGCGATAGGCAGCGGGGATGGTCACGCGGCCCTTGGGATCAATGTTATGTGAATAAGTTCCGGAAAATTCAGTCTCGGCCACGCGTCTCCCCTCCTTTCACCACTCAGTATGACACATTATACCACAACCAGGTCTTTCATTCCACATTTTGACACGAAATTCATGGTTTTTTCGAATTTTGTCATATTCGAACGTTTCCGTCTATTTTCTCGAACAAATGTTTGCATTTCCCCGATGAATGTGGTATAATGAGTATAAAAAAATGAGCAAAGAGAGGAACTTCCCATGCGCGCATCGCAGGAAAACCAGCAGAAAATTCTGAATTTCATCAAACGGGAGATCGAAATGAAGGGCTATCCGCCGTCGGTGCGCGAAATCTGCGCGGGCGTGGGCCTGAAATCCACCTCCACGGTGCACGCCCACCTGAACCACCTCGAGCAGCAGGGGCTGATCCGCCGGGACTCCACCAAGCCCCGGGCGCTGGAGGTGCTGGACGGCTCTCAGGGACGCGGCCGCAGCGTGCCGCTGGTGGGCCGCGTGACGGCGGGTCTGCCCATCCTCGCCGCCCAGAACATCGAGGAGTATCTCGTGCTGCCCCAGGAGATGCTCGGCAGCGACGAGCTGTTCTGCCTGCGCGTGCAGGGCGAAAGCATGATCGACGTGGGCATTCTCGACGGCGACATCATCGTCGTGCGCCAGCAGGAGACCGCCGAAAACGGCGAGATCGTCGTGGCCATGATCGAGGACGAGGCCACGGTCAAGCGCATCTTCTACGAGCCGGAGCGCGTGCGCCTCCAGCCGGAAAACGCCACCATGGAGCCGATTTATGCCGATTCCGTGTCCGTGCTGGGCAAGGTGACGGCACTGTTCCGCCAGTTCTGATCGGAAGACAACGAGGGAGCATGCCGAATGGCATGCTCCCTCGTTTATTATGCTTTTATTACATTCTGTCGATCTCTTCCTGAGCGATAAAGCGAACGCCCTGCTGCGCCAGCCGCTGGGCCGACGCATCCTGATCGGACAGGCGGAAGACCATCAGCGCCTTTTCGCCGGTGCCGCGCAGGAAGGAATAGAGGTACTCCACGGAGCTTCCGCTGGCCTCCACGACCTCCAGCAGGTCGCACAGGCCACCCGGGCGATCCTCCACCGCCACGCAGAGCACGTTGTTGACCTTGGCCGTGTAGCCCGCGCCGCGCAGCAGCGCCAGCGCCGGGTCGATCTGATGGTCGGCGACAATGACGCGCACGATGCCGAAATTGGCCGTGTCCGCGATGGACAGCGCCAGCAAATCCACGCCGCCCTCGCCCAGCAGATGAGTCATTTCGCGCAGCGCGCCGGGGACGTTCTCCAGAAAGATGGAAATCTGTTTGATGAACATGGTGTGCTCCTCCTCCTTCTTCACAGCTTGCGGTTGTCGATGACACGCCTGGCCTTGCCCTCGGAGCGGGGAATGGACTTGGGCGCGACGAGCTTGACCTTGGTGGCGATGCCGACGACGGACTTGATGCGGTCGGTGATGGTCTTGCGCACCTGCTCGATGTGCGAAACGGTGTCGGAGAACATCTCGTCGGTCATTTCCACCTGAACCTCCAGCGTATCGGAGGAATTCACGCGGTCGACGATGAGCATGTAGTGGGGCGCAACGCCTTCGACGTTGACCAGCACGGACTCGATCTGGCTCGGGAACACGTTCACGCCGCGGATGACCAGCATGTCGTCGGTGCGGCCGGTGATACGGCCCATGCGGATGGTCGTGCGTCCGCAGGCGCAGGGCGAATCGTCCAGCCGGCACAGGTCGTGGGTGCGATAGCGCAGCATGGGCGTGCCTTCCTTGGTCAGCGTGGTGAACACCAGCTCGCCCGTCTGGCCGCAGGGCAGCGGCTCCCCGGTGACGGGATCCACGATTTCGGGATAGATATGATCCTCGTTGATGTGCATGCCGTGCTTTTCCAGACATTCGAACGCCGCGCCGGGGCCGCAGATCTCCGTCAGGCCGTAGATGTCGCACGCGTCGATGCACAGCAGCTCCTCGACATGCCGGCGCATGGCCTCCGTCCAGGGCTCCGCGCCGAAGCAGCCGGCCCTGAGTTTCAGATCCTTCTTCGGATCCAGCCCCATCTCGCGAATGGTCTCGCCCAGATAGGTCGCGTAGGACGGCGTGCAGCACAGCACCGTCGTGCCCAGCTCGCGCATCATCATGATCTGGCGCTGGGTGTTGCCGCTGGACATGGGAATGACCATCGCGCCCAGCTGCTGGCCGCCCTGCACGCCGCCGAAGCCGCCGGTGAACAGGCCGAGGCCGTAGGCCACCTGCACGACGTCGTCCGGACCCGCGCCCGCGCCCGCCAGCGTGCGCGCCATCATCTCCGACCAGACGTCCAGATCGTGCTGGGTGTAGCCCGAAACGATGGGATGTCCTGTGGTGCCCGAGGAGCCCTGAATGCGCACGATGTCGCGCTTGGGCACGGCGAACAGGCCGAAGGGCCACTGATCGCGCAGATCGGTCTTTTCCATGAACGGCAGAAGGCGGATATCCTCGATGGTGCGGATGTCCTCAGGGCGCACGCCCTTGTCATCCATGCGTCTGCGATAGACCTCCACGTGGTCGTATTCGCGGCGAACCAGCGCGCGCAGTCGCTCGCTCTGAAGCGCGGCGCGCTCGTCGCGGCTCATGCATTCCATCTTCGGATTGTAAATATTATGGTTTCGCTTCTCACTCATCGCTTGTATCTCCTTCTGCCCTGCGCTTTCCCTATATCATTTCTTCTCGTCCATCGAGACGAACTCCACCTGATTCGTGCCGTCCTGCCAGAGGCGCTCGATGTTATAGTACGCGCGCTCCTCGGGATGGAACAGGTGCACGATGACGCTGGCGTAATCCTGCACGATCCAGCGCGATTCGCGCAGCCCCTCGCTGCGGCGCGGCAGAACGTCCATCTCGGCCAGCCGATCGGTCAGATCCTCGGACAGGGAATGCACCGCCTGCACGTTGCGGCCGGTGGCGATGACGAAGTAGTCGGTGATGGACGTGAGATGATCCACCTGCAGCACGGCGATGTCCATCGCGCCCTTTTTGTCCAGGATTTCCGCAATTTTCAGAGCCAGTTCTCTCGGATTCATTCTTTTTCCTCCCAATATTTCAGCATTTCCGCCGTCCGGGGATGCACCTGACCCCCTCGGCGAAGGACAAAATCGTTGGACAGCTCGGCGCATCGGCGCGCCGCGGCCCGAAGGTCGGTTTTCGCCAGTGTCCGCGCCTCCTCCAGTCCCTCGAAGGGCGCGCGGTTCGGCTCGATAAAGTCCGAAACGAAGATCAGCGTCTCCAGCGGCGACATGCCCCGCCGACCCAGCGTGTGGTTGCGGATGGCGCTGAGCACGTCCGGATCCTGCACGCCGAACTCGTCCCGGGCCACGACCATGCCCGCCGGCGCGTGCAATACCGGCTCCATGGCGAGCTCCGCCTCGTCCGCATCCGGCACGTTCTCCCGAACGAGCGCGCGCATCTCGTCCGCGGGCATCGATTTTGCGCAGTCGTGCAGCATGCCCGCCAGCCGCGCGCGCTGCGGATCCACGCCGTATCGCGGCGCGAGGCGCTCCGCCGTGGCGGCTACGCCCAGCGTATGGATAAACCGCGAGGGCTTCAGCCGCCCGGACAGGCGCTTTTCCATTTCGCTCCACGAAAGCGCGCACAGATACAGTCCCTTTTGTCGAATGTAATCGGCGACCTTCTTTGGGGTCAGGCCGTCGATGGATTCGCCGCGGGCCACGCGCCGTCGAATTTCCGACGACGAAATGTCCGGCCCGTCGAAATCCATCGTCTGAATGCGCGCGCCGAATTCCACCTCCAGCCGCCGCACCTCTTCGGCAAGCCCATCCTCGCCGGGCCGGCCCACCGCGGCGAAGGCGCACAGCCGCGCCACCTCGCCAAAGGATCGCCACTGATCCATTACGCGCACCGTGTCCGCGCCCACGACGTAGACCCATTCCACGTCGGGCCGCCGCTGATGCAGCGCGTGCAGCGTGTCCACGGTGTAGGTCGTTCCCTCGCGGCGCACCTCCTCGTCCGAGGCCACCACGCCCGGGCAATCCTCCGCGGCCAGCTGCGCCATGCAAAGGCGGTCGAAGCGGTCGACCTCGCGGCGCTTGTGGGGCGGATCGCCCGCGGGGAGCAGCAGAATTTCATCCAGGCCGCACCGCTCGCGCACCGCCTCGGCGATGGCCAGATGGCCGTTATGCACCGGATCCAGCGTGCCGCCCATGATGCCGATTCGCATGGAAACTCCCCCCTCCCGCTTCCATTATACACGAAAAAGCGTCTTCTGAAAAGCCCCGGCGGCGATGGTTCGTCAAAAAAGGTTCACCAAAGCTGTATATCTCCCGCGCGCGGCGGCAAGGCTTCCTCCAAGGAGGGATTTCCATGGGCAAGAGGATCGATCGTCTGGCGCTGCTCTGCGCCGCCGTCGCGTTTTTCTACGGGCTGTTTCTCCGCCTGCTTCATCAAATTCCCCTGGCCTGCGCCGCGACACTGCTTCTCTTCGCCGTCGGGCGGCGAATACTCCAAGGGAAAGCCCTGCCCACGCGCATGAGCCGTTTTCAGGCTGAACAGCTGCTGCGGTTATGGGCCTGCGAAAGCGATGGCGAGGCGGGGCGGCACATCGCGACGCTGCTCGGCACAAAAACGCCGATGGTCTGCGTCCTGCGCCTGCCCGAGGCGACGCTGACCATGAACGACGTGTTCTCCGCGTGGAAGGCCCATCGCGGCGAGGAAGCGCTGACCATCGCTGCCACCTGCTTCGCCGACGGGCGGGCGCGGGCCTGCGCGCGAACGCTTCGCGAGCCGTCGGTAACGCTCGTGGACGCGCCGGTTCTGATTTCCAGAATCCGCGCGTCCGATCTGCCCGCTCCGGAAAACGCCGGGCTGAAGCTGCGGATGAAGCGCTATGTCGACGGTCTGCGCGCGCTCATCGAGCGCCGGTCATGGCTGCGCAGCGCGGGCTTCGGGCTGTTCCTTCTGGCGCTGTATCTCTTCGGCGGAAATCCGCTGTACCTCGCGCTGGCCGCCGCCGATCTGCTGCTGGCCGGGCTTTCGCTCCGAGCGCGGCGGGCGGGATGAGAAAATGCTCCATGTTTCTTCTCCGCACGGCAGTCCATTTCCTTTTCCCACAGCAAAGCCAGCGTCCGAACCGGAACGCTGGCTTTGCTGTTATGCTCAGAGCTCGTCGAGGTGAATCTTTGAGTTTTCCCGCGCCTGGCGATAGATCGAGAAGCGATTGCCGATGGTCTGCACCGGCTCGGCGTGCACGCGGGCGCAGAGCGCCTCGCAGGCCTCGCGGGCGGTGTAGGGCGCGTTCTTCTGCACGTTGACCTTGATCAGCTCCCGCGCCTCCAGCGCGTCCCAGCACTGCTTGACGAGATTGTCGGTGATGCCGTCCTTGCCGATCTGCAGAACGGGCTCCATCGTGTTGCACATGGATCGAAGCGCGGCGCGCTGTTTCGTCGTCATATTCTCTTCCTCCGTTTATTCCACAAAGTCGAATTCCATCTCGCCGATGACGACGGTGTCGCCCTCCTGCGCGCCCTTTTCACGCAGCGCGTCGATCACGCCCATGCGGCGCAGCGAACGATGGAAGAAATTCAGCGAATCCTCGCTGTCGAAGTTCACCGAGGCGATCAGGCGATCCATCTCCCGGCCGGAGACGAAGTACGCGCCGTCCTCCACCTCCACGGTGAACGGTTCGCTCTCGAAATCGCTCAGCTCGGCCAGCTCCTCCTCGGAGAAGGGCTCCGCCGGCGGGCACTGATCCAGCATGCGCACGGTGGCGTACAGCAGCTCCCGGAAATTGGGATTCGTTGCCGCGGAGACCGGGAATATCTGAATGCCCGTGCCGTCCAGCTTTTCGCGCAGGCGCGCGAGGTTCTCCTCCGCACCGGGCAGATCCATCTTGTTGGCCACCACGATCATCGGGCGATTGCGGAGGTCGCCGTAGGCCTCCAGCTCCTTCATGATCGCGTCGTAGTCCTCCAGCGGATCGCGGCATTCGCTGCCGGCGATGTCCAGAACGTGCAGCAGCATCCGCGTGCGCTCCACATGGCGCAAAAACGCGTGACCGAGGCCCACGCCCTCGCTGGCGCCCTCCACCAGACCCGGAATGTCCGCCAGCACGAAGCTGTAGGAATCCAGCTTGACGATGCCCAGATTCGGCTGAAGCGTCGTAAAGTGGTAGTTGGCAATCTTCGGCCGCGCCGCCGTCACCACGGACAGAATCGTGGATTTGCCCACATTGGGGAAGCCCACGAGACCCACGTCGGCGATGGACTTCAGCTCCAGCGTCAGCTCGATGATCTCGCGCTTTTCGCCGGGCTTTGCGAACTGCGGAGCCTGACGCGTGGGCGTGGCGAAATGCTGGTTGCCGAAGCCGCCCTTGCCTCCATGCACCAGCGTCTTGGCCACGCCGGGCTCGTAGAGATCCAGCAGCAGCCTGCCCGTGGCGCGCTCGCGCACCACCGTTCCCGGCGGCACCTGAATCACCGCGTCCGCGCCGGACTTGCCGGTCTTGCGGTTGGCGCTGCCATCCTCGCCGTTGCCGGCGGTGAACTTGCGGGTGTATCGGAAATCCATCAGCGTATGCATGCGCTCGGTGGCCACGAAGATCACGTCGCCGCCGCGCCCGCCGTCGCCGCCGTCCGGCCCGCCGGCCTGCACGAATTTCTCCCGGTGGAACGACACGCAGCCGTTTCCGCCGTCGCCGGCCTTGACCGTGATATTGACTACATCTACAAACAGTGCCATCGTCTTCTCCTATTTCGATGATTTCTCGTCGCTCTCCATATGCCTTTCGCAGAGCTCCTCGTTCAGCGGGCAGCGCTCGCAGGCCGGATTTCGCGCCGCGCAGCAGCGGCGGCCGTGCCAGATGAGCAGATGATGCCCGAAGGTCCAGATCTCCTTCGGCAGCAGCGCGCGCAGCTGAAGCTCCACCTTCTCCGGCGTGCCCGCGTCGGCCAGGCCGATGCGCCGGGACACGCGAAAGACGTGGGTATCCACCGGGATCTGCGGATCGCCGAACGCAGCCATCAGCACCACGCCCGCGGTCTTCTGCCCCACGCCGGGCAGCTGCATCAGCTCTTCCCGAGTATTGGGCACCTCGCCGCCGTAATGCTCCGCCAGCGCCCGACACACCGCGGCGATGTTCTTCGCCTTGTTGTGATAGAGTCCGCACTCGCGGATCAGCGGCTCCAGCTCCTCAGGCGACAGCTTCGCCATGGCGAACGCGTCCGGATACTGGGCGAACAGCTTCGCCGTCACCTGATTGACCCGCCGGTCGGTGCACTGCGCCGAGAGAATGGTGGCAATCAATGTCTCGAAGGGATTGGAAAAGTGCAGCTCCGGCCTCGCCTCCGGGTAGAGCTTCGCCAGCTCGTCCATCACCCGCGCCGCCTTCTGTGCATCCATGCCTTTCCCTTCTTTCCTTCGTATCGCTTCATTATACAATTCTCTTTGCCGCTTCGTCAAGCAATTTTGCGTTTACATTTGCACCGAAAAGCCGGTCTGCGCGTCGTCAGACCGGCTTTTTCTCTCCATCGGGCGCGATTTCCAGCAGCCGGCGGGCATGCTCCGTCTCGCCGTCGCGCAGAAGCTCGCGAATATAGGTGGACGATACCATGCGCTCGCCGTCCAACACCGACGGCACGACCACGGCGCGATAGCCCAGCTCGTCCGCCATGCGCCGAATCAGCGCCGCGTCGCCCCGACCGGCCCGGCCAAAAGTGTGATTCTCGCCCATCACCAGCGCCTTCGCCCGCAGATTCTTCACCAGCGCGCGCAGATAGTCCTCCGGCGAAAGCTCGGAAAATTCGCGGCTGAAGGGCTCCACCAGCGCGTAATCCGCGCCGAGGCGCTCGAATTGCTTCAGATTTTCCTGAAGCGTCCGCAGCGGCTTCGGTGCGCGCTCCGGGCAGATCAGCGAAAGCGGATGGCGGTCGAAGGTACAGACCACGCTGCTTGCGTTCAGCTCCTTCGCCAGCGCCACCGCCCGGCGGATCAGGCTCTGATGCCCGACATGCACGCCGTCGAACATGCCCAGCGCCGCCACGGAGGCCGTGCCCGGAAACTGCGCGGCATTGCCGAGCACGATCACGGTTCTTCCTCCAGCAGCATCGCGCGGAAGCGCACCGAGCCGTCGTGCTGCGGCTGACCGATGCCCGCGAACGCGTCGCCGAGATAGACGCGCACCGCGTCCGCGTCCTGCGGCGCGGGCCGATCCAGCCATCGCGCCTTCAGCGGATTTCCGTTCTTCACGGCGTGCCGCGCCTCCTCACCCACATGCAGCGCCGGCAGGTGTCCGAGCGGCGCGTCCAGCGGCAGAAGCGCTTCCTCCAGCCGGCCTTCGCTGCTCAGCGTGTCGATCTGCTCCTTCGTCAGCGCGTTTTCCAGCGTGAACACGCCCGCGGCCGTGCGCTCAAGCGTCGCCATGTGCGCGCCGCAGCCCAGCCGCTGACCGATGTCGTGGCACAGCGTGCGAATGTACACGCCCTTGCCGCAGTCCACGCGGATGCGATAGCGGTTTTCGCCGCACTTTTCCAGCAGCCGCACGTCGTCCACGCGGCATCTGCGCGGCTCCAGCGCAACGGTTTCGCCCTTGCGCGCCAGCTGATACAGGCGCTTGCCGTCGCGCTTGATGGCGGAATACATGGGCGGAATCTGCTCGATTTCGCCGACGAACTCAGGCAAAATCGCCTCCAGCTCCGCCTGCGCCGCGCGCACCGGCTTTTCCTCCAGCACTGTACCCGTCGCGTCCTGAGTGTCCGTGACCTGCCCCAGCTGAAGCTCAGCCACATAGGTCTTTTTCTTGTCGATGATATAGTCGAACAGGCGCGTCGCCTTGCCGATGCACATGGGCAACACGCCCGAGGCCTCGGGGTCCAGCGTGCCGCCGTGGCCGATGGCCGTGCCCTTGGGCAGACGCCTGCGCACGAACACAACCAGATTGGACGAGGTCATGCCCGTGGGTTTGTTGGCGATCAGAAAGCCGTTCATTGCACCTCTCCCGTCTGCTCCAGCGCCGCGCGCGCCTGCTTCAGCATCGTCTCCAGCGCGCTGTCCAAATCCGTCTGCAGCGTGCAGCCCGCCGCGCGCGCATGACCGCCGCCGCCCAGCGGCGCAGCCACCTGCGCGGCCACGTCTACCTTTTCCTTGGAGCGCAGCGAAAACTTGGACGCGCTGCCGCGCTCCTCCGCCAGAAGGGCGATCTCCACGCCCTCGATCTCCAGCAGATAGTTGACGACGCCCTCGTTGTCCTCTCGCAGCGCGCCGGTGGAATCGAGCATCGCCTGCGTCAGCTTCGACCATGCGATTTTTCCGTCCTCCGAGACGTGCAGCTGCGCCAGCACCGCGCCCAGAAGCTGCGTCCGCGCCCGGGAGCGGGTGTGATACAGCTCGCGCACCAGACGGGACACGTCGATACCCGTCTCCATCAGCTTCGCCGCGGCGCGCATCGTCTCCGGCCGGGTGTTGGAATAGCCAAACTGGCCGCAGTCGGTGGAGATGGCGATGTAGAGCCACTGCGCCATGTCCTGCGTCAGCGCAACCTCCAGCTTTTCGATCAGCTCCAGCACGATCTCTCCCGTGGCCGCCGCATGACCGTCGACGTACCATACGTCGCCGAAACCGGGGTTCGTGGCGTGATGATCGGCCATGGCCTTCTCCGCGCAGCCCTCAAACAGCCGCCGTCCGTCGCCCAGGCGCTCAATCTCGGACACGTCCAGCGAAAGCGCCGTCTTCGGCTCGAAGGGCAGCGCGTCCTCCGGGCGCAGCACCTCGTCGGCATGGGCGTATTTTGCATAGATTCTCGGCGCGCCGCCGGGCAGGCAGACCACGGCGCGCTTGCCCATGGCCCGCAGCGCCAGCGCCATGGCGATGCAGGAGCCCATCGCGTCGCCGTCGGGCATGACGTGCCCGAGAATCACGAAGTCCTCCCGCGCGGCCAGCCAGCGCGCCAGCTCGTCAGTCGTCGCTCGATGGGCCATGGCCTTCCGACTCCTTCAGCATGCGGTCGATCTTGGCCGCGTACTCGATATTCGTATCCAGTTCAAAGAGAATCTCCGGCGTGTAGCGCAGATCCATGCGATGGCCCAGCTCGCGGCGCACGAAGCCCGCGGCCTTCTGCAGCGCCGCCATCATGTCCCTGCGAACGTCCTCCTCCAGAATGGAAATGCGCACCTTGCAGTAGCGCAGATCGCGCGTGACCTCGCAGCGCACGATGGACCACGTTCCGCGAATGCGCGGATCGTTCAGGTCGTCGCGGATAATCGAATCGATATTGCGCTGCGCTTCCTGCGAAATTCGGTCAATTCGTTCAAAAGAAGCCATTTTATCCTCCTCTTTACGCGATAACGGGCGTTCAGCGAACGCCCGTTATGTGTGCCCAAATGCGATTTATTTCTCGATTTCCTCCATCACGAAGCACTCAATGACGTCGTTTTCCTTCACATCATTGTAGTTTTCAATGCCGATGCCGCACTCGTAGTTTGCGTTGACTTCCTTGGCGTCATCCTTGAATCGCTTCAGAGAATCGATCTTGCCCTCGTGCACCACCACGTTGTCGCGGAGCAGACGAATCTGGGCGTTGCGCGCGATCTTGCCGTCGGTGACGTAAGCGCCGGCGATGGTTCCCACGCCGGAGACCTTGAAGGTCTGACGGACGGTGGCGTGGCCCAGCAGAACCTCCTTGAACTTCGGGGCGAGCATGCCCTTCATGGCGTTCTGCACGTCCTCGATGGCCTGATAGATGACGCGATAGAGGCGCACGTCGATCTTCTCGCGCTCGGCCATCTCGCGGGCATTGTTGTCCGGGCGGACGTTGAAGCCGATGATGATGGCGTTGGCCGTGGAGGCGAGCATCACGTCGGTCTCGGTGATCGCGCCGACGCCGCCGTGGATGGTGCGCACGCGCACCTCGTCGTTGCTGAGCTTCTCCAGCGACTGACGCACCGCCTCAACAGAGCCCTGCACGTCGGCCTTAATGATGATGTTCAGATCCTTGATCTGGCCCGCGGAGATCTGGCTGAACAGATCGTCCAGCGTGGTCTTGGTCTGATCCTTAATCAGTGCCGCGCGCAGCTTGTCCTTGCGCTCCTCTGCGACCTGACGGGACAGCTTGTCGTCATCCACCGCGGTGATGGTATCGCCCGCGTCGGGAACGTCGTTGAAGCCGATGACCTCCACCGGATCGGACGGGCCCGCCGTCTTGACGCGCTCGCCGCGGTCGTTGGTCATGGCACGGACACGGCCGTAAGCCGTGCCGGCGACGATGGTGTCGCCCACCCGGAGCGTACCGTTCTTGACCAGAACCGTGGCCACCGGGCCGCGGCCCTTGTCCAGACGCGCTTCGATGATGATACCGCGCGCCTTGCGGTTGGGATTGGCGCGATAGTCCTGCACCTCGGCGACCAGCAGGATCATTTCCAGCAGCTGCTCCACGCCCTCGCCTGTGACGGCGGAAACGGGAACCATGATGGTGTCGCCGCCCCACTCTTCGCAGACCAGCTCGTACTCGGTCAGCTGCTGCTTGATGCGCTCGATGTTCGCGCCGACCTTGTCGATCTTGTTGATGGCGACGATGATCTGCACGCCCGCGGACTTGGCGTGGCTGATGGCCTCGATGGTCTGGGGCATCACGCCGTCGTCGGCGGCGACCACCAGAACCGCGATGTCTGTGGCCTGCGCGCCGCGCATGCGCATGGACGTGAAGGCCTCATGGCCGGGGGTATCCAGGAAGGTGATCTGCTGGCCCTTGAGATCGACGGTGTACGCGCCGATATGCTGGGTGATGCCGCCCGCTTCGCCCGCGGTCACGCGAGTCTTGCGGATGTAGTCCAGCAGCGAGGTCTTGCCGTGGTCGACGTGACCCATGATGGTCACGACCGGCGGACGCGGCACCAGATCGGTCTCAGCGTCCTCCACGTCCTCCTTCTCCAGGGCGTCCTCGGCGGTCTCGTGCAGCTTCAGCTCCAGCTCCACGCCGAATTCGGACGCAACCAGACTGGCGGTGTCGTAGTCCAGCTCGTTGTTGATGGTGGCGATGATGCCCAGCATCATCAGCTTCTTGATGATCTCGCCCGCGGGCTTGCCGATGCGCTCGGTCAGATCGCGAACGGTGATCGTCTCAGCCGTCATAACCGCCTTTTCGATCTTCACCGGCTCGATGAAGGTCTTCTGAGCGGCCTTCTTCTTCTTCTTGCCGCGCACGAACTCGTCGTCCATGCCCCCGTTCATCATGCCGCTGTCGCGGCGGCGATTGTTGCGGTTGGCGGCGCGCTCGGGATCGTTCTGGCGAACGTACTGCTTCTTATTGGGATCGTAATTGGAGACGCGCTCCTTCTCCACGGCGGGCACGAGGTCGGGCATCTTGCTGCGGCCATAGCCGCCGCCGGGACGGCCCGCTCCGCCGCCGAATCCGCCGGGACGGCCGCCGCCCTGACGGTTGAAGCCGCCCTGACGATCACGGTTGAAGCCGCCGTTGCGACGGTCACCGCCGAAACCACCGCGACGATCACCGTCACGGCGAGGACGACGCTCACGACGCTCCTGATAGGGCTTGGAGGTGTCCATGGTGCGGGGAGTGGTGCGCAGGGTCTGAGAGAGGACCTCGCCCTTGTAGATCCACACCTTCACGCCGATGCGGCCGAAGGTGGTGGCAGCCTCAGCGAAACCGTAATCAATATCGGCAC
>ERZ780195.619-NODE-619-length-34380-cov-16.394261_pt1 | contig 34380 bp, 26 predicted proteins | sample MGYA00511017_ERZ780195 | MGnify/ENA primary metagenome ERZ780195 (study PRJEB29588, sample SAMEA2159974) | human gut metagenome | biome: human gut; feature: human-associated habitat; material: faeces | place: Denmark | collected 2008/2010 ...
CCGATGTCCAAAGCGTAGGCTTCGTTTATCATGTTCCGCAGCGGAATGATGATACACCGTGCCCAAACCACTGGACCACGTTGACCTGTACTCCTTCCATTACACCACGCCGGACATCGTCGCCCGCAACTACGATCTGGGCAAGGCCATCGGTATGAACGAAACCGGCATCATGGAGCCGCCGGATTATCCCGGCCAGTGCTGGAAGACGGTGCTGGGCGGTCTGGCGCTGTACAACCTGCTGGACTACACCTTCACCCTCGGTCACGAGGACGGCACCTATGAGCCGCTGCCCACCAATCCCGGCTACACCGGTATGACCGGCCCCGCCTTGCGCGCCGAGCTGAAGGTGGTCAATGAATTCATCAATTCCTTTGAATTCGTGAAGATGCGCCCGGCCCACGATCTGCTGGTCTACGATACGGGCCTGACGCCCCACAGCTACATCCTGGCGGAGGAAAACCGCCAGTACGCCGTCTATCACACCGATACCCAGCACAGCGGCTACGGCCACAGCATCAATGTAGCGCTGAAGGCCGAGGACGGTGAATATGAGGTTTCCTTCATCGACGCCCGCACCGGCGTGGTGAAGAAGACCGAAACCGTCTGCGCAAAGGAAGGCAGGCTGGAACTCTGGTATGCGGATCCCACCGCCTATCCCGCCAACCACGCCTGCCGCAACGCCATCCGCATTACCCGTGTGCACAAGGAGTGAAAAGACATGTACGAACCCATCAGATTGCATCCAGACAATCCCCATTATTTCCTGTTCCGGGGAAAGCCCACCATTCTGTTTACCTCCGGCGAGCACTACGGCGTCGCCATGAACCGGAATTTTGATTATAAGACCTACTTCAAGACCCTTGCGGAGCTGGGCTTCAACCATACCCGCGTGTACACTGGCCTGAAGCGCGAGCGCCCCGGTGAGCACAACATCGACGGCAACGCCCTGGCAGTGCCCGCAGAAGACTTCTTCTGCCCCTGGAAGCGCACCGACATTCCCGGCGTGCCCGACGGCGGCGGCAAGTACGACCTAGATCAGTGGGATGAGGAGTACTTCGCCCACTTCAAGGAGATTCTCACCGAGGCCGGCAAGTACGGCATCGAGTTCGAAGTCATCATGTTCGGCATGCTTCACCGCTTGGGCAAGGACGGCGTGGGCCCCTGGGGTATCTGCCCACTGAACATCGACAACAACATCAACGGCGTCGGCGACATCGACTTCTGGGACGTATATACCCTGAAGGATGCGAAGATGGTGGAATATCAGGACCGCTACATCCGCAAGATGGTCACGGAGCTGAATGAATTCGACAATCTCCATTTCGAAATCTGCAACGAGCCCTACACCGTCATGGATCCCTCCGACCCGCCGAACTCCTCCACCTCCGACAAGAACATGCGTCTGGCCTGGCAGCAGCATGTGGCGGATGTGATCTGGGAAACCGAGTCGAACCTGCCCAACCGTCATATAATCTCCTGCAACTATCAGGCGGGCTTCTATGAGATCACCAAGCCATTCAACCATGTGGATCTCTACTGCTTCCATTATACCGTTGCGGAGAACATCCTGCGCAATTACGGCATGAACAAGGCCCTTGGCATGAACGAAACCGGCATCCTCGAGCCGCTGGACTATCCGGGACAGTGCTGGGAGACCGTGCTGGGCGGCATGGCGCTTTACAACATGCTGGACTACACCTTCACCCCCGGCCATGAGGACGGCACCTATGAGCCGCTGCCCTCCAACCCCGGCTATACCGGCATGACCGGCCCCGCCCTGCGCGCCGAGCTGAAGGTGGTCAATGATTTCGTCAACAGCTTTGAATTCCTCCGGATGCGTCCGGCCAACGACCTACTGGTCTACAATACCGGCACCAACGTCACCTGCCAGATTCTGGCGGAGGAAAACGAGCAGTACGCCATCTATACCAACGACACCCAGCACAGCAACCACGGCCACAGCGTCTGTGTTGCGGTGAAGGCGGTGGATGGCGATTACAGCGTGGAGGTCCTCGACGCCCGCACCGGCGAAAAGCTGTTCGCCTCCGTGGAAAAAGCAGAAGGTGGCGTGCTGAAGGCATTCTATATGGAGAACCGAACCTATGATGGAAACCGGGCCTGCCGTTATGCCGTTGGCATCCGGCGCGTGAAATAAGCAACAGATGTTCAAACGCATACAGAAAGGATGAGTAAATTGATCAACCAGAAGCAAAAGATCGTACGCATCGGCGGAGGCGGCGGATTTGCAGACGACCGCCTGGATGCAGCCGTAGAGCTGATCGAAAGGGGCAATATCGATTATCTTTCTTTCGACTCCCTGAGCGAAAATGAGCTTTCCCAGATCACCATCCGCAAGCTGGAGGATCCCACCATTCCCGGCTATGACCGCTGCCTGGAAATGCGCATGAAGGAGATCCTGCCCGCTGCGCTGAAGCACAATGTCAAGATCGTTGGCAATATGGGCTCCACCAATCCCATCGCCGCTGCAAAGTACATTTCCCGCAAGTGCAAGGAGCTGGGCTACGACAACATCAAGGTTGCGGCCGTTACCGGCGACAATGTGCGCGAATACGTGCTCAACGGCGAGTTCTACACTGTGGAGGGCCACAAGCTGGTCTCCGATTTCGGCGACCGCTTGGTTGCGGCCCACGCCTATTCCCCCTGCGACGCAGTGGTGGAGGCGCTTAAGGAGGGTGCGTTCATCGTGCTCACCGGCCGCATCGGCGATGCTGCCATGTACATGTCCGCCCTGCGCTATGAGTTTGGCTGGGCGGCCGATGATTGGGACAACCTGGCCAAGGGCATCATGTGCGGCCACATGGCCGAGTGCGCCGGCCAGCTTACCGGCGGCTATTATTCCGACCCGCCCTACAAGGACGTCCCCAATCCCTTCAAGCTGGGCTTCCCGATCATTGAGATGCATGAAAACGGCAACGTGTTTTTCACCAAGGTTGAGGGCACCGGAGGCGCCGTGACTGTGGACGTGTGCAAGGAACAGACCCTCTACGAGGTGCATGATCCCGCCAACTACAAGCATGCCGAGGTCATCGTGGACATGTCCCATGTCAACTACATCCAGTGCGGCAGGGACCGCGTGCAGATGGTGGGCATCAAGGGCAAGCCCAAGCCCGATACCCTGAAGGTGGCCATGGGCGTCAAGGACGGCTATTTTTCCACCGCAACGGTCTGGTTCGCTGGTCCCGGCGCGCGCAGCCGCGGCGAGTGGGCCCGCCAGATGCTCTATGCCCGCTTCGACCATCTGGGCTTCAAGACCGACGCGCTTCAGATTTTCCTGATGGGTGTGGACGGCGTGTATGGCAATGCGCCCGGCGTGCCGAAGAACCTGGATCCCTGGGAGGTCGGCGTCCGTGTAGCCTGCCGTGCACAGGATAAAGAAACCGTCGAGGCCATTATGGAGGAAACTGCCGCCCGCATGTCCACCAATGGCCCTGCTTCCGGCACCTGCGAGCACGCTACCTGGTTTGCTCGCGAGGTCGTGGCCTATTACCACTGTTTCATCCCGGCGGAAGCTGTCAAACTTGAGATCACCTATGTGGAGGAATGAAAATGGCTAAGATCATGCTTCGAGAAATCGCCCATTCCCGCGCGGGCGATAAGAGCAATACCAGCAGTATTTCCGTGATTCCCTATGAGCGCAGATATTATGAACTGATCAAGCAGCAAGTTACAGCTGAAGTTGTCAAGGATTATTTTGCGGGACTCTGCTTTGGAAAAGTTACCCGCTATGAAATGGAAGAGATGGGCGCACTGAACTTCGTGCTGGAAGAAACTCTGGATGGCGGCAATACCCGTTCCCTTCGCGTGGATGGCTATGGCAAGAGCTTAAGTATGTACATGCTCAGTATGTTCATTGAGGTGCCGGATAATTTCTGATGGATAATGCTCCCCGATTATGAGCCGGGGAGCATTTGAAATCTGATTCAAAAGGAGGATAATATGCGTATAATTTTTGGGGAAGAACTTCGTGAAATCGGAACGAAGATTTTCGCCTCTTGCGGAGCGTTGCCTGAAGATGCTGCCTTGATTGCTGAAGAACTGACAGATGCACGCCTTATGGGATTGGATTCTCATGGGATTACAAGAATTGCTCAGTATGCAGAGGATGTAAAACGCGGCTCGATTCGTCCCAATGCGCCTATCGAAATTGTTCGAGAGACGGATAGTACTGCTGTGGTCGACTGCGGATGGAACTTCGGCATTGTCGCTGCAAACCGTATGGTGGATATTGCTGAAGCAAAGGCTCAAAACTGTAATATCGCGTGTGTAACCAGCCTTCATGCTCATCATATCGGACGTTTGGGCAGTTATGTACAGAAACTGGCAGAGCGTGGTCTGCTGGCGTTTGCCGTGGCCAATGGCGCCCGTAGTGGCCACTGGGTTGCTCCGTGGGGTGGCAGTGAAGGACGCTTAGCAACAAATCCGTTGGCGTTCGCCGCCCCGACATCCGGAGATCCCGTAGTTCTGGATATGTCTACTTCAATGATTGCCGAGGGAAAGATTCGTGCACTGATGCAACAGGGGAAGTCTGTTCCTGAAGGCTGTATTCTGGATGCTAAAGGGCGTCCCACCGTGAATCCGGCAGATTTTTATGGCCCGCCCATGGGAACGATATTGCCGTTCGGCGGAACCTTGGGATACAAAGGCTTTGGGCTTTCTCTGATGGCAGAAATTTTAGGAAGTACGCTGGGTGGTACATCGATTACGCCGGATGGAGCGCCCAACGAATATCTGAATGGATTCACGGTCATTGCTATCCGACCGGAAGCTTTTTCCGATCATCTTATTGAGAATATGGACATTCTCTGCGCATATATCACGTCCTGTATCCCTGCCGAAGGCAGCGATGGCGTAGCCATGCCTGGATATTATGACTTTGCCATGCGAAAAAAACGGCAGGCGGAAGGAATACCGGTTGCAGAAGGTACATGGGATATACTGTATGCAACGATGAAGAAGCTGGGTATTGAAATTGACAAGGACTTTGGAATCTGGGAGAATACAGGCAACTGACCTAAAGACTAACTATAAAAAGTCAAGAGGTTTAGATACCCCCCCTGAAAAATCAGGGGGAAGAAGAATCAGGAGCAGGACGCTCATCATTCTTCGCTTTGAGGATACGCTGCGCCGACTCAGCAGGAATAAGGAAGCTCTTGACAAAACACAACGTAGAATTCATGCATGTACTGAGATGAGAAAATGGCGGAGAGCAACCTCACTTGCTCTCCGCCATTTTCTCATTTTTGGCTTTTCGGAATAAAAAAGAATAACCCGACCGTTTCGCCAATCAGCAAAAGGTTCGGATTATTCTGCTTTGGTGCGGGAAACAGGACTTGAACCTGCACGAATCGTAATGATCACTAGAACCTGAATCTAGCGCGTCTGCCAATTCCGCCATTCCCGCTTAATATGGTGGGCAGGGGTGGATTCGAACCACCGAAGTCTGCGACGGCAGATTTACAGTCTGCTCCCTTTGGCCACTCGGGAACCTACCCACGTTTTGTGTTGCTCTGCCATCGAAGATGGAGCTGGCGATGGGACTTGAACCCGCAACCTGCTGATTACAAATCAGCTGCTCTGCCAATTGAGCTACGCCAGCCTATCGTAAGATTGACCGTCATCGCCATTCGGCAAACTGTGTGTGGATTCTTTCGAATCACTCATCGCGCCGGCAACAATGATTATTATACTCATCTCCCGGGAAATGTCAATAGGTTTTTCAAAAAAAACCGGGATTTTTGCAAGTTTCTTTGTCTGTAATCAATCCATAACGAAAACCGACGGGAAAACCGGCAAAAACCGGCGTATGATCGGGATAGAGAACCTGCTTGGAGGAGGAGAAAAGGATTTATGGAGGAATTTCTGAACGGACTGCGCCGGGCGCGGGCGGAATATGCGCGGAAGAAAACGATCGGCGAGCGTTTTATCGTTCCCCGGGAAGGCGAGGAGGGCGTGGACGTTCTGCTGTATCGACCGAAAATTAACGTAAAGGAAACGCTGCCGGTGCTGTTCAATCTCCATGGCGGCGCGTGGATCGGCGGCGACGCGGTGCTGATGGAGTCGTTCTGCCAGAAAATCGCCGACGAGACGCCGGCCATGGTGGTCAATGTCAATTATAAGAAGCTGGACGAAAAGCCGTTTCCGTATCCGCAGAACGAGCTGTGCGACGCGGTGGCGTATTTCGCCGCGCATGCGGAGGAACACGGCGTGGATCCCCGGCGATTTGTGATCGGCGGCCACAGCGCCGGCGCGCATATTGCGGCGGGCGCGGCGATATTGCTCAGGGAGCGCCGCTTTCCGCTGGCCGGGCAGATGCTGGTCTATCCGGTGACCGATCTGACTGCGCGCGCGGACGCGGAGGTGGACGACCTGCTCGTGCGGCTTGCGCCGCTGTTTCCGCCGAAGGACGAGCTGGCGAAGCCGGTCTATTCGCCGCTGCGGGGAACTCGAAATGAGCTGCGCGGGCTGGCTCCGGCGCTGATCGTGCTGTGCGGAAAGGACGAGCTGCGGCCTCAGGGCGAGGCCTATGCAAAGGCGCTCATCGACGCGCAGGTGCCGGTGACGGTGCAGCCCTATCCCGAGGCGCTGCACGGCTTTCTGGAGGTCAATCGCCCCGACTACGATCCGAACGATCCGCGCCGCACGCCGGAGCAGGAGTCCATGTGCCGCCATTGCGAGAGCGTGATTATCCGCTGGCTGCGCGCGGAGTGCCTGAGATAAAAGAAAGGGGAGCGTCTCAACGGAGACGCTCCCTTTGGCTTCTACGGCAGCAGCCCGTTGACGGGCATGCGGGGATAGGCGCGGCAGGGGATGAAGCCCTCGGCGTACTGTACGCCGCACTGATAGCCGCGATATTTCGAGCAGGTGCGCACCATCTCGCAGAAGTCGATATGGTCGTGCTCCAGCATCCATTTGGTCTGGCTCTCGTGGCGATCCAGCGCCTGGAGCTTGATCTCGATCTGATCGGTGATATCCACATAGTGCTCCGGCTGGAAGTCCACGCCCGCGAGGGTGTCCATGTAGAAGATGGGCGGGAAGGCGTGCATGAACGCAGCCGTGCCCATCTCGAAGGGCGGAGCGGCGTCGAACTGCGCGTCGAACACGGGCCGGCGCATGGCGAAGGGCTTGCCTTTCATGTAATCCTTTGTGGCGAAATGGGGCACGGTGGCGGAGAAGCTCGCGTCGAAGGCGAGTCTGCTGACCTCCACGTGATCCTTCATGTAATCGTTGGGCGAATGGGTGATGATGAGGTCGGGCTGGACGTAGCGGATGACCTCGACCATGGCGGTGACGAGGCTCTGGTCGTTGGAATCGATTTCCAGATCGTTCACGTCCATGCAGATCACCTGCTTCGCGCCCATGAGCCTGCCGCCCTCGCAGGCCTCGCGAATGCGGATTCTGCGCAGCTCGTCGGGCTGGATGACCACATGGCCCTGGCTGCCGTTGGCCACGTGGCAGACCGTCACCTCGTCGCCGCGGTCGGCGTATTTGCGAATGGTGCCGCCGGCGGCGATTTCGATGTCGTCGGGATGACAGCTGATGGTCAGAATTTTCATGCGTGTTTCCTCCTTCAGAGAACTTTCATGTCTGTATTATAGAACGAGGCGGGCATGCTGTCAACGCTGCCATGAGCGATTTTGGGCGCGCGCCTTGCGGGCGAAGCCATGGTATGTTATAATCAGTAGGAACATTTCTGAATCATATCCGGGAGGAATCATCCGATGAATACGAATTTGCCGGTGGAATATCGCCTTTCTCTGCCCTCGGAATGGGACGACGTGGTGGATTTTGCGAACTTTGTCTTTTCTCAGGCTCATCGCCCCCACGATTTCAAGACGCTGCTGCCCAAGGTGTATGCCGACGGCGCGCCGGAGATCGCGCGGCACTTCGTCGCGGTGCGCGGCGGCAGGATCCGCGCCATGGTGGCCGACTGTCTTCAGGAGCTGCGCGTGGGCGACCGCACGCTGCGCGCGGGCATGGTGGGCACGGTGTCGGTGCATCCCTATTCCCGCGGCGAGGGCCACATGAAGAAGCTGATGGCCATGATGATCGACGACGCGCAGCAGTCCGGGCTGGATCTGCTGATTCTGGGCGGACAGCGCCAGCGATACGGCTATTTCGGCTTTGACAACTTCGGCTGTACGCCGCATTACACCCTTACAGACGCCAGCGTGCGCCATGGCTGCGCGGGCGTGGACGCGAGCGGGATTTCCTTCTCCGAGCTGACCGAGGAGAAACCCGACGAGGTGGACTTCGCATGGGCGCTGTCTCAGCGGCAGATTTCCGCCGGCGTTCGGCCCCGGGCGGAGTTCCTGATGCGCATGCACTCGTGGAACCAGTCCTGCCGGCTGATTCGCCGGGAGGGCGAGGCGGTGGGCTACGTCATGGGCGACGGAACGGAGATCGCGCTGACGGACGAGGCGCTGCTGCCCGCGGTGCTCAAGGCGCTGATGGCGGATCGGTCGCTGAAACGGCTGGAGCTGGACGTGATGCCCTATGAGAAGGAGCGCACGGCGCGGATCGCGCCCATTGTCGAGGGCTGTGTCCTTCGCGGCGAGGAGATGGTTCGCGTGCTGAACTGGGAGCGCGTGCTGGACGCGCTGATGCGGCTGCGGGCACGGTCGGGGCGCATGCTGGACGGCGAGGTTGCGCTCGAAATCGACGGCGAGCGGCTGACGCTGCGCGCCGAGAACAACCGGACCGCGGTGGAGCGCGGCGGGCGCTCGGCGGAGCTTGTGCTCACCGGGCGGGGAGCTGTGCGGCTGCTGATGGGCATGGAGGGCGCGCTCTGCGCCGACGCGCGGATGCTGAACTGGCTGCCGCTGCCGCTGCACATTTCCGGAGCGGACACTTTTTAATAAAATATTACGGAAATGAAACTTTTCCTCTTGCTGAAGGGTCTAAGAAATGGTAGAATAAGACTATCAGTTTCAGGAGGATGCTTTCCCATGAATTTGAAGCGATGGATCGCGATGCTGCTGGTCGCGGCGCTGCTGGCGACGGCGGCTCCGGCTCTGGCGGCGCCGAGCTACTACGTCACCGTGGATCTGACCAATCAGATCGTGACGGTCTATCAGGCGGGCAACGTCAGCAAGTCCGGCATTGTGCGCCAGATGATCTGCTCGACAGGCAAGAAGGACACGTCTACGCCTACGGGCACCTTTACGCTGCCGAAGAAGTCCCGCTCGTCCGAGCGCTCGGAATGGTATTATTTCAGCGAGTATCGCTGCTATGCCAAATGGGCGACGCGCATCCGCGGCGGCATCCTCTTCCATTCCGTTACATACAGTACCAAGAAGTCCGGCCCGTCCGCGTCGGCGGTGCGCAATCTGGGTTCGCCCGCATCCCACGGCTGCATTCGCCTGCGCGTGGAGGACGCGAAGTGGATCGCGGACAACTGCCCCGCGGGCACGAAGGTCAAAATCTATTACAGCGGCAAGCGCGACAGCGCGCTGCGCAGCCGCCTCTTGAAGAAGACCTTCTCCGCGTCGAATCAGACCTACGGCGAGTTCACCGGAACCAGCGGCGTGCTGGAAAAGGGCAGCTCCGGCGACAAGGTTCGCCAGCTGCAGAACCGCCTGATTGAGCTGGGCTATCTGCGCTCCTCCGCCGACGGCATCTTTGGGAACGACACGCACAACGCCGTGACGGCGTACCAGCAGAATCTGGGCGTGACGGCCAACGGCAAGGTGGACGCGGCGCTGTGGGACAGGCTGTTCGCCGCGGATACGCCCGCAGCCGGACTGGTGCAGGGCGATTCGGGCGAGAAGGTCGTCCGCCTGCAGAAGGCGCTGAAGGGACTGCGCCTCTATTCCGGCGCGGAGAACGGCTCCTTTGACGCGGCCACGGCGGCGGCGGTGCGCGAATATCAGACCATGAACGGCCAGTCCGCCACCGGCAGCGTCTCCGACGCGCTGCTTTCCGCCATGGAAAATCGCGCCGACGAGCTGAAGAAGCAGTTCGGCGATTCGGACTACCGGCTGGTGGAAAGCACCGTGAGCGTCAATCGCGCGAAGGTGAAGGTCAGCTCCAGTCTGAATCTGCGCCAGAAGGCCTCTACCTCGTCCAAAATTCTTGCCAGGATGAAGAACGGCGCGGTGGTCACCGTGCTGGAAAAGGGCGGCAAGTGGAGCAGGGTGCAGTATGGCTCCGCCGTCGGCTATGTGATGAACAGCTATCTGCGCTGCTATGCCGACACCACTACCTCTCGGATCTACGAGGCCGTGCTTGAGCCGACCCCGACTCCCGAGCCCACGGCGACGGTCGAACCCACGCCGACTCCCGAAGCGACCGCTACGCCCGAGGCGACGGCGACCGCGGAACCGGCGGTTACGCCGACTCCCGAGCCCACCGCCCAGGCGACCACGCTGAAGTGGGGAAGCCGCGGCGAGGGCGTGGCGAATCTCCAGCGCGCGCTGAAGGCGCTGAAGCTCTACAACGGCGAGGCGAGCGGCAGCTTTGACGAAGCCACCGTGGACGCGGTGAAGCTGTTCCAGCGTGTGACGGGTCAGAGCGAAAACGGCGAGGCCACGCCGGCGCTGCAGACCGCGATTTTCGAAAAGGTAAAGGCCGTGCGCGGCGAATTCGGCGACAAGGACTACAACGCCGTCATCTCCACCGTATCCAACACGCGTGCGAAGGTAAAGGTCAGATCCAGACTGAACCTGCGCCAGAAGGCCTCCACCTCGTCCAAGAGCCTTGCCAGGATGAAGAACGGCACGGACGTCGCCGTTCTGGAGCGCGGCTCGAAGTGGAGCAAGATTCAGTATGGTTCCAAGATCGGCTACGTGATGAACAGCTATCTGCGCCTCTATACGCAGTCCTCCTCTTCGCTGAGCTATGAGGAGGCTCCGGTTACGCCCGTGCCGACGGCGACCGCCGTGCCGACGGAAATGCCTGCGCCGACGGAAACGCCCGTGCCGACGGAAACCGCTGCGCCCGCGGAAACGCCTGCGCCGACGGAAACGCTCGCGCCGACGGAAACGCCCGTGCCGACGGAAACGCCTGCGCCGACGGCGACCATTGAGCCCGAGCCCACTGCCCAGGCGACCACGCTGAAGTGGGGAAGCCGCGGCGAGGGCGTGACGAATCTCCAGCGCGCGCTGAAGGCGCTGAAGCTGTTCGGCGGCGAGATCGACGGCAGCTTTGGCGAGACCACCGTGGACGCGGTGAACCTGTTCCAGCGCGTGACAGGTCAGAGCGAGACCGGCGAGGCTGCGCCGGCGCTGCAGACCGCGATCTTCGAAAAGGCGAAGACCGTGCGCGGCGAGTTCGGCGACAGGGACTACAACGCTGTCATCTCCACCGTGTCCAACGCGCGTGCGAAGGTGAAGGTCAGCTCCAGCCTGCACCTGCGCCAGAAGGCTTCGACCTCGTCCAAGAGTCTGGCTAAGATGAAGAACGGCACGGACGTCGCCGTTCTGGAGCGCGGCTCGAAGTGGAGCAAGATTCAGTATGGCTCCAAGACCGGCTACGCGATGAACAGCTATCTGACCTTCTACACCCAGTCGTCTGCTTCGCTGAGCTATGAGGCTGTGGAGGTCAGGACGCTGGAAGCCGAGATTGGAGAGGTTCTCGCGATCGCCGTCGAGCCGATGGAGACGGAGGAGCCGATGCCTGTGCTGCCGCCGGAGGAAACGGTGCAGCCGGAAGCGACCGCCGAGCCCTCTCAGGAACCGGCGCAGACCGCCGAGCCGATGCCCGTGCTGCCGCCCGAGGAGCCGCTTGAGCCGGAAGTGACCGCCGAGCCCTCTCAGAAACCGGCTCAGACCGAGCAGCCGATGCCCGTGCTGCCGCCGGAGACTCCGGCGGAGACCGTCGAGCCGACCGAATCGGCCGCGCCTGCGGAGACTGTTCAGCCTGAGAAACCCGTACAGACAGCCGCGCCCGAGGAGTCCGCAGAAACGCCCGCTCCGACGGCCACCGCTCTGCCGAAGCCGCTCTACGCCGTCGTAAAGAAGGACGACGCGGCGCTGCGAAGCGAGAAGGAGTTGGCGGAGAAGTACGTCGTCCGTCCGCTGGTTCGCGGCGAATTCTTCGAGGTAGCGGAGACCGACGAGGAATGGACGACCGTCCGCGAAGAGGATTTCGTCTATTATATCCGCACCGAGGAAATCGAGCTGACGGAGATCAAGCCCGAGCCCACGCCGCGTCCTACGGAAGCGCCGAGCGTGACGGAAGTGCCGCATGTAACGGAAGCGCCGCGTGAGACGGAAGCGCCGCATGTAACGGAAGCGCCTGCGCCGACGATCGCCACGGAGCCAACCGAGACGGTTGAGCCCGCGGAAACGCCTGCGCCGCAGGAGGAATCCAACGAAGAACAACCGGAGGAGAAAGCCGAATGAGCCGTCTGGGAGACAGCATCCGCGCCGCGCGCCTGAAGGCGAAAATGAGCGAAAAGGCCCTGGGCAAAAAGTGCGGCATGGCGGAGAGCGTCATCAAGGAAATTGAATCGGGCCGCCGAATCGTTTCGGACGAACAGGCCCAGCGAATTCTGAAGCTGCTGGGCGCGGACAGTCCCGTTTCCACGGAGCTGGACGTGGCCGCCGAGCCGGAGGTCAAGCTCCGGCCCCGGCCGCGCGCCTACGTGCTGCCGCTGAGCCCGGAATCGCCTCAGCAGGAGAGCGCCGCCCGGGAATCCAGCGACGCGTGGCTCGACGCGTTGGGCGGCGTGGTCAAGCGCGTGCCGGTGAGCGACGAGCAGGGCGTGGTGATCGACCACGTGCTCACGCCCATCATCGGCGGTAAAATCGAGGGCGGCGCGCCGGACAAGGTGCTGTATTACCGCTGCCCGGACAACGCGCTGCGCGGCTTCCGCGTCTACGCGGGCGATCTGCTTCTGACCGTGCCGGCCTCGAAGGCCGAGGACGACCGGATCATGCTGATCTGCTACAAGGGACAGCGCATCGTGCGCAAGCTGCTCCGGCTGGACGGCAACCGCATTCAGATGCAGACCTTCGACTCGGAGTTCCGCGCGGAGATCGCGCCGTCGAACGAGGTTCAGGTGCTGGGCCGCTGCGTGCGGCTTCAGCGCACGCTGTAAAATTGGAAAGGGCGAAACTCCGTCGGCCAACGACGGCGTTTCGCCCTTTTATGTATGCCGTTCCCTGCGCATGGCGTTTCGGCGCGCAGAAGGAGCCGCTCCGCGTGCATGCGGAGCGGCTCCTTTGGTAGAAAACTCAGGGCTTCTCAGAGAAATCGTAGATCGTCTGGGCCAGGAAGCTGCGCAGCACGCCCTGAACCATGGGGGCCGCGTCGCCGAGAGCGTCGCTCAGATTCGCGCCGCCGTCGGAGAACAGCTGCGCCTTCCATTCGTCCGAGGTCTTCAGGAAGCTCGCGTTGACGAGGGCGAGCCCGTTGGATTTGACGCTGAAGGAGACGCAGATCATGGGCTGCTCGGGATCAGCGTATTCATAGACGACGTAGGAAACGCCCGGCTCAGCATCGTCCAGCTGAATGACGTCGGTGTGGGTGAGGATGTTCGACACGGCTGTCCATGCCACACCGAAACTTCCGTTCAGTATGGAAGGCAGCATGCCGGAAACGCGCAGCTGGATTCGCTGCAGCGTCTCCTTGTCCGCCGAGCCTGCCTTCAGCGCGACGCGCAGCAGCGCCTCGATTCCGTCGCTGTTGAGCTTCAGCACCGTGACGCGGGTGGGTGAGGCGTAGGAATAGGCCAGCGTTTCATTGGCCAGATCATTGATTTCACTGCTTCCGGAGTAGAGCAGCTCGACGTAATTGTCCAGCGAGCACACGTCCATAAAGTCCTCGATCGTCCGGTTCGCCGTGTTCATCAGCAGCGCGTCGGTATCCGGCTCCGCCATCGCGCAGGCGGAAAAGAGGGTCAGCAGCGCAAGAATCAGCGCAAGTTTCTTCAGCATATTCCATGCCTCCTTTGCAAAAATGCTTCTGCGCCCATGTTATCACGGCGCGATGGCCGCTGTCAAGGCGTTGACAGGCGGGAGCGGAGCTGTTATACTGAAAGGACACCCTCTGCACATCAGAAACGGGTTCCCGCCGGAGAGGCGGGGCACGGAACCGGCGTCGTTAACCGGCTTCCACCGCTTGGCAAGATACCGACCGTATGACTACCAGGGAGGCACCCAATGATTCAAGTGGAGCATCTGACCAAGACCTATCGCGTATCCCGCCGGGACGGCGGACTGATTCAGGCTGTGAAAGCCCTCGGACGGCGCGAAACCCAGGAGGTTCGGGCGCTGGACGACGTTTCCTTTTCCATTTCCGACGGCGAGATCGTCGGCTACATCGGCCCCAACGGCGCGGGCAAATCCTCAACCATCAAAATTCTCAGCGGCATTCTCGTGCCCGACGGCGGAAGCTGCGTGGTGAACGGCCGCGTTCCGTGGAAGGAGCGCAGAAAGCACGTGGCCGAGATCGGCGTGGTGTTCGGCCAGCGCAGCCAGCTCTGGTGGGACGTGCCGGTGGCGGATTCCTTCGAGTTGCTGCGGGAGATTTACCGCGTCGAACCGGCGCGCTATCGCCGCAATCTGGACGAGCTGACCCAGTATCTGGAGCTTGGACAGCTGCTGCGCACGCCTGCGCGCCAGCTGAGCCTCGGCCAGCGCATGCGCTGCGAGATCGCCGCGTCGCTGCTGCACGACCCGAAGGTGCTGTTCCTGGACGAGCCGACCATCGGTCTGGATGCGGTGAGCAAGCTGGCTCTGCGGTCGTTCATCCAGCGGCGCAGCGCCGAGCGCGGCACCACGGTGCTGCTGACCACCCACGACATGCAGGACATCGAGGCGCTGGCCGGGCGCATTCTGCTCATCGGCCACGGACGGCTGCTGCTGGACGGCGCCTTCGACGACGTGCGCCGCGTGGATCCCGGCGCGCAGTCGCTGGACGAGCTGGCCGCCGCGCTCTACGCGCGCTACGGCGTGTGAAGGGGGCGGGCGCATGAGAGCCTGTCTGGCCTTCTTTTGCATGCGGCTGCAAAGCGGCCTGCAATATCGCGCCGCCGCGCTGGCGGGAATCGTCACGCAGTTCTTCTGGGGCGGCATGGAAATCGGCCTGTATCGCGCGTTCTACGAGGGTGCGCCCGGGAAGTTTCCGATGGCGTTTTCCGCGCTGGTGAGCTATATCTGGCTGCGGCAGGCGTTTCTGGCGCTGCTGAACACATGGACGTATGAAAACGAGCTGTTCGACGCGATTCTGTCGGGCAACGTGGCCTATGAGCTGTGCCGGCCGTGTTCGCTGTGCGGCATGTGGTTCGCGCGCACGCTGGCGCTGCGGCTCAGCCGGGCGGCGCTGCGCTGCGGGCCGATTCTGGTGCTGGCGGCGCTGCTGCCCGCGCCCTGGGGGCTGAGCCTGCCCGCGTCGGGTGGAGCGTTTGCGCTGTTCGCGGCCTCGCTGCTGCTGTCGGCCTGCGTGGGCTCGGCGCTGTGCCTGCTGGTGTACTTCAGCTGTTTCTTCACTGTGTCGTCCGAGGGCATCCGCAGCGTGCTGCTGCCGGTGGCCGAGCTGCTCAGCGGCTCGTTGATTCCGCTGCCGATGATGCCGGATGGGCTGGCGAAGGCCATGGCGCTGTCGCCCTTCGGCGCGCTGTCCAACGCGCCGCTGCGCATCTACTCCGGCGATCTGGCCGGAGCGGACGCGTGGCTTGCCGTGGGACTTCAGGTCTTCTGGCTGATTGTGATGCTCTCAGGCGGCGCGGCGCTTCAGCGGCGCGGCCTGCGCAGACTGTGCGTACAGGGAGGGTGAGCGATGCGGCTGTATCTGAAATTCTTCGCCATGCACTTGAAGAGCCGCATGGCCTACAAACGCTCGTTCTTCTTCAGCATCGTCGGCCAGTTCATGACCGCGTTCACGGCCTTTCTGGCGCTGAGCTTTCTGTTTCAGCGCTTTGGAACGGTGAGGGGCTACACCTACGGCGAGACGCTGCTGTGCGCGTCGGTGACGCTGACGAGCTTTGCGCTGGCCGAGAGCCTCTTTCGGGGCTTCGACCGCTTTCCCGCCATTTTTATCCGAAACGCGGAGTTCGACCGCATTCTCGTCCGCCCCCGGGGACTGATCTTTCAGGTGCTGTGTCAGGAAATCGAGTTTTCCCGGCTGGGCAAGCTGCTTCAGAGCCTGCTGATGCTGGGCGTCGGCATTTCCCGGTCGCCGGTGACGTGGTCGGCGGGGAAGGCCGCACTGCTGGCGGCCATGGTGCTGGGTGGCACGGCGGTGTTCATCGGACTGTTTCTGATCTACGCGGCGCTGAGCTTCTTCACGCTGGAAGGACTGGAATTCATGAACTGTCTGACTGACGGCGCGCGGGAGTTCGCCGCCTATCCGCTGGACGTTTACGGAAAAGACGTGCTGAAATTCTGCACCTGCGTCGTGCCCTACGCACTGTTTCAGTATTATCCGCTGACGGTGCTGCTGGGGCGGAGCGATCGGGCGCTGTATGCCTGCATGCCGCTGCTGAGCATCGCGTTTCTCGCGCCGTGCCTGCTTCTCTGGCGCGTGGGCGTTCGCAGATATAAATCGGCGGGATCGTGAATTCCAAAAAACAAGGCCGCACGGAGTGTTCTTCTCCGTGAGGCCTTGTTTTTTACAGCTCGGTATAGCCCATCAGATAGCGATCCACGGCCCGGGCGGCTTCGCGGCCCTCGCGGATGCCCCAGACCACCAGCGACTGCCCGCGGCGCATGTCGCCCGCGGCGAACACACCGGGCGCGCAGGTGGCGTAATCCTCGGTGATTACCGCGCCGCGCGCGTCCACAGACGCGCCGAAGGCCTCGGGCACCGACGGGTCGCAGCCCACGAAGCCCGCGGCGATGAGCATCAGGTCGCAGGGAATCTCGCGCTCGGTGCCGGGAACCGGCTCGCGGCCGTTCAGGCTGACGATGCGCAGCGCGCGCACGCGGCCCTCCTCGTCCTTGAGAATCTCCTGCACCGTGGTGGTGAACAGGCGCGGATCCCTGCCGAACACGGCGATGGCCTCCTGCTGGCCGTAGTCGGTCTTGAGCACGCGCGGCCACTCCGGCCACGGATTGGACTCGGCGCGCGTCTCGGGCGGCTTGGGCATCATCTCCAGCTGCGTCACTCCGGCGCAGCCCATGCGGATGGACGTGCCCACGCAGTCGTTGCCCGTGTCGCCGCCGCCGACGATGACCACCTGCTTCTCCTTCGCGTCGATGGCCGGCGCGCCGTCCAGCAGGCGCTTCGTGGCCGCGGTCAGGAATTCCACGGCGAAGTGCACGCCCTGCGCGTCGCGGCCGGGCAGGTTCAGGTCGCGCGGCCGGTTCGCGCCGCAGCAGAGCACCACCGCGTCGTTCTCCCGGCGCAGCGCGTCCGCCGCCTCCGCCGTGTCGATGGGCGTTTCGGTGACGAAGCGCACGCCCTCGGCCTCCATCAGGCGGATGCGGCGCTCCACCACGCGCTTGTCCAGCTTCATGTTGGGAATGCCGTAGGTCAGCAGCCCGCCGGGGCGGTCGGAGCGCTCGTAGACGGTGACGCTGTGGCCGCGGCGGTTCAGCGTCTGCGCCGCGGCGAGACCCGAGGGGCCGCTGCCCACAATGGCCACGCGCTTTCCGCTGCGCACCCGGGGCGGGCGCGGCTGCATCCAGCCCTGCGCATAGGCCGTTTCGATGATGTACAGCTCGTTGTCGTGCACGGTGACGCTCTCGCCGTTTAAGCCGCAGGTGCACGCCGCCTCGCACAGCGCCGGGCAGACCCTGCCGGTGAATTCGGGAAAGCAATTGGTCTTGAGCAGCCGATCCAGCGCGTGGCGCGGATTGCCCAGCCAGAGCATGTCGTTCCATTCGGGAATCAGATTGTGCAGCGGACAGCCGGTGAACATGCCGCCGATTTTCTCGCCCGTCTGGCAGAAGGGCACGCCGCAGTTCATGCATCGCGCCGCCTGCTCCCGGCGCTTCGCGTCCGAAAGGGGCGTGCGGAATTCGTCGAAGCTTGCGATGCGCTTCAGCGGATCGACCGTCGGCGCGGCTGCGCGGGAATAGAGCATAAATCCGTCTTTCTTACCCATTTTTCTCACCTGCCTTCGGTCGTTTCGCGGAAGGCCTCCAGCTCGGCCTCGTCGCGGGACATGCCCTGCGCCTCGCACCGGGCGATGGCGCTGAGCATCCGCCGGTAATCCCGGGGAATGATCTTCTTGAATTTGTCCGCGGACGCGTCGAAGTTTTCGAGAATGCGCCGGCCCTTTTCGGAGCCGGTCTGGCGCACGTGCTCCTCGATCATCGCCCGCAGCGTCTCCCGGTCGTGGTCGCTGCGCAGCTCCTCGATGTCCACCAGCTGCTTGTTCACCCGGAGGTAGAGGTCGTGGTTTTCGTCCAGCACGTAGGCCACGCCGCCGGACATGCCCGCGGCGAAGTTGCGCCCGGTGCGGCCAAGCACGGCCACGCAGCCGCCGGTCATGTACTCGCAGCCGTGGTCGCCCACGCCCTCGACCACGGCGACGGCGCCGGAATTGCGCACGGCGAAGCGCTCGCCCGCCTGACCGCAGACGTAGGCCTGGCCGCTGGTCGCGCCGTAAAGCGCCACATTGCCCACGACGATGTTCTCGTCCGCGGCAAAGCGCGCGTTCTTCGGCGGGAACAGCACCAGCCGGCCGCCGGAGAGCCCCTTGCCGAAGTAGTCGTTGCTGTCGCCTGCAAGGCGGATGGTCACGCCCTTGGGCAGGAACGCGCCGAAGGACTGGCCGCCGCCGCCCTGCGCGTCGATGGTGAAGGCGTCCTCGGGCAGTCTGCTTCCGTACAGCCGCGTGACCTCGCTGCCGAGGATGGCTCCGAAGGCGCGGTCGGTGCTGGAGACGGTCAGGGCGATGCGCTGCGGCTCGGCGCGCGACAGGTCGAATTCCTTGAGCAGCACGCGCTCGTCCAGCGTCTTCTGCGTCTGGAAGTCGAACGCGTCCTCAGGAACGCGATGCTGGTTGATGTTCTGGCCGATGACGCGGCTTAGGTCGACGGTCGCGGCGCGATGGCTCGCCTGCTTCGGACGCATGCGCAGCAGATCGCCGCGGCCCACCAGCTCGTCCACGCGGCGAACACCCAGCCGGGCCATGATGCCGCGCAGCTCCTCGGCGATGAACAGCATAAAGCGCATTACGTACTCGGGCTTGCCCTTGAAGCGCCTGCGCAGCTCGGGGTTCTGGGTGGCGATGCCCACCGGACAGGTGTCCAGATTGCACACGCGCATCATCACGCAGCCCATGCACACCAGCGGCGCGGTGGCGAAGCCGAACTCCTCCGCGCCCAGCATGCAGGCCACGGCCACGTCCCGGCCGCTCATCAGCTTGCCGTCGGCCTCGATGGCCACGCGGCTGCGCAGGCCGTTCAGCGCCAGCGTCTGGTGCGCCTCGGCCACGCCCAGCTCCCAGGGGAGACCCGCGTTGTGGATGGACGTGCGCGGGGCCGCGCCGGTGCCGCCGTCCGCGCCGGAGATGAGAATCACCTGCGCGCCGGCCTTGGCCACGCCCGCGGCCACGGTGCCCACGCCCGCCTCGCTGACCAGCTTGACGCTGATGCGCGCCCGGCGGTTGGCGCACTTGAGGTCGTAGATCAGCTGCGCCAGATCCTCGATGGAGTAGATGTCGTGATGGGGCGGGGGAGAGATCAGGCTCACGCCCGGCGTGGAGCAGCGGGTGTGGGCGACCCATGGATAGACCTTGCCGCCGGGCAGATGTCCGCCCTCGCCGGGCTTCGCGCCCTGAGCCATTTTGATCTGAATTTCCTCGGCGCTCATCAGATATTCGCTGGTCACGCCGAAGCGGCCCGAGGCCACCTGCTTGATCTTCGAGCCCCGGGAGGTGTTCAGGCGCTCGCGGCGCTCGCCGCCCTCGCCGGAATTGGAGCGCCCGCCCAGCCGGTTCATGGCCTCGGCCAGACACTCGTGAGCCTCCTGAGAGATGGAACCGTAGGACATGGCGCCGGTCTTGAAGCGCCTGACGATCTCCTCCGCCGGTTCCACCTCGTCCAGCGGCACCGGCGTGCAGCGGTCGAAGGCGAACTCCAGCACGCCGCGCAGCGTGTGGGGCCGGGTCTCGTCGTCCACCATCTCGGTGTAGCGTCGGAAGGTCTCGAAGCTGTCCTCCCGCACGGCGCGCTGCAGTGTGGTGATGGTCAGCGGGTTGTAGAGGTGATCCTCCTTGTCGCCGCCGCTGCGCAGCCGATGGATGCCGATGGAGTCCAGTGTGGTGTCGTTTTCCAGCTCCAGTGGGTCGAAGGCCCGGTCGTGGCGGAATTCCACGTCCTCGTTGATTTCGGCCAGACCCACGCCGCCCACGCGGGAGACGGTCTTGGTGAAATAGCGGTCGATCACGTCTTTGGCGATACCCACGGCCTCGAAGATCTGGGCGCTCTGATAGGACTGGAGCACCGAGATGCCCATCTTGGAGGCCACGCGGCTGACGCCGCTCACGGCCGCGCCGATGTAATCCTGCTCGGCGGCGTGGCGATCCTTGTCCAGCAGACCCTTCTCGATCAGCTCATCCACGCATTCCAGCGCCAGATAAGGGTTGACCGCCCGCGCGCCGTAGCCCAGCAGCAGCGCGAAGTGGTGCACGTCCCGCGGCTCCGCCGTCTCCAGCACGACGCTGACGGCCGTGCGGCGGCGGGTGCGGATCAGATGCTGCTCCAGCGCCGAGACGGCCAGCAGCGACGGAATGGCCATGTGGTTTTCGTCCACGCCGCGGTCGGACAGAATCAGCACGTTGAAGCCATTTTTATACGCCCGGTCGCAGGCGATGAACAGATGGTTCAGCGCCCGCTCCAGCGATTCGGTGCGGTAATAGAGCATGGAAATGGTCGTCGGACGGATGGCGGCGGCCTTGGAGGAGCGGATGCGCTGCAGGTCGGAATTGGACAGAATCGGCTTTTCCAGCCGCAGCACGGCGCAGTTCTCCGGCGTGTCCTCCAGCAGGTTTCCGTCGCTGCCCACGTAGACCGCCGTGTCGGTGACGATCTTTTCGCGAATGGCGTCGATGGGCGGATTGGTCACCTGGGCGAAGAGCTGGCGGAAATAGGAAAACAGCGGCTGATGCCGTTCGGAGAGCACCGCCAGCGGAATGTCCGCGCCCATGGAGGCCGTCGGCTCCGCGCCGGTCTGCGCCATGGGCAGAATGACCTCCTTGACCTCCTCGTAGGTGTAGCCGAAGGCCTTGTACAGCCGGTCGCGCAGCTCCTGCTCCATGGGAGCGATGGCATGGTTGGGCAGCGGAAGATCGCTCAGCGAGAGCAGATGGCCGTCCAGCCATTCGCCGTAGGGCCGGCGCGCGGCATAGGACTCCTTCAGCTCGCCGTCGTCGATGATGCGCCTTTGCACCGTGTCCACCAGCAGCATCTGCCCCGAGCGGACGCGGGATTTGCGCAGAATCTTCTCCGGCGGAATGTCCAGCACGCCCACCTCGCTGGCCAGAATCAGCATCCGGTCGTCGGTGACGTAGTAGCGCGCCGGGCGCAGACCGTTGCGGTCCAGCACCGCGCCCATCACGTCGCCGTCGGAGAACAGGATGGCCGCCGGGCCGTCCCAGGGCTCCATCATGGTGGCGTAATAGCGATAGAGATCCCGGCGGGTGCGGGAGACGTCGCGCTCGTTCTGCCACGGCTCGGGAATGGTCATCATCACCGCCAGCGGCAGCGGCACGCCGTTCATCATCAGGAATTCCAGCGTGTTGTCCAGCATGGCCGAGTCGCTGCCCTCACCTTGAATGACCGGCAGCACCTTGTCCATGTCGCCCTGCATCACCGGCGAGGACATCGTCTCTTCCCGGGCGATCATGCGATCCACATTGCCGCGGATGGTGTTGATCTCGCCGTTGTGCAGAATCAGCCGGTTCGGATGGGCGCGCTCCCAGCTGGGGAAGGTGTTGGTGGAGAAGCGGGAGTGCACCATGGCGATGGCGCTGACGAACTCCCCGCTCTGCAGATCGGGATAGAACGCCCGCAGCTGGGAGACGAGGAACATGCCCTTGTAGACGATGGTTCGGCTGGACATGGAGCAGACGTAGCTGTCGGCGTTGCTCTGCTCGAAGATTCGCCGGGCGGTGTAGAGCCGCCGGTCGAAGTCCAGACCCCGGGCAGTGTCCTCCGGGCGGGCGATGAACGCCTGCTCGATGACGGGCATGCAGGCGCGCGCCCGCTCGCCCAGCACGCCGGCGTTCACCGGTACCTCGCGCCAGCCGAGAAAGCGCAGCCCCTCCTTCTGCACCACGATCTCCATCAGCTTGCGCGCCTGCGCCCGCTTGAGCCGGTCGGGGGACAGAAACAGCATGGCCACGCCGTAGTCCCGCTCGCCGGGCAGCTCAAAGCTCAGCGGCTGCGCGCGGAAGAAGGCGTGGGGAATCTGAGTCATCAGTCCTACGCCGTCGCCGGTGCTGCCGTCCGCGTCCCTGCCCGCGCGGTGCTCCAGCTTTTCCACGATCTTCAGCGCCTGATCCACGATGGCGCGGCTCTTCTCGCCATCGATGCTGACCACCGCGCCGATGCCGCACGCGTCGTGCTCCATTTCGGGCAGATAGAGGTTGTTCGTCGTGCTTTCCTGATGCTTCATATACCTCACCCTCGCGCGTTTTTTCGATAAAAAGAAGGGCAGGGGCGCTTTGAATTCTCACAAAGCGCCCTTGCCCTGCGTTGGAGGTATTCTATCAGAAACCATCCGTGTTGTCAACGGGAAATGCAGGCCGCGAATGTTGCTTTTTCGTTTTGATTGCACAACGATGGCCTTTGCGCCGGTCTGTGCAGCTTTTTCGATGGCGAAATTGCAAATGTGAATTTTCGATGAAGCCCTTGACAACAGCCATGCGGAGGCGTATACTTACCGACATGCAAGGGCGCATGGCGAAGAGCAAAACTTCGCTTTGCGTCCTTGCACCTTTATACACACTGCGATGACGAAGAAAAGTACCCCGAAAACCGCGCCCACAGAGAGCGGACGGCGCTGGAAAGTCCGCGGGCGGATCGGGCGAACGAACCCTTCCGAGCCCAAACCCAACGCGCGAAAGCGCCAGTAGGGGCGGCGGGCGCGGCCCGTTACAGCCGTCGGGACTTGTCAGAGTCCTTTGAGAAGCAAATCAGGTGGCACCACGGAGAGCGGCCTTCGTCCTGAAAACCCACAGGGCGCCGCATCATCTTACGGAGGTGCTGTTTTTATGTGTTCCATCTTTGGCGTTGAGACCCGCTCCATTCCCTATGCGCAGATTCAGGAGAGCTTTGACCAGACCGTTTCCCGCGGCCCCGACAGCTCCAAGCTCATCGAGGTGCCCTGCGGATGGCTGGGCTTCCATCGGCTGGCCATCATGGGCCTGAACGAAAAGGGCATGCAGCCCTTCGAGCTGGACGGCAGCTGCGTGGTCTGCAACGGCGAGCTGTACGGCTTCCGCCCCATCCGCGAGCGGCTGAAGGCGCACTATGAATTCAAGAGCGAATCGGACTGCGAGATCCTGCTGCCGCTGTACCGCGAGTACGGTCTGGAGATGTTCCGCACGCTGGACGCGGAATTCGCACTGATTCTCTACGACGCGCAGCGCGGCTCCTTCGTCGCCGCCCGCGACCCCATCGGCATTCGTCCGCTGTACTACGGCCGCACCGCCGACGGCTCCATGGCCTTCGCCAGCGAGCCGAAGAACCTCGTGGCGCTGTGCGACGAGGTGCTGCCCTTCCCGCCGGGATGCTACTGGGCGGACGGCGAATTCACCCGCTACGCCGACCCGGCGCACGTGGATCAGTTCGTCATGGAGGACGAGGCGACCGTCTGCCGCCGCCTGCATGAGCTGCTGACCGCGGGCGTGGAAAAACGGCTGGACGCGGACGCGCCGGTGGGCTATCTGCTCAGCGGCGGCCTGGACAGCTCGCTGGTGTGCGCCATCGCCGCCAAGAAGCTGGGCAGGAAGATTCGCACATTCTCCATCGGCATGGACGTCGACGCCATCGACCTGAAGTACGCCCGCAAGGTAGCCGATTTCATCGGCAGCGAGCACACCGAGGTCATCATCTCCGAAAAGGACGTGCTGGACGCGCTGGAGACCGTGGTGCATCTGCTGGGCACCTACGACATCACCACCATCCGCGCCAGCATCGGCATGTATCTGGTCTGCAGATACATCCATGAACACACCGATGTGCGCGTGCTGCTCACCGGTGAAATCTCCGACGAGCTGTTCGGCTACAAGTACACCGACTTCGCGCCCGACGCGGCGGCGTTCCAGCGCGAGGCGGAAAAGCGCATCCGCGAGCTGCACATGTACGACGTGCTGCGCGCCGACCGCTGCATCTCCTACAACTCCCTGGAGGCCCGCGTGCCCTTCGGCGATCTGGAATTCGTCCATTACGCCATGTCCATTGACCCGGAGCTGAAGATGAACCGCCACAACATGGGCAAGTTCCTGATCCGTCAGGCCTTCGCCGACGACCACATCCTGCCCGACGAAATCCTCTGGCGGCAGAAGGCGGCGTTCAGCGACGCGGTGGGTCACTCCATGGTGGACGACCTGAAGGCCTACGCCGAAAGACAGTACACCGACGAGGAATTCCACGCCGGCTGCGAAAAGTACGATTTCGCCCGTCCCTTCACCAAGGAGAGCCTGCTCTACCGCGAGCTGTTCGAGAAGTACTATCCCGGACAGGCCCACATGGTCGCCGGCTTCTGGATGCCCAACCGCGAATGGCCGGGCTGCGACGTGGACGACCCGTCGGCCCGCGTGCTGAAGAACTACGGCGCGAGCGGAGAATGAAATCAATATATAGTAGAAAGAGGAGCTGCCCGCAAAGCATGGGCGGCTTCTTTTTTGCGCCCGGGACTTTGCAGAAGTGGAAAGATGTGCTATAATTCAGACAGCAAAATGAAACCGAGGGAGGGAATTCATCCTATGGCATTGCTGCACGTGGATTTCTTTTCGGACGTGCTGGGCATGTGCACCAACATGGACGTGATTCTGCCGGAAACCACCGTGGGCCAGATCGGCATGGAGGGACACGGCTCGGACGGCAAATGCCCCACGCTGTACCTGCTGCACGGCATGAGCGACGACCATACCATCTGGCAGCGCCGCACGTCCATCGAGCGCTACGCGTCGGAATACAATCTGGCGGTGGTCATGCCCACGACGCATCTGGGCTGGTACACCGACATGGACATGGGCTACGATTACTGGACGTTCATTTCGAAGGAGCTGCCTGAGATCTGCCGGCGCTTCTTCCCCCAGATGAGCGCCCGCCGGGAGGACACCTTCGCCGCGGGACTGTCCATGGGCGGTTATGGCGCGATGAAGTGCGGTCTGCTGGCTCCGGAGACCTTCTCCTGCTGCGCGTCGCTCTCCGGCGAGCTGGACATCGCCGATACCTGTGAGCACGGCGGCCTGAACGAGGACGGCGGCTACTGGCGCGACGTCTTCGGCGCGCCCGATCAGGTGCGCGGCAGCGACAACGACCTGCTGGCCGTGGCCGAGCGTCTGGCGCAGTCGGGCGGCCCGAAGCCGAAGGTCTACATCTGGTGCGGCACCGAGGACTTCCTCTATCCGCACAACACGAGCATGCGCGATCAGCTGAACCGTCTGGGTTACGACCTGACCTATGAGGAGAGTCCCGGCGACCATCAGTGGAAATACTGGGACGAAAAGATTCAGACGGTGCTGAAATGGCTGCCGCTGAAGGGCTGAGAGGAGGAGCACAATGGCACTGATTCACATCGGATTTTTCTCGGAAGCGCTGGGCATGTGCGTCAACTGCGACGTGGTGCTTCCCCAGACGGCCTCGGGATAGATCGGCATGGCCGCGCAGGCGCGGGACGGCCGGCATCCCACGCTGTGGCTGCTGCACGGCGCGTCGGACGATCACACCGTCTGGCAGCGCCGCACGTCCATCGAGCGCTATGCCGCGCCGCTGGGGCTGGCGGTAGTCATGCCCGCGGTGCAGCTTTCGTCCTACGCCAACATGGCTCACGGCGGCCGGTTCTACGACTACGTCGCCGACGAGCTGCCGAAGAAGATGCGCACGTTCTTCCCTCTGTCCGACCGGCGCGAGGACAACTTCATCGCCGGGCTGTCCATGGGCGGCGCGGGCTGTCTGAAGATCGGTCTGGCCAATCCGGAGCACTACGCCGCCATCGGCTGCCTGAGCGCCGGCGCGTCCAATTTCCGCAAGGCCAATCTGGACAATCCCGCGTGGGTGCGCCGAAACCGGATGACCTACGGCGACCGCGCGCTGGAGGGCACCGAGGAGGACGTGCTGGGCAATGCCCGGAGAATCGTATCCGAGGGCAGGCCCGTGCCGCGCATCTTCCACGCCGTGGGCGGCGACGACTTCCTGCTGGAGAACGCCCGGCAGACCCGGGACTTTTTCCAGTCCATCGAGGGCAATCCCTTCGATTACACCTATGTCGAAGCGCCGGGCGCGCACACCTGGGAATTCTGGGACGAGCACATTCAGGATTTCCTGCGCTTTACGGGCCTTACGCCTCAGGAGAACATCCGAAACTGATTCGAAGGAGCTGACCATGATCGAATTCCGCAGACTGACCGACGCGGCGGACGCGCGCTATGCCGACGCCATCGCCCTCTATAAGGAGAGCTTTCCCCTTCACGAGCAGCGCCTGCCCGAATCGCAGGCCGCGATTCTGAAGGACGGGGCATACCACTTCGACCTGATCTACGACGGCGGCGAGTGGATGGGGCTGATGCTCTGGTGGGAGGCGGAGACCTTCCTCTATGTGGAGCATTTCTGCATCCTGCCCGCGGCGCGCAATCGCGGCTGCGGCGGGCGGGCGCTTGCGCGTCTGGCGGAGAAGGGCAAGACGGTGCTCCTCGAGATCGACCCGCCGGTGGACGAAATCTCCCTTCGGCGCGAGACCTTCTACGAGCGCTGCGGCTATCGCGCCAACATTCATCCCCACGTCCATCCGCCCTATCGCGCGGGCTTTCCCGGCCACGAGCTGGTGGTCATGTCCCGGCCGGAGAAGCTGAGCCATGCGGAGTACGGCGAATTTGCGGAATATCTCCGGGAGCGCGTCATGGGTCAATGAGGCATTGACAAGCGTGCCCGGCAGAATTATACTAATGAATGGTAAAAATGCTACTTCCGTTGGAGGGAAAACACCATGAGCAATTTTTTTGAGACCAACCGCACGAATCTTGAAAACTTCCGCCGCGTTTCCGGCACGGTGGGCGCTCGCGCCGACTATGTTCAGGGCGGCGGCGGCAACACCTCGGTCAAGCTGGACGGCGGCCTGATGGCCATCAAGGCCTCGGGCTACTGCCTGAAGGACATCGACGTGGACAAGGCCTACGCGGTGCTGGACTACGTTTCGCTGCGCGATTTCTACAACAACACCGACCCTAAGACACTGGACGACGTGGAAAAGACCGGCTCCGAGCGCGCGAAGGCATCCATTCAGACCATCGAGGGTCTGGCGGCGCTGCGTCCGTCGGTGGAGGCGGGCTTCCATTCGCTGCTGGATCGCTTCGTGGCCCACAGCCACAGCGTCTACGCCAATCTGGCCACCTGTGCTGAGGACGGCCGCGCGGTCGTCGCCAGGGTGCTGGAGGGCGCGGACTACACCTGGGGCTTCGTGCCCTACACCGATCCCGGCGCGCGCCTGACCTTCTCCATCCGCGACGAGCTGGCCCGCGTGGAAAAGGAGACCGGCAAGCGCCCGGCGGTTATCTTCATGCAGAACCACGGCCTGATCGCCCACAGCGACGACGCGGACGAGTGCCTGCGCATCCATTCCGACTGCAACGCCCGCATCGCGGCGGCCTTCGGCGTGAAGGACGGCGATTTCCCGGCGGTTTCCGTGCGCGAAATCGAGGGCGGACTGGTGGAGGCGGTCTCTCCGCTGCTGTCCGACTGCCTGAAGAGCGGCGAATACACCGAGAAGTTCCTGCTGGAATCCCCGCTGTATCCCGATCAGCTGGTGTTCCTGACCGGCTCCTTCGCCTTCGGCGCGAATCCCGCGGAGGGCATGTGCGCCGCGGATCCGGCCACGGGCCGCGTCGTGTTCAATATGCCGGCAGCCAAGGCGCAGATCATCGCCGAGACGCTGACCTGCGTGGTCTACATCGCCGAGACGCTGAAGCGCTCCGGCCACACCCTGTCCACCATGGACGAGGCCGCGCGCGCGTTCATCGCCAACTGGGAGAGCGAGAAGTATCGCAAATCTCTGGCGGGCAAGAAATAAGAAAATTTGAAGCGGAAGAGAGCGCCGAGCGCGCTTTCTCCCGCTTTTTGTGAAAATGAAGGAGGAAAATGCATGATACCCAAGACCATGCGGGCGCTGGTCGCCCATGGACAGGGCGATTATCGGCTGGAGGAGATTCCGGTTCCCGTCGTCGGCCCGGACGACATTCTGCTCCGGGTGGAGGCCTGTGGAATCTGCGCGGGCGATGTGAAGGCGACTCATCCCACGGCGCGGTTCTGGGGCGGCGACGGCATGCCCGGTTTCTGCGAGCCGCCGTTCGTGCCCGGCCACGAGTTCATCGGCGAAATCGCCGCCATGGGCGAAAACGCGGCGGGACATTTTCAGGTGGGCGATCGAATCGTCTCCGAGCAGATCGTGCCCTGCGGCGAGTGCCGCTATTGCCGGCGCGGCCAGTACTGGCTCTGCGCGCCGCACAACGTCTATGGTTTCAAGGAGTTTCTGGGCGGCGGCATGGCGGAGTACGTCCGCCTGCCCAAGGGGAGCATCAACTACGCGGTGCCCAAATCGCTGCCCATGGAAAAGGCCGTGCTGATCGAGCCCTACGCCTGCTCGCTCCACGGCGTGCGGCAGGCGAACGTCACCGTGGACGACGTGGTGGTGCTGGCCGGAGCGGGCACGCTGGGTCTGGGCATGGTCGGCGCACTGAAAATGCGCAATCCGAAAAAGCTGATCGTGCTGGACATGGTGGACGAGCGTCTGGAGAAGGCGCGGGCCTTCGGCGCGGACGTGACGATCAATCCCGGCAGGGAAAACGCGCTGGAGAAGGTGCTGGCGCTGACGGACGGCTACGGCTGCGACGTGTATCTGGAGGTCACGGGTCATCCCTCGGCGGTGCAGCAGGGGCTGGACATGATCGCCAAGGGCGGAACCTTCGTGGAATTCTCCGTCATGAGCGGCGTCTCCACCAACGACTGGAGCATCATCGGCGACGCGAAGGAGATCACCATCCGCGGCTCCCAGCTCAGCCCGCACTGCTTTGAGCCGACCATCGAAAACATCGCGGACGGCAAAGTGCCCACCGACGGCGTGGTGTCCCACGTGTTTCCGCTGGAGCGCTGGCAGGAGGCTTTTCAGATTGCCGAGAGCCGCAGCGCGCTGAAGGTCGTGCTGGTTCCGTAAGAGAAGCATTGGTAAAAAAAACGCCCTCCGACTTTTAATCGGAGGGCGGTTGCATCTGCCCGATTACTTCTCCCAGGGGAACACGTACTCCGTCAGGCCCAGCTCGTCGCGGATCTGCGAGATCTCGTGCTGCACGGATTCGTTGATGGGCACGCCGTCCTTGCGGGCGAGGCGGATTTCGTATTCCTTCTCGCCGGCGGTGTAGATGCGGTCGGCGCCGGGCATTCTGCGGGACGCGCGGACGCCGCGGATGATGTCTCCGGCCTTTTTGCGGCAGAGCTCCTCGCCCAGGAAGTGGTTGGTGTCGATGGCGATGAAGAAGTGGCCCAGGCGGGGAGAACACTTGTTGCCGTTCTCGTCCACGCCGTTGAGCTGCTTTCCGAAATAGCCGTCCTGCAGCACGGAGGACAGGAACTCCACGAACATGGCGAAGCCGTAGCCCTTGTATCCGCCCAGCGCCTCGCCGATGCCGCCCACGGTGACCAGCGCCGCGGTGTTCTGGCGGATGCGCTTGAGCGCCACGCCGGCGTCGCCGGTCACGGGCTCGCCGTCCTCGCCGATGACGGTGCCGGGATGCACCTCTTCGCCGATGCGCTCGTAGTATTCGAACTTGCCGTTCTGGGTGATGGAGGTGGCGCAGTCAAAGTTGAAATCGAAGGGCTCGTCCGTGGGCACGCCCAGGGTGAAGGGGTTGGTGCCGAACATGCCCTCGGTGCCCCAGGTGGGCGCGACGGAGGGACGGGCGTTGGTGCCGGTCATGCCGATGCAGCCGGCCTTGGTGGCCATGGAGGTGTAGTAGCCGGCGATGCCGTAGTGGCAGGAATTGCGAACCACGACCATGCCCATGCCGTACTTCTTGGCCTTTTCAATGGCCATCTGCATGGACTTGTAGCCGATGACCTGGCCCATGCCGTCGTGGCCGTCCACCACCGCAGTGGTCTCGGTCTCCTTGACGATTTCGAAGTTCGTCACGGCCTTCTGCACGCCGGACTTGATGCGATCCAGATAGATGGGCTTGAAGCGGTTCACGCCGTGGGACTCGATGCCGCGGCGGTCGGACTCCAGCAGCACGTCGGTGCAGATCTTCGCGTCTTCCTCGGGAATGCCGTACTTTTCAAAGGCCTCGGTCACAAAACGGGTAATCGTATCCCAATCCACGATGTACTTATTGCCAGCCATATTTGTTCCTCCTTACTGCGGGCGGTCATGAAAAAGAGAGTCGCAAAGCGAGGAAGGGGAGATTTCTCCTCTTCGCCCGGCTGCTACTCTCATCTCTGTCGCCGATTTGATTATAGTATACCATATTCGTCGCCGACATACAAGTGAAAAACCCATTAAGAGGAAGAAAGCGCGAAACGAACGAAAAGGTTTACAGAAAAGTCGGAATTCGCGGGGTTTCAATCCGTGTGATGTCATTGTATAATAGTCTAAATTGGAGGTGTTTTATTCTTCGCCGAATGAAGCGCATCCAGTCTTCAGCGTTCAGACGGCTCGCGGGCCGGGAAAGGAATACAGTATGTCGAAAATCAAAACCAGCATCGGCGGTCAGGCTCTGATCGAGGGAATTATGATGCGCGGGCCGGTCAAGACGGCCATGGCCGTGCGCGGCCCCGGCGGGGACATCGTTCTGGAGGAGAATCCCACCAAGGGCGCGAACCGGCCGAAGATCTGTCGGCTGCCCGTCATCCGAGGCGTGTTCGGCATGATCGATTCGCTGACGGTGGGCTATAAGTGCCTGATGCGCTCGGCGGAAATCAGCGGAATGGACGAAGAGGAAAATGAAAAGGCCGCGGCCAAGCGCGCGAAGAAGAACGAACAGCGCGCCGCCAAGGGCAAGCCGCCGCTGCCCGAGGGCCCCACGCTGTCGGACAGGCTGTTCAACACGCTGCTGATGCCGCTGGCCACGGTGCTGGCGGTGGCGCTGGCCTTCGGGCTGTTCTACTGGCTGCCCATGCAGCTGTGGAACTGGATCGTCCCCAACGGCACCCACAGCTATTTTGCCCGCGCCTGCTTCGAGGGCGTGCTGCGCATTCTGATCTTCGTGGGCTACATCTGGGCGACCTCGCTGATGAAGGACATCCGCCGCACCTACATGTACCACGGCGCGGAGCACAAGACCATCTTCTGCTACGAGGCGGGCCTTCCGCTGACGGTGGAGAACATCCGCCCACAGCGGCGCTTCCATCCCCGCTGCGGCACGTCGTTCTTGATTCTGACGCTCATCGTGTCCATCGTGGTGTCCATGTTCATCCGCATCGACTACATGCCGCTGCGCATGGCGGTGAAGCTGCTGACGCTGCCGCTGATCGTGGGTCTGGGCTACGAGCTGATCAAGCTGGCCGGCCGGCATGAGAACTGGTTGACGCGCATCATCTCCGCGCCGGGCATGGCCCTTCAGCACCTGACGGTGTTCGAGCCGGACGACAGCATGATCGAGTGCGCCGTCGCCGCCATGGAAAGGGTCATCCCCGAGGACGGCAGCGACCATATCTGAAAAATCTGAAAAAAGCCTTTGTTCAAGGGTGAGTCAAATGAAAAAGAAAAACGCCGCCGTCAACCGGCGGTTCGACGAGTCCGACGGAAGAAAGCGCGTGCTGCTGCTGCCAATGCTGGCGCTGGCGCTGACGCTCATCGTCGAGGGCTGCAACCAGAAGGGCGTGCCCGGCCTGTGGCGCTATATCACCGGTCGGCCGCTGTATTTCCTGTACAATTTCCTGATCGTGCTGACGACGCTGACGTTCTCCGAGCTGTTCAAGCGGCGCAAGGCGGTGCTGTACACCACCGGCGTGGCCTGGATCGGCCTGGGAATCGCCTGCTTCATGGTCTCCCGGGAGCGCACCCAGCCGTTTACGTCCATGGATCTTCTGATGCTCAAGGACGCGATCACGCTGACCACGCTGTACTACACATGGCCGCAGATCATCCTGATGTTCGGCTCCATCTTCGCGGCTCTCGTGCTGGTCATCTGGATGATTACGCGCCTGCCCAAACGGCGTAAGGTCAACTACACGCTGTCGCTGTCCGTCTTCTGCGGCTTTCTGACGCTGTGCTGCTGCCTGTGCTCGCTGGGCATCTACTTCGGCCTGTTCCCGAGATATTACGACAACCTCGTGGACGCCTACGAGCAGTACGGCTTCGCCACGTGCTTCACCTTCACCTTCGGAGACATGGGTGTGAAGAAGCCCAGCGAGTATTCCGACGAAAAGGTGACGGACATCGTGGAGGAGATCGACGACGGCCCCGAGGCCACGCCGGAAGCGCCCGCGCGGCACATCTTCGGCGTGAGCGACCAGCTGGAGCGCCCCAACATCATCTACGTCCAGCTGGAATCCTTCTTCGACGTGAACACCATCATCGGCGCGGAGTATTCCGAGGATCCCACGCCCAACTTCAACCGCCTGTCCCGGGAATTCTCCAGCGGCGAGCTGTACGTTCCGTCCATCGGCGGCGGCACGGCGAACGTGGAATTCGAGATGCTCTCCGGGCTGAATCTGGACTTCTTCGGCGCGGGCGAGTATCCCTACAGCACCGTCCTGCAGGATACCACCTGCGAAACCATCGCCTACAACCTGCGCGAGCAGGGCTACGCCACCACGGCCATGCACAACCACACGGGCACGTTCTACGACCGCAACGAGATCTATCCGCGCCTGGGCTTCGAGCATTTCGTCTCTCAGGAGTACATGCCCTATGTGACCTACACCGAGGTGGGCTGGGCGGAGGACGTGATCCTCGTGGACGAGATCCTGAAGGCGCTGGAGGCCACGCCCGATCAGCGCGACTTCGTGATGGCCATCACCGTGGAATCCCACGGCAAATACGACGAAAACTACACCTATCACGAGGGTGATCCGGTGGTGCTCTCGCTGCCGGAGCAGATCAACAAGGACAGATTCTCCAGCTATCTGCACCTGATCTCCCAGACCGACCAGTTTATCGGCAAGCTGATTCAGCGGCTGGAGCTCTACGACGAGCCGGTGATCTGCGTGTTCTACGGCGACCATCTGCCGGGTCTGGACTTCACCGCCGATCTGCTGACCACGGGCAGCCTGTACGCCAGCCGCTACGTCGTCTGGAACAATTTCGGCGGCGAATTCGAAGCGCCCGACCTTCAGGCCTATCGCGTCAGCGCCAACCTGCTCAAGCAGCTGGGCATGTCCGGCGGCGTGATCACCCGCTTCCATCAGTCCGCGGCGCTGGACGGCAGCGACGAGGGCTATCTGGACAAGCTGCAGGTGCTGGAATACGACCTGCTGTACGGCGATCTGAGCGTCTACGACGGCGTGAATCCCTATGCGCCGGTGGCGGATTTCCAGATGGGCAGCGTGCCCATTGAGATCACCGCCGTGTCCGACCGCTATGGCCGCGTGCTGGTGGACGGGCGCAACTTTACCGAGTGCAGCGTGATTCTCATCGACGGAGAGAGCTACCCCACGGCCTTCGTCAGCAGCTCGGAGATCGTGGCCATTGTGCCGCGCACCACGCCGGTGAGCGAGGTCTGTGTGGCGCAGGTCGCCCCCGACGGCACCGAAATGAGCCGCACCGACGTTTTCACCGTGGACAATACGCCGGGAAGATAAAATCGGCCCGCCATCGCGCGATGGCGGGCTTTGTCGCGGAGAGAAGAAGGGCGCGGAAAAAGCGGTTTCCGCGGCATTGCTGAGGAACTGCCTGCGGGAAAAGAATATGAAGCCGCTTCTGCATTGAAAGCGCAGGGGCGGCTTTGCTGTATTCAAATGGAGAGGGTCAGCCGACGAACCGCAGCTTTGCGGCCGTCGGTTGGCATTCTTCCGGAGCGCACGCTCCGGTCGGTCTGCGCTGGGCGTGTTTTCCCCTCAGATCAGACTCTTGAGCTTCTTCTCGCAGAAATCGCACAGCTCCCGGGCGAACTCGGCGTTGGCAGATTCGGCGACGATGCGGAATTCCGGGCGGCGCTCGTCGGGGCAGACCCAGCCCCAGCCGCCGTCCCGGACGAAGCGCACGCCGCCGCCCAGCTCGGTCTGGGCCTCGCCCTCGGCGAAGGCGCGCAGCACCCGGGCGGTCTCCGAGGCGGGCACGTCCACGGTGCGGCTGCGGCGGCACACGCCG
>ERZ780195.634-NODE-634-length-33892-cov-11.715253_pt1 | contig 33892 bp, 34 predicted proteins | sample MGYA00511017_ERZ780195 | MGnify/ENA primary metagenome ERZ780195 (study PRJEB29588, sample SAMEA2159974) | human gut metagenome | biome: human gut; feature: human-associated habitat; material: faeces | place: Denmark | collected 2008/2010 ...
AACACGAACACCTCCGACTTACGTTATCACTGAATTGCAGACTAGTCTTGATTTGAGAAAGATCATTCTTCCTGGAAATAATCCGGAGAGTCCGGCTTTCTATTGCTGCAAATTTCCACTTGTATTTTCTTTGTCGGTTAACTCTGCCGTGAGATGAAGGGGGTAAGCCTGACCGTTGTCACTGTTTTAACTGAAAAAGTCATATTTTTTCAAAAATCTGTAAGTAGTTTTAAAAATAGAGTTGTCTTAGATACAAATTTCAGTATTTATGGACAATTTTAAAGATAACGAAACCGATATACAACACTTGATCATCAGTTCTCTGGAAGGTACAGCTTCTGAAGAGGAGTTGTTGGTCCTGCAAAAATGGCTGGAAGAATCAGAGCAGCATTTTCTTCTATTTCATGCATACAGACAAGATTGGATACAAGCCGGATGTGTACAGCGTTACCAGACCGAGGAGGCTTGGAAGAAAGTAGAACATCGTCTGTTTCACCGAATGTCGGTCAAACATTTGTTTTTATGGACCCGGATAGCCGGATATGCTGCTTTGGTGGTATTGATGATTGCTGTCGGTTATGTTTTTATGCGTCGTGATCAGGACAAAAATCGGGCGTATGTTGTGGAAGGAAATATCGAGCCCGGAGGGAAAAAAGCCATTCTGGTGTTGGGTTCCGATGAAAAAGTGGTGTTGGGAGATGAAGCGGAAGAGACCTTGTTGGCTGGAAATACGACAGTGAAAAAAGAAGGGAATACACTGGTATACGGAGAAAAGCATGCAAAAGAAACAGCCGGAGAATATAACCGTTTGATTACTCCACGGGGCGGAGAATATGCTGTGGTATTGGCAGACGGAACAAAAGTATGGTTGAATGCGGAGTCTGAATTGCATTATCCTGTACATTTCCCGGAACATGAGCGGGAAGTACACTTGAAAGGGGAGGCTTATTTTTCGGTATCCAAACAGGCGGGCAAGCCTTTTGTCGTTTGTGTTGGGGATTCCCGGATCACTGTATTAGGGACAGAGTTCAATGTCAGGAATTATCAGGATGAGGTCGTGGCAACTACTTTGGTGAAAGGTGCTGTCCGGATTCATGATGCAGGACGGGAATGTGATCTGACGCCGGGACAACAGGCTGTCATAGAGACGGACGGGATTCGGGTCCGGGAGGTGGATACGGATCTTTATACTGCCTGGAAGGATGGTTATTTTATTTATCGGGAGAAAACTTTGGAGGATATAATGAAGGAATTGTCTCGTTGGTATGATTTTACCTATGATTGTCAGTCGGAGGAGTTGAGGCAGATGACCTTGACAGCGAAACTACGGAAATTCGACCGGGTGGAAGATATTTTTGATATACTGAAAAGAACGGGGCGGCTGGATTTTGCAACCCATGGAAAAAATGTGACTGTGTTGGCTAAATAAAAAAGAGGAACCGTCCATTTGGCCGTGTGCGGTTTCCTCTCTTAAGCATAATTGAAAACCAATTATTAACTAAATTTCAAATGTATGAAAAAAAAACTTAAGGGTATTTGTTATCCAAGAGAAAAAGTGAGAAAATTATGCCTTATGACTAAACTTTCTCTAATTTTAACATTTTTCTGTTTGCAGATACAGGCAAACGGATTTTCCCAGCAGACTCGTTTAAGTATAAAGATGGACAATGTCAGCATGAAGCAGCTGTTTGCGGAGATTGAGAAACGGACGGATCTGGCCTTTGTATACAATACGCAGGATGTGGATCAGTTAGGGACAGTGAATGTGAATTTTACGGATGAAGAAATCGGTAATATTTTGGACTATTGCCTGAGAGGCAAAGGTATAAATTACAGCATTGTGAACAATCATGTGGTGATTCGCAAAGGGGAACAGCAGTTGCCTCAGCAGAAAGCCCGGAAAATCACAGGTAAGGTGTTGGACAAGGCAAATCACGAGCCGCTGCCTGGTGCAACAGTGAAAATCAAAGGTACGAACATTGGTACTGCAACTGATATTACCGGGGCTTTCCAATTGTCGGTGTTGGAAGACAATACCGAATTGGAAGTATCCTTTATCGGTTATGCTCCCCAAAAGATCACACTAGGGAAAAGCAATGAGGTTACAGTTTATTTGGAACCTCAGACCTCGGAAATGGAGGAAGTGGTGGTGACCGGTATGTTTACCCGTAAAGCAGACAGCTACACCGGTGCCGTAACTACGATAAAGAAAGAAGAACTGCAGCGGGTAGGCAATCAGAATATCCTGCAATCGTTGAAAAATATCGATCCCTCTTTTCAGGTGTTGGAGAACAATGATTTCGGTTCTGACCCGAACCGGGTTCCGGAAATCCAGATGCGGGGAGCTTCCAGCTTTACGGATATGAAGGATAAATACCAGACCAATCCGAATCAGCCGTTGTTTATCGTAGACGGTTTTGAACAGACCATTGAAAAAGTGATGGATATGGATATGAACCGGGTGGCTTCCATTACCTTGTTGAAAGATGCCACGGCCAAGGCATTGTATGGTTCCAAAGGTGCGAACGGTGTGGTTGTGATTGAAACCTTGGCACCGGAAAAAGGGAAAATGAGGGTTTCTTATACCGGGAACCTGAATCTTCAGATGCCTGATCTTTCCAGTTACAATCTGGCGAATGCAGCGGAGAAATTGGAAATAGAAAAAAGGGCGGGCGTTTATACCTCTACCGGCGGTAATCCGATAGAACAACAGCAACTTGACGAAAAGTACAATTCCTATTATAATGAGGTGTTAAGAGGAGTAGATACCTATTGGTTGAGCAAACCGCTTCGGGTTGGTGTCGGGCATAAACACTCCTTGACTTTCGAGGGGGGAGACGATGCCGTACGTTATGGTGTGGATTTTCAGTACAACGATGTGGCCGGTGTTATGAAAGGTTCTAACCGGCAGACGATTTCAGTTGGCTTTAATTTGCAATATCGCTACAAATCCCTGATTTTCCAGGAACAACTGTCGGCTACCTTTAATAAGGCTAAAGAATCTCCTTATGGTAATTTTTCCGAATATGCCCGTTTGAATCCTTATTGGAGGGCTTATAACGAAGACGGTTCCATTAAAGAGATTATGGGGGATTATGAGCTTGCCAATTATCAAGGGACCAAACCGATTTATAACCCATTGACGAATGCGAGTATCAATACCAAGAACCAGAGTTCCTATACAGACATCACCAATAATTTCTATGTAGAATGGCTGGCATTCTCGGGTATGCGTTTCAAGGGCCGTTTGGGAATCGTTAACCGGAAAGATGAGTCTGAAGTTTTCTATCCGCGCGATCATACCATGTTTAAGGATATAGACATTAATTCTGAAGAATATTTTGAGCGAGGCAGCTATAGTATGGGAAACGGAAAGAACTTTGAATACAATGCGGATTTATCCGCCAACTATTCCAAAGAATTTGGCCGTCACTTAGTATTCGTCAATGCACAGTGGAGTTTCAGCGAAAAGAAATACAAGAGAAGAAGTGCAGTGAAAAACCCCGGAAACGAATTACCCGCAAAGCAGAACAGGCTGATACTGCGGTCCGCCCACGTATTCTGATATTTTGCACTTAAGATACCGAGCGGAAACGAAAGACAGACCGTCATGGCAAGCGCCAGCGCCGCAAGTGCAATCGTTGCGGGCAGTTTTTCGCAGAAGCTTACAAGCACCGGTTTGCCGGAAACGTACGACTCCCCGAAGTCACCGCGCAGGGCGTTTTTCAGCCATTGCAGGTACTGGACAGCTTTCGGCTCATTCAGTCCCAGCTCCTCCCGCATCGCTTCTTTTTCCGCCTCCGACATCACGCCGCCGCTGCTGCTCTCTTTTAAATCCACCGCATCGACCGAGGAAAGTCCCGTCAGCAGAAAAGCGAGAATCGTCACACCGAGGAATACCGGAATCAGGCGAAGCAGTCGTTTTAACAGATATTTTTTCACAAATACTCCTTTACTGCTTCACGGCACAAATTGAAAACATCGGTGCCGGGTTATAGAACTCGTCTTTTTCCAGATAAATGCGTTTTCCAAGGCTCGTATCAATGCGGATTTCTCCCGCTGTGTTTTCGCACAGCACCGCCACATCGTACGCCGGCCGGTTTTTGCGGCTGATCGGGAGCTGTGATTTGATCCGTTCGCACTCTTCGAGCATCTCGTTTCCAACCTTGAAATGGGCATGCGCCTCCGGAAGTCCCTTCGTATCGGCAACATCTTCTTTTCCGTAATTGGCATCGAAGTTCAGCAGCACACCGCCCGTTTTCAGCACACGCATCCACTCGCCGTAAGCATGCTCCGCATTCGGCAGCGTCCACGTCAGGTTTCGGGAAATGACAACATCGAACGTTTCATCCGCAAACATCGGATTTTCCGCGTCCATGACCTGGAAGCAGCAGTCGGCATTCTCTTCTTCGGCAAGCTGGATTGCATTCTCAATCATCTCCGGTGTCAGGTCGATGCCGAAGACCTCGTGGCCCTCTTTTGCCAGCAGGATCGAGAAAAATCCGGCTCCGCAGCCCACATCAAGGATCTTTAACCGTCTTCCCGCCGGGATCTGTTTTTCAATCTCTTTCATCCAGCGCTTCGCAATCGGGTTTGCAAGTTCGGAGCGTCTCTGCTCTAAAAAGCTCTCGCTCCGTTTCTCCCAGTAATGGACAATCTGCTCTTTGCGGTCGTCGTACTCCGGCTCGCGCACAATTCTTCCGTAAGCAACGACAGGGCCCCCTTCTGTTACCTGCAGACTGCCCGTCTGGTACAGCACTACACCGGTGTACTCGGCACGGCACGTCTCACGGAGTTTTCCATTATAATCACGGATCGTTCCGAGCAGTGCGCCCTCTGCAACCATATCGCCCGGTTTTGCCGCCGGATACCAGAGGCCGTCTTCGGAAGCCGCCTGATAGCAGACATCCGTCACTTCCATCGGCACGTAGTTCCGCACATCGCGGCGGATCTGATACATGCCGAGGCTGCTTAAGATATTGCGCACATCACGCTTGTCGGAATTGACCTCCTCGGAAGTCCAGGCTCCCATGCCGCCGCGCTCTAAGAGGATGCTCGCGATGCCCTTGGACGCCGCGTAGTTGTACGCTCCGCCTGATGACACCAGGGAACGCACCATGTACGGAACATCCACCTGCTCCGCCATTTTCCGCGAAACTTCTGTCACCTCCTGCGCCGCTTTTCCGGCGTAATAGACATACGGCGTCAATGCTTCGAAATCATCGCCACTGTGGAGATCAATATAATAATCCACCTTCGGATAAACTTCTTTCGTAATGGCCCACGCCAGCCGCTCCATCTCGGTTCCGTTTGGATTGCCCGGAAATACACGGTTCAGGTTTTTGCCATCGGAAAGTCCGAGACTGCCCGCACGATTTTCAAAAGCAGGACGGTTTAAGACCTTTAAAATCACGATCGTTCCAACCGTTTTTTCCGGCTGAAGCTCCGCTCCCAGTTCCACACACGCCTGAATGCCGACGTATTCACCGGAATGAACGCCGCCGGTGATCAGCATTGTTTTTCCCGGAAGTTTTCCACAGATAATCGTTCCCGGAAGCACGATATCCCCATTCGCAAAGGAGATATCCCCCTGATATTTTTCGCCGCGGCGGACGGTCACATCACCAAGCTGGAAGGACTGCTCTGCGCTTTTTTCCGCGCGCACCAGAAACATCGGTGTCGATGCATAGTTCAGTCTCTCTTCCTCGCTCCAGACGCGCTTCCAGATTTCGGAATCGGTCTGAATGGAACAGACGCCGAGGGATTCGAGCACCTTCGTATCCCACGCCGGCCGTTCCATCGCAGAGAGCGGCACCTGGCGCGCAATGTTTTCCATGCGGTCAATGTCCGTGCACAGATAATGGTCGTCGAGCTGCTGCTCTTCCACTTTCTTCCGGTCTGCCTCGTACGCTTCTTTTTTCTCCTCGTCATAGAGATAACCGTACCAGTTCGCATCAAAATTGAGCAATACGCCGCCCGGTTTCAGGACACGCATCCACTCTTGGTATGCCTGCTCCGGCTTTTCCAGATTCCAGGTCAGATTTCTGGAAATGACAACATCAAAGGTCTCATCCGCAAACTCCAGATTCTGTGCATCCATCCGCTGCAGCGTCACGCGCTCCAGACCGTATTTCGTATATTTTCCCAGATTCTCTTTCGCCTTTTCCAGCATCTCCTCCGTGTAGTCAACAGCCGTCACCGTATAACCTACCTCCGACAAAATCATCGGGAAGAATCCCGGGCCGGTTCCGATATCGAGAATCTTCATCTCTTCTTTCTTTTTCTCTGGAAATTGCTCCTCTAATACATGCAGCCACGCTTCTCTCTGGCTTCCCGCCAGTTCTTTTTCATTGACCTCAGAATACCCCTCCGCACGGGTTCCCCAGTAGGAGGCAATTTCCTGTAATAATTCCTGTTCCATATCTTCCGCTTCTTTCTTTTTTCTTCCATTTTCCGGTTTTCATCCGCAGACCGGCGCGGCCGTTTTCCAACCGCTCAAATATTCCTTTACTCTACCAAAAATCGGCCGTTTTCACAAGCCCCCACGGGGGATATCCTTAACGCCGGCGCAGGTTCCTGTCCCTTTTCCTTTGGCATTTTGTCCAATCCCGGGTTTCTTTCTTCCCTCTCCATCGGCAAATTTGATATTTTTTCTCGACATCCCTATACTTTTGTGCTATAACAGCACAGTGTTTTAACGCGTCAAAGTCAAAAAGTACAAGAGGAAAAAGAAATGAAGATAATTGTATGTATGAAACAGATGCCGGCCGGCACGAAAGTGGATATCGATCCGGAAACCGGCGCCATGAAGCGGATGTCCGGCGATACACGGACGAATCCATATGATCTTCTTGCACTCGAAACTGCAATTTCTCTCCGTGAAAAACTTGGCGGAACCGTGACCGTGCTGACCATGGGGCCTCCGCAGGCGGAAACCATGATGCGCGATGCCTACGCATGCGGTGCCGATGATGCCGTCATTCACTCGGTTCTCCTTTATATTGCCAGAATACCATCAGCTTTCTTGTCGCCGTATCCTCGCTGTATGTATATTTTACGGACCCGAGTCCGTAATAGCTGCAAAGATAGCCGGAAGCCTTATCGAGAAGCTCCGGTCGGGCTTCCATGACCTGCGCCATCAGATCATCGGTGGCAAATTTAAATTCGGAATACTCTTTTGTCTCTTCAATATCCGTCTCCATTTCCCACAGAATCTGCGTCGCATCAAATGTATCCATGTACCGGCCGATCTGGCGGTAATACTCGAGGTCATCTGCATTGCACGCCGGGAGCGGCAGATTCGCATCCGCCTGATGCGTGTCCGAAAATTCCGCATCGGAAACGCAGAGAAAATCGTAGTAGATCAGGTCGTCCGGCAGATTGTACTCGCCGCTCTCGCCCTCTGCGAATACCGGATCGCCCCAGGTTACATCGACGTTGTAATAATTGTCTCCGCACTTTACGATATTCCAGCCGTGCGCCTCGCCGGTGTCTGTCGTTCCTGTCACATAAATGACCGGGATGTCCAGGCGGTTCATCAGATACTGGAACGTTCTGGCATAGCCTGCGCAGACCGTCTGTCCGTTCACAAGTCCACTGTAGAGTGTCTGATTCTCCGGCGCATCTTTCACATAATCAATCTGCCGGATACATTTTTCAAAGACAGCCTTGATCTTCCCATAGTCATCCATCGAACGGTCGATATCACTTAAGAAATCATTTCCCGCCCCTTTGATCTGGGTCTGGCGGCCTGTGATCTCCTCCGCAGAAATCGTGTATTCCGGAACTACCTCACAGTAGTTTTTCGGCTCACCGTATCCCGTGACATGTGATGCTCCGTTGATCCAGCAGTACTCCGGGTAATCCATATAGACCCATCCGTAAACCTCCGCCGTCACATCGGGATCGCCGCCTTTTGTGATGATGGTTTCCTGGTGTTCCGCGATTCCCTGCACCAGTTCGCGGTAAATCATCTGTCTGTTTTCATCGAGCTGGCTGTAATAATACCGCTTCGCCAGCTCCTCCTCATCTGTATTTTCCGCCTGAAACTGTGTTGCGCCATTCTCTGACAGACCATTGTTTTCGTCTGCCGTCTGTGAAGCAGTGCTGCTGTCCGCTCCGCTTCCGTTCTGCGCGGGATCGCTCTCATCAAATTCTCCGAATACCAGATAAGCCGCCAGCAGGGCAAGCATAAGCGGAAGCAGCGCCCGCAGCGGTCTCTTCCGTCTTCGTCTGTGTCTTCTCTTTGCCATTCTTCTTTTCTCCCAGATACGTTAAAACGCCGTCACACAGTGCATCCGCCACCTTTTTCTGGTACTCCTTTGTGTTCAGGAGCGCTTCCTCCTCCGGATTTGAGAGGAATCCGCACTCGCAGATCACCAGCACTGCATCTGTCTTCTTCAGCATGTAATACGTTTTGTTTCCCTTGGCTTTCCTGTGATTCGCCGGATCGAGCCCCGCGACCAGTGCAGCCTGCATGCAGAGCGCCAGTTTTTCGCCTTCTTTTGAATCCGTATAATAAAACACCTGCGCCCCTTTGACCGCCGCATCCGGGTAGCTGTTCTGGTGAATGCTGATCACACAGTCCGGCTTTTTTTCATGAATCAGCTGCACGCGCCGCTGCAGATCCTGCACTTTCGCATTCACGGCTCCCGGATCGGAGAGATCATCCTCCCCTTCCCGCGTCATCACCACAAGAATTCCCTGCTTTTCCAGCTTCTTTTTCAGCAGACGGGCAATCGCAAGGTTGATGTCCTTTTCTTTGACACCGTTTGCCCCGATTTTGCCGGGATCGTCGCCGCCGTGCGGCAGTTGGCGGAAAGCTCGATGGACGGCGGACAGACCGCCGCCGTAGTGCTCAGGGCTGCGGGAATAACCGTGCTTTCAGAACTGGGGGTGCAGGTGTGCTGCGATTCGGGAGAATCGGCGATGGCCGGGCGCATTCGGCTGGCGGCGCGCGTGATTCTGGTGGGCATGGCGCTGCCCATCGTGGGCGAAATCTTCGAATCCATCTCGTCGCTGCTCTCGCTGTTCTGATCTGCCTGCTTCCCATGTCCGGCCATGCTGCGGAAGCGAGCAGCCTGATGGATCGGCTGGAAATGGACGAGGCTGCGGCGCTGGGCAATGAAATCGGTCTGGACGTGAAGACCGTCGTCGCCGAATGGATTTCCGGCGAGGAAAGTCTCGTGCCGGACTGGCGCGGCCTCGCCGAGCGGTTTCTCCATTCGGCCACGCAGGCGCTGCGAAGCGTTCTCCCGGCGGTGCTGCTGCCCATTCTCGCCGGCGCGCTAGTGCGCGCGCTGCTGGGCAGCGACGGCCGCGCGGCGCGATTTCTTTTCCGCGTCTGCTGCGCAGGCGCGCTGATTGGAGGATTTTCCGATCTGGCGCGGTCGGCGCAGCATCTGACGGGCGCGCTCACGCGCTGCGCGGACGCGTTCACGCCGCCGCTGCTGACGCTGATCGCCCTGTCCGGCGGCGAGACTACGGCGGCGGCGCTCTCGCCCTATTCCGCCGTCGCCGCCGAGCTGATGGAGACAGCGCTGGGAAAATGGGGCGCGGCGCTGAGCGTCTGTGCCGCCTGCGTCGCCGCGGCGGGCAATCTCTCGGAGAGCGTGCGGCTCGATCAGCTGTTCAATCTGCTCCGGCAGACGCTACTCTGGGGCGTGGCCGCGCTGATGACGCTCTTTCTGGGGGCGATGACGGTGCAGGGACGGCTGAGCGTAGCCCAGGACACCGCCGCCATGCGCGCGGCGCATTACACCGTGGAGAGCATCGTGCCCATCATCGGCGGCAGCGTCTCGGATTCGCTGGAGTCGGTGCTGGCGGCGTGCCGGGTGGTTCAGAATGCCGTGGGAATCACCGGGCTGACGGCGCTGGTCTCGCTGTGCGCCGCGCCGGTACTGAAGGCCGCGGGCATGGTCATGGCGCTGAAGCTGTCCGCGGCGGCAGCCGAGCCCCTGGGCGACGGCGCGGCGGTATCGCTGCTGAACCGCTTTGCCGGCGCGGCGGAGATGCTGCTGGTGACGATGCTGGCCGCGATTCTGCTGTGCGGGCTGCTGCTGGGCAGCTGTATGAGCGTCGCGACCGGCGGCGCGGGAGGCTGAAAATGGTCGGACTTTCCGAATGGATTCGGCGTGTCGCGGGAATCTGTATACTGGCGGCGCTGTGCGAAAATCTGACGAGCGAAAAGGCCGACGCGCGCGGGCTTCGGCTGGTCTGCGGCGCGGCGGCGGCGCTGTCGCTGCTGGGGCCGATGCTCGGCGCAATGAAGCGATGGCTGTGAGCGCGGCGGGAAAGGATGGCTTCGCATGAAGCGTTTTCTGGAAATCTTCAAGGGCGCGCGCAGGCTGGAGCTGATCCTGCTGGCGGCGGCGGTGGCCATATTGCTGCTCCAGTTGGGCGGGCAGGGGCTGATGGGTGGCGGCGAGGTTCAGACCGATCTGGAAAAGCGCCTGTCCGGCCTGCTGAGCCAGATGGACGGCGTGGGACGCGTGCGCGTAATGGTCGCTCAGCGGGAGGATGGCGAAATCGACGGCGTGGTGGTGGCCGCGCAGGGTGCGGACGATCTGGGCGTATGCCTGCGCGTGCAGTACGCCGTGCAGACACTGCTGGGCGTGGAGAGCGCGAAGATCGAAATCGTCCGACTGGCGGGGTAGAGGAGGCAGAGCATGAAGCGATGGATGGTCATCGGCTGCGCGTTTACACTGGCGCTCGGCTTTGCGGCGGGATGGACGATGCGGCCCGCGGAGGTTCAGCCGCCCGCTCTCTCCGCCGCATCCTCAATGGAAACGGCGCGGGATCCGCTGGAGCAGTTTCGCACCGAGCGCCAGCAGCTTCGCCAGCGGCAGATCGCCCAGCTCAACGAGCTGATCTACGGCGAAAGCGCCGACGCGGAGACGACGAGTCTGGCAAAGCGGCGGCTGCTGGAGCTGATGCGATGGTCGGAGCAGGAGACGACGCTGGAAGGGCTGCTGCGCCTGCGTGAATTTGCCGACGTGCTGGTCACGGTGCACACGGATTCGGTCAACGTCATGGTGCGCGCCGACGCGCTGAACCGGCAGCAGAGCGCGGTCATTCTCGATCTGGTCATGCGCGAAACGGGAATTTCCGGCGGAAACGTCAAAATCATTCCAATAAATTGACGCAAAGTATTTGCGCTTGACAAGATTATCTGCTATAATGGTTCATGGAAAGGGAGGTTCGCAGCTATGAACGAAAAGTATCCTTCTGATGTTAAGCTGGATGAAAATCCGGATGGTACCGTATCCTTCGCGACGGACGTCGTAGCGACGATCGCCGGACTGGCCGCCACCGAGGTGGAGGGCGTCGCCAGCATGAGTTCTCCGGCTTCCGGCCTGGCCGATATGTTTTCCCGCAAGACGACCCGCAATTTCACCAAGGGCGTGCGCATCGATCTGGACGACAACCAGGTGACGGCGGACATCACCATCGTCGTCGAGTACGGCTCTCCGGTTCCCGACGTGGCCCGCGGCATTCAGGAAAACGTCAAAAAGGCCATCGAAACCATGACGGGGCTGACGGTGCGCTCCGTGGACGTGCACGTCTCGGGCATCAGCTTCGAGCGCGAGCAGCGCACCGCCAAGGAACTGGACGAGCAGCAGAAAAAGCTGCTGGAGCAGTCCGAGGAGAGCACCAAGGAGGAAATCTCCAACGAGGCGCAGCCGGAGCAGCCCGCTGAAGAGGTCGCGCCGGAAGCGGACGAGATTGAGGACGAAGAGGAGCCCGAGGAGGACGACGACGTGCTGCTCGACGGCGAGAGCGAGGAGCCCGAGGTCGACGCGGAGGTTCTCGAGGAAGCCGCGGAAGAAAACGAATGATTGAAGCCTCTTTGATAAAGAGAGGAGGAAAAAACATGAAGCTGAATTTTGGAAAGCGCTTTGCGCTGATTCTGCATTGGCTGGGTTCGGTGATCGCGCTGGCGGCGCTGGTGTTCAACGCCCGGGCGCTGGAACTGGTGCAGACGGTTCAGAATCGCATCGGCGAAAAATACACCCACATGGCGCTGATCGCACTGGCCGCCGTTTACGCGTTTTTGTGCATTCTGGCGCTGTGCATTCTGCTCAGGCCCTCTGGCAAGCGCTCGGAGCGCGGATTCATCACGGTGGATTCCTCTGACACGGGCAGGGTTCGCATCGCCGTCAGCGCCATCGAGCAGATGGTCAAGCAGGCGGTGGGCGCCATCGGCGGCATCGCGGAGATGAAAATCAGCATTTCCAGCGAGGACGACGCCATTGCCATCATCGTGAACGTGTCCATCGTGGCCGGCACCCACGTGCCCACGGTGACGCTGAACATTCAGCGCGCCATCCGCCAGTTCGTCGAGATGAACTGCGGCGTGGCCGTCCGCTCGGTGGCCGTGAACGTGCAGTCCGTCACCACGCCCGGCGAAGGCCGCAAGGGCCGCAAGGCGGAGATTCCCGCTGTGCAGCCGTGGTCGCCCGCGCCGGAAGCGCCCGTCGCACAGCCGGAGCCCGCATACGAGCCGGCCGCGCAGCCCGAACCGGTCTACGCCCCGGAGGCTCCGGCAGAGGAGATTCCCACTGCGGAGGAAGCGCCCGCGGAGAATGCCGAAGAGCCGGTCAATCCTGCCGAATAACGAAATCGGACGGAAGGAGCGTCCTCCGTCCGATTGAATATGTTCAAAAGATGGGAGAAAAGTCCGAATGGATCGTAAAACTGCGCGTGCGCACGCGATGAAGCTGATCTATGAATGGGAAATGGGCGGCGACGGCGGCGAGGATACGCGCCTGAATCTGCTGGAAGTGGAGCCCGGTGAGAACGAAGCGGAGTACATGAACCGCATGTTCTCGGGTGTGGTCGAGCACGCAAAGGAAATCGACGAGAAGATCACCGCCTTCGCCCGCGGCTGGTCATTGGAGCGCATCACCCGCGTGGATCTCGCGATTCTGCGCCTGGGAACCTACGAGCTGATGCTGGGCGAAATTCCGTCCGGCGTGGTTGTGAACGAGGCGGTGGAGCTGGCCAACGTCTATTCCACCGACAAGGCCGGTGCGTTCGTCAACGGCGTGCTGGGCAATCTCGCCCGCAGTCTGGAGCAATAATTTCTGCCATGGCGAGCTTCTCGCCGCGGCGGCACATACCGGCTTTTGCCGGAGCATAAAACGCGGACTTCACCGTCGAAGCCCGTGTTTTCGGCGCTTATTGACGGATGGAGGGATGGATATGCCGGCAGATTCGGCGCGCGCGCTGACGGTGTCCGAGCTGAACGAATACGCGCGGCGCATTCTCGCCGGCGATCCGCTTTTGCGAAACGTGGAGGTCTCCGGCGAGATTTCCGGCTACAAGCACCATTACAGCGGCCATCGCTATTTCACGCTGAAGGACGCGCAGGCGCGCGTGCAGTGCGTGATGTTCCGTCAGAGCGCTATGGGGCTGGATTTCACCCCCGCCGACGGCATGAAGGTGGTTGTCCGCGGCAGCGCGTCAGTGTTCGTCCGGGACGGAAGCTATCAGCTCTACGTCACGCAGATGCGCCGAAGCGGACTGGGCGATCTCTACGAGCAGTTTGAAAAGCTGAAGGCAAAGTTGCTGGCCGAGGGGCTGTTCGACCCGGCGCGCAAGCGGGAGATTCCGTTTCTGCCGCGGAAGATCGGCATTGTCACCTCGGAAACGGGCGCGGCGGTGCACGATATGATCCGCGTGGCGCGCCGGCGCAATCCCAACATCGAAATTCTCGTGGCCCCCTGCGCGGTTCAGGGCGCGTCCGCCGCGCCGGAAATCGTGCGAGCCATTCGCCGATTGAACGAAAACGGCGAATGCGACGTCTTATTGGTAGGGCGCGGCGGCGGCTCCATTGAGGATCTCTGGGCATTCAACGAGGAATCGGTGGCGCGGGCTATCGCCGCGTCGCGCATTCCTGTGATCTCCTGCGTGGGCCACGAGGTGGACTTCACCATCGCCGATTACGCCGCCGATCTTCGCGCGGCCACGCCTTCGGCGGCGGCGGAGCTGGCCGTGCCGGTGCTCGCAGAGCTTCAGGCCTCGCTGGACAGCCTCGATCTGCGGCTCAGGCAGGCGCTCGGACGCGGACAGGACGCGCGCAGAGCGGCACTCAGGCGGCTTACGTCATCGATGGTTCTGTCCATGCCGCAGAAAACGCTGCTCGCGCCGCGCATGCTGCGGCTGGAGCAGGCCTGCCGTGCGCTGAATCGGGCGATGGCGCTGCGGATGGATCGGGAGCATCGCCGTCTGGAGCGCGCGGCCGCGCTGCTTCGGACGCTAAATCCCGAGAGCGTGCTGGATCGCGGCTATGCGCTGGCCATGCGGGACGGCAAAATCGTGACCTCAGCGGCGGAGCTGAAGCCGGGAGAGGACTTCTCGGTGCGCCTGTCCGACGGGCGAATCGACGCAAACGTGCAGAAAGTGGAGACGGAGAAACGCCATGGCGAAGAAGAAAATTAACTTTGAGGACGGTATGGAGGAGCTGGAAGGGCTGATTCGCGCGCTGGAGCAGGGCGAAATGCCTCTGGAGGACTCCTTCAAGGCCTTCGAGAAGGCCGTCGGACTGAGCAAAACGCTTCAGGCGATGTTGGACGACGGCGACCGCCGCATTCGGGTGCTGACCGAAGCGGGCGAACACGAAATGGAGGAAGAACGCGAATGAAAACGCTGAAGGAATACGCGCACATCGTGGAGCAGCGGCTGGATACGCTGCCCGCCAGACTGCCTGAGGGAGAGTACGCCATCGGCGGCATGCCGTGGCTCCTGTCGGAATCCATGCGATACAGCCTGACGGCGGGCGGCAAGCGTCTGCGCCCGTCCATGTTCCTGGCCTGCGCGGAGATGCTGGGCGGGAGCGCGGACGAGCTGCTGGACTTCGCCTGCGCCATCGAGATGATTCACACCTACTCGCTGATTCACGACGATCTGCCCGGCATGGACGACGACACCATGCGCCGCGGCCGGCCGACCAACCACGTGGTTTTCGGCGTGGGGCAGGCCATTCTGGCGGGCGATGGATTGCTGAATTTTGCCTTTGAAACCATGCTCGGCTGCGCGCTGCGCCATCCCGAGCGCGCCAAAGCGTTTCTGGCCGCCATCGACGAGGTGGCGCGGGGCTGCGGCGTGACGGGCATGATCGCCGGTCAGGTGATGGATCTTTACTGCGAGCACAACCGCGTGGCCGACGTGCGCGCGCTGGAGTACATTCAGCGCAACAAGACGGCCTGCATGTTCATCTATCCGCTGCGCGCGGCGGGACGGCTCTGCGGCGCGGACGAGGCGCAGCTGAGCGCGCTGGAGGAATACGGCCGGGCATTCGGTCTTCTGTTCCAGGCGACGGACGATCTGCTGGACGTGACGGGCAGCGCGGCGGAAATGGGCAAGACGCTGGGCAAGGATGCTCAAAGCGGCAAGCTGACCTGCGTGTCTGCCTACGGCGTGGACGGCACGCGCCGGCTCGTGGATGAGCTGCACCGCAGCGCCGTCGAATCCATCCGCAAATTCGGAGACGACGCGGAATTCTTTGTCGAGCTGGTCGATGAAATGGTCGGCCGCACCCACTGATTTTCGCAGACAGGGAGCTGTACAGCCTTGAGAGAGATACAGGAACCGTCGGTTCTGAAGAAAATGTCCGTTAAGGAGCTCAACGCGCTGGCGCAGGAGCTGCGCGAGGAGATCATCCGCGTGGTGTCCGAGCAGGGCGGCCATCTGGCCTCCAATCTGGGCATTGTGGAGCTGACGCTGGCGCTCTACTACGTGTTCGACGCGCCGGACGACAAGATTCTGTTCGACGTGGGTCATCAGACCTATGCTCAGAAGCTGCTGACTGGCCGGCTGAAGGAGTTTCAGAAGCTGCGCGCCCGGGATGGCGCGAGCGGCTTTCCCCAGATGGAGGAGAGCGAATACGATTCCTTCGCGGCGGGCCACGCCTCCACGGCCATTTCCGCCGCGCTGGGCATGGCGCGAACCCGCGACATCATGCACGGCGACAACGAGGTCGTGGCCGTGGTGGGCGACGGCGCGCTGACCGGCGGCATGTGCTACGAGGCGCTCAACGACGCGGGCCAGAACGGCACGCGCATGATCGTCGTTCTGAACGACAACGAGATGTCCATCTCGCCCAACGTGGGCGCTATGCATCGCTATCTGACTCAGCTGCGCCAGAGCCGGAGCTACCGCGCCTTCAAGCGCACCCTTCGCCGCGGGCTGGAGCGCATCCCGGGCATTGGTTCGCCCATTTTTCACTTCATCGAGCGATTCCGCGACGGGCTGCGCGGGCTTCTGCTGGATGGAAAGTTCTTCAGCGCACTGGGCTTTGAGTACATCGGGCCCATCGACGGGCACGACCTCAAGCAGCTGATCCGCACGCTGAAGCGCTCGAAGGACATGGAGCGCCCGGCGCTGATTCACGTGGTGACGCAGAAGGGCAAGGGCTATCAGCCGGCAGAATCCCATCCCGATGTGTTCCACGGCGTGGCTCCGTTCTATTCCGAACGCGGCGAGGCCAGACAGCCCCGCTCCGGCGCGTCCTGCGGCCAGATCGCCGCGCGGCTGCTGAGCGACATGGCCGACACGGACATCCGCATCGCCGTCATTTCCGCGGCCATGCCCGACGGCACGGGAATGTCCGTCTTTCAGAAGGCGCATCCCGACCGCTTCTTCGACGTGGGCATCGCCGAGGAGCACGCCGTGACCATGGCGGCGGGCATGGCCGCCGCGGGCATGAAGCCCTATGTGGCCATCTACTCGACCTTCATGGAGCGAGCCTACGATCAGATGCTGATCGACGTGTGCCGCAATTCGCTGCCGGTGACGTTCCTGCTGGATCGCGCGGGCTTTGTCGGCGCGGACGGCGCGACGCATCAGGGACTGTTCGACCTGAGCTACCTGCGCTCCATGCCCAACATGATCGTGGCCGCGCCGCGGGACGTGCGCGACCTGAAGAAGCTCATTGCACTGAGCGCGGCGGTGAGTGAACCCATGGCCATTCGCTATTCCAAGGAATGCGACGACCTCGGCCCGGGCATTCAGAGCCAGCAGGACTTCGGCGTGGGCGAATGGGAGCTGCTCAGCTCCGGCAGCGACGTGATGATCTTCGCCGTGGGCCGCATGGTTCAGGCGGCGATGCAGGCCTCCATCGAGCTGATGGGCAAGGGCCTGAGCGTCGGCGTGGTGGACGCGCGCTTCGTCAAGCCCATGGACGAAAAGCTGCTGCTGGAGCAGGCAAGAAAGGTCAAGCTTGCGGTTACTCTTGAGGAAAACGTGGTCACCGGCGGCTTCGGCGAGGGCGTGCTGCGCCTGCTGGAGGAGAACCATGTTCCTGCCGACGCGCTGGTGCTTGCCGCTCCAGATCGCTTTGTGTCCCACGCGACCATCGCCCAGCAGACCGAGGAATGCGGTCTGGATTCCTACGGCGTGACGCGCAGCATTCTCGCGCGCTGGGCGGAGAGGAAGGCCGGAGCATGAAGAAGCGCCGCGCGGACGAAACGCTGTTTGAACAGATGAATCTCGAAACCATCGAGCTGGCCCGGGCGCTGATTATGGAGGGCCGCGTCATGGCGGGCGATCGGAAGATTCTGCGCGCCAGTGAAACGCTCAGGCCTGACGAGCGCCTGCGCGTGCGCGGAGCGCTGGATTCCTATGTCAGCCGCGGCGCGCACAAGCTGCGACGGGCGCTGGAGGTTTTTGAAATCGACCTGAAGGATCGCGTCTGCGTAGACGTGGGCGCGTCCACCGGCGGATTCACCGACGTAATGCTCCGCGCGGGCGCGCGGCAGGTCTATTCCGTGGACGTGGGCTACAATCTTCTGGACTACCGCCTGCGCAGCGACGCGCGCGTCGTCTGCATGGAGCGCACTAACGCGCGCTTTCTGAAGCCGGAGGATTTCCCGGAGAGGCCCGATTTCGGCGCGACAGACGTGTCCTTTATCTCGCTGAAGGCCGTTCTGCCCGCGGCGCTGTCCGTGCTTCTGCCCGGCGGGCGCTTCGCAGCGCTGATTAAGCCCCAGTTCGAAGCGCCGAAGGAGGACGTGGGGGAGAAGGGCGTGGTACGCGACCCCGCGGTGCACGCCCGGGTGCTGCGCGACATCACCGAATTCATCCCGACGCTGGGTTGGCGGGTGAACGGGCTGGACTTTTCACCCATCCGCGGCCCGGAGGGCAACATCGAGTTTCTGCTCGACCTCGTGGAGGAGAACAACGCGGCCGTTCCTGCCCGGGAATGGTCAGTGGACGACGCTCTTTCGAGAGCTTATGACAAATTCATGAAATTGTCTCCGGAGGGCTTGTAACTTTACTCGGTTTTGGTATAAATTATATATAGCGACGCGAGGTGAGGACGATGGGTTTCCGAAAAGTGGGTGTTTTGTGGAATTCATCCAAACCTGAGGGGCTGGACACAGCCCGACGGGTGCTGAGCGTCTTAAAAAGCAAGGGCGTTTCCTATTCGGTGGATGAGAATCTCTCGGATACCTTCGGCGAGCGGGAGCACATGGATCGAATCTCCTTTTCCGACTGCGAGATGCTGATCGTCCTGGGCGGCGACGGCACGATTCTTCGGGCGCTGGACTATGCCATTCCCGGCGATCTTCCCATTCTCGGCGTGAACATCGGCCGCCTCGGCTTCCTCTGCGAGGTGGAGCGCGACGACGTGGAGGAGGATCTGTGCCGCGTGCTTGACGGCGGCTACGCCGTGGACGAGCGGATGACGATGTGCATTGACGGCTTCGACGAGCAGCGCTTTTTCGCGCTCAACGAGGTGGTCATCGACCGCTCCACGCCGGAGGTGCGAATTCTCTCGCTGGAATACGCCGCAAACGGCACGACCGTCAACCACATTTCGGGGGACGGTCTGATTGTCGCTACCGCAACCGGCTCCACGGCCTATTCGCTCTCCGCGGGCGGGCCGATTCTCGCGCCGGGTCTGGACTGCTTTGTATTAACCCCCATATGTCCGCACATGCTGAATGTGCGGCCGGTCGTCCTGTCGGCGTCGGATCGGATCACCGTGCGCCTGACCGACGATCGAAACGGCGCGCGCGCCGTGCTGGACAGCCGAAAGCTTGTTCCCATTCAGGGAGAAATTGTGATTCGGCGCTCCAAGCGCAATGCGCGCTTTATCCGTCTGCACAATCGAAATTACTTCGATCTGCTGCGCGGAAAGCTCTCGGAATGGACTCATTGAAAATGAAATGCTGCGGCGGGAGGCAATCAGATAGATGAAGAGCACGAGACACAGTTTGATTCTGGAAATAATCGAACAGAAGGATATAGAGACGCAGGAGGAACTGGCGGAGGAGCTCAAGCGGCGCGGCGTGAAGGTCACGCAGGCGACGGTCTCCCGGGACATCAAGGAGCTTCGGCTGCTGAAGGTGCTGTCCGATCACGGCGGCTATAAGTACGCCACTGTGGAGCGCGCGGAAAAGGGCATGAGTGAGCGCTTTATCCGCATACTGTCCGAATCGGTCATCAGTCTGGACAATGTGGGCAACCTGATCGTCATCAAGACCCTCTCGGCCAGCGCTAACGCCGCGGCAGAGGCCATCGACTCCATGAAATGGAGCGAGGTGCTGGGGAGCATCGCCGGCGACAACACCATTCTGGTCATCGCGCGTTCGGAGGAAGCCGTCGAATCGCTGATGGCGAGATTCAATACGCTGATAAAGAGAAGCTGACGCTATGCTGCTGGAGCTGAATATTACGAATATCGCACTGATTGAATCGCTGCGCATTGAATTTGCGCAGGGATTCAATGTGCTTACCGGCGAAACCGGCTCGGGCAAATCCATCGTCGTGGACTGCATGAACCTCGTGCTGGGCGGACGCGCGGATCGAGATTTTGTGCGCACCGGCGCGGAGAAGGGCCGGGTGGAGGCTCTGTTCGACGCGGCAAACTGCCCCCGGGCGCTGGAGGCAGCGCGCGAGCTGGGCGCGGACTGCGAGGACGGCCTGCTGGCCGTCTCCCGCGAGCTGAGCCGCAGCGGCCGCAACATCTGCCGCATATCGGGCGCAATCGTCCCGCTGAGCGCGCTGAAAAGCCTGACTGCGCTTCTGATGGACATCCATGGCCAGCACGAGCACCAGTCGCTGCTCAATCCCGCGCGGCACATGGATTTTCTGGATTCCTTCGGCGACAGCGCGCATGCCGGGCTGCGCGCGCGCGTTCACACTCTGCATGCCGAGCGCTCAGCCATCGCCGCAAAGCTCAGGAAGCTCATGGCGGACAACGCCGAGCGGGAGCGGCTTTCGGACATGCTGACCTTTCAGGTGGGTGAAATCACGTCCGCGAAGCTCAAGCCCGGCGAGGAGGAAAAGCTGACGGCGAAGCTGCGCGTGCTGGAAAATGCGGAAAAGATACAGGACAGCGTCGAGCGCGCCTACGTCTCCACCTATCGCGGCGACGGACGCGGCGCGAGCGCTCAGGCGCTGCTGCTGGACGCGGCGGAGGCGATGAGCTCCATCGCGGCCATCGATTCGAAATACGCCGATCTGGCCGGCCGGCTGCGCGAGCTGTTCGAGGCGGCGCAGGACGTGGGCTATGAGCTGCAGGACCTCGCGGATTCCGTGCGGTTTGACCCGGCGCTGATGGAGAAGATCGCCGCGCGGCTGGATCTCATTGACCGATTGGAGCGCAAGTACGGCCCGAATCTCGAGGACGTGATTCGCTTTGGCGAGGAAGCGTCCAGGCGCCTTCAGGCCATTCAATCCGGCGACGAGAATATTCAGGCGCTGAAAAAGGCCCTCAAGCAGGCCGACGGCGCGCTGAAGGACGAGTGCGCGGCGCTGACTGCTTCCCGAGAAGCGCTGGCACGCCAGCTGGCCGAGGCCATTATGGAGCAGCTGCGCGATCTGGGCATGGCCAAGACGCGCTTTCAGATTCGCATCACGCCGGAGGCAAAGCCCACGGCGACAGGGATGGATGAGGTGGAATTTCTCATTTCGCCCAATCCCGGCGAGCCGCTTCGCCCCATGGCCTCCATCGCGTCGGGCGGCGAGCTTTCACGCATCATGCTGGCGCTGAAAGCCATCTCGATGGACGCGGACGGCGTGGGTTCCATGGTGTTCGACGAAATCGACACGGGCGTTTCCGGGCGCATGGCGCAGGTGGTGGGCGAGAAGATGTGCAAAATCGCCCAGCATCATCAGGTGCTCTGCGTGACGCATCTGCCGCAGATCGCCGCGCTGGGCGACGCGCATTTCCGCGTGGAGAAGCAGTCCGACGGCGAACGCACCGAGACGCGCGTACTTCGGCTGGATGAAGAAGGCCGCGTCCGTGAGCTTTCGCGGCTCGTGGGCGGCGCGGAGGACAGCGAGAGCAGCCTCAGCCACGCCGCGCACATGCTGGACGACGCGGCGAAGACAAAGGCCGCGCTGCGCGAAATGAACTGATACCGGCAAAGAGACGGCGGCGCCGCATCCGGGAAGCTCGGAAACGGCGCCGCCGTTTTGTCATTGTTCAGCACTCTGGATCATGCCCGAGTTGATGTAATGGGCGAGAATATCCACGATGCGCGCGTTTTTACCGCCGCGTGCGACGATCAGATCGGCATGCTCGACGTAATTGCGTATGTATTTTTCATACATGGGCTTGACGCTCTCCAAATACTGGCGATAAATGCTCTCCACACTGCGGCCGCGGTCGCGGATGTCGCGCTTGACGCGCCGAAGCAGGCACACGTCCGGATCCACCTGAATGAAAATCTTGAAGTCCAGAAGATCGCGGACGGCTTCGTCGTAAAAGACGTGAATGCCCTCCAGCAGAACCACGTCGGCGGGTTCGATCCGCTCGGTGGAATCGCAGCGGCGATGCTGCGAATAGTCGTAATTCTTGGTCGTAATCGGCCGACCGGCGCGCAGCTCGTGCAGATCTGCCAGAAGCGCCTCGTATTCAAAAGCCGAGGGTTCGTCGTAATTGATGCGTTCGCGCTCCTCGAAGCTCATGTCCGGATGATCCTTGTAGTAGGAATCCTGTTTGAGATAGACGCAGCGCTGATTGAGCTTGTTGGCCAGCTCCTTCGCGAGCGTGGATTTTCCGCTGCCGCTCGCGCCGCAGATGCCTATCATCAGCATGGTTGACCGCCTCCCGTTTGTATTTCGCCTTCGTTTGACTTTATCTTAGCATAACGGCGGCGGGAATACAATACGGAATCGTCTAAAAATCTCGCTACATGTTCAGTTGCTTCAGCACGTAGAGAATGCAGTCCTTGTTGGTGGGCGCGCGCTGGAGTCGGCGGGTGAGCGACTGATCGGAATTCGCCGTGGCGATGGCAGTGCGAATGGCGCGCTCGACACTGGACGAGGTCGTTCCCGCGCGCCGCGCGATCTCCGGATAGAGTCCCGCGGTGAGATTGCGCAGACAGTCCGGGGCTTCATAGGCCATGGCCACTGCCCGCGTCAGATGCTCAAAGCCCACGTAGCGGCTGGAAAAGTTGAGTTCCCGCAGTGCCTGACGAATGCGCGCTTCCAGCTTCTCCTCGCTCTCTTCGGACAAGCCCTCCCGCGCCATCGTGCGAAGCTCTTCGGAAACGGTCAGACAGTCCAGCAGCACGATCTCCGCCGTCTGCGGCGCGAAGGGCTTGAACAGGAAGTAGTCCACCTGGTAGCGCCGCATCAGCTCGATGCTCGTAGGCGAGAAGAACTCGGACATGCACACAAGCACGAGGCGCGCATCTGTTTTTCGCAGATCGCGAATCAGCGTCAGGCCGTCCACGTTGGGCAGCAGCAGGTTCATCAGAACGGCGTCAGGCTGCTGGCTGCGGATGGCTTCGAGCGCGCCGCGGCCATCGCTGAGCGTGCCGACGACCTGGAATCGTGCGTTGCGCTGAAGTAAGCGGCTTAATCGGTCGAGATGAGCAAGATCGGAATCGAGAATCATGATGCGATAGGTTTCCATTTCCTGCGTCCTCCTTCTGTAGAATTAACATAACTTATGGTCGTATTTTACGCGCACACTATGTAAATGTCAATGCCAGAAATCACGTGAAACACGGGTAATCCTGTGATGAAATTGTGAGGTATCCAACACTTGTTGGAAATCTACACCAGCAGTAGCATATATTCAACCGTAATTTAACATTTCCAGAGGCCGATTTCGCCTTTTTTTGCTATGAACCGGCTCCCCGCATGGCTTCGAGCTTCGCGTCCGGATCGGAAATCATCAGCGATTGAAGCCCGTCGGCGAGATCCGGCAGCGACGCGAGGGCCTCCCGGAGGGTGTTGCGGTTGTGACCGACCTCGATCAGAATGCTGAACACCCCGATACTCTGGTTGTAGCGCCCGTCCTTGACCAGTACCTTTTTGCAGAGGTTGGGCCGGAGAGCGTTGATCCTCTCGGTCAGCGCCTGGGCAAAGGCGAGGTTTTCTTCATAATAAGGCTTGTCTGTAAAACCCACGCCGTTGCCGATGAGCATCATCAGCGGCGCGAGACGGGCGCCGTTGGAATCGACCACCGCCGTCTCCATGCCGTCGAGATAGGCGTCCCGATGGAGGTCGATGTACAGATCGAAGCGGCGGTCGTAGCTCTGGAGCGTCTCCATGGAGCGCGTGTAGGCGGTTTTGAGGTCGTTCTGCTCGTGATCCGTCGTATCATGAACCACCTCGAAGCCCCGCTCACGCAGCAGCCGCGCCAGCTCCTCGCCGACGCGGACGACGCTGTGATCCTCATCCATGGTGCGCCAGGCCTCGATGGCCACATACTGATCGTCCGCGGCCTGCTCGTAGGCCTCGTGGGTGTGCGTGTGGTAGATCAGGATGCTGCGCGTCCCGGCAGCCGGTGTGCATTCGGGCACGACCTCGATGCGCAGCGGCGCGTCCGACGGATCCAGCGGCAGCACCGAAAGGGAGGAGGCAAAGACCGTTTCAGTCTTTGCCTCTTCCTCCTGACGAACCAGACTGGCCTGCGCGCCGACGGCCGGATCCGAATCGGACAGCACCGTCGCCAGCACAATTCCGCCCACCACCAGCGCCAGCACCACGACGGCCGCGGCCATAAGCAGCTGCGAACCCTTGACGACCTTGAAGCGAACCAAGCGATCACCTCCCGAATTGCATGCTTCATCCTATTCATCCGCCGCCCGTTCGAGAACGCATCGCCCGCGCTTTCGCGCGACTATATGCCAAATTCGTTCAACATCGCCTTCATTTCCGTCGAAGAAGGGGAATGCATTTCCGGCAGTTATGAATATCAACGTTATTTAACTTGCAAAATTTGTGAAGATGGAGTATACTGACAATATCAATTTATGAAATGTCGGAGGAACAAAATGGACAATGCACAGGAGCTCATTCAGCGATTGAACCACAGCGGAAAAAAGCTCTCGAAAAGTCATCGCCGCATCGCTGAATGCATCGTTACGCATTATGATAAAGTTGTATTTATGACTGCCTCCAAGCTGGGCGAGTACGTGGGCGTTTCCGAGTCCACGGTCGTCCGCTTTGCCGCGGCACTGGGATATTCCGGCTATCCGCAGCTGCAAAAGGCGCTTCAGGAGCTGATTCGCCATCGTCTGACCGCCTCGCAGCGCTTTGAAATGACCTCGGACATGGATCATGCTCAGGTGCTGAACAAGGTACTCAAGGCGGATATCCAGAACATCCGCTCCACGCTGGATGAGCTGGATGTGAATGCCTTTGAAACCGCCATCGAGAAAATCCTCCAGGCGCGGACGATCTACGTCCTCGGTCTGCGCGCTTCCGCGCCCATCGCCGAGTTCTTCGCGCACTATCTGAAGTTCATCTTTCCCAACGTCCGCGTGGTCACCTCGGGCGTCAGCGACGTGTTCGAGCAGCTGGCGCGCATTTCCGAGGGAGATCTGCTGATCGGCATTTCCTTCCCGCGCTATACCTCGCGCTCCATCGAGGCCATGGAGTTTGCGCGCTCCTGCGGCGCGTCGCTCATCGCCATCACCGACGGCCCGCTCTCGCCGCTGCACGCCACGGCGGACACCTGTCTGATGGCCAAGAGCGACATGTCCTCCTTCGTCGATTCCTTCGCCGCGCCGCTTTCGCTGATCAACGCGCTGATCGTCGCGCTGGGCCAGCGCCGCCGCCGCGAAGTGACGGATTACTTTGACAGCATGGAGCAGATCTGGGACAAATACGACGTATATCTTGCAAAATCGGGAGAATGACGAATGCAGAAAAAACTGATCGTTGTGGGCGGAGGCGCGGCCGGCATGATGGCCGCGCTCTTTGCCGCTCGGGCAGGCGCGCGTGTGCTGCTGCTGGAACGAAATGAAAAGCTGGGCAAAAAGGTCTACATCACGGGCAAGGGCCGCTGCAACGTGACCAACGCGGCGGGCGAAGAGGAGTTCATGCGCCGCATTCTGCGCAATCCGCGGTTCATGTACGCCTCCTTCGCTGCGCTGAGCAATCAGGAGCTGATGCAGCTGATCGAGTCGCTGGGCGTTCCGCTGAAGGTGGAACGCGGTGAGCGCGTGTTCCCGGTTTCCGACCATTCCAACGACGTCATCCAGGCCCTGCACCGGGAGCTGGAACGGCTGGGCGTAGAGATTCGCTGCAACTGCCGCGTCGCGTCGCTGATGGCCGACGAAGGTCGCTGCGAGGGCGTGACGACGGAGGCGGGGGAGAAGCTCTTTGCCGACGCGGTGATTCTCGCCACTGGCGGCGCGAGCTATCCCTCCACCGGCTCCACCGGCGACGGATACGCGCTGGCCGAGGCCACGGGCCACAAGGTCGAGGAGCCGCTGCCCTCGCTGGTGCCCATCGAAACGAAGGAGAGCTGGCCGGCGACGCTGATGGGCCTGACGCTCAAAAACGTGCGCCTGAGCGCCTATCAGGCCGGCGGCAGGAAGGAAAAGTGCATCTATTCCGAGATGGGCGAGATGCTGATGACCCACTTCGGCGTCTCCGGCCCGCTGGTGCTGACTCTGTCGGGCCTGCTGCCCAGAGATCTGTCCAATGTGCGCCTGAGCATCGACCTGAAGCCGGCGCTGGATGCGCAGACGCTGGACGCGCGGCTGGTGCGGGACTTCCGCGAGCTTTCGCGCAAGCAGCTTTCGGCGGTGATGGACGGTCTGGTGCCGCACAATCTCGGCCAGCAGCTGCTGGTTCTGGCGAGGATCTCCGGCGCAGCGCTGGTGCACAGCGTCACCGCCGAGCAGCGCCATGCGCTGGTGGAGCTTCTGAAGAACGTGCCGCTCACGCCCAAGCGCCTGCGCGGCTTTGACGAGGCCATCGTCACCCGCGGCGGCGTGTGCGTCAAGGACGTGAATCCGTCCACCATGGAATCCAAGCGCCTGCCGGGGCTCTATTTTTCCGGCGAACTACTGGACGTGGACGCGACCACCGGCGGCTTCAATCTGCAGATCGCCTTCTCCACGGGCGCGCTGGCAGGACAGTCCGCAGCATCGAAGGAGGAGGAATAACCATGCGCATTCGTCTGGCAGGTCTGGTGAACGACTCCATCGTGGACGGCCCGGGGCTGCGGCTGGCCATATTCACTCAGGGGTGCCCGCACCATTGTCCGGAATGCCACAATCCTCAGTCCCACGATCCCGAGGGCGGCGAATGGCATGACACCGAGGTGCTTGCGGCGTTGGCAGCGGAGAACATCCTGCTGGACGGCATTACGCTGACCGGCGGCGATCCATTCGTTCAGCCCGAAGCCTGCGCCGATCTGGCGCGACGGGCGCACAATGCCGGCCTGAACGTCTGGTGCTACACGGGCTATGTGTTTGAAGAGCTGCTGACCGGAAAACAGGAATGGCGAGCGCTGCTGGAAAACGTGGACGTGCTGGTAGACGGCCCCTTCCTCCGGGCGCAGAAAACGCTGGACAAGCGCTTCCGCGGCTCGGCCAATCAGCGAATTATCGACGTGCCCGCGTCGCTAAAGTCGGGAACGACTGTGCTGTCCGAGTATAATTGACGTTATGCACAGACCCGAGTCTGTCATTGAACGATTATCCACATTTCGAAGTCTGTTTTCTGAAAATAGCGGGAGCGGAGAATTTCCTCCGCTCCCGTTTGCTTATGCATTTTGATGTTTTTTCAGCTCCTCGGCCAGCGCGTCGAGCTGATCGGCGGCCTGACGGGCCGCTTCCTCATGGGCTTCGCGCTCCCGAAGAGTTTTGTTGAGCTTGTCGTCCGATTCCCGCGCTGCCTGAACGTCGGCGGCAGTGATGGTCATCAGTCGATCCCGGTCGGGTGCTTCCTCGGTGGACAGGCGGTTGGCCTGCGCCACCAGCAGGCGCTCGAAGATGTTGCGCACGCCGCGGGCGTTGCCGAAGGCGATGGAGCCGGTGTTTGCCGTGACGATATAATCGCGCACAGCGGCGCGCGCCTCGTCGTCCAGCTGATATTGTCCCTTCTTCAGCTGCAAATCCAGAATCTGCATCATCTCGTCGATGGAATAGTCGTCGAAGTGCAGATAGCGGTTGAAGCGGGATTCCAGACCGGGATTGGAATGGATAAACTCGTCCATCAGCCCGTCGTACCCCGCCACAATGACGATCAGATCCTCGCGCTGATCCTCCATGGCCTTCAGCAATGTGTCGATGGCCTCCTGACCGAAGTCGTTTTCGCCCTTCTTGGAGGAGAGCGTGTAGGCCTCGTCGATGAACAGCACGCCGCCCTTGGCCTTCTGAATGACCTCGCTGGTCTTGGTCGCCGTCTGTCCGATGTAGCCGGCCACCAGCCCGGAGCGGTCAACCTCCACGAGCTGCCCCTTGGACAGCACGCCAAGGCTGCGATAAATGCGCGCCATCATCCGTGCGATCATGCTCTTGCCCGTGCCGGGATTGCCTGAAAAGACCATGTGCAGCGACATATCCACGGTTTTCAGACCGTTTTGCCTGCGCAGATTGTGCACCGTGACCATGTTGATCAGGCTTTCCACCTCGCGCTTCACGCCTTCAAGGCCGATCAGCTCGTTGAGCTCGGCCTTCAGATCCTCGATCTTTTCCGGCGGCGGCAGCGGCTCCTCGTCGTCCTTGGGCGCGGCGGTCTGCTGCGCCGGCTTGTCGGCGGCGGGCGGCGCGTCCTGCGTCTTTTTCTCCTGCGGCTTGCTCGGCGCGCCCCAGATGTCGTCCGACATGCGTCGAATATTGTTGTTAATCAGCGAACCGATCACGTCCAGCTGCGTTCGAATGATCTCATCCCGGTTGTCCAAGGCGATTCACTCCTTCGGAATCAAGTTGCTTCCAGTATACCACACCTGCCGTGCCTTGTCCATCCTTCGCATGGATTCGACGGGCAGGTCATATGATGAAACGATGGGAGTGTGATTGTATGAATTATCTCGGAGTTTATCGTTCCAATTATCCGCGCTCGGTCACTGGAATCTGCGACGCGCCCTGCGTTTCCAAGGGCAAAATGCTGCTCTGCGGGCCGAAAATCGTTTCCGAGGGACGACTGATCGCCATGGTACACGGCCGGATCCGCAACCGAAGCGCACTTCAGCGCCAGTTGGGTCGGCCCAACGGCGCGTCCGACGCGCAGCTGGCGCTGCACGCCTATCGCGTGTGGGGAATGGACTTTCCCGCGCGGATCGAGGGGCCGGCTGCGGTCTGCGTCATGGACGCGGAGAACGACCGCATGGTGCTCGCGCGGGATCGGATGGGGGAGCAGCCGATCTTCTACGCCCGCGTCGAGGACGGCGGCGTGGTGTTCTCCGACCATCCGGACTCCCTGTTGAAGTCCAATTCCGCCCGGGCACTCGTGGATGCGGACGGGCTGCGCGAGCTGTTCGGCATGGGCCCGGCGCGCACGCCCGGGCGCACTCCGCTGAAGGACGTGCTTTCACTGGAAAGCGGCTGTTCGCTGATCTGCGAAGGCGGCGTGCACCGCGTGGAGCGATATTTTGCGCTGCGCGAGGAACCGCATCGCGACAGCGAGGCCGACACGATTCGCCGGGTGCGGCTGCTGCTGGAGCAGGCGGTGGACGACGTGCTGCCCCTCTCGCCGGGCGCGATGCTGTCGGGCGGGCTGGATTCCACGGCGCTGACGGCGCTGCTGAGCCGGCGGATGGCGCCCGTTCGAACCTTTTCCGTGGATTATCGGGACAACGAGGCGGACTTCCAGCCCAGCGCGTTCCGCCCCTCCATGGACGCGCCGTTCATCGAGGAGGCCGTCCGCGCCTATCGAACCGAGCAGACCACCTTCGTGCTGGAGCAGGCCGAGCTTGCGGGCGCGCTGGAGGAGGCCGTGTCGGCGCGGGGATTTCCCGGAATGGCCGACATCGACAGCTCACTGATGCTCTTCGCGCGGAAAATCCGCCCGCACTGCGCCCATGTCGTATCCGGCGAGTGCGGCGACGAGGTGTTCGGAGGCTATCCATGGTTTCGCGGCGAGGCTGAGCTGCGCGCCGACGCGTTTCCGTGGTCGGGCTCGGTGGCGCTGCGGGAATCGACGCTGCGGCCCGATTTGCGCAAAAAGCTCGATCTGCCCGGCTGGATTCGCGCGTCGGTGGCCAGGGCCGTCGCCGACGCGGAGATCGAGGGCGACGCCTCCGACCGGGAGGTGCGCCTGAAGCGCATGCAGAAGATGTGCTTTCAGTTCTTCATGGCCAATTTGCAGGAGCGCGCGCTGCGCATGTGCGGCCAGTGCGGGCTGGACGTGCTCACGCCGCTGTGCGACGACCGGCTGGTGCAGTACGTGTTCAGCGTACCGTGGTCGATGAAGTTCATGAACGGCATGGAAAAGGGACTCTTCCGCGCGGCGGTGAGCGATCTGATGCCGGAATCGCTGAACCGCCGCCGCAAAAGTCCCTATCCAAAGACCTGCAGTCCCGTGTATACCGAAATTGTCCGCGGCCTTACGCTGGCGATGCTCGCCGACCGCGACGCGCCAATTCTCGAGTGGATCGACGAGGATTTCGTGCGGAAAATCGCCCTCTCGCCGATGGATCCCAACGAAACGCCGTGGTTCGGCCAGCTGATGGCCGGGCCGCAGATGCTGGCCTATCTGTGGCAGGTAAACGCGTGGATGCGCGAGCGCAACGTCACGGTGTCTCTGTAGCCTCGACCACCGCGCCGGGGTTCGGCAGCAGCGTGCCGCGCAGGTAGATGATTCCGGAGAGCGTTTCGGGTGAAATGCCCTCCACATAAATCCGAACGCCATGGATTCCCGCCAGCTCGCAGAGCGTGTTGACCACAGCGAACACTGCGCCGCGCTCCTGCGTCTCGGAAAAGACCTGAGCAATGCGATAGAAATCCGAGGTGAAATTGACGGAGGCCACGCCGTTTTCCACGGAGACGCCCAGCAGGTCGCCGCCGTTTAAGCCGGAATAGACCTCGTCCGCCGCGGACAGCGCGTCCAGCAGCCGGGTCAGCACGCTGGAGGGCGACGCGGCGCGTCCCAGCGAATCGGCGATTTCCATGCGCCGCAGCGTGCCGTCGTCCTCGGGCAGATAGAGAATCGCCGTTCCGCCGATGCGGCTAAGGAAGTCGCTTCGGCGGAGCAGGCCGTCTGAAAAGACGAGCATCCGGTCGTCCATGGCGCATTGCGTCAGCGGCGCGCCGCCGATGTACAGCCGCACCGCGTCGATCTCGGGCACAAAAGAGGTCAGCGTCAGCGTCAGCGATCCCGCAAGCTCCCATTCGTCCAATCCCACAAAGGTCAGATAGTCCCTCAGCGCGCCGGAGAAGTCCAGCTCCAGCACGCGCTCGCCCGCGGAGGTGACGGCGATCTGCGGATTGTTCACCAGCAGATCCACGTCCTCGGGAATGGCGGACAGCGCGCAGCTCCGCAGCAGCGGCCCGACGCGCAGCTCGCGGATGAGCGCCGAGGCGTAATCGCTACTGTCGAAGCTGATCTCCCGAGTTTCCGAGGTCAGCCAGCCGTCGCGGGTGGGGAAATAGAGCGCCGCCGTGCGGGAAACCGTGCCCGTGTCGGAATCGAGAAAGTACTCCTTCTCCACGTTCATCTGCGCATAGGCGGGCGTGATGCCCTCAAAGCTCCGAGTGCGCACGCCCAGCGGCAGCGAGGCCACGCCCAGCGCGCGGCCGGACACAAGCACGCTCACGCCGTGAATTTCGTTCAACGAAAGCAGCGAATTGGTGATGGACGCGGCCAGCTTTAAAAGCTCCTGCTCGTCCGAAGCGCGATAGGCCTCCAGCGAGAGGTTGACCGTTGCCACGCCCGACGCGGCCTCCACGCCCAGCAGAGCGGTTCCCTCGGGCACGGAGGATGCGCGCTCCGGCGCGGAATCGTCCAGCAGCGCGCGCACCACCTGCTGGCACAGATCGCTCGTCGAGCTGCCCGTAAGGCTGCGCGACACCGCGGAAAAGGACGTTCCGTCGCCGGAAACGTAGTACAGCGTGACGTTTTCAGGCGCGGAGAGAATGCTCTCGCCGAAAATGGAGCCGCCGCTCTGCTCCGTGGGTTCGGGCAGGACGATTTCCTGCTCGCCCTCGCCGGCGGAATTGGACGAGCATCCGGTCAGGCTCAGGGCAAAAACGCCCGCCATCGCCAGCGCGGCCAGACGTCTGTTCATGCGCAACGCTCCTTTCTGCGAAAATTCATCCGGCCTTCGCGTCCTTCTTCGGCGCGATGGGCAGATCGATGGTGAAGGTCGAGCCGGCGTTTTCCTCGCTGGTCGCCGTGATGGTTCCGCCGTGCAGCTGCACGATCTGCTTGACGATGGACAGGCCCAGTCCGGTGCCGCCCGTGGCCCGGGAGCGCGCCTTGTCCACGCGATAGAATCGATCGAAGATGTGGGGGAGATCCGCCGCGGGAATGCCGATGCCCGAGTCGGAGATGCGGATGATCGCCCGCTTGCCCGAGCGCGTCAGCTCGGCGTGCACCTCGCCGCCCCGGGGCGTGTACTTGATGGCGTTGTCGATGACGTTGTAGAGCACCTGCTGGAGCTTCAGGCTGTCGCCAAAGACCTCCACGGCCTCGCGCGCGGCGCAGTCCAGCTCGATGCCGTTCTCCCGTGCCAGCGGCGCGAGACGCTTGACCTGCTCCAGCAGCAGATCGCGAATGTCCAGCTCGGCTGCGTTGAGCTTCATGCCGCCGCTGTCGATGTTCACCAGCGTCAGAAGATCGGACACGATGCGGTTCAGACGGTCGATCTCCTTGTTGACGTCATTGAGGAATTCCTTGGTCATGCCCGGATCCAGCGGATCCTGATAGAGAATGGTCTCGATGAGGATTTTCATCGTGCTCAGCGGGGTTTTCAGCTCGTGCGACGCATTGGAGACGAACTGGTTTCTGGACTTGTCCAGCTGTCCCAGCCGGTCGGACATGCTGTTGAAGGCCTCGGCCAGCTCGGCGAACTCGTTGCGTCCGCGGACGTTCACGTGGGCGGAGAAATCGCCGCCGCTCATCTTGGCGATGCCCTCGCGCAGCTCGCTCACCGGCCGGGTGATGGTGCGCAGCGCGAACACGTTCATCAGGATGACCGCCGCGGCCACCACCAGCAGCCATGTCAGAATTTTCAGCTGCATTTCATGGAGATTCTGATAGATTTCCTGAACCTGAGAGACGTAGACCAGCGCGCCGACAAGTCCTTCGTCGCCGGAAATGGGCGCGGCAAATACGCCGGACATGGATTTCACGCCGGAAAAGAGGCTCCAGATGGCGTTGGACCAGCGCACACTGCGCTGCCCATCCTCGTAAAAGCCGTATTCGGACGCGCCGCCCGAGAGCACGCGGGCTGCTTCGAGATTCTCAAAGCGCGTGCCGTTCAGCGCCGACCTGGTGTCGGACTGTACCACGCCGTAGGGATCCAGCACCAGTACGCGGCCTCCGCCGTCGGCGCAGGCCTCCTGAGACAGACGCAAAAGCGCCGCTGCGTCCATTCGGTCGAGCGGCTCCCGAAGCTGCTCCGCCAGCGATTCGGCGAAGCGCTGATCCTCCTTGATGCGCTGATTAAACAGATATTCGCCCACCAGCTGAAACAGCGAAACGCCCACGACGGAGAAGGCGACGCCGATAATCAGCAGATAGGCGATGGAGAGTCTCCAGCGGATGGAGGACAGTTTGGTTTTAATCCTTGTCAGTGAAATAATATCCAACACCCCACTTGGTGAAGATGTACTCGGGCTGACCGGGCACCTTTTCAATCTTCTCGCGCAGGCGGCGGATATGCACGTCTACGGTGCGCAGATCGCCCAGATAGTCGTACTTCCAGATGGTTTCCAGCAGGTTTTCCCGGGAAAAGACCTTGCCGCGGTTGGTCACGAACAGCTGCAGAAGGTCGAATTCCTTGGCCGTGAGGTTCACGTCGCGGTCGCCCACGGTCACGGAGCGGTTGTTCATGTTCAGCTTCAGGTCGCGCACGGTGATGATGCGCGGGCTGCTCTCGCCGCGCTGCATCATGGTGCGGCGGAAGATGGTCTTGATGCGCGCCTTGACCTCGAGGATGTTGAACGGCTTGGTCATGTAGTCGTCCGCGCCGTACTCCAGACCGAGAATCTTGTCCATATCGTCGCCCTTGGCGGTGAGCATGATGATGGGCACGCTGCTCTTTTCGCGGATGCGCTGGCAGACCTCGATGCCGTCCAGCTTGGGCAGCATGACGTCGAGCAGGATGAGATCGTACTGCCCGGCGAAGAACTTGGCGACGGCTTCCTCGCCGTCCGCGGCAGAATCGGTCTCGTAGCCGTCCTGCTCCAGAGAATATTTCAAACCCTTTACAATCAGGGGCTCGTCGTCCACGATGAGAATCTTTCTTGCCACGAGGGAAACCTCCTCAAACTCAAAATCAGCCCGAAATCAACAGAGCCGACATCTCGCATTCATGATTTTGTCATTTTTATTATACACCATTGTCCCGGGTATTTCAAGGGCGCATTTGTAAATGTTAGGATTTTCTGGCGAGACTGTACAAAGTTCGGGAATGATGGTATAATGATTAGGCAAGCCGAAGGCTTGGCCGGGTCGGCGGAGCGCCGAAGGCGGTTCGTCGACAATCATGGTATAATGATTAGGCAAGCCGAAGGCTTGGCCG
>ERZ780195.645-NODE-645-length-33689-cov-5.121068_pt1 | contig 33689 bp, 32 predicted proteins | sample MGYA00511017_ERZ780195 | MGnify/ENA primary metagenome ERZ780195 (study PRJEB29588, sample SAMEA2159974) | human gut metagenome | biome: human gut; feature: human-associated habitat; material: faeces | place: Denmark | collected 2008/2010 ...
GGATACTAAGTCTGAACCATTGCTTTTCTAGATATTTGCATTATATAACATTACATGTGCCGTGTCAAGTATTGTTTTGCACCACAAAAAGTCGCGAAACGACATTACTATATGCATATGAAATAAAAATGGCTTGTATCAAACATTTCTGCTATAATATTCTCAAAGGGGGTTTTATCATGCCATCGGAAAAAGAAGAATTTGTAACCAAACAATATATCCCTATGGGCGAGCCAATCGTGCAGAATGATCACACGATTATTTACCATGTGAAATGTCTTTGTGAGCCGGGCAAACCGGACGGCATTTTGAAAATGTACCGCCAGCAGAACCGCGAAGCACTTTACAAACGGTTGTATCAGCTTGATTACAGCGAGTGGCCGCACATTTATAATGTGAAATATTTTGACGGAAATACTTTAGTCGTAGAAAAATACTTAGAGGGAAATACATTGGAAGAACTTCTAAAACAGAACAAGGAAAATAACACCGTTTTTTCCGAAGAAGATGCCTACCGGATTATGAATAAACTCTGCGAATGTATTGCAGGATTACTGCGCCCGGATCCGCCAATTATTCATTCCGATATCAAACCAAGTAACATTTTTATCACCTCAGCAGGCGCTGTAAAACTGTTTGATTTTGTCAATGATAAAACACCAAAAAGAAAACACGAAAAGAAACTTATTTCTCTGCTTGGCATGATTTTTCACCGAATGCTTACAGGCAGCGCACCGGCAAACAAAAAATGCACTTACGAAGGACGATACGAATCCGTCATCCGTAAGTGCTTAGAGAAAAATCCTGAGCAGCGCTACCAAAGCATTTCCGAGCTGAAAGAAGACCTCAAAGAGGCAAAAGAACGTGCTCCAAAAAATATTGTTTCAAAAACCGCCGGAATTCCTTATGCGCTGACGTTTCCTTTTCAAGGAGCCATTCTTGCCTTTGAGTGGATTCTTATCTGCTTCTTTTTGAAAAAGGAGCAGACGTCTGCTATGTGTCTGTTTGCTATTGCTTTTTTCATTCATTTTGTACTTTTTTTAGCAAGACGCCATGCATTTTTCCAAAAAAGAAACATTCAAATCAGCACCGCACGCAAAGCCCTCCCGCTGCTGATTCTTGCTCTTGTGCTCGCTTTGCTGTCACAGATTGTTCCTTTCTTAATTTTTTAAAGAGAACACATTACTCAACCAGTTTACTTTCTTTCATGGCAATTACTCGGTCAACCGGGTATTTACAACTCTTGTAATAACTGGATGAAAATAGGGCATATGTGTAAGTTCCATATACTGCTGCCCCCTTAACCATCGGTGGCATCGTCGTCACTTTCATCGCCGTATTTTTGAGAACCTTTCCATTACTCTTTGGCGACGCAAAAGATGGTTTATAAGTGCGAAGTTGTGAAATATAACCGCTTTTCGCCTTTTTCGTACGATAACTTCTCGTCAAAATCATCGTACCTGCTGAGTCAAACGTGATTCCCTGAGTTTTGCTTGGTACATCCATGGTATAAGCCGGTGAAAGAGAAGGCAGTGTTGCCTTATTATTAATCTGGTAACCTTTCATCGTCGATGTTGCCTGACGGAATGTTCCAATCCACAACACATTGTTGTAATATCCCATAAAGGACGCTGTTGAATCCAGTGTTGAAACACTTTTGTACGCTGCCAATTCTGTATAAGAAGTTCCTGCATTTACTGCATTTGTCACAACAGAATATGGGAAACTGGCAACCGCTTTTCCTTTAGAAATCCATACGTTTGTTCCATCATAGGCAATTCCACCTACTTTTGCTTTACTTGGTAAAACAATGGTTGTAATATATGATTTTGATGAGCGGCTTACAACATAAACCACTGAATTCAGCTCATTTTTGTAATCATATGCCGTAATGAGGAAATAACTGCCTGCCAAACACAATCCCTGAGGTACCATCGTTGTACAGGAAAATCCGGCAACATTTGTCGTCTTCATGCCCGGTATTGCAAAACTTTTGTTATAATTCATGGCACTTCTCATTTTTTTGTATGTCTTATAAGCCGGTGATTTCGTAAACGCAGCCTTTGTGCTGTATTTCTTGGCCCCCTTTGATGTCGCGGATACCGCAGCCGTCTTAGCAGAAACCGCCGTTGATAATTTACCTTCAATTTGTGTTCCTGACACCTCGCAGTATGCAGCCACACGATAATAATATGTCGTGTTCTGTGGCAGAGACTTAATCAAATACCTAACCGTATCTGCCCCTTTCACAACTGCCGTCTGCTGATATACGGATTCGGAGGATTTACGAGAATAAATATAATAACCACTCGCTCCTGTCACCTTGTTCCACGAAAGCATAACTCGGTTTGAACCACCTCTTGCCGTCACTGTCGGCGCATCCAATTCATATAATGTCGGATTCACTGTGGCTGTTGCAGTTGGGGTCGCACTTGCTGTTGCAGTTGGAGTCGGCGTCGCAATCGAAGCAGCACCTCCGCTAGCTGCTCCCGGGGTACCGGTTCCTCCCTGTTTTTCTGTGTTAGCCGCTGCCTGCATAGGCACCATTGTAACAAAAAGTACCAATGTAAGACAGCCGGCAATGTATTTCATCCATGTTTTCTTCTTCATGTATGTAGCCTCCCTTAAATTTGATGACCTCACTATAACGCAAGAATTTGTCAGGCAAATGAAAAAACAATGTCACTTTTTTGGCATTTTTCAAAGAAATGTTGTGATATCGAAAAAAATCCGCTATACTCAAAAAGAAAAATTTGTTTTAACGGCGTTACCGATTATAAGAAATGAGGATATACAATGACAGATAAAGATTTATGCATAGAAACCGAAGAAATACAGACTGACGGCAAAGATACCTATTACTGCCATCGTTACGAACCGACACCTTATGAAGTTTTAGATGAGTTATTCACTTTTTACACACCGGAAAAAACGGATGTATTCGTTGACTATGGGTGCGGCATGGGACGTTTGAATTTTTATATAGAAAAGCAGTACTCTCTTAGTTCTACAGGCGTAGAGTATTCGCCTGTTTATTATAAAAAAGCTCTGGAAAACCAAAAAACATATAACGGAAACAAAGACAAGATACACTTCGTAAATTGTAAAGCCGAAGATTATCTTGTCTCAAAAGAAGAAAATGTTTTTTACTTTTTTAATCCGTTTTCTCCGGAAATTTTTCACGCTGTTATTAACCGTATCTTGGATTCGTTTGAAAAATATCCAAGAACCATCACACTCATTCTCTACTATCCGGAAGATGACACTGTTTTTTATTTGGAGCGTCATACAACATTTGAGCGGATAGACGAAATTGCTGCCTCCGATGCCGTTTACAAAGACCGCAGAGAACGATTTTGCCTTTATCGGATTACTATCTAGGAATCTGCCCCTTCTGCCGGACTGCAGTAACGCTCCCAAGACGCTTCCGATTTTTCAAACACAACACAGAACCAGTATGTGTCAACTTCCTCTTCGTCTTCTTCCTGTGGCACATCAATGCCAAACTCGGCACTTTTTCTGCCATCAATTTCACCGAGAACAACCGTAAACACCGTTCCTTTTTCAAAACGGGATACTACCGATTCCACCGCCGGCTCCGGCACATCTTCATCCGGAATTTCTCTTTGCAGATTTCCGTCTGCATCATAATATTTCATGCCCTCTTTTACAAGACGTTTCATCTGCGCCTGCAAAAGCGTAAGCGTTATTTCTCCACAATACATATCCTGAAATCTGCCATTCTGCGAATTTCCGGCTTTTATAGTCGCACCGCCAAAAGTAAATGTCACCTCATCCGTACTCATCTGAAAAGAAACAATCGGCGAGTCATCAAATGACAACTGTTCAAATTCATCTACACATCGAAACTTCATATTGCTTTCCTCCATTTATTATCCTGCCTCTTAGTATACCCAATTTTTTCTCACTTGACAAGTTGGTTTATATATTATAAACTCAACTTAGTTTATGGTTTATAAACCAGCAAATTTAAAGGGGGGATACATTTATATGAAAGGAAATGTTATGTCGGAGAGCGAATTAGCATTTGCCCGCATTGTATGGGAAAATGCACCACTTCCTTCCGGTGAACTGGTAACTCGCTGCAAGGAAGAACTCGGATGGAAAAAGCCGACCACTTACACCGTTTTGAGGAACCTCTGTCAGGCAGGTATCTTTGAAAATAAACAAGCCCTGGTGTCTGTGCTTGTTTCCGAAGAAGATTATTTGGCAAGAGAAAGCGAACTAATTGTAAATGAGCGTTTCGGCGGCTCTATTTCACATTTTGTCACCGCTTTTGCCACAAAAACAAAATTAGATAAAGAACAGATTCAGGCGTTACAGGATTTTATTGACCACTGTGAAGAATAAAACGGGAGCAGCAAATCTGCTCCCTTTGTCTTGATACATTATTATATGGGAAAATCAAAAAGTAATTATTATCTCTGTACACGACCGGAGCCATCGCCACCAGCTAGTTTCAAAACTTCATCCATGGAAACCATGTTGTAATCTCCTTCGATGGAGTGTTTCAAACAAGAAGCAGCTACAGCAAACTCGATTGTTTCCTGTGGACCATACTCGTTCAGGCAGGCACAAATCAAACCGCCGCCAAAACTGTCGCCACCGCCTACACGGTCAACAATATGCATTTTATATTTCTTGCTGAAGTAATAATCTTTTCCATCATACAACATAGCGGACCAATTATTATCATTTGCAGAAATGGACTCGCGGAGAGTAATTGCAACTTTCTCAAATCCAAAACGGTCTGCCAACTGTTTGGCAACATCTTTGTAACCCTCACGGTTTACTGTACCTGTTGTAACATCTGTACCTTTGGAAGTAATACCAAATACATCTGCGGCATCCTCTTCATTAGCGATACATACATCAACATACTGGCAAAGTTCAGCCATCACCTTACCTGCTTTTTCTTTACTCCACAATTTATTGCGGTAGTTCAAATCACAGGAAATCGTAACACCTGCTTCTTTTGCAGCTTTACAAGCCTCTAAACAAATCTCAGCAACTTCATCATTCAGTGCAGGAGTAATTCCGGTAAAATGGAACCACGAAACACCTTCAAAAATTTTCTTCCAGTCAAAATCCGATTTAGAAGCTGTTGCAATGGAAGAACCAGCACGGTCATAAATAACTTTGGATGGTCTCTGGGAAGCACCTTTTTCCAAATAGTAAATACCGACACGGTCACCACCACGCACAATATCTGTTGTGTCAACACCATATTTTCTCAAAGAATTTACAGCAGCCTGACCAATCTCATGTGTAGGAAGTTTTGAAACAAACTTTGCATCCAAACCATAGTTTGCAAGGGAAACTGCAACGTTTGCCTCACCGCCGCCAAAAGTTGCACCAAATGTATCTGCCTGTACAAAACGATAATATCCTTCCGGTGCCAGTCTCAACATCAATTCACCAAATGTAACTACTTTCTTTGCCATTTTCATTCATCCTCCAAAATTCTTTTTAATAATTAACCGCGGATTTTCTTTACCAATGCGGCTGCATCAGCGGTCATTTTCTGAATCTCATCAAATTTACCGGCCTTTACCAAATCACCTTTTACCATCCAGCTTCCACCGCATGCTAAAATGCGGTCATACTCAAGGTACTCTTCTACATTATTCAAATTAATACCACCGGTCGGCATAAACTGAAGCATTGTATAAGGAGCTGCAACTGCCTTAATCATCTTCAAACCGCCTGCCGGCTCAGCAGGGAAGAATTTTACGACGTCAAGTCCCATCTCAATCGCCTGCTCCATCTCACTTGGTGTCTGTGTACCAGGTGTAACCGGAATGTCACGGTCGATACAATACTTTACAACTTTCGGATTAAATCCTGGACTTACAATAAATTTAGCACCGGCAGCAACCGCACGATCTACCTGCTCAGTTGTCAAAACAGTTCCTGCACCAACAAGCATTTCCGGATATTTCTCAGAAATGATACGAATCGACTCTTCTGCTGCTTCGGTACGGAATGTAACCTCTGCACAAGGAAGTCCGCCCTCGCACAATGCTTTTGCCAATGGCTCTGCATCCTTTGCGTCATCAAGTACAACAACCGGAACAATACCAATTTTTTTGATTTCTTCTAAAACCTTGTTCATAATAGCCTCCATTTTTATCTTTACTTTTTTTGTACCATATGATATTCTACTATTGTTCCACATTGCGAAACGGCATTTCACATCGTGAACCATGATTTTATTATACTGCATTTCTTCTTATTGTCAACAAAAAAGCAGTAAAATATAAAGAAACAAAGGGAGAATTTTTATGGAATCCAAAAATCCAATTCAGGTTGCTGATAAATTATTTCTTGTTCTAGAAACGCTTGCAAGAACCGGTCCGATTGGACTGTCCGATTTATGCCGAGAAGTTTCTTTGAACAAAACAACCGTGCACCGCTTGTTAAATTCACTTCTTTACATGGGATATGTGCGGCAGGACACACAAACATCCCGCTACAGTTTAAGTTTTAAAATATGGGATATCGCAAACCAATTCGTATCAAAAATCGATATTGTGGAAGAGGCTCGCCCAAGCCTTCGGGAACTCGCAGCGAAAACCGGCGAAACCGTCCATCTCGTGCAGATTGATGGGATTCATGCGATTTATATCGCCAAGGAAGAATCCGAAAATTCCGTGCGGCTAGTGTCTATGGTCGGCAAACGAATTCCACTCTACTGTTCCGGTGTCGGAAAAGCCCTGCTTGCCGATATGTCGGATGACGAAATCAAAAGCATCTGGGACAAGAGCGACAAAACGCCACTGACAGAGCATACCATCACGGATTTTTCAAAATTTATGCAAGAAATTGAAGAAATCAGAAAACGCGGCTATGCTATGGATAATGAAGAATATGAATTGGGCGTGCGATGCGTCGCCGCAAGCATAAAACACGGTGAACAAAAGCCGCAATACGCATTTAGTATTTCAGCTCCCATTCACCGCATGGACGAAAAACGTATGAAAGAAATCGCCAAGTATGCACTCGCAATGAAAGAAATCAATCTTTAACGCGAACCGATGGGTTCAATGCAAAGACAAACAGAAGTGCCTGAACTGCTAACAGCGTGTTCAGCACTTTTTTCATTAGATTATAAAAAGTATCTAATGTAAGTGTAATATCTGCTGCACACAAAAGTCTTATGGCCTCAACCATTTCAAATCCAAAACTAAGCAGTAAGAGAACACCGGCACAAAATGTCAACGCCTTATTTCCCCAATTCTGATAATATAAGAAAAAGATAATCAAACAGATTAACTCAATTGCACCCAATATCATAAAACTTAACGGATCCCCATTGTCTCCGCGGTAATGAATCGGTATGTAAATTAAATTATCCACTGCTAACAAAAGCATCATCGCAAATCCAAGGATAATATTTTTATCTGCTCCATTTCCCTGCGCAATTTTGTGCACACCAAAAGCAAACATCAGTGCCGCCACAAAGGCAAATGGCGTAATCAGCAAAAACAAAATGACAACCGGCATCGATACATCATAATTGCTATAGTATTCACTTAACAAAAGAATTGCCTGCACCAACGTAAACGCTCCCAGAAAAAAAGTAATCAGCGTCAGTACACGCACCGGCATTCCCCATTTTTTATCCTGCAATGTAATTGTGTGGTTTTCGTTCATCTAAATCCCTCCTGCATAAATATAATTTTAATTTTATAACCAGTTTTTCTGTATCTCTTTAACTAGTTCTTCAAACATATCGTAGTATTTTGTTTTAGCCTGACATATAATATCCAATGCGATTGCCTGATTATATGCATGTGCAACATTATTTCTTGATGTAAGCGCACTTAACCATAATTCTTCGTCTGCTATCATTCCCGCTTTATATGCCGTTTTCAATACTGTACGTGGCGAACCTGTCGCTCCCTCTGCGTAACCGTGATATGTTAAAATCTCTTTCATTGCTTTCCATGCTTGTTCAAAACATATCTCATACAAGCCAACCATCCCTGTCATTTCCACATTTCCATATGGTTCCTGATAAGAATAAATATCTTTTAAATTATGAATGGCAGCCTGCAAATTATCGAACTTTTTCATATATCACCATTCCCTCCCGTTTTATGGACTCCAGCAATTCTGCCTGAATCGGTTTATCCAAATCCAGCACGTCAAATTGTAACAACGTCGGAGTTTCTTCGTCCACCTCTAAAATAAACCGACTGCTATTGCCTCCATAAAATGCCAAATCTATATCACTTCGTTCTTTATAATCTCCTCTGGCACGCGAGCCAAAAAGAATTAACTTTCTTACATCATTGTCCTTCGCCAGCTTAATTATTGCTTGTAAAACGTTTTGTTTGATACCTGTCTTCTCAGATAACTGCATCATTTTAACAATCTCCTATGCGTAATATTCTTTCGAAAACACCTTATCAATTATTATACACCAATTTACATTATAAAAAAACAATTAATTTTACCTACGAGTATAATAAGTAACCAAAACACCTTTTTTTACTTGCAGATAAACATTTTTCTTCATCCGTTTGTTTACTTTTTTTATTTTTTTCAAACTCATGGTAACCCTTGTTTTTCCTCTATCCCATTGCACACTTTTTACTTTTTTTGCAGCCAAAAACCTGATGGTTGACTTATCGAGCTTCAAAGTAGTATTTTTCTTTGATTTGCTTTTCAGTCTGACCGTAATATTCTTTCTTTGTCTGCCTGCCTTTTTCAATGCCTTTTTAACTGCTTTTTTGACAGAACGGCTGACATTTGAAGTATTTTTGCTGCCTGTTACTTTTACCACGACTACAATATTTGTCGTTTTTTTCAAGCCCTTCTTCTGCTTTATTGGAGTTGCACTAGGTGCCATTGTTGGCGTCACCGTCGGCGCTTCACTGGGCGTTATTGTCGGGGGCGCCGTTGGCACCGCATCAGGCGTAACTGTTGGCGTCGCTGTTGGCACCGCACTAGGCGTAACTGTTGGCGTCGCTGTTGGCACCGCGCTAGGCGTAACTGTTGGTGTCGCTGTTGGCACCGCACTAGGCGTAACTGTTGGTGTCATCGTTGGCGTTTCCTCCGGCTGATCGGACTTTACCTGATAGTAATATGTAATATCGGTATCCGCCTCTGTCACTTTCAATTCATCTTGATTCAGGCTGTTTCCAGCCAAAATATATCCAGACAATTCCGGATTTCGCAGTATATAGGTAGAATTTTTCGGTACATACACAGTTGCCGTATCTGCACAAGGAAGCACGGTACTTGTCCCGTCTGCATTCTTTACCTGATAATGAATGTTAACTCTGCTCCATTCCTGCTCCGCCGTTTTATCCGTTGCCAGCACTTCTCCCGTATCCACATTGATAACTTTTCCATCCAGCCTATCACCATTTGACAAGCCATACACATCCGAAAACACAATAGAAAGTGATTCTCTTGCCTCATCCGGATTGTATGAATTACTGAGTGCCGGAATCGTGTAAGTCTTTTCTTCCTGATACTTAACTGTTTTACCATCGGCTCCAATAATCTGAAAGCTCATTTTCAAATGCTGCTCTCTGTTTACCAGATTTTGTACCACGGTGCGAAATTCCAAATCCGTATTGTTTGCCTTTGTTATATTTTTCTCGCTGATTCTATATTTTTCACTATCCCGGTCTAATGTTCCCGTTTTACTGTGCGGAATTGAAATTTCAGGATTACTGACATAAATTTCTGCCGGCTTACTGACATAATCCGTATTATTTAACTTCCTTGCCAATTCCATTTTACACACTTCACAGAAAGGCTGTCCCAGCCATCTCATCATACATTCGCGGCTCGGTGCAAATGCCGTTTCCGTTCCTGCCATTGTGACACCAATTCCTCGAAATCCAAGCATTTTACTCCATTTAATCGTATCCGGATTCGAGGTGTCCGAAGTATTTGGTTTATTCGTGTATCTCTCGTACTCATCCCCCAATCCACCAATACTATGAGCTGTTTCATGTGCCATAACCATCCCATCTTCATTGTCCTCTGAATTAGTGGAAAATGAAAACAAGGAATTTACTGAAGCACCATAACTGCCCTCTGAATTACACAGCACATGAATTGTTGCAACATTAGCCCCCCTGTCCAGATAATTTTGCTCCAAATCTTGTCTTAGTTCTTTTGCCTTCTCATCCCCACCATTTGAAAAGCCAGCTGCTTTTCCGTAGACTTTAACGTGAAAATAAGTATCTGCATTCTTGCCCCCATACACACTAATTCCGGACTCGTTAGATACAGCCTGCACTGCATATATATTTATGTGGTCAGAATACTCTTTATACGGAGACCATCTTAACATTCCCTGTGCTTTCTGCTTCGCATCCTGTAAAAATTTGTCCTGTTCGTCTGCCGTGTAGCCATCTCCCATAATTACAATGACAAAATTTTCTTTATCATCACCTGTCTTATGAATCACATGGACCGGAAAAATAGTTTTCAGTGTTTCCTCATCTTTCGCTTCTGCTGTACGAAGTGAAAACAAGGAAAATAATAATGCCATACAAATTAACACTGCTTCCCACCGTCTCAAGATTTTTTTCATTTGAACACCTCTTCCTATGTATAATTTCAAAACGAAACTGTATGGTCTTATTATATCTATTTATTTCCATGCTTTCAACTAGATTTACACAAGGGTTTGTGTCAAGTGTTCGTTGGCACTTTTTTGTTTTCCGTAATTCCGTAGAAATTACTGGAATACAAAGGAACCGACAGCGAACATTTGTCACAAACCAATCCTTCCAAACTCACTTTTTCTTATTTTTACTGGTAAAATTCATCCTTTAATATCGCAATCAGTCATGAATATTTTTCCATCCTTTGTGCATACTAACAGAGGAAATGGAGGTAATTACGATGCAATTAACAGAACAGGAAACCAACGTAATCAAAGATTTACAGACACAGGAGAAAGCATGTGTTGACAAATACCGCTTTTATGAGCAGTCTGCCCATGACGAAGAACTAAAAAACTTATTTCACCGCATTGGTGATGAGGAGCAGGAACATTTTGACTCCTTAGGCATGGTGCTCAAAGGTGATGTACCAAATGTAAGTGCCGCCCGCAGCGGTATGGAGGGATACACGCCTTCCGAAAGTTACGCAGCAGGTAACAACTCCGAAGAGAAAAAACATGACCAATTTTTATGTACCGATTGTATTGCAACAGAAAAACTCGTTTCATCCACCTATAATGATGATGTTTTCCGTTTTTCTGCCAGCAATATCCGAAGACTCTTAAATCACATCCAGACAGAAGAACAAAATCACGCAGAGATGATTTATAAATACAAAACGGCAAACAATATGGCATAGCCTGTCATAGTTTCCCCTCGCTGCGCATACAATGATACAAGGGTACCAAAGTCCAAACTCGTTCATGCTTGCATGATAAGAGGTTGGACCTTGGTACCCGCCAAACATGAGAAAGTAGCGATTTATGCAATAAATCCGCGGATTTCGAATGTTTGCAGGATTGCGAAAGTTGTGAAACAACGGAGCAATCCGTATCATTGTTTGCAATTCAGCAAGGAGGGATATTATGATACAAATTTTCAAAAGAAACAAGAAAACCACAAAACTATTTTTGTTACTGTTTTTTTTATGCTGCACTGCTTTTCTTCTTATTTTTTACATAGAATCGGACAAGCCCATAACAAAGAAAAAGCAAACGGCAGCAAAAACAACTGCGGACAAACCAACATCCATTTCTTATTGTGTGACTTCTCTTTCTGATGAAGAAGAATCGACATTGATTTATCATCCGACGGAACGTGTTTTGTCTCAGTTTATTCGCAAAAAAAATCAATATATCCGAAATATCTGGGATGAAAAATCCGGTTGGACGACTAACGTAGAATCATGGAAAATAAAGAAATCCGAAACACTAGATCATTTTTCGTATAATACGAACGGAGCTCTCTATGCCTGCAAAAAGAAATGGTCAAAAAGTAAACTAGTAAAGCAATCCATTGTCTGTCTGCGAAATAACAGCAACATAAAAAATATAAATCTCATCCACTTAAACAACAAACAAAATATGGATGAAATCAAAGATATCCGATGCAATGGCACTTCCATCGCCATCACTTATCAATATGGAAATGTAAAAATATACAATTTATTAGAACGTCAGGCATTTGGTGGCAGTTCCATAAGCGGTATGCCGGGGGAAAATATTTTCTATGATTTGCATTATTTAACGATTGAAACACAAAAAACGACCGAAGAAATTTATCTGCGCGACTATGATATCCGCTCCGGTGAGGTCACACACACATTTCCACTGGGCAGTTTTGCACAAAAAAAAGAGGATTTCCACATCACAAATCTTGGAAACACTCTTTATGTTCTGACACCTTGTGGCTTGTTTCGCGGAGAATGCAAAAGCAGTTCCCTGCAAAAACTGCTTGCATTCCGCGAATTACAATTACCACCGCAAAGCAACATTTTAACCATGTTTTCCGGTTCTGCCGATTCGCTCTACCTCGTTATCAAAGAAGCAGACGGCAGCAAATCCATTCGGCTTATTCATCTTCCAAGCCAAAATCTTTCAGACCAAAATCATCCCGAGTCAAAGCATACTACACAAAAGGTCTGACACGGCTATTTGCCGGAAGAAGTGTCCTGCGATTTTTGTCCGTTATGCCTCATGGCAGACATATCAGAAACGGTAATGCTTGTTGCCTTCTCACCATCCGTCTCCACACTGACCATGTCCCCCGGATTGATTTCACTTACCGATATTTCCGTACTTTCCTCACCGGATTTCTTATATATCTTGGTATCGCTGTCAATCTGGTAAGTCTTTGACTCACCTTTCTTTTTGCCACCATTCTTCGTATCTGCCGGTGGGGTTCCCTGCGGTTTATTCCCCTCGATTCCGGCAGCTCCGCCACTTGCTGCTTCCGGCTTTTTGTCATCCTGCTTATCCATAACTTCCATCACTATCTGCGTGTCTGAAACACTTGTCACACGCCCCATTACTGCATTTGCTGAACTCTCACTATCCTTTGAACCACATCCGGAAATGGTCACTCTGTGTTTAGTCTGTGTAAAATGTGTGACCGATTATTTTGCCTGCAATTCGTCCAGTGTCAAATCATAGGCAGGCAGAAAATCCTGCATAAACACTTCAACTTCTTCCATATTCATATCATGCAGTGCTTTTTTCGTTGTTTCGTATGCCGTCTTAAATTCCTGATTGCCGGAATTTAATTCCTGCTTACATTTAATCAGTGCAGATAACTTATCTGCCGCTTTCACAAGACGCCACTCATATGCTTTGTCCTCCTGCGGGAAAAACAATTTCTCATAATGCTTTTTCATATAATCCGGCAGTTTATCCACCATCTTTTTACTCGCAACATACTCCACCCGTTTATAAGCTTCTTTGATATCATCATCATAATACTTGACAGGCGTAGGCATGTCTCCGGTAATGATTTCATTTGCATCGTGATACATTCCCATGAGAGCAATTTCATTGGTATCCACGTGTTTTCCACATTTCTCATTGGCTATGAGTGAAAGTCCGTGCGCTAACATCGCAACTTCCAGCGAGTGTTCACTAATATTTTCCTGAATAGAATTTCGCATAAGTGCCCATCGCTCAATATTTTTCATGCGCGCCATCATTGCAAAAAATGAATACATCCTAATTCTCCTTCAACATCTTTTTCATATAGTAACCCGTATAGGATTCTTCGCAGTCAGCTACCTGTTCCGGCGTTCCCTGCGTAACAACCGTACCGCCACGGTCACCGCCTTCCGGTCCCATGTCAATGATATAATCTGCCGTCTTAATCACATCCAGATTATGTTCAATAACGACTACCGAATTACCGCCTTCGGTCAGTCGCTGCAAAATTTCAATCAGCTTATGAACATCCGCAAAATGAAGTCCTGTCGTCGGCTCGTCCAAAATATAAATGGTCCGTCCGGTACTTCTCTTACTTAATTCTGTCGCAAGCTTGATGCGCTGAGCCTCACCACCGGACAAGGTAGTCGATGGCTGCCCCAATTTAACATACGACAATCCCACATCATACAACGTCTGAATTTTGCGGTGAATCGTCGGAATATTTCGGAAAAATTCAAGGGCATCTTCGACCGTCATATCTAACACATCGTAAATACTTTTTCCCTTATACTTAACATCCAGTGTCTCACGATTATACCGCTTTCCGCCACAAACTTCGCAAGGGACATAAATATCCGGAAGGAAGTTCATCTCAATTTTCAATATACCGTCACCACTGCACGCTTCACAACGGCCGCCTTTCACATTAAAACTGAAACGCCCCTTCTTGTATCCTTTCGCTTTTGCATCCGGTGTCGAAGCAAACAAATCTCGTATCATATCAAATACACCGGTATAAGTTGCCGGGTTTGAACGAGGGGTTCGTCCAATCGGAGACTGGTCAATATTAATTACCTTATCTAACTGCTCCACGCCTTCAATTCCCTTATGCTTTCCCGGGATGCAGCGCGCCCGGTTTAATGTGCGTGTCAGACTCTTACACAAAATTTCATTCACAAGAGAACTCTTTCCGGAACCGGATACACCGGTCACGCAAGTCATTACCCCCAACGGAATCTTGACATTAATATTTTTCAAATTATTTTCGCTGGCACCTTTTACTTTCAGATACCCTGTCGGTTTGCGTCTCTTTGCCGGCACCGGAATCTGCTTTTTCCCACTTAAATAAGCACCTGTAATCGACTCCGGCACTTTCATCAAATCTTCTGCCGTACCGCATGCAACCACGTGTCCGCCATTTTTTCCTGCTCCCGGTCCGATGTCCACAATATAATCCGCCTCACGCATGGTATCCTCGTCATGTTCCACGACAATCAGCGTATTACCAAGGTCACGAAGTTTCTTTAACGTAGCAATCAACCGGTCATTATCCCGCTGATGCAGACCAATACTCGGCTCATCCAAAATATAAGCCACACCGACAAGTCCCGAACCAATCTGTGTCGCCAGACGGATTCGCTGTGCTTCTCCACCGGAAAGTGTAGCCGTCGCACGTGCCAGTGATAAATAATCAAGACCAACATCCACCAAAAATCCCAGGCGGGAACGAATTTCCTTTAACACCAGACGTCCAATCTGCTTTTGTCTGTCGGTCAATGTCAATTCATCCATAAATTTCTTCAAATCAATAATGGAATATTCACTAATTTCTGCAATGTTTTTATCCCCCACCGTAACCGCAAGGGATTCTTTCTTCAACCGCTTGCCGCCGCAGACGTGGCAGGGCGTAATCTGCATAAATGACTCATATTCCTGCTTCGTAGTCTCCGAGCCGGTCTCACGATATCGCTTCTGCAAATTACCAAGCAGTCCCTCAAACGCGATATTATAAACACCGTGTCCATGTCTGCCGGTATAATGAACTTCCACACGCTGACCGCCGGTTCCATACCAGATTAAGTCATGAACATCCTCCGGATATTCGCCATATGGTGTATCTAAATCAAATCCATAAAACTCTGCCATCGCATCCAAAATCGCACGGCTATAACTATCCGGATTTACTACAGACTGCCATCCCGGTGCTGCAATCGCTCCCTGCGCAATACTAAGCGTCTTATCCGGAATAATCAAATTCTCATCAAACTCCATCCGGTAACCGATTCCATGACATTCAGGGCACGCACCAAATGGATTGTTAAACGAAAAACTGCGTGGCTCAATTTCATCTACACTAATTCCACAGTCCGGACAGGAAAAACTCTGACTGAAAGAAATTTTTTCTCCTCCAATCACATCGACAACCAATAAACCATCGGCTAACTTAAGCACCGTTTCGATGGAATCAGTCATTCGTTTTTCAATTCCCTCCCGAATTGAAAGTCGGTCCACTACAATTTCAATGTTGTGTTTTTTATTTTTCTCTAACTTGATTTCTTCATCCAGCGAATACAAATTACCATCCACGACAACGCGCACATAACCGCTGCGCTTTGCCTTGTCTAATACTTTTACATGCTCTCCTTTGCGTCCACGCACAACCGGGGCAAGCAGCATAATTTTCGTACGCTCCGGCAATTTCATAATTTCATCCACCATCTGGTCTACCGACTGTTTTTGGATTTCCTTGCCACACTTCGGGCAATGAGGAATTCCAATTCTGGCATATAAAAGACGGAAATAATCATAAATTTCCGTAACCGTCCCTACCGTAGAACGTGGATTACGATTCGTCGATTTCTGGTCAATCGAAATTGCCGGTGGAAGCCCCTCTAAACTTTCAACATCCGGTTTCTCCATCTGACCTAAAAACTGTCTGGCATAAGAAGATAATGACTCCATATATCTTCTCTGTCCTTCGGCGTAAATGGTGTCAAACGCCAACGATGACTTTCCGGAACCGCTTAAACCGGTCAACACCACAAATTTATCTCTTGGAATATCCAAATCAATATTTTGAAGATTATGCTCTTTGGCACCTCGTATCCGTATTTCTCGCTTTGTATCCATACTAACCTCCATCGCTTTTTTGCTTCTAAAGTTCACTGCGGATTTCCTCTAAATGCTTTTTATATTCAATCATCCGGTCACGCAGTTTGGCAGCCTTTTCAAAATTCAACTCAGCCGCTGCCTGATTCATCTGTTTCATCATCTTAGCAATATGACGCTGCAATTCCTCAAAACTCATGGATTCCGGATCTTTCTCTTCTTCCGTAATATCCGTACCTGCTTTCTTTGAAATACGGATTCGATCGCGCACCGCCTTCTGAATTGTCTTTGGCACAATGCCGTGTTCTTCATTATATTCTTTTTGTATCTTGCGGCGCCGCTCGGTTTCATCAATTGCCTTACGCATGGAATCGGTAACCTTATCCGCATACATAATAACATGTCCTTCCGAGTTTCGTGCCGCACGTCCAATCGTCTGAATCAAAGAAGTCTCCGAACGCAAGAAACCTTCTTTGTCTGCATCCAGAATCGCTACCAACTGAATCTCCGGAATATCAAGCCCCTCTCGCAACAGGTTAATTCCTACTAAGACATCAAACACATCCAAACGCATATCGCGGATAATTTCTGAACGCTCCAGCGTATCAATATCCGAATGCAGATACCGCACGCGCACCCCGACTTCCTTTAAATATTTCGTTAAATCCTCTGCCATTCGTTTTGTCAGTGTCGTAACGAGAACCTTTCCCTTCTTCTCGGTAACCTTTCGAATCTCTCCGAGCAAATCATCCACCTGTCCTTTAACCGGCCGGACATCAAGTTCCGGATCCAACAGCCCCGTCGGACGAATAATCTGCTCGGTACGAAGCAGCTCATGCTCTGTCTCATACGTCGAAGGCGTTGCCGAAACAAACATCATCTGATTAATATGCCCCTCAAATTCTTCAAAGTTCAGAGGGCGGTTACTTTTGGCAGAAGGCAGGCGGAATCCATATTCTACAAGCGTAGATTTCCTCGACTGGTCCCCGGCAAACATCCCGCCAATCTGTGGAATCGTAATATGCGACTCGTCCACAATAATCAAAAAATCATCCGGAAAATAATCCATCAAAGTCATCGGCGTTTCCATCGGCTGTAACCCGTTCAAATGCATGGAATAATTCTCAATGCCGGAACAAAAACCGGTCTCCCGTAACATCTCAACATCAAAATGTGTCCTCTCGGAAATCCGCTGCGCCTCAATCAATTTATCCTCACTCTTAAAATACTTCACGCGCTCATCCAGTTCTTTTTCAATTCCCGCAATCGCACGCTCCATCTTATCCGGTGCCACTACATAATGAGATGCCGGAAAAACAACCATATGCTCTAAGTCCGCCGTCGCCTCTCCGGTCACAACATCGATTTCTTGTATCCTGTCCACTTCATCCCCAAAAAACTCAACCCGAATCGCACGGTCACTTGCCGATGCCGGAAAAATCTCAACTACATCACCACGCACACGAAATGTGCCACGATGAAAATCCATATCATTACGCGTGTACTGTATATCAATCAGACGCCGAATCACCTCATCCCTATCCTTTTCCATGCCCGGACGCAGAGAGACCGTCATATTTTGATAATCGATTGGACTACCCAGTCCATAAATGCAGGAAACACTCGCAATAATAACCACATCACTGCGCTCAGTCAGTGCCGCTGTCGCCGAATGGCGCAGCTTATCAATTTCATCATTGATTGCCGAGTCCTTTTCTATATAGGTATCCGTCGAAGGCACATAGGCTTCCGGCTGGTAATAATCATAGTATGACACAAAATATTCTACCGCATTCTCCGGGAAAAATTCTTTAAATTCCCCATACAGCTGTGCCGCCAGCGTCTTATTATGCGCAATCACAAGCGTCGGCTTGTTCAGTTTTTCAATCACATTTGCCATCGTAAAAGTTTTACCGGAACCAGTAACACCAAGAAGTGTCTGAAACTGATTTCCTTCCTGAAATCCTTTTACAAGAGCATCAATCGCCTGCGGCTGGTCACCGGTCGGCTGGTATTCGGAATGTAATACGAAATGGTCCATCGTTTATTTGTCCACCTCCGTCTGGATGAATTGGTATAACAACATAGGGAACAAATCATATGATTCATTCCCTATCGATAGGTCGTTCACTACTCGTGATACAAGTATAGCACATTGAAAATTGTATTGCAACGAAAAAATGAACATTTGTTCGTTTCTGTTTTTTCATCCACCACACCGATGCATTTAAGACCGCTGCAAAAATCACCTGCAAAAGAAGCCATGCAGCCACCGGGTCAATGAGCCGCCATAAAAAAGCTATTCCAGTCCTTTGCGAAACCGGTCAATCATCGTTGCCGTAAGGCTTAAAAGATTTTTATCTTCTTCAATTTTATCCCGCTTAACAAAGCGCGCCGTTGCAAGTTCCGTTTCATCCATTGTAATCGAAGTACCGCCATCTACTTCGCAGTAATAGCCAAGTAAAAGATTCGAGTCAAATCCCCACGGCTGGCTGTCAAAATAACGAATATTTTTCACACGAAGCCCCACTTCTTCCTGCACCTCACGCACGACCGTCTGCTCCGGTGTCTCACCAATTTCACAGAAACCGGCAAGCAGCGCACGCCCTTTGTAGGGACGGTCTGCATACGTGGAAATCAAAATAGAATCCTCATGAATTAACCCGATAATCACCGCCGGGGCAATCTTTGGAAAAATCAGATTTCCACAATGCGGGCACCTCTTCATCCGCTCCTTTTTATCATGCACGGTTTTTGCACCACAGCGCCCGCAAAAAACATTGTCGCGGTACCAGACATACAAATGATATCCTGTCATACCGGCAAAGCAAGTGTATACCGGGTCATTTCTGCGGAGACTCCGAATTGGTTCATAGGAAAAAGAAAAAATGTCCGATATAAATAAACCTGCTGATAAATCCCCCGACATATAAAGAAAATAGCAGGTTTCATCAATCGAAAATAAATATTGTAATAAATGCTTTTCACACCCCAATTCACCATAGGTTGGAAGCACAATTTTTCCATCTTCAATCTGGCACAAAATCCTGTCATCCGGTTTCCCATGTCCACGAAAAACAAGCACAAAATCATCCGGCTTCGGACTTTTTGCGTGATAAGCATTATCAAACTTTTTTGGTGCAATTTCTTGTATCATAACCAGTTCTCCTTAAAATCAGTAAATATCTTAAATCACTTTTTTCATCTGCCAGCGCCCGGACAAATATCTCACAGCAAATAACAGCGAGCGGACCGCCCAGTCAATAAACATACCAAACCACACGCCCAAAATACCCATGTTACATACCACCGCAAGTAAATAACTGCAAAGCACGCGGAACAGCCACATAGAAATAATTCCTGTCAGCATCGTAAATTTCACATCGCCTGCTGCCCGCAATGCATTTGGCAGGGTAAAACTGAGTGGCCAGATAAAAACAGCAATTGTACTAAACCAGCGAAGCACCTCCGCCGCCATCCGGGTTGCTTCCGGCGAAAGAGAAAATACCGATACAATCGGAACGGCAAATACAAACAAAACTAGATTCATGATCCAATCTCCCAGATAAGCAAACAACATCAGTTTTTTCGTGTATTTTTTTGCCTGTGCCACCTCACCGGCTCCAAGGCAGGTTCCCACCACGGTAATCAGGGCAAGCCCCATCGACATCCCCGGAATATTGGGAAATTCAATAATGGAATAACTGACTGAATTGGCCGCGATTGCCGCCGTTCCAAATGATGTAATCATACTTACTACCATTAATTTTCCGACCTGAAACATGCTATTTTCAATACCGCTTGGAATTCCGATACGGAGAATCCGAAGAATCATTTTTTTATTCGGAAGCAGTGAAGAAAATTTCTTTATCTGCAAAGGATTATACGGGTGGGCAACCAAAACGGTCATACAGATTCCACAGACAACGCGGCTCACAAGCGTTGCAAGAGCCACACCAAGCACCCCATAGCCGAGTGCCACCAAAACCGCATTCAGCGCAATATTAATCGCATTCATTAACACACTGAGTCCCATACTGACCTTGCTGTTTCCCACACTTCTGAAAATGGCGGCTCCCGCATTATAAATTCCAAGAAATGGATAAGAAAGTGCCGTTACAAACATATAAATCCATGCACTGTGCATAACTGAATCTTCTACACTTCCAAAGATTGCCGGTAACATCTGTTTTCCAAAAACAGCACAAATAAACGCTGCTGCCATGGAGAAAATAAACAACACCGTTTCCAACTGTCCTGCCGCATAAGCAGCATCTTTTGTATCACGCCGTCCGTTGTACTGACTGCAAACGACGGCACCTCCTGTCGCAAGTGCCGCCATTACCTGAATAATCAATAGATTAATATTAGTCGTAAGTGCCACGCCGGATACCGCTGCTTCTCCCGCCTTGGAAACCATCAGCGTATCCACCATGCCGACCATTACATTTAAAAACTGCTCAAACATAAGAGGCATCACAAGTGCCCTTAGCTGTTTTCCTGTGTACATCATAATTCTCATATCCTTGCTTCATTTTCAACCATAGTGTACCACAGGTTTTTCTTCCTTTCAACTACCTAGTTATAACCGATTGCCATCAGGGTGAACTTCTTTGATTCACTTTCATCATTCATGCGAAGTTCAATTGTATGCTCTGCCTCGGCATCCTCTTCGATGGCTACATATACTTTACCGTTGTTCCATCCGCTGGTATCATAACCACTCAGAGTTGCCTGAAGTTTGCCATCTACATACAAATCGGCAGAACCATATTCCACTGAATTGCTCAATTTGTAAATTAACGTAAGTGCTTTACATTTTACTTTTAATTTCAAAGCGTCCGTGCCGCTTGTTGACGTATGCATCCAGTTATCCGGGAACCATGCCGCACCTTTTTGTCCCTTATACTCGTACTGGAAAGAGCCCGTTGCATTATCATTCTGATTAAATCCGCCGGAAGTAAATGATGTAATTGCATTGTCCTTTGTAACATCGGTCTTAGAATCCAACATCTTCATTCCCTGGTAAGCAGATGACTTAACCGGTGCCATCGCATCCATATCGGTGATATTATCTTCTTCTGCCGTTTCTTTGTCCATCTTATCAAACATGCGTGTAATGCAGTCTGCCATCAACTGATAACCGGTGTTGTTTGGATGCAGGGAATCACCAAAGTACCATTTATAAAACGCTTCCTTATCACTTGTAGCAAAGTAGGAAGAAATCGCATTTCCCATGCTAATCATCGGCAAATCATAGTATGTACCAAACGGACGATAATCGTTTTCACATACAACACCGCCGCTTGCCTGTTTAAACACTGAGAATACAAGCACAACAGCAGATCCGGATTTCAACGCCTGACGAATCAGTCCTTCATAACCTTTTCCTGCAGTTGCCGTACCATAATCATTTACGGCAAATTCAATGAACAGCACATCCGGATGATCGCTTCCTTCCGGTAAACGGTCAATCACATCACGATTGTAACGGACCACACCAATATCGGATGGCGTTCCGCTCATTCCGGCATTAATAAAGTGAACATTTTCTCCATTGTTCTTTCCATATTTCACACCAAATGTTTTTGCCGAAACTTCCGCATAACACATGCTGTTTGGTTTTGCCAATGCGCCCTCTGTAATGGAACCACCAATGTAAGCAAGTGTGACATCTTTTCCGTCTCTCGCATTTTGGATTACCTGCTTGATTCTTGCATTGTTTCCGGTTGAGTACACACTGTCTTCAAGCATTTTCTCATACTCTTCGTCACTGACTTTATAGACATTATTCTGTGCTTTTCCGCTAATGATAACATCATCCACAAGGAATGAATCTGTCGCGGTAGTCATGGTGAGTGTCATCGCTGCATCACCCTGATTTTTCGGAATCGTAATCTCGCCTTTGAGCGTAGTCCATTTACCGCTTGCGCATGCTTTTCCTGCATCTGCGTTTGTAATCAGCGTAACGTCTCTTGCCATTCCATTCTGGTCAGTATAAGTCATACGAAGTGCAATCTTCTGGCTTTTTCCGGTATCCTGCTTTACAACAACGCTGAACTGATAATGCTCACCGGCAATCACATACTCGGAAATTGGAAGTTTTGCACCATCGGTTTCACTCGTTCTGTCTTTCACAAGAAGACTGTTCATACCGCCTTCTGTGTAGTTCTGTGAATTGGAAACTTCCAGTTTGCCACCAATTGGTGCAAATCCTTTGAGATCCCCGTCTTCAAAATAGTTACTGTAGACTTCCGACGCAACCGGTTCCGGCGTCTTAATCGGCACTTTGGTCACCTGTGGTTTCTCCGATGGTGTGCTTGTCGGCTGATTTGTTGGTTTACTCGTCTGCACTGGTGTCTTCGTTCCCTTAACTGTCTTTTTCTTTGTTACAATAATCTTTACGGTTCCGATTTTCTTTGTCTTTTTCTTATACTTTTCCTTCACCGTAACTTTGGCAGTTCCGACTTTTACTGCTTTGACCTTGCCGGAAGCTGAAACTTTAATTCTTTTGTTTGATGCGGTAAATTTGTATTTTGCTTTTTTCTTCTTATTCTTTACCACAATCTTTTTTGATTTTCCCTGCTCAATCGTAATTGTTTTCTTCGCAGGTTTTGCTTTCTTTGCTGCCGCACTGCTGTCCGATGCCGTAGCCGTTAATGACACAACCATCGCCACAGCCAGTCCGTGGCAAAGTAACTTCTTCATTTTTGCGCAACCCATAATTGACCTCCTTTATAATTTTGTATTTATATTATAGGGGATTTGTATAAGATTTGCAAGGTGGCATTTTTTTCACGTTCCGTAAATAATCAAGGAAACGGTTACGTTAAGTGGGCACTCCCGTTAAACAAACGCGTAAGGGTATCGGCATGTTAAATACACATGCTCGATACCCACGTGTTTGTACCCACTTATCGCAACCATTTTCTTGATAATTTACTGGAATCCTGAAGAATTTGATATCTAACACTGTATATAAACTAGTTCTTGTAATGCATTTTGGGGGGCAGGGCATACTTTTTCTGAACATCCTCCTGAAAAGCCCTGTATGACAACGCTTTTAATATTTCGCTGTATGCTTAGCAAAAAATGAGAATGTTTCTTTCACTATGAGGAACATTGAACACCGTCGGTGCCTAGAGGGCGTATTTTGCCCTCAGGCACCGCTACGTGTGTTCTCTAAGCGGGAGCGGTTCCGAATGTGAAACAACATTCTCATTTTCTAGTTAAGCATACAGCGAAACTATTTACTAATTTATTCCAACCCTTCATTATAAATCCGATTGATGGCTGCCTGTGCTTGTTCCATCTCATGTTTTTTTATGATTCGGTCTCTGTCTTCTAAGATTGCTATCATTTCGTCGACAAGCTGTTCTTCTTTTAGCTCGGTCATGCGGTACAAATAGCCGAGCATTCGTGTCGCTGTATAATCGGTATTCATATATTTGTATGCAATCTCCCGGCACAGAATTTCAGCGAAGCCTTTTTGTAATAGTATTTCGTAAATTGCGTCACTTTTTCTTGTATCCATGAAATTCCTCCAATTTCAATACACTATTGCTCACCTGCATATTGCTACTTTCCAGACGTAACGACCGGAACGGATTTTGGAGACTTCTTTAGAAACCCAGCATTTTTCCAAAATCAATGCCATATGTGTAATACGTTCCCGTGTCTTTTCTCATAAGAAGTGCTTCGTTCATTTTTATGTATTCAATTCCTTTCACGAGAAATGATTTGCCAACGGCTGTGTTGTATAGTCCTTCGGTTAGGGTTTGGTAAGTAGGCATAGGTGCTCCTTTCTCTCAATCCATAAAATTACGTGCTGTTTATTTCCTGTTAATAAGGCTATTTTTTTGTGTTATATTTTCTTGTTTACGTAAAGAAATCATTTCCCCTATGAGTCTATACTCGGCACGCGAATCATCCCATGCCTTTCTAAATTCCGGATCATTCTGTTTTTGTTTCTCAATTTCGTTTTTTACATTAATCTCATCAAATGGCATTTTTCGTAACCTCCTTTTATGTTGCATATTTTTGACAGATGGCAAGCAAAATTAGTTTTTCGCAAAGGCTCTATTAATACTCTTTTTCGATTTCCGTTTCAATTCCATACATAGTCTTGAAATATTCCAAATCAGCCGACGTTTTTATCAGCATAATTTCTCTCATTTTGCCTGTATGAATATTTTTAAATCCAGCAATCTGCTCCCCATTGCAAATGCTCGCTTTAATAATGGGCTTTTCGTTTTCTCTGTCAAAATCCCCACTTGGCGCAGCCTTTTCTCTTTTCTTGAAAAATCCCATAGCAGCCACCTTCTTTCAGTTGGAATGTTTGGTCTTAGTGTAACATGGGTTGGGGAGGGTGGCAAGGGGAGACTCTGTGTCTCCCCCCTATGTTATATCTGACTACTTTCCCCTTCTGAGATATTATACTCTGCACAATTGCTTGTCTTTAATTTCTGCTCTATCTTCCACCAATGTCTTTTGACCTGATTACGAATTTCGCTCTCTAGCAAAGAACTTTCATCAAAAATGTCATGCGATTTATATGCATATGTAAGGAAATTGCCATATCCTTTTTTTCTTTTTGCACCTAAATGCGTATATAATTTATACACCGCTTTTCGCCCTGCATTATATGCTTTTTCATCTTTTGACATTTTTACTGATTTTATTTTTTTATATGCTCTACAATAATACTTAAATACGCTTTTCTCACGAATACGAACTTTTCTACCATCAAAAGTAAAGCCAAGATAACTCAAAGAGCATCTTTTCCTATTTTTTGTTTCAATATGTCCCTCATGATAAAAATAGTGTTCCGTCTTATCTTCATTTAAAATTAAATTTGGAATCTGATCTCTAACTCCGTATATAAAACCATCTATTTCCTTATCATAATCTTTTTGAATTTCTTTATCTGTCATCATAGGAACGACCATTATAATATCATCGCAATAGCGTCTATACATACCATTATGTGACGTAATAAAATCATTTATTTTTTTATCAAATTCAATCATGTATATATTTGCATACACAGCACTTATCGAAGAGCCTTGTGGAATCTGATAATCTTTTGTGTTTTTCTTTAAATATCTTTTTTTGACATCTTGAAACTCCTTTGTTTCAAAATATTTATTAAGATAACGCATATCACGGCGCAAGCTCCCCTTTTCATTCTCAATATCACTTGCGTTTATATATGAAAATCGCGTTATATTTTTGAATATAGCATAATCAGCATCATCCAGGGATTTATCCCCTAATATATGTCTTATCATTTTCTTTAAATATTTATGATTTAATCTATCAAAAAACTGCGAAAAATCCCCTACAAATACATAAGCATCCTTACACTTAACAATAAATTCAAAAACTTCTCGTGCAAAATGAATATTACATTTGCCAGGTGTACAGTTTCTATACGCAATTACTGCCCGATTTATTCCATGTTCCTTGACATAACAATTGTATTGATTATTTAATCTATTTCCATAGTATTCATAAATAAATCGGTCAATATGTGCAGCATAATAAATATTTCTTACCTTTGTCTTCTTATGCTTAACACCTTCCGAATCACTGATATACTTGCTAAAATCAATGTCAAAATGAATAAACGGATAAAAACCATGTTTCCCCACCCAATGAATGTTTTCAACCTTACTTTTAAATTGTTTATAGCTTTTCTTCATATCAAAATGTGTATAAAACTTATCTTTGTAAATATTATTTCTCATTTTTTCCTCCTAAAAGCCCGATAATAAACGACCGGTAGATATCTTACTATTATCGAGCCTTAAAATCGATTGGACTTTACATTTTGTAAAGAACTCTACCATCCTCCAATAACAATATATTATATAATATTATTATCAACTACTTAAAATCGTTGATAACAGGAGGTGATGAAATGAACAACGTAATGATATACATTATTTATTACATCTGTCTAATGAATGTCAAGAACGTTCTTGACATTACAAACAGTATTCCCTTACAGCCATTTCCATAAGGCAAAAATTACTTGTTATTTTTCCGCATAATTCATCTTTTCTGCGACTTTTCCCAAACTATTGTTAGTATCAACTGTGTATTCATATGTAATTTGCTTTTGCGAATCCGTCATATCATTATTATCTGTCCATAATTCGCATTGTGTCATCACAGTCTCAACCGCATCATCCCTTCCCTCTGGCGGATATCCGTGTTTTTTTAATAACCGCTTTATCATCATTCGCATTTTTGCACGAGCAGAATCTCGTTTTTGCCAATCAATCGTCTTATTACGCCGTAATGCATCTGCTAATTCTTTTGTAAGTGCAATCAATTCCTCATTCTCATAAAAGTCCTTTATTGCCTGTGGTTTAGTCAATGCATCATAAAACGCTAGCTCATCTGCTGTAAGACCTAATTCATCACCCTCTTTTTGTGCCGCTGCAATTTGTTTAACAAGATTAAGCAGTTCTTCAATTACTTGCTCATTCGTCAACATACCATTTAGATAGCGATTCATTGCAGCCTTTATAATCTCACTAAATTTTTCAGATTTAACAACATTTGTCTTTCTGTAAATATGTATTTGTTCTGCAATAAGTTTTTTCAACAATTCGACTGCCAAATTTTTCTCTTTCATCCTTGATACTTCTTCAAGAAATTTAGGATCAAAAAGAGAAAAGTTTTCTGATATATCCGAAAACAAATTTATTACACCATCACTCTTAATACTGGCTTTGAGAAGTTCGCTTATTCTTTCATTCATTTCCGGTAATGATATTTTCTTTGAACTTCCCTTATTCATCAGTCGCATAATAAGCACTCGTACCGCTTCAAAAAATGCAGCTTCTATACGCAATTCTTTCTCCACTAAAGAAGAACACAGCGATAAAGCTTGTCTCAAAAGAAGCGATTCTTTCAAAAAATCGGTCTTCTTTTCTTCTTTGTCAACTGCAACCATGAAATTGACTCCACCACTAATTATTTTTGACCTCTGCAAATTGCTTCCCTGTATAAAGTTAGAATAATCATAACCATGAAATAAGTCTCTACAAACAGATAACTTCTCTTCAAATTTAGGGAAAGCAACTTTTGCAATATCAGTATCTCCATAATTCTTTTTATCGCGTTTCGTATAGTCATTCATTGCCTCTTTTAATGCAGATGCAATTCCAACATAATCAACAACCAATCCGCCTTCTTTATCTTTATATACACGATTGACCCTTGCAATTGCCTGCATTAAATTATAACCTCTCATCGGCTTATAAACATACATCGTTGCCAACGATGGAACATCAAATCCAGTCAACCACATATCAACAACAATTGCAATTTTAAATGGACTACTATCATCTTTATATTTTGTTGCTAGTTCATCCCTATATCGCTTATTACCAATTATGCTTCGCCACTGCTCTGGATCTTTATTACTTTCAGTCATAACAAGTCCTACTTTTTCGCTCCATTCTGGGCGCAATTCCAATATTTTGTTATAAATTTTCATTGCTATTGTGCGCGAATATGCAACAATCATAGCTTTTCCTGTCAATAAATCTGCACGATTGTTCTCATAATGCCCTATAATATCGGTAACAAGTGAATAGATCGTTTTCTCATTTCCTAATATTGCTTCCATCTGTCCTAGCTGCTTTTTGCTTTTTTCAATAACTTCTGCATCTGCACTTGCCGCCATTAAATCATATTCCGTATCAATTAATTTCAACGTCTGTTCATCAAGCTTAAGTTTAATTACTCTACTTTCATAATAAACCGGCTTCGTCGCACCATCTTCAACTGCTTGTGTCATATCATAAATATCAATATAATTACCAAACACCTCTTTCGTACTTCTATCTTTCAATGAAATAGGCGTTCCCGTAAACCCTACATAAGTAGCATTAGGTAAATTGTTCCGAATAACTCTAGCAGTACCAATTTTTATTTCTCCAGTCTTTATATCAACTTTTTCCTTTAATCCGTACTGTCCACGATGCGCTTCATCTGCCATTACAATAATGTTCCGTCGTTCTGACAAAGGTTCCTCTGCCTCTTCGAATTTTTGCATTGTTGTGAAAATAATGCCATTCGCCTGCCTTCCATTTAACCAGTCCATTAGTCCGACATCCTCTTTAGACGAATGAAGCCCTAGTTTTCTGCACGTTGCCTGTACCGGTTCCTGTCTCAAAAAACGACTGCATTTCAAAAACTGTCCATACAACTGATTGTCCAAATCATTTCGATCGGTTATTACAACAATCGTTGGACTGTCTAATTCAAACTGTAATAAGTGTGCATAAAATACCATTGATAAAGATTTTCCCGAACCCTGCGTATGCCAGAAAACCCCTCCTTTACCATCTGTTTTTATTGCCTTTTTTGCCATCTCAACTGCTTTTTTCACAGCAAAATATTGATGATATCCTGCAAGAATCTTTAAATGCTGCAACCCCTCATCTGAAAAACATATGAAATTTTTAATGATGTCCAGTAATCGGCTTTTTTCGAACATCCCATCAAAAAACGTATCGAATTGGGCTTGTTTTGTATTTTCATAATTTCCATCCTTTGTCTTCCACTCCATAAAACGATCTTCACCAGAAGTAATTGTACCTGCACGCGATGTAAGATGGTCACTTATAACACAAATACAATTGTAAATAAACATAGATGGAATTTCCTGCATATAATTTCGTATTTGCGCATATCCCTCTGATGCATCTGTTTCTTCTCTAGATGGTGATTTCAACTCAATCAACACAATCGGAAGTCCATTTAAGAACAAAATAATATCCGGACGTCTATTGCTGTTTTCAACAAACGTCCACTGATTTGCCACAATAAACGAATTATTGTCAAGATTTTCATAATCCACTAAATAAACAATGGCATTTTTTTCTTCTCCCTGCTCATTGTATCGCACTTCAATCCCATTCTGTAAATAATCCATAAAAGTTTCATTTTTTTGAACCAATTCGCCATTTTCGTAGTTCTTTAATTTATACACAGCCTCATTAATTGCTTCCACCGGTAATGCCGGATTCAGCCTATAAATATATTCCAAAAGCACTTCATCATACAATGGACTCTGAAAATCACGTTCCACGTTCGGACCATATGCATATTGATAACCCATATTCCGAAATAATTCTAAAACCGCCTCTTCATAATTTGCCTCCGAAAATGTTGTAACCATATTTTAACACCTCCTACTTCAAAACAATTTGTTTGCGTATTTTATACTCAACTTTTTCCAACTTATAGTAACTCTCAATCAACTTATTCATCGCATCATAAACATCTTTTCTGTAATTTGGCTCACGATATATCCCACACAAATTTTCTAGTTCTTTCTTCCTCTTATGTCTTTCTTCTTCTATCTTATCACAAACAATCTGGTATTGATACATCCTCCATAAAACCTCTCCGTAATCTGAAACAAATTCACTACAAAAAAATCTCTTCTTCCCCCTAAAAATCAATTCTATTCTAGTTGCAGTGCTTTTGATTTCCTCTAATTTTTTCAATAATTTAACTCTGTAATTGTCATCCGATGAATTATTTATTACATCGCCTAATTCTTTTAAATAAGAATTATTTGTCAAAAATCCAAAAATTAGCTTATTCGTCAAACACACATCATCTCTATATTCTCGAAAATGCGTCTTATTGCTGTTACATAATTCCATAAGCCCCTTAACAAACATATATGTATTTAATCTTTTTTCAAATAAAGCCTGTTTATTGCTTAATCTCATTTGTTGTCTTGTTTGACCCAACGCAATAAAGGTAGCTGTCACAGTTATGACAGATAGAATTAATTCATATATCCATTTTTGCATCTAATTCCTCCTAACTAATCAGTGTAAACAATAATTTAGAGCAGCAAGCTCAGACAATCTATCAGCAAATGTTCATAGATAATGCTCGTTCTGATTGGGCAGAAGGCACTTTAAGTGATATTGCTGATATTACAATGGGTCAGTCGCCAAGTGGCAGTAGCTATAACGAGGACGGAACTGGCACAATTTTCTTTCAAGGTCGTGCGGAATTTGGATTTAGATTTCCGTCAGTTCGTCTATACACCACTGAACCTAAACGAATGGCACGGTCAAATGATACTTTGATGAGCGTTCGAGCACCAGTAGGCGACTTAAATGTCGCTCATATGGATTGCTGCATTGGTCGTGGACTTGCTGCCATTCATTCTAAATCCCACCATCAATCCTTTGTTCTTTACACGATGTTTTCTCTTAAAAAACAGTTAGATGTTTTCAATGGCGAGGGAACGGTTTTTGGTTCTATCAATCGTAATGCGTTGAATGATATGCCAATTCTTATCCCGTCTGATGATATTTTGAACGAATTTGAAAGGATTGTAGCACCGATGGATTTAACCATTCGCAATAATTACGATGAAAATTGCCGTTTGCAGGATATTCGTGATACCTTGCTTCCTCGTTTAATGTCCGGTGAACTTGATGTCTCTGATATAGACATCTAAGCCGCTAATAGACTCGAAAACTGCTCCGCAGTTTCCTCGTTATCGCCTCTGACCGACACCTTGCCGTCCGTATACAGGCATTCGTCCGGCTTCGGTATCTGTCTACGCTGCTTCGCAGCTATCTGTGCTTTGCACAGATGAGGCGGTAAATTATTGTTTATCCTCTCATTTTCTTCGATTTTATTATCAAGCAAACCAAGAATCGACGCTATTTTTTCTTGCACCCTTTTATCACTAGGTACAAACACTATAATATTCCTCATAGTATTGGCTGATACCTCTTTAAATGTTGTTCCACTTCCCATACTTTCAATATTGTGTTTATTGTATTTGAGTAAATAATATAAAAATAGCGGATCTATGTTTTCATTTGGAATAACACTTTTGAAGCCTTGATTGGTGCATAGTTCTTTTGCTGCAATAGCAACATAACCAATCGGCGCCCTTGAAGAAAACAACACCGAATTTCTAGGAAGAAGCTGCGTTGAACAACTCCTATATCCCGTTTCCGTAATATTTCTTTCCCCCTGCTTAATATAGCGTCCACAAAATGTCGATAAATCCTTTGGTGTTATCCAAGAAATGTCTCCGTTTTCGTAATTTTCGCTTTTTTTCGTTGAAGGTGTAGCTCCACCCACAACTGTACCTATATCAGAAATCTTATATTTCGTCCATTCAGCCATAACAAAAATCCTTTCTATCCAATATATTTGCGATGAGCAATCTTAACATTGCTCTGTTTAACCATTGCATATTGCAAGGTTGTATCTATCTTCCTATGTCCTAAAAGTTGCTGTAACTGCTCAATAGGCATTCCCTTATCTATAGCCATTGTTGCAAGCGTACGTCTGAATTTATGCGGATGTACCTTTTGCAACCCTAATTGTTTTCCAAATTCTCGCAATCGAACTTCAACACCGCCTATTTTCAACCTTTTATGTGGTGATTTCAACGAAACAAACAATGCTGGATTATTGTCCGTTCTACTCTTCAAGTAATTCTGTAAATGTATTTTTGTTCGAGCATCAAAATAAACTACTCGTTCTTTGCTTCCTTTACCAAAAACAATACATTCTCTCTCATTAAAATCAATATCATTGCGATTAAGCAATACCATCTCACCTACACGCATTCCCGTTGATGCAAGTATATCGATAATCGCCAAATCTCGGAGTGTTGTGCAATTATCTCGCATAAGTTCTAATGATTCATCGGAATATGTTTCCTTAATGTTTGTACCAGTTTTGACTTTATGTATACGTCTCACTGGACTTTTTAATATATAATCCTCATCCTCTAGCCACGAAAAAAAACTAGATAAAATGCGCCGGATATTATCTATCGTAACCCTGCTTGACTTCTTCTTTTCCTGATATTCCGTCAAGTAACCTCTAATATCATCTGTTACTATGTGTTTAACATCTTTTTTTAACTCATCAAGCATTGTTTCAATAGTTGCCTTGTAATATTTAAGCGATTTCTCAGAACAGCCCTCTATTCGCTTTGCAGCTAAGAACAATTCTACAAAATCCTGTTCCGAATTTCCCTCTTTATTCTGACTATCTGTTATCTCATATTTTGCAAGAGTATATCGCAAAACCTCTTGCAATTTTTCATTTTGTGCGTTATTCAGATATGGCAACATTTCTTGAACAACATCTTTGATTAAATTCTGTTTCATTGTCTTTTCTCCTTATCTTTTAGAGAACGACAATCAACGGCAGTTCTTTTATTTTTACTTCCGCCGTTGGTGGAAGTGAGTATTCTTTAAATAAGTTCCATAAAAATCTCATCTTCTGAAACCATAAATAAAGCCTCTTCATTCTCAGTATCAAACACCTGATATTTCTCTTCCTTTTCGTCAATTGCAAAAATATATACCGTTCTTTCATCATATAAGCAAACAATATTTCCTACATCATATTTCATTTTATTTTTCTCCTTATCGTAAAATAAACAATAATTTACCGGCTTAGATTTCGATGTTGGCGACATCAAGTTCTCCGGACATTAAACGAGGTAGCAGGGTATCACGAGTTGTAGCAAGTCTTTCATTTTCGGCACGCAAATTACGAATTAGTGTAAAAATCGGTTGAATAACCATGTCAAATGCCGTTAATTCAGCTGTTGATGGTACGATAACAGGCACTTTGTTCAAATTGGTTTGGCTAATCTTCGGTTGAACAGCTCCGGTAACAATTGATTGGACACTCGTTAAACTAAATAATAAATAAAGCGATTCAACACTAAAGCCCTCCTTGCCCGTAATAATGTGAGCGTGGTTATTCACCCAGAACTTTCCTGCAACATATTGCAGAATAGGAAAACCTTTGCTATCAACGACTGTTCCATCTTCACCAAGAAGTAGATAGATTCCGTCAAAAATATATCTATCTACATAATCCATAACTGAGGTGGCACCATAATAAGGATAGATTTTATCAAGTTTTGTGCGCTCACGATTCGAAAGAGGTATGCGCTTAGAATCATGCAGTTCAATAATTTCAGAGGCAGTACCAAGATGCCAATCAGTGGGCATTTTGCCATTAAAGGGGTTCATCTCTATAAAGCGATTCTTATATAGAGCCTGTGCTTGCTGAAATAAATTATTGTTTATGATGTGACCCCCAAATGTTAGACTTTTTAGGCGTAGCAGTTTGATGGCTGCTA
>ERZ780195.646-NODE-646-length-33658-cov-5.163914_pt1 | contig 33658 bp, 44 predicted proteins | sample MGYA00511017_ERZ780195 | MGnify/ENA primary metagenome ERZ780195 (study PRJEB29588, sample SAMEA2159974) | human gut metagenome | biome: human gut; feature: human-associated habitat; material: faeces | place: Denmark | collected 2008/2010 ...
GCCCCGCTGCCTTTGTCACCTACATCCGCGCCATCCTGCTGCGTGATACCGGCGCAACCATTTCTCCGTTCAACGCCTTCCTGCTGCTGCAGGGCACCGAGACCCTGAGCCTGCGCATCGAGCGCCATGTGGAGAACACCAAGAAGGTCGTGGAGTTCCTGGCCAACCATCCGCAGGTGGAAAAGGTCAACCACCCCTCTCTGCCGGATCACCCGGACCACGCCCTGTACGAGAAGTACTTCCCCAACGGCGGTGCTTCCATCTTCACCTTCAACATCAAGGGCGGCCGTGAAGAGGCCTTCAAGTTTATTGATAACCTGAAGGTGTTCTCTCTGCTGGCCAACGTCGCTGACGTGAAGAGCCTGGTCATCCACCCGGCTTCCACCACCCACAGCCAGCTGAACGATGAGGAGCTGGCCGAGCAGCAGATCTACCAGAACACCATCCGTCTGTCCATCGGCACCGAGCACATCGACGACATCATTGCCGATCTGGAAGCCGGTTTCGCAGCAGTCCGCGGCGAGTAATTACCCGTCTGCACGAGCTGCATCAGAACCTTTGTCTCTTTGTCCATTCTTCCTTTTTTCCAAAACAAACGCAAAAGCTCTCCGGTCCTGAAGCCGGAGGGCTTTTGCTGTTTCCGGGGTGTGATGCACCCAGAAAAAGGCCCCGCCGTGGAGCACACAGCGGGGCCGGAAGAATGCGGTTTATTCGTTGCCGGGGAAGTGGGGGATGCCGTCAAAGCCCTTCTGCAGGTCGGCGTCGGAGGGGATGTAGTCGGTCATCTTGCCGTCGTGGAACAGTGGGTTCGAGCAAACGAACAGCACCCGGAAACTTACGTTTCTAGGTGCTGTTTCTTGGTGGGCGCGGGTGGATTACGCGAGCCGCGCATCTAAAAAAGCCCCGCAGGGGCTTTTTCCCCGCCGGACTGTTCGGCGGGTCGATGCTGTTCGAATCCACCCGCCTAGCCTCCGGGAAGGTTATTACAAAACAGAAACTCCAGTACCCGGTTCGGATACTGGAGTTCTTGGTGGGCGCGGGTGGATTCGAACAAGCTCAACTATCACAATTCGCTGGATGCGCTTTGAAATTGTGATGGATTCATGCGCATTTTTTGAATTTCACTAAAAACCAATTATCGGCTATCACAACCATTTAGGAACAAAAACGGGTTACAAAGTGGGTTATTTTGCACGCGGAGAATACTCTGCCAGAGCATCTGAAACGGCTATTGCTGCCGTGTCAGCCCTGCCGTCAACGGCGTGACTGTACCAGCCGTAAGTATCCATACTTTTGCTGTGCCCTACCATGCGGCGCAGTTCTGCCGGGGACACGGCATCCTCGATGATGCTCACAAAGGTGTGCCGCAGCTCATACAGGCTGACCGGTGGGTTAATGCCGTTGCTGCGCTGGTAGAACTGCCAGTAGTTATAGAGGCTGTGCTCATTCTCCAACAGGAAGATTGGATCATCTCCCCGAAGAGGCCGCTCTTCCTCAAAGGCCCGCTGCTGCAGCTGAGCGTGGAGTTCCGCAGCCGCCAGCGGATGCAGGACCACCGTGCGGATAGCGTTTTCGTTCTTGCCGTGTGTTTCCTCATCAAAGGTATTGATGGCCCGGGCAAGATGCAGCCGGTTGCCCTCCATGTCGCCCACGCGCAGCCCCAGCAGCTCCCCGGGGCGCAGGCCAGTCAGGACTGCAAAGCGATATGCATGGATATTGGCATCCTGTTCAACCTTTCCACGAACGATGCGTGTATCTACAGAAAGCAGAACCCGCAGCGCGTCCGGCTGAAGGATCTTTCGGCCCTTTGGACGTGCTCCCCTGGGTACTGTGAGACCCTCGTCCTCTGGCCGCAGGGCGGTGTATTTGTGCTGCCTTGCCCATTTCACAAAGCTGACTTCAACCGCCCGGATTCCCTGCAATGTTTTCCTCGAAAGGTTTCCCCTGCTCTTTCGAGTGGCCTGTTGGTTCATGCTGCCTTCCTTGTATGCCCGATTCAGCACATCCTGCAGCATTCCCGTATTCAGGTCACCGATCCGGCGGTCACCCACCACTGGCAGGATGTAGTTCTGTCCGAACTTCTCCACCTGCTGGGCATAGCTTGTGCCGGCGGTGGCCCGCACCGAGATCAGATACTCGTTCCAGACCTCCAAGCAGCGCTTGGTGGTGCTGCAGATGCCCTCATCCAGCCAGGCATCTGCTTTTGCATTTGCTTCCCGCTGGCCGGTACGGCCCGGCTTTGCGCTGGTGAACGTCTTGCGCACGCCGTCCTTCTGCACCTTGATCTGCCAGCGGTTCTGGTTCGGCAGCCACTGGGCGGTGTTGGTTCGCATTCCCATAAAAAATACCTCCTTTGGGGTACACTTTGACAAGCCCGCCCAAAAGAGGTATAATCGCAATGTCGAGTGTGCGATGCCCTCTTCTGGGTGAGCCGCTTATCTGAACTCCCTCGGTGTTGGTAGCACCGGGGGAGTTTTTTTATTTACAATCAGTTGTTCGTACGGTAGATAACCTCCAAGCCCTGATTCGGGTGATAAGACCAGGTAACTGTCACATCATCAAAGCTTTCCTTCTGGCGGCCATCAATTGCTCGTGTATTTGCCATTTCTTTATAAAGCCATTCTGGCAATCCAAGTGCTTTGTTGGTCAGTTTTACATGCTCCAAGCCAGTTTCATTAAAGATAATCGAGCCGCCTTTCATGTTAAGCGGATTATTATCAATCGTCATATAGGAACCATCTTCAGCAACTGAAACCGTTACGTCATTATAAAGATCATAAAACAGTTTAAAATCCGGTGCCATTCCCTTCTTATAGAAAGTTGGTGCTATATCCTCATCCAGAGATATGAGAGTTTCCTTTCCATCTTCATTTACAACCTTCCAAGTTGCCAGAATAACAGGTGCACCATCATCGGCGAACCGTTGAACTTCTCCCTTAAATGTAACGTCCTGATCATTGAATACGTTCTTGTAATAGTCGTATAGACTTTCTTTTACAGCCGCATACACACGCTGCCCATTTTCCACAACGGAAAAGCACTTATAGTTTGTATTTGTTTTTTCAACCGAGTATGTAAAATAATATCCGAAGTCCGTATGGCCTGAATAGGCCACATAATCGCCTGTTTTGTACTGCACTCCCTCTGCAAATGCAGACATTGCAAGTACAAAACAAAGTACCACCATCAACGCCATTGAAACTATTTTCTTTTTCATACAAAAGGCCTCCTATGTTTGTTTATATTTCCGTCAGCGCGTATAATTCTGCGCTGCACTCGTCGAGCTTCGTTTTAGCATTATCGCTCATATATGACAGATATGGTTCAAATGCCCGATGATATTTTATTGCCCAGTTCTGCTTTGCTTTGGGCGATTTTAAACTTTCTATTTTGTTCCGGTATTTTTCTTGTGTACGCTGGACAATTTCATTAACGGCTTCTTCTCGAAACGTCAAATCCAGATATTTTTCCAACGAGGAAGTTGTAGTTACTTTCACGCCATACTTTTTACAATCTTCCAGCTGTATTAAACGGCCAACACAAAAATCATACCGCATAAAGAACACCGACGGTTCTGTGGTAGAGGAAAGAATCTTAGCACTTTCCTGAGCCTGTTTAAGAAATTGCGGTGCTAATATTTGAGCGTTCATGCGAGAATCAACCAAATCCATCGGGCCCATCCATTCGGGGTTCGGGGAATACCTGGACGGCTCTTCCGCCGCATCCATTGCCATCTTTCCGACTACCTTTGTAGCCTTTTTCAGCCAACCAAAAACGCCCATGCGGTACCTCCAACATCAGATATCCCGGCAGAGCCCCACGGCCTTGCCTTCAATGACAACGGCATTCATATCTTCCCGGCTGAGAATGATGCTGCTGAAAGCCGGATTCTCCGGCCGCAGTTCAATGAAGTTCTCGTGCAGATAGACATGCTTCAGGGTGGCCTCTTCCCCGATCCGCACAGCAGCGATCTCGCCATTCTCCACCTCTGGCTGACTGCGAATCGCCACCAGATCACCATCGTGGATGCGGGGTTCCATGCTGTCACCCTTGCAGGTCAGTGTAAAGGTGGAGTGCCAGCGGGAAGGCACGCACACCATTTGCTCGATGTTCTCTTCTGCTGTGATGGGCGTACCGCAGGCGATCCGCCCTACAAGCGGCACCACATCCATGGCTGGCATCGGCTCAAAGCCCGGCGGAACAGTAGGTTCTTTGGATGCAGCCGGGGCGGGCTGCTCCTCCCAGCCCATCAGGTAGGCAGGGGTGGTTTCCAGCGCATCCGCAAATGCTGCAATCTTAGATTGCGGAATGTCTGCCTTTCCATTTTCAATTTTACTTATAGATGATTTATCCTTATAGCCCATCTTATGGGCCAATTCCTCAACTGTTAAGCCAAGCTCCGTGCGGCGGCTTTTAATTCTGTCGTATAGAGTTGCCATAAAATCACCAACCTTCGCTCTTATCTTATCATATAGTGGAATGATATTCAAGTATTTTTTGCTTTTTTCTCAAAAAAGGTTGACTTTGTTTCCACTCAGTGATATCATACAGGAAGTGGAACATAATTCCACTTGAGAGGAGGTGAAAACAATGACCGATACCACTACGCTTCGTTCCATCATTGCCAACTCCGGGCTGAAGTATAAAGCCATTGCGGAGATTATGGGCCTTACACCGTATTCTTTGCAGATGAAGATTGACAATGAAACCGAGTTTAAGGCGAGCGAAATCGACACTCTTGCCAACACTCTCGGCATGGACATGCAGCAGCGTGATGCCATCTTTTTTTGCAAGAAAAGTGGAATTTAATTACACTTTTCAGTTTTAGTTTAGGAGGTGAACCACATAAATGACAACAAAAAGCCCAACGAACCTGTGAAAGAGGAACGCTGGGCAGAGAGGAGAAAACTCAAGTGCTGTGCTATAAGTTGATTCTGATTCTTTGGCTGGTCGTGACTTTGTGCAATCTGCTTGTCAGAAAGGTCTCGCCAGAGCTTTCCGGTTGGTATCCGGCATACTCCATCGTGGTTGCATTTCTCACGACTGCATTTCTTTTGCGTCTCGCATCCTGACAACGATCTTATTCAAAAGCTCAACTTTCATACTATGAAGATCCTGTGTCGCAGAAGTTCGCTTCACCAAGCGTTCCAATGATAGCATATCTTCTCGAAGCTCTTTTGAAGCGTAATACATTGCCAGTGCAGAGTGAGAGCCAAATTCGCTCAGATTTTCGAGTGTTTCAGATTGGACAGCCGCACCCGCCGCACGAATGTAGCCTTCGTAGATCTCGCGTTCGCGCCGAACCCGTTCTTCGCGTTCTTGATGGTCATATTCCATTTGTTTCATCTTTTGCTGATGCCAATTGTTAAAGATTGCTGTCAGCATCGGAGAAACCAAAGCGCAGAGCGAAACGACCATTGCTACTAAACCAGACCAGTCCGAAACAGACATACCGGTATTTTGTTCCACTTTATCACCTCCCTTCCCGCCCAAGTATACCGCAGAAGGGAGCCGCCAACAAGGAGGTGAGCAACGTGAAAAAGCCTTATCTCAAAATCAGTCGTCTGGCAGAAGACCAGGATCTCAACCAGGGCGCACTTGCGGCCCTGATTGGGGTAAGTTCCAACACGATGACCGCACGGCTCAAGGGGACGCAACCTTGGAGGAGTGACGAGATCGTCATCATCTGCAGAGCACTGCACATCCCGCAAGAAAAAATCGGGGAGTATTTCTTCCCGGCAATCGCAAAGGAGGAAAAGACCGCATGAAGATCAAATCCCGCGTCTGGTACTGGCTGGCTGCTGCCAGCGGTACCGCAAGTCTGCTGTACGGCATGGGCATCGAGGGCGGTGCACAGCTGGGCAGCTCCATCTCTGACAACCAGTTCGTCACGGCCCTGTGCCTGGTTCTGGCAGCGGTAGCGTTCCTGCGGCTGGGCTTTGCCGCCCAGGATCGTGAACAGAACGCCCGCCGCTATGGCCGCGTTGACCGCACCCACGCCCGTACCGAAGAGCCGAACTACCGGCAGAACCGGAGGGGCGCATGAAGAAGCGCATTCTCACCCTACTCGAAGTGGAAGGTCTTTTTGTGCTGATCTGGCTTCTGGATGCCCGCATTTGGCTACTGAAGCGCATTATCAGACTGACTGAAGCGAGTATCTCTCTCTTGGACAAAGTAATCGACTATAAGTTGGAAGACGAAAATGAGCCCGCCCGTGCTGGTAACACGGACGAGCCCAAAGGGTGATGGAATTCACAAGCCCCATCACCCTTGATGATATCACATCAGAAAGGATTTTACAAATGAAAGGTATTTTAGCCGAACCGGGCAAGGCCCCGGTGATTGCCAGCCTGCCGGACAGTCTATGGGCCATTGAGAACCGGCTGGGAACTCCCTGTGAGATGATCGTGATGCCCCGCACCCCGGCGGTGCTGTTCGTGGGCCGGTACGATGGCCCCATCCAGCCCGCCAGTCTGCTCAACCGGAAGTACCGGGGCCGCCAGCTTTACGGGCCCATCCTCTGCTACGGATGGAAGGGCAACAACATCCAACCCATGAACAAAGATGTGCAGACCGAGATGCTGGACCGCCTGAAGGGCACGGAGGTAAGGGTATGATCATCAGCCAGAACAGCAACGATGTTTACTACGCCTATACCCGTGGGCGCTTCTGGCGCTGGGACGAATCCGCACGGGTCTGGAAGGAAAGCCATCTGCTGGCCCAGAAGTTCGACAAGGCCAAGACCGCTGAAAAGCGGCTGACCCCGGAAACGTTTCTGACCAGCGAAGGGTTCATTCCGATGGATGACTACGAGCTTCCGGAGCAGATGCTGACGGCCCTCAGGGAGGCCAAGCCCTGCAAGAACGCACCCATCGAACCGGTGGAGGAGGAGTCGGTCCCTGCCGCATCGGCGAGCGGTTCTTCTGCACCGATTCCTTCGGCCCCTGGTTTTGACTTCGGAGCCGATGACGAGACCAACGCCCTGCTTTTGCAGGATGCACAGACCTTTATCACCGGCAACATGGCCCGCATCATGGCGGCAAAGCACGCCCACGACCTGACAGCCAACCACTACAAAGGCAGCTGGGGCAAGTGGTGCGCCGCTGTGGGCATCAGTCGGGACACCGGTGACCGCATGGTAAGCGTTGCCGCACAGTGCGGCAACATTCAGCTGGAGGGCAAGTCCATTCTGGACGTTCAGCCCCTGAAGCTGTTGTATGCCGCTGCCAAGCCCTCCACCCCAACACAGGTGAAACAGGCGGTGTTCTCCGGGGATATCACCTCCTACAAGGAGTATCAGGAGCTGCTTGCCCAGATCAAAGCCGAGAAAGAACGCGCCGATGCTGCCGAAAACCGCGAGGAAGAGGCGCGGAAAGCTGCACACGAGTACCACGAAAAGTACGAGGAAGCCGCTGCCATGCGGGCAACGCTGCTGGATCAGCAGGGTGTCTACATTGCCGATATTGACGGCCTGAAAAAACAGAACGACAAGCTCCAGCAGAGCTACCACGATGCAGACGAGAGCCGTATTGCGGCCAACCTCCAACGCCAGAAGGCCGAGACTGAACGCGACAGGGCCGAAGAGAGAGCAAAAAATGCCGAAGACTCTTTGAAAAAACAGCCCATCACGGCGGTCATCGACGAGGAAGAGATTGACCGACGGGCCGCAGAAAAAGCCTGGGGCCTTGCCGATGCCCGGAACGCCGAACTGGCCAAGGACAATGCCAACCTGAAGAAACAGGTTGCGGCACTCCGTTCCCGCATCAACGATGATGCCCAGGCAGATTTTGAGCAGGCCAACTACTGCGCCAGCCTGATGCGGGCGGCGTGGGATAACAGCAAGGCCAGCTATTCCCGGCTGGTGGGCGAAGATCTGGAAAGCACCTTTCAGACCATCTGCGGTACCCTGAACAGCATCATGGAGGAAGCCTCCCTGCTCTGCCGCCAGCCGCCGGATTATGACGGAGGTGACAGGGATGAATGAGATGTACTGTCTGGATCTTGACCGTTACGGCCCGCCCATGGAGCCGCCCGATGATTACTACTTTGCCCCCGACCGGGAGCCAAAAGAGGAGGAACTGACCGATGACGAATGAATTGACCGTCCGGGTAGAGCGCCCGGTGATCCCAGCCATGAACTGGAACAAGGATGAGGTGCAGAAGAACCTTGACGAACTTCTGGCCTCCTATACAGGCCGTGTGTACACACCTGAATCCATCAAAGATGCCAAAGCCGACCGTGCTGCCGTCAACAAGTGGGACAAGCAGCTGGCTGCTGCTCTGACCGCCGCCAAGCGGCTTTACACTGACCCGCTGGAGGATTTTCAGAAGAGTATCCGAGAGATGCAGGCCCAGTGTAAGAAGATTTCCGGGGCCATTGATCAGCAGGTAAAAGCAGTAGAACAGGCCCAGCGGGAAGAAAAAGCATCCACCCTGCGGCTGGTCTACCGGGACTGCATCGGGGAGCTGGAACCTCTGATTTCTTTTGACCGTCTGCTTGTACCCCAGTGGCTCAATAAAACCTTTGACCTCGCCCAGGCCGAAAAGGAACTGCGCAAGGCTGTGGAGACCCGGCGGGAGGAACTCCGCCTCATCCGGGAGACCTGCGGTGAAGACGCTGAACCCTGCATTACCGAATACCTGCGGGCCCTGAGCGTCAATGATGCACTACATGAGCACAGCCGCCGGGAGCACGCCCGTGCGGCTCAGGCTGAGGCAGAGGCCCAGCGACAGGCCGCAGAACGTGCCAGAGCTGCTGCACCGGTCATCATCCCGCCCACCGAGGAAGAGCGTCAGCTGAAAGAAGAGGCCGCACAGGAGGCCCGGAGCAACGCCTTTGTGACAGCTTCCGGGCGGCTGGACTGCGAGGTATTGCAGCAGTTCGCCCTGCCTGGCACAGGCCTTGCACCTGCCCGCAAACGCTACCGCTTCTGGGTAGATTTCACCCCGGAAGACATCGAATGGTTCAAAGCCGAAGCTAAAAAGCGCGGCTTTACGTATGGTCCTGTAAAATTAAAATAATTGGAGGATTTTACTTATGGCTTTTTCTCGTCCCGGCGCACCTGCGCCCACCATGTCCGCAAACACCACCGGCACCCCCACCGCCGCCCGGATGACTGCAATGCAGCAGCGTGCCGCCCAGAGCAGCGCTCTGCAGGCTGCCAGCCCGGCCAAGCCCGTGGAGATCACTTCTGCCGACGGCCAGCACATGACCGTCAGCTTCTCGGATGTCCGCAACTTCATCTGTCAGAAAGCCACCGATGCTGAGTGCAAGATTTTCCTTGAGACCTGCAAGCAGTACCGGCTGAATCCCTTTACCAAGGAAGCCTACCTCATTCACTACGATAACAACAGCGAGGACACCCCCAGCACCATCGTTCTGGGCAAGAACTGCTACCTGCAAATGGCAGAGCGTCACCCCAGCTATGACGGCTTCGAGGCCGGAGTCATCATCTTCGATAAGGTGGCCGGGGAGTACCAGAAGCGGGAGGGTTCCATCGTCTACGAGGACGAGGAACTTCTGGGCGGCTGGGCCAAAGTCTACCGCAAGGACCGCACCCGCCCCAGTTACGAGGAAGTGAAGCTGACCGAATACGACACCGGCAAATCTCTGTGGAAGGGCAAAAAAGCCACCATGATCCGCAAGGTTGCCCTTGTCCATGCCCTGCGGGAAGCATTTCCCTCCACCTTCGGCTCTCTCTATGACGAGAGCGAGGTCCATGTGGATGCTGAGTCCACCGCCGTGGAGCTGGACGAGGCCGGACAGGTTCCGGCTCCACGCTGGACCCGCATCAAGGAAGCTGTTGAACAGGCCGATGCTCTGACCGTAGAGGACGCTGACAGCGCAGACGACCCCTTTGCCGGGGGTGATGAATCGTGATCCTGACCCACAAGACCGGCGTACTTCTCCACGGAACTCTCGCCAAAGACCCTGTGCTCAAGGACGTGGGCCAGAAGCAGGTACTCAAGTTTGACGTGAAGGCACACAGCGTCAAGACCGGCACCGGCAACTGGGAGGGCCTGTATGTTCAGGTCAACGTCTGGCACGGGCTGGATAAGTGGGACGGGTTGCTGCTGAAGGGCGATGCCGTCACTGTCTTTGCCCGGGAGCTCAAGAGCCGGGAGTATAACGGCAAGACCTATTACGACGTGGATGCCGACGACATTCAGCCTGGCGGCATGGTGATCTTCCGGTGGATGCAGAACCTCATTGACCTTTGCACAGAGGCCCCGGCACCGCCCGAACCAGCGCTCACTCAGGAGCCAACGCCCTTTGATGAGCCTGCCCCGGTGCAGACCAGCCTTTCTGGCGGGCAGATGTATCCCGGCGAAGACCTGGCCGACTATGCTCCCCGCGCCTCTCAGGCGGCAGCGCCTGCCGGGCCCGCCGCAGGCACCCCGGAAGCAGATGCCCTCATCGACGATGATGCGGATGATCTGCCGTTTTAACCACACCAGAAAGGGGTTCAGACCGTGGGCATTGACCCATCCCGTGGCTTTGTTGCCTTTCCCCGCGGTCTGACTGACTGGGAATGGTATTCAGAGCCCAACACTGCCCGCCTGTTTTTCCACCTGCTACTCACCGCCAACTGGCAGGAAAAGCAGTGGCAGGGCATTAGCATCAGGCCCGGACAGCTGGTTACAAGCCAATCTCAACTGGCAAAACAGCTTGATTTGAGTGTTCGGAACATCCGGACAAGCTTAGAGCATTTACAGGCGACAGGCTATCTGACAGTCAAAACAGGCTCAAAATACAGCATTGTCACGATAGAAAACTATGCTTCGCTTGTTGGCAGTGACAGGCAAAGTGACAGGCAAGCGACAGGCAACCGACAGGCTGCCGACAACAACTTAACAAGTCTAACAAACCAACAAGCTAACAAGTCGTCGTCTGCGGCTGCGCCGGAGCCGACCGGACGACCGACGACCTCACCCTTGGTATCAGAGTTTGAACAGGATATCGGCAAGCTGAGTGCCTCCGGGAAAAGAGAGCTGACAGGATACGCTGACCGGCTGGGCGAGGAACTGGCGCGGGTGATCCTGCGCAAGTGCATTGATGCCGGGGCACATAGCTGGGCCTATGTGCGGAAGGCTCTGATCGAGGCCGAAACCCAGGGCTGTAGGTCTGCCGAGGAGTACCGCATGACGAACCCCATTGGAGCAGGACGCAATAGGCGGGTGGACAGGCCGGAACCCAGCGGGAATGATTTTTTAAAAAACGCAGCCCGTCGCCGTCCGCTCACCAAGAAAAAGGAGGATTCCAATGTACCGGAACCATGAGCACTACCCCGACCCGACAGCTGGCCGGGCATTGGGCAGCCTCCGACGAAAGGAGAACCAATTGAACACCGGAAAACAGTTCGAGGCAGACTGGAAAAGCTCCATGCCGAAGGATGCTTGGTGCTATCGACTGAAAGACAGCGCGGCCACCTATTACGGCGGCAACGAGAACCTGAGCTTCTCCATTGATAACATCTGCGACTTCGACGTGTACCGCTACCCTATGCACCATTACTTCGAGCTCAAGACCATCGAAACGCCCAGCATCCCACTGGAAAAGATCCTGGGCCGATTCGACCGGGAGCGGCAGAAGTACCACAAGCTCAAACACATCACCGATATGGCCCACGCAGCATCCTTCAAGGGCCAGACTGCCCATGTGGTCATCAATTACCGGGGCAAGGTCAACCGCACCTTTGCCGTACCGGCCAGCGCTGTGCTGGAGTACATGCAGACCCAGACCCGAAAGAGCATTCCATGGCAGTGGGCCGCCCTGAACGGCATCGAGGTGGAGCAGCACCTGCTGCGCGTTCACTGGCGGTATGACGTGGAAGGGCTACTGAGGGTACTGGAAGGAGGGAGTACAGAATGACCTATATCCAGAAATGTGAGTGGCTGAAGCTGTATCAGGTATCACTTCGCCGCCAGAAAATTCTTGTCCGGCGTATCCGCGAAGCGAAAGACCAGGCCGAAAGCGTCACCCAGGCACTCAGCCCTATTGTCAGTTCTGGATGTTCTGGCGATAAGACTGGCCGCGCCATTGAAATGATGGATGCCTACCAGCACCAGCTGTGCCATGAAATTCAGCGCAGTCAGGAGTTGTGTTACACCATCCGTAAGGTCATCGCAGAACTCGAAGACCCTCTTCTGGTAGACCTTTTGGAACTGTGCTACATTGATGGCCTGCATCGTGGACAGGCTGCTGACAGACTCCGCGTCAGTGACCGACATTTTCGTCGTCTACATCGGCAGGCTGTGGAGGCCCTGAACATTCCAATGAATGCCATTCCTCCGCAATTATGGCCGCGCATGTCCGCTTAACTGTGTTATAACGATACCATCGGCAAAGCCGAAAGGCAGACCGATGCCATGGCAGCTTCCAGAATGTGCCCGTCAGACATCACGTTCTGCGAGCTGCTTCTATTATGCCGCCTGAGCGCAATGTGGTGCGCGTTCACGAGTGTAGTCGTGGAAGGTTCGATTCCAAGGGTGGTTCCAATTCGCCGCCGACCCCGTAGGCGGCACAGCCTGACGCATGGGGCTACATACTCCCCACCGGAAGCTCATGTGGTGGGTGGCGGGATCTCCTTGCCCGCCCTCTGACCTCCCCACATACGCCGGAGGCACCGGAATCCATAGGCGGGTTTCAGGTATTTTCCCGCTGGATGTGCGTCAATTGCCCTGCATGGAAACATGCAGGGATTTTTTATGCTATTTTCTGCCGTCCTGAGGGGCGGCTTTTTTGTACCCTGACGACGAGAGAGGTGGTGACGTGTCGAATGAAAAGAATCTCATTCCGTTCAATGAACGAACGGAGAGCGAACAGAGAGAGATTGCCCAGAAGGGCGGCATTGCATCCGGTGCGGCCCGCCGCCGCAAACGGTCCATGCGTCAGGCGGCTGACTACTACCTGAGCCTGCCGGAGACCGACCGCCGCCGGGTGAATGCCATGCTGCGGGACCAGATTGACCCGGAGGACGTGGACAACCAGATGAGCGTGGTCATGGGCATTGCAACCGCTGCCAAGCAGGGCGATGCCAGGGCAGCCAATGTCCTGCTAAAAATGCTGGGTGAGGAGACCGCACAGGAAGATCCAGGCGCGGATGCTCTGGCAAAGGCCAAGGAGCTGCTGGGAGGTGTGGACAGTGCCATTGACTGAGTTTCAGGAGGAGTACCTGCGCAACTGTTCCCACCGGTGGAACGTCAAGACAGGGGCCACCCGAAGCGGCAAGACCTACCTGGACTGTGCCGTGACCATCCCGAAGCGGATCTGCGCGGCCCGGGGCGAGGGCCTGCTGGTGCTCATGGGCAACACCCTGGGCACACTGGAGCGCAATGTGCTGTCCCTGATGCGGGAGCTCTGGGGCCCCGACCTTGTAGGTGTGATCCGCACCTCGGCAGCAGGCAACGTGGTACAGCTGTTCGGCAAGAAGGTCTATGTCCTCGGCGCTGACAACAAGAAACACATCGCCCGCATCCAAGGCGCTGCCTTTGAGTACGTCTATGGTGACGAGATCACCACATGGGACGAAGGCGTGTTCCAGATGCTGAAAAGCCGCCTTTCCTGCCCCCACTCCCATTTTGACGGCACCTGCAACCCGGAAAGCTCCACCCACTGGTTCAAGAAGTTTCTGGACAGTGACGCGGATATCTACTGCCAGGCCTACACCATCGACGACAACCCCACCCTGCCGCCCCAGTTCGTTTCTGATCTGAAACAGGAATATGCGGGCACAGTCTACTATAACCGCTTTATCCTCGGCCAGTGGATGGCCGCCAACGGCGTGATCTACCGCCTGCTGGCCGACAGCCTTGCCGCCGGAGATGGGCGTTTTTTCTGGCCTGCTGACAAGCCGCTGCACCCGTGGCGGGTGCGTATCGGGGTGGACTTTGGCGGCAACGGCTCCAAACACGCCTTTGTGGCAACGGCCATCCTGCCGGGCTGGTCCGGTGTGGTTGGGCTGGCTTCCCAGCGCATCGACCCGGTGGCGCAGGATGCCGACTTTCTGGCCGACCGGCTGCTGGAGTTCTGCATGGCTGTCTTTGCCCGCTGGGGCGAGATCCAGTACATCTTCTGCGATTCCGCAGAGCAGACGCTGATCAACCACATCCGGGCAAGACTCCGGCGCTGCAAACTGAGCTGGCTGGCCGACCGGGTAGAGAACAGTGCCAAGATCCGCATCAATGACCGCATCCGCCTGACCTGCATCCTGATGGGCGGCGGACGGTTCTGGCTGCTGCCGGAGGCTGCCACCCTCCGGGATGCCCTTGCCACGGCCCTGTACAGCGGCAAGCACCCCGGCGTGGACGAGCGGCTGGATGACGGCAGCACCGATATCGACACATTGGACGCTTACGAGTACACCATCGAGCGCGATTTCAAGAGGTTGACCAACACATGAACATCACCGCATTTCTGAACTACCTGAACAAGACGCGCGGGTGGGCCATCGATGCCGACTACTACGGCCACATCGAGACCTGGCGGCAGTGGTGGCAGGGCAGCGTGCCCAAGGTACACACCCGTGCCGCCGAATACGCAACCGGCACCAAGAAGCGCCCCATTGCCTCCCTGCGGATGCCGAAACGGGTCTGCGAGGACTGGGCAAACCTGCTGCTGAACGACCGCACCACCTTCCAGATCAAGGACGCTGACACCGCTAAGTACCTGTTGGGCGACGATGAGCAGCAGGTGGGCGGCCTGCTCCGGGAGCTGCACTTCTGGCGCAATGCCAATGCTCTGGTGGAGCAGGCTTACTGGTCCGGCACCGGTGCCTTTGTGCTGAGTGCCGAAAACCTGACTGTCGTGAATGGGAAAGCTGTCCCCGGCCCGGATACCCGCCTGAAGCTGGATTATGACCCGGCTTCCTGCATCCTGCCCCTGCGGGTGGAACGGGGCATCGTGAGCGAAGCGGCCTTTGTCTCCGAGTGTATGATGGAGGGCAAGCCTGCGGTCTATCTGCAGACACACACCGGCGACAGTGTGAAGCGCACCATCCGGAACGAGTGGTTCCGGGTGACGGATTCTACCTCGGGAGTGCCCGATTTTACCAAGCTGAACGCCCCGACGGGCACGGCAGAAAGTATCACGGTTGATGGTTCTCCCCCGTGGTTTGCCCTGTTCAGCCCGGCAGCAGTCAAGAACCTTGACGGCGGCACAGGGCTGGGCATGAGCGTTTTTGCCGAAGCGCTGGCCGAGGCCCAGGGCATCGACCTTGCCTTTGACAACTACCGAGAGGATATCCGGCTGGGCCACAAGAAGATCTTCTACTCTGCGGACATCTGCCGCAAGGTGGTGGACCAAGAGGGCGTAGAGCACTCTATTCCGCCCGATGACGATGTGCAGAGCCAGTTCGTCACCCTGCCCCAAAAGGAAGGGAGCCTCGACCAGTCCAGCGAATACCACGAATACAACCCCGACTTGCGGGTGGAACAGAACCACAAGGCTGTGCAGGATATGCTGAACCTGTTCAGCTTCAAGTGCGGCCTGGGCTGTCACCGGTACAACTTCGAGCTGGGCAACGTCACCACGGCCACCGAGTACAACGGCAGCCGTCAGGATCTGGTGGCCAGCGCCAATAAGAACCAGATCCCCATCGAGGGGGCGCTGGTGGGCATCGTGCGGGCTATCCTGTGGGCGGCAAAGAACCTGCAGGGGGCGGCGGTGGACCCCGAAACGCCCATCTCTGTGGACTGGGACGACAGCTATGTCACCGATGCCGAGACCCGGATGAGCCAGATGCGGGACGATGCCCTGAGCGGCCTTTTGCCCCGGTACAAGTATCTGTCTGCCCGGTACGGGGTCAGTGAAGAGGATGCCCGCAAGCTGGCGCAGGAAGCTGCCGACGAAAACAAGCAGCCTGAGCTGAGCTTCGGCGGTGGTGCCTGATGCTGGCCCCGGACTACCTCGACCACGCACCAGACCGGCTGGTGCTGCTCTGGCAGCAGGTCGAGGACGATATCCTGCGGGACGTGGCCCGGCGCATCTCCAAAATGGACACCATGACCCCCACGGCCAACTGGCAGCTTTGGCGGTATGAACAGACCGAAGCCCTCCGGCAGGACGTGGTAAAGAAGCTGGCCCGCTACACCGGCAAAAGCGAAGCCGAGATCCGGCGGCTCATGCAGGAAGCGGCCACCCGGGCCATGGAGACCGAGGACGAGATCTACTACCACTACGGCAAAGAGCCCACGCCTTTTGCCGACAATGCCACCCTGCAGGCCCTACTCAATGCGGGTTACCAGCAGACGGCGGGGACCTTCCACAACTTGACTGCCACCACGGCCAACACCGTCAGCGGCCAGTTTGAAGCCGCCCTCGACCGCGCCCATCTCAAGGTGAGCAGCGGTGCGTTCGACTACAAGAGCGCCATCAAGGGCGCGGTGGACAGTCTGGCCGACACCATGAAGTACGTCACCTACCCCACCGGCCACACCGACACGCTGGAAGTAGCCGCCCGCCGGGCGGTGCTGACTGGTGTGAACCAGACCGGTGCAAAGCTGCAAGTGGCCCGGGCCGACGAGATGGGGGTTGAGTTCTTCGAGACCACGGCCCACGGCGGGGCCCGCCCTTCCCACGCTGAGTGGCAGGGCAGGCAGTTCCACCGGGGCGGCGCTGTGGACTACATGGGCAAGCATTACCCGGACTTCGAGGCCGCCACCGGCTACGGCACCGGCGCAGGGCTGTGCGGCTGGAACTGCCGTCACACCTTCTTTTCCATCTTCCCGGAGCTGGGTGCACCGCCTGCATGGACGCAGGAGAGCTTGGAAGCCCTGAACGCCCGGGACATCGAGTACAACGGCGGCAAGTACACCCGGTACGAGATCAGCCAGATGCAGCGGGCCCGGGAGCGCACCGTGCGCAAGTACAAGCGCCGGTATCTGGCTGAGGATGCCGCCGGGGCCGATACCACCGCCAGCGCGGTAAAGCTCCGGCAGGCCCGTCAGGAGCTGTCTGACTTTATCAGCGCCACCGGCGGAAGGGCAGACAGTGCCCGCACCAGCGTTGCCGGGTTTGGCCGGAGCGCCAGCAGTAAGGCCAGCTTCCTTGCCCGCAAACAAGAGCGTTTCGATGCAGCCAATACAGAGTTGCAGCAGATGCGGGAGGCTGGTATAATTAAATCGACTGGAAAACTCATTGAGTCCCCTCCCGCACCCAATGAGTTGATTGTCATCCGTGACCACGTTTTCCAGCGCATGATAGAAAGAAATATGACCTTAGCTGATTGCGATAAAATTATCGAATCCTCTAAAGTCGCTCTTTCACAATGGAATGGTGGGCAAACAGTTTATTATTCAGAGCAGGGCTTTGTTGCTGTTCGTGCAAATGGTGTTATTTCTACTTTAGGCCCATTAGATGAGGGCGGCGAAAAATTGATGGAGGTGGTAAAGAAGCATGGAATTCCGCATTAGTGACGATGTGAAGCTTGAAGAATGGTTTTGCCCTATTTACAACCGAAAAATCGACTGTGGCCTGTGCTTCGATGTCTCTAATATTGGCGATGACATTCTCTGCCTAAAGGGTGACGACAAGCCGCCTTGCAGTTGGGAGAAAGCCCACCAAATTTGTCTCAAGTGTCCTGTCTATGAAGAAATGGGACAGTAACAACCAAATAACGTCAGCGTCTTTGCCCAGCCGGGCAGGGGCGCTTTTTTCATGCCGTCTTAGCTCATTCTGGAAGAGCGCCGGTCTCCAAAACCGGAAGCGGGAGGTTCGATGCCTCCAGACGGTGCCATCGCAGAGGGCAGTGCGTACCCTGCCCACAACCGAACACGGACGGAGAACCGTGTCACCAAACCGTGGTTTCACCAACAGAAAGGAGTTTTTCCACCATGAAGCGTGAAGACGTGAAAAACAAGATCCCCGGCATTACCGAGGAGCAGCTGAACTGGATCATGGCCGAGAACGGCAACGATGTCAACCGGGAAAAGACTGCCGCCGAGCAGTACAAGACCCAGCTGGAAAACACCCAGGCTCAGCTCAAGACCGCCCAGGACGGCCTTGCCGCCTTTGATGGCAAGAAGAAGCCCGAGGAATACGAGGCAGACATTGCCAAACTCAAGGACGATATGCAGGCACAGGCTGAGGGCTTTGCCTTTGACAATGCCCTGAACACCGCCATTCTGGGAGCCAAGGGCCGCAGCGTCAAGGCGGTCCGGGCACTGCTGGATCTGGATGCCCTCAAGGGCTCCAAGGACCGTTCCACCGATATCTCCAAGGCTCTGGAAGAAGCCGCCAAGGCGAACCCCTGGGCCTTTGGCGAGGCGGAAGAGGGCGGCGCTGGTTCCGTTCACGTTTCCAGCGGCAAAGAGCACGGCACCCCGCCCGCCGGCGACGTTGACCCCGTGACCGCTGCCTTCAAGGCGATGAACCCCGATATCAACATTGAATGAGAGAAAGGATATTCTTATGGCACATGAAGCACAGGTCCGCTATTCCAATCTGGTCGACCTCAAGCTGCGCAAGACGCTGGTGAAGAAAGTCGGCGTGATCTGCAACAACCGCTACGAGGGCAGCCCCAAGGCAGGTTCCGTCAAGGTTCCTGTCCGTGACACCGAGGTGGTGGTGAACGACTACGACAAGGCCAAGGGTGCAAAGCAGACCAGCGGTGACACCACCTACCTCACCGTCAACATCGACCACGACAAGGCCGTGAATGAGATCATCGATGGTTTCGATGCAGAGAGCGTTCCCGGCAATCTGGTGGCTGACCGCCTGGACAGCGCCGGTTACTCTCTGGGCCTGCAAATGGACTCTGACGGCTCCGTGGAGCTGACCACCGCAGGCACTGCCTTCGGCAATACCACCGCCCTGACCGAAAAGACCATCTACGCCAACATCGTGGATGCACGCACTCAGCAGTCCTCCATCGGCGTGCCCACAGCCGGCCGCTGGCTACTGGTCTCCCCGGACACCTACGGCCTGCTCCTGAAGAGCCCCGAGTTCATCAAGGCTTCCGACCTGGGCGACGCGGTCGTTCAGACCGGCGCTGTGGGCAAGATCGCAGGCTACACCGTGTTCGAGGATTCCACCCTGGGCGAAAACGTGGAGTATGTGGCCGGTCATCCCAACTGGTTCGCCGTCATCGATGAGTGGGCCGTTCCCGTCCACCTGCAGGACCTCTCCGGCTCCGGCGACTTCATCGGCGCATCTGCCGTGCAGGGCCGCAAGGTCTACGCCTACAAGGTCACCAAGGGCCAGACCATTCTGGTCAAGAAGAAGGCAGCAGCATAAGGAGGCCGCAATGCTTTACTGCACCTACGAACAGTACCGGGAAGCGGGCGGCACGCTGGACGAGGCTGCCTTTGACACGCTGTGCGCCCGGGCTTCCCGGCTCATCGACCGACACACCTTTGGCCGGGCAGAGCCACACGCCAGGGCCTGTGCCGGGTGCGCCGCCCTGTTGGCCGATGCCTGCGTCCAGATCGTCGATGCCATGAGCGCCGCACAGAGCGCCTGTGCCGTGCCCGGGGCTTCCAGCGTGTCCAACGATGGCTACTCCGTCACCTTCGCCAGCGGGGCGCTTTCCGAGCGGCTTGCAGCGGAAGCGCAGGGTATCCTCTCCAACGCGCTGGGCAGCGACCCCCACGGCCTGCTGTATCGGGGGTGCTTCTGATGCAGTGCAGCGTTACCGTTGTGAACCTCATCCACGACACCGCCACCGAGATTGACCGGCCTGTCTGCCACGTCATCCCCGGGAGTAGCTGGCGGGAGAAGCTGGACACCTCCGGCGGTGACCCCCAGCGGACGGTGCACATCCGGCTGCCCCCTGCGGCGGGCTACCTGCCCTATTTCCAGTGGGCAAAGCTCCCGCCCGGGGAAAAGGCGGCACACTGGACGCTCAAGCGGGGCGGCAAGCTCATCTGCGGCGCTGTCCGCAGCCTGACCGAGGCCGAGTATGCCGCTCTCGAGAAAACACACATCTGCTGCACAGTGGCGGCGGTCTCCGATTGTCGGGAACCGCTTCTGCCGCATTTTCATGTAGAGGGGAGCTGAGGAAATGAGTGCACCCGTTATTGACCTGAAGCTCAGGTTCCGGCCCGGCTTTCAAGCCGAAATGGACAAAGGCTTCCAGAAGGTCCAGTATGCGTTCTCACAGCAAGTTGCCAAAGCTGTGGATTCTTATGTACCCTTCGATACCGGCACGCTGAAGAACAGCGTCAACCAGGCATCCGACTTCAAAGGCGGCAAGCTGGTCTATAACACCCCGTATGCCCGGCGGCAGTATTACCTGCACACGCAGGGGCAGGGTCTGCATGGGGAGAACCACCTGCGCGGCTCCTACTGGGGCCAGCGGGCCATTGCTGACCACAAAGACGAACTGGTCCAGTTCGCCAAAAACGCTGCCCAAAAAGAGCTGGGAGGTGGAACGTAATGCCCAAAGCGTCCATTACGGCCCTGCGGGACTGGCTCAAGACCTGTCCACTCATTGCCGAGGAGCAGGATGCCACCGGTGCGGCCTTCCGCATTGCCGGGCTGGAAGAGGAAGCCACCGCTTTTTCCATTGAGGACAGCCCCACCGACCCCATTGTGGAAAGTTACATCTCCGGGCGGGATCTGGCGAAGAACTACCTCTTCCTGTCCCGAAGGGAGTTCGGGGAGACCGATGTGCTCACCATTGAGAACAGCGGCTTCTTTGAACAGCTGGCCGACTGGGTAATGGAACAAAATGACTGCGGCATCCTGCCTGATCTGAGCAAATGCGGGCACGGCAAGGAAGCCCAGAGCATTGAAGTCACCTCCACCGGCTACATCGTCACCGACGGCTCCGGAAGCTGCAAAATGCAGATGCAGCTCCGGCTCGTCTACTATCAACCCAAACTTTGAAAGGAGACCATCCTATGACTGTTTCCGAAACCCTGACCGCGCTCAAGACCAAGAAGGGCATCGTGCCCAGCGCGGACTACACCGGCACCGAAAAGGCCGATGATTTCATCTTTGCGATCCAGACCGATGCCTCCGCCCAGACCAAGGAGAGCGACTGGATCGTGTTTGCAGAGCGTGTCAAGGAGCACTCCGGTGCCCTGAATGCTTCCACCGAGGACACGCCCTATATCCGCGCAGGCACTGTCACCGAGAAGGGCGAGACCCAGCGCACCTTCTCCCTGAATGGCAACCGCTGCGTGGGCGACCCTGCGCAGGATTTCCTGCTCTCCCACAAGGTCAAGTTCGGCTCCGGCACTGATGTGGTGTTCCCCTATATCTACTTCAGCGCAAAGACCGGCAAGGGCGAGAAGGGCGAAGCTGCCTTTATTGTCACTGCCGATGCAAGCGGCTCCGCCAGCAACTCCGCAGGTTTTGCCTGCGATGTGAAGGGTGTTGGCGTTCCGGCTGAGTTCAACTACCTGACCCTGACTCAGGCCGACACGCAGTCCACCAAGGCTGCCAAGGTCTGATAACAACACCACACAGCCCTCGTTCCCCGGTGAACGGGGGCCCTTTTTGTAACAGGAGGACTTCTATGATCATCAACGGCATTGAATTTGATTTTTCCACCCTGAACGCCAACGACGTGGATCGGATGCTGGCTGCGCAGACCCGGCAGCAGGAACGTGCTCGGACGGAGGGCAGCCGTTACACTCCCGAGAGCGATTACCCTGCCTGGCTGCGCTTCCAGTGCCGCATCTTTATGGACTACCTGGACGAAGTTCTGGGCGAGGGTGCTTCTGAGAAACTGGGGCTGGACGGCAGCAACTTCAACGCCTGCCTGACGGTCAGCAAGGCCTTTGCCGAGGCCATGGCCGCAGAAAAGGCCAGTGTCAGCGCGCTGATCCACCCCGCTGAGGATCGGGCGCAGGTTTCGGCAGCACGGGCCATCCCTGCCCCCATGAACCGTGAGCAGCGCCGGGCCGCAGTCAAGGCACATCCCGCCGTGGTGGATTTCCGGGCGCAGGAAGCGGCAAAGGCCGCCCGCCGTGCCCAGCTGAAGGCAGAGCTTGAGGCACTGGACAATGCATGACCTGCTGACGGACACCCTGCCCACCGAGTGGGAGGGCCGCGCCATTAACTGGGACTTCCGGCCCATGGTCTGGCTGCTGATCCGCACCCGCCGTGTTAAGACTGACGAGGACAGCGCCCGGCTGATTGCGTCGGCCATCCCACTCTTCTTTGTGAAGCCGATTCCGGTGGCGCAATATCCGGAAGCCTTTGAATCTCTGGTGCGCTTCTGCCAGGGCGGCGGCCCCGAGGACGAGGAGCGCACCGGGACTGGCAGCAGCAGCGACCCACAGGACGAGCCTGTGCTGGACTACCGGTGCGATGCCGACTACATCGTGGGGGCCTTTCAGCAGGCCTACGGCATCGACCTGACCGCCGACAAGGTGCACTGGTGGCGCTTCAAAGCACTGCTTCATGCCCTGCCGCCGGAAACGCCACTGGGCAAGATCGTGGAGATCCGGGGCAAGGACACCTCCGGTATGGACAGGGCCGACAGGGACTACTACGAGACCCTGAAAGAGCGCTTCGCCCTGCCGGATGGGCTGAAGGGGGTGAGGCGGAATGAGACCTTGCAAGAGCACGAGGACGCTTTCCTCGACCGCTTCGGCTGATTCCCGCGCCCCGGTGCCCTGCCCCTTCTGCGGCAGAGCGCTGCCCGTGTGGGCGGCTCCCGAAGCCCGCGCCCACGGTTTGTGGGTAAAATGCAAAAACCCCGCATGCAAGCGGGAGGTAGAAATCAAGATATAGCAGCCTGTGCCCCTGTGCCCGCGCTCCGATTGAGAGGTGGACACAGTGGCATTTGATTTTAGCGTTACCGGCAACACCAAGTTGGACACCAGCGGCTTCACGCAGGGTGTCAGCAGCATGACCGTCGCCGCCGGAACGCTAATCGCAGACCTGGTAAAGACGGCCAGCAGCCAGCTGACGAATCTTGCCCAGAGCGCGATCCAGAACGGCTCCGTCTACGAGACATCTCTTGCCAAAGTCGGGACTATCGCCGATCTTGGCAAGCTTTCGATCCAGAAGCTGGGCAGTCAGATCACGGACATGTCCAACACCATGGGCATTGCGGCCACGGATATTGCCGAGGCTACCTACCAGGCCATCAGCGCCGGGCAGGACACGGCCAACGCTGTGGAATTTGCAGGCCAGGCAGCGAAACTGGCAACCGCCGGTTTCACCTCCACGACCTCCGCCGTGGATATCCTGACCACTGCCCTGAACGCCTACGGCTTGAGCGCCGACCAGGCGACCCACGTTTCGGATGTGCTGCTGACCACCCAGAACCTGGGCAAAACCAGCGTGGACGAGCTTTCTTCCAGCATGGGCAAAGTCATTCCGCTGGCCGCAGCTTACAACGTCAGCGTGGAAAACCTGTCCAGCGGTCTGGCCGTGATGACCGCAAACGGCATTGCCACCGCTGAGGCTACCACCTACACCAAATCCATGCTGAACGAGCTGGGCGACACCGGGTCCAGCGTCGGCAAGATTTTACAGCAGCAGACCGGCAAGAGCTTTGCCCAGCTGAACGCCGAGGGTAAAAGTCTGGGCGATGTGCTGCAGATCCTCTACGACAGCGTAGGTGGTGACAGCACCGCCTTTGCCGGGCTATGGTCCAGCGTGGAGGCTGGAACCGGCGCTCTTTCGCTGGCATCGGGCGGCGCGGACAAATTCAACGGCGTGCTGGCCCAGATGGTGGACAGTGCAGGAGCGACCGACACCGCCTACCAGACCATGACTGACACCTTCCAGCACAGCATGGAAAGCCTCCAGACAACGGCAGAGAACCTGAGCATTGACCTGTTCGAGGCCATGGAGCCGGGCCTGATGGAAGCCGCCAACTGGGGCACCGACTGCCTGAATACCCTGACGAGCGCTCTGAATGAGGGCGGCCCGGCAGCCATGCTGGACGCAGCCAGCGGCATTCTGGAAAATCTGACCGCAGGTGTTGTTCAGAAGATTCCCGGGCTGGCATCGGCAGCAACACAGGTCACCACCAAGCTGGTGCAATATCTGGCTGACCATCAGGACGATATCTTCGATGCAGGCATCCAGCTGCTGGAGCAGCTCATCATCGGCATCACCGACAACCTGCCCCAGCTGATCACAGCAGCAGCGGAATTGATTGCAAAGTTCTCTGCCGCGCTGATCTCCCATCTGCCCGACCTTCTGAACTGTGGTGCGGCCCTTCTGACCACACTGGTGGACGGCATTCTCCGCAGCATTGAGAACCTGGGAGAAGCCGCCCTTGCCTGCATCGCAAAACTGACCGGCGTTTGGGACGGCAGTATGGATGAGTGGGGCCACATCGGCGAGAACATCGTCACCGGCCTGCTGAACGGCATCACCGGGATGTGGGACACGCTGGTGTCCACAGTCAAGGGCAAAGTCAACGGCATGGTGAGTACCGTCAAGAACGTGCTGGGCATCCACTCGCCCTCGAAGGCGTTCACTGAGATCGGCGAGAATGTCACGCAGGGCCTTGTCAACGGCATCAACACCGGGGCCCCAGCGGCAGAGCAGGCCATCCAGAACATCGCCCAGACCCTCAGCGACTACGGCCCTGATTTTGCCACCGTAGGGGCCACCATCACAGAGCAGTTCCGCACCAAGCTCACCGAGGGCTGGGCGCAGATTCAGTCTGACATCCAGACGGATGCGCTGGGGGCCATCGAGACGCTGGCAACGGCCCTCAAGGATGGCGACCTCGAGAGCCTGGGCCTGTGGGCCGCTTCCTATTTCTGGCAGGCCTGCACCAAGGAGCAGCAGAGCCAGATTCAGGCGGTAGCCATGGGGGCCCTGAACCAGCTGGGCAGCGCTTTGAGCGGCGTGTTCGGGAACCTGAGCCAAATGGCCATGGGTCTGGTGGCGCAGTTCGTGCCCGCCGCGGCATCGGCCACCACGGGCCAGATTGCTTTGAATACTGCCATGGACGCAAACCCCATCCTCTTTGTCATCTCCCTCATCGGAATGCTGGTGGGTGCCCTGCTGAAATTCGCAAACACTAATAAGAGCATAGCCTCTTTTCTGAAAAATCTTTGGTATGGTGTTGGCGATTTTATATCCGTTGTGTTTGAAGGAATCATCCGTGTCCTTGGCACTGTGATTCAGGGCGTGGTTTCCGCAATTAACGTCCTTATCGATTCGTGGAATTTCTTCAATCCGCTTGCAAGGCTGAATCATGTCAGTAACCCGCTGTATGACTGGGCTGATAAGATTGCCAGGGAACGAGCAGAAGATCAGCGCAAGAGAAAGGAAGCGGAAGAAGCAACTCAGCTCCCGCAATCTCCTTCTTCCAGTTCCTCTTCCTCCGGCTCCCAGAAGGTCATCGAGAGCATGACCGACACCAGCAAGACCACCAATGCCAACGGCAGCACCGTGACCACCAAAGTGCTCACCGAGAAGCTGCAGGATGAGACCGGCAAGATCACCCAGCGGGTGACCAAAACCGTCACCGAGGCAGGTACCAAACTGGTGGACGGCGTGGAGCGCTCCTACAAGACCGTGACCACCTATGTGGACGGCATCCAGACCAAGGTGGAGCGTAGTCTGGATGACATCACCAAGACCACCACAGGCACAAAACCTGGCTCCACCACGCCGACGGCCCCCACCCCGGACAAAGACCTGACCGACGCTGTGGAGGCCAATACCGAGGCCCTGCTGGCCGCAAACAGCAAGTTGGCCGAGATGGTGCGGCAGGCCGATTCTCTGGTGCTGTCGGACAACATGGCCATCACCCGGTCTGTGGCCGCTTCCGGCACGGCACAGGTGGCCGCAGCCGCCAACAACTACCACCGAGAGGGCGACACCAACATCATCCAAAATATCTACTCCAAGGCCCAGACGGCGGCAGACCTCCAGCGGGAAGCACGCTGGGAAGCCGACCGGGCCAAGGCCCAGAAACGATGAAAGGAGGGCACCGAGATGCCGTTCAGAAAAGACCATTTGCAGCTCGTGACGGATGCCGGGGCCACTCTCGACATCGGGTGGGACTACGGCACGCCCTACTCCCTCGACCCCATCAACGGCGTGGACGTGGACGTGCAGACCGCTCAGGGCGTGAACCAGGTGGGCGTGAGCGTGGAGCGCCAGAGCGTGGCTGGGGTGAGCCGTGAACTCATCATCCACTGCCACAGCCCCCACGGCGACGCAGATGCCGCCCTGCTGCTAGAAAAGCTGACTTTCTTCACCAGCGGCACAATGTATCTTGTGGATAAATTCTTCTGCCGTTTTGTGCTTTCCAAGACCCCCTACACAAAGAGCATCCACCCCTACCCGGTGCTGGATGTCATGCTCTTCTGCCCGAAACCCTTCTGGTACAACCTGACCGCCCAGAGCTTCTGTATCAACGGCTTTGTGCCATCGTTCAGGCTGCCGGTGAATTACTCCACGCCCCACCGGTTCGGCGTGCGCACTTCCATCGGCTGGCTGAACGCGGTCAACCCCGGGGCACTGGCAGTGCCCTTTACGGCCACCCTCAAGAGCGATGGCGCTGTGGTCAACCCCGCCGTGCTGAACATCGTCACCGGCAAAAGCATCCGCATCCTGACCACCCTGACCCCCGGGCAGGTCATCGAGATCTACCGCACCACCACCGACAAGCTGGCCGTCAAGCGGACAGAGGACGGCACGGAGGAGAACATCTTCTCCCTGCTGGATGAAGATTCTGACCTGCTGGAGCTGGCCCCCGGGGACAACCTGCTCAAGGCCACCGCCGACAGCGGTGAGACCAGCCTGCAGGTGACAGTGCGCTTCTATCCCATGGTGAGCGGTATTCTGCCGGAGGTGATCTCGTGACGCTGGACGTTTTAGATGAACTGACCCTTGCCCGGCTGGGCCGTATTGAGGTGTGGGTGAGCCTTTACTGGGACGAGCCCTACAACACCGAGGGAGAGTTCACGTTGGAGGTGCGCCCCACCGAGGAGAACCTGTCCCTGCTCCGGGAGGGCCGCTGGCTGCGCCGCAGTGACAGCGATGTGCCCATGCGCATCTGCCACCGGAGCAACGAGAACACCGACAGCAATCTGGTGGTCACCGGCTTCCCGGGAACGTGGATCTTCACCAAGCGGGCCTGTACCAGCATCGTGAAGAACGAGACCGCTGAAGCCGCCATGCGCAGACTGGTCAATGCAATGCAGCCGTGGCCCAAGCTGGAGCTGGGTGCTGCTGTGGGCTTCGACACCACCTACACTGCACAGACCTCCGGCGGCAGCATCATGGACTACCTGATGACCATCGGCGCGGCCTGTGACCTGGGCTTCCGGGTGCGACTCAGTGGTAAAAATGACCAGAAAAAACTAACGTTCGAGGTCTATCGGCCCACCGCTGATCCAAACAACCGTTTTTCCACCAAGTGGGGCAACTTGCAGCAGGCCGCGTGGGCCTTTGGGGATGGCGACTATGCCAACGTTGCTGTGGTGCAGGGCGCTGGCGAGGGCGATGCCCGGGCCACCGTCACCGTGGGCCTGACGGATGCCACCGGTGCCGACCGGCGGGAGCTGTATGTAGATGCCCGGGATGTACAGCCGGACGAGGAAAAGGGCGAGACCACCAAAAGCGAAGCCTATCTCGAGCGGCTTATGGCCCGGGGCACCAACAAGCTGCTGGAACAGCTGCGCACCGGCAGCATCGAGCTGACCATCGATGCCGAGGGTCTTTCCCCCGGTGACGTGGCCTTCTGCACCATCCCGGAGCTGGGCTACAAGGCCACCGTCCGGGTGGCCGATGTCATCACCCAAAGCCAGAGCGACAGCACCACCCGCACCGTGCGGCTGGGTACGCCGGTCTGGCGCAAGCTGTAGTAAGGAGATGATCTTTTGAGCAAAATCGTTTTATACCCTGCAAACGGGTTCGACTTCGATGCCGCAGACGTGGCGGCCTACCTTGCGGCCCGCGCCTCGGGTGTGTTCAGCTCCGCTGAGGACTTCCCGGTGACAGCCGCAGGCGGACTGAAGATCACCGTTGGGGCGGGCCGTGGCTGGGTGCACCCCAGCCGCTTCACCGGGTACTCCATCACCAAGCGGGAGAGCGACACCCTGACCCTGCCGCTGGCAGACCCGTCTCTCCCCCGCATCGACCGCATCGTGATGCGCTATGATGCGGGTGCCAGAGCCGCCAGCCTGCAGGTGCTGCAGGGCACGGCATCCAGCACGCCCACGGCCCCGGCCATCTCTCGCACCGAGCTGATCTACGACCTCTGCCTTGCTGAGATCACCCGCCCGGCAGGCTCCACCAGCATCTCCACGGGCCAGATCACCGACACCCGGCTGGATGAGAAGCTCTGCGGCATCGTGCGGGACGGCGTGACCGGCATCCCCACCGACGAGCTGCTGGCCGCTGCCAAGGCGCGCATCAACGCACTGGAGGAGAAAGCTACCAGCAGTGCCGCTGCCGCCAAGGACAGCGCGGAAGCAGCCAAGAGCAGCGAGACCAAGTCCGCCGCCAGCGAGAAGAACGCCAGCGATTCCGAAGCCGCCGCCAAGCAGATTCTGACGGACACGCAGAACGCGGTGAAAACGGTCACCGCCAATATGAATGCCGCTGCGGGGAGCGCTTCCACCGCCGCCACCAAGGCCGGGGAGGCAGAGAAGAGCAAGACTGCCGCCGCAACTTCCGAAACCAATGCCAAGGCCAGCGAGGATGCGGCCAAGAAATGGATGGAGGAAGCCAAAAAGGCGGCAAACACCGACAAAACCGTTTCCATTGAAGGTGCCCCTGCAGATGCTGCTGCGACCCGTGCCCTTATCAAAGCAGCGCTCGCCGCCCAGAGAGAAGAGGACTACAAAAACGTCAAGTTCTGGGCCAGCAATGACCCGACATCTCCGGCAAGCTTTATCGGAGGCACATGGGAGCGCATTGAAGGCGAGTTCATCATGGGCGCTTCCAGCGCCTACCCTGTGGGCACCACCGGCGGCAGCGCCACTCACACCCAGACTGTGGCAGAGATGCCCAGCCACAACCACAGCGGTTCTACCGGTTCGGCAGGCTCCCACAGCCATAGCGCATGGACTGGTGGAGCAGGCGGACATAATCACACCGTCAGTTCGGCATCTGTTACAAAATACGGTATAACGACACTTATAGGTGAAGGTAGCACTGAATATGGTTTTCAATCAAATAGTAGTACTCCCGTCACCTCTTGGGTCGGCGACCATGCCCACGGCGTTGGTATGGACGAAGCCGGTGCACACACTCATACCGTAAGTATTGGCAGCACCGGCAGCGGGCAGGCAATGAGCGTGCTGAACCCTTACTATGCCCTGTACATCTGGGTGCGGGTGGATGATGCCGCATGAAAGGAGCGCACATGAAAATTATTGACGAGACTGGCATTGTGCTGGCCACTGAGCCGGATCTGGAAGCAGGCTATCTGGTGGAAGATGTGGAAGTCGTTCACCATGATGCCGTAGAGGGAGCGGCTCCGCAGTGGCACAGAGAGACTGCAAAACTGCCGGATGGCACCCCTGCTATCTACTACCGCGACGGCGTAGAAATCGGCCGGGACACCGTGAAGGTCATCGACGTGCCCGGCATTGACCCTCAGCCCGCCTGGGATGAGGAAGTGTCGGTGATGCGGTACATCCGCTACACCGCCGAAGAGTTGGCCCAGCGGGAAAAGGAGAAGCAGGAAGCTCAACAGCGACAGGATGCGCTGGACAAGTTGCCCGAAACACTGGCCGCCCTGCAAGCCGCCCAGGCAGATGCGGATGCGCTGAACGTTGACCAGGCCTACCGGCTGACCCTGCTGGAGCTGGGGATCACTGAGTAAAACCCTCTGCCAAGAGGATGATAACATTTTAAGATGGGGCACTGCCCCGGAAAGGACAAACCTATGTTGTACCGTACCTGTAAACGCATGATCGAACGCGGCAATCTGGAGGGCATGAGCACCAAGCTGGACGTTTTCTATGCCGCAAGCAAGTTGACTGATGACGAGTACAAGGAGCTGACCGAGCTGCTGGCCGAGAAGGAGGCGCAGAATGCCCAGAACAATTCTTGACGTTTCCCGCTGGCAAGGCAGCATCAACTGGGACAAGGTCAAGGCCAGCGGCCTTGTCTCCGGCGTGATGATCCGGGCCATGGGCAACAGCAAAGAGGGCAAACCCAGCAAGCCGTACCTCGACCCCTATTTCGCCCGCAACTACGCTGAGTGCACCCGCGTAGGGCTGCCGGTGGGCGTGTACGGCTATTTCAAGGCCACCACCAAGGCACAGGCCGACAAGGAGCTGGCCCTGTTCAAGCAGGCGCTGGGCGGCAGAGCCTTCCAGCTGCCGGTGGCTGTGGACATCGAGGACAAGCTGCAGGCGGCTCTGAGCAAGTCCGCTCTGACCGACATCGTGACCCACTGCCTGAGCGTGGTGGAGAGCTGGGGCGTATACGCCATGCTCTACACCGGCCTGAACTTCGGGCAGACCAACCTTTACATAGGCGGCGCGGCCCTCAAGCCCTACGACGTATGGCTGGCGGCCTACCGCACCAAGAAGCCCACCCCCGGCTGGGCCTTCGGGATGTGGCAGTACACCAGCAGCGGCAAGATCCCCGGCATTGCCAAGGGCGCAGACCTGAGCGTGGCCTACAAGGACTATGCTGCCATCATCCAGCGGGCCGGGCTGACGAAAGTGAGAGGAGCATAAGTGATGAGCAAGAAGCTTTTTATCAGTCAGCCTATGAACGGCCTATCGGACGAGCAGGTGCTGCAGGAGCGTGCCGCAGTGATCGGGAGGGCAAAGGCCGTGTTTGGTGACGATGCGGTTCCTCTGGAAACGTTCTTTGAGGACTTTGGCCCCGATGCGAAACCGCTGGATTATCTGGCACGTAGCATCGAGTTTCTGGCTAAGGCTGACGTGGCGGTTTTCGCCCCGGGCTGGGAGTACGCACGCGGCTGTCGCATTGAGCGGCAGTGCGCCGAGGAATACGGTATTCCGGTAATGGAGGTGTGAGACCGATGGCAAGTTATCTGATTTCAGATGCACCATACGCCCCTTGGCTCTCAGAGGTTCTAGCTACACTGGAGGAACACAAGATCGACCGCATCACCATAGCAGCGCCTCTGGCAGACGGTGAGGTGTTCACGGGGTACTACAACATGAATACCCAAGACAAGGCCCTGCTGGCATCCAATATCCAAGCAGATGCCGTTCTGGACGCGGTGTGTCACAACGGACAGCGCATCCGGCAGGCGTGGGAAGATGACGAGGATGAGGAGGGGTGAGACCGATGTGGCAGTTTATCTTGCAGCACCTCTGGGAGCTTGCCTTCACCGGCATCTCTGGGGCGCTGACCGCGGCCTACCGCCGCCTGACCAAACGCATCAAGGCACAGGACGACGAGCGCAAGGCCATCAAAGAGGGCCTGCTGGCCATCCTGCACGACCGGCTGTATCAGGCCTGCCAGCACTTCATGGCGCAGGGATCGATTGATGCCAGCGGCCTGAAAAACCTCGAATACCTTTACAAAAGCTATCACGCACTTGGCGGCAACGGCACCGGCACAGAGCTGTACAACCGCGCCAAGGCATTACCCATCAAGGAGGACTGACCTATGACTAACAGAAAAATCCCCGCCGCAACCATCGCCCGCACCGTTGTGCTGGCACTGGCCCTCGTCAACCAGCTGCTGAGCGCAGCAGGCAAGCCGGTGCTTCCCATCGACAGCGCCAGCGTGGAGCAGTGGGTGACGGCTGGCCTGACCACCGTTGCCGCCATCTGGGCATGGTGGGAGAATAACTCCTTCACCCCCGAGGCCATCCACGCCGATGAGTTGCTGGATCAGATGCAGGGAAAAATCAAGTAAGAGTACATAGCAGCAGCCCCGGGGAGCCTGATGGTTCCTCGGGGCTGAGTTTGTGTTTTCGACTTCTTTCGACAAAAGGCGTAGCATGATGGGCGAAAGGATGTGTTAGAATGACTGATACACAATTTGACCACTTGCTGCGCCCTCTGGGTATCATTCGCACAAAGAATGATTATTATACTCTCCGGCAGTGTATGACGCTGATTTGCACCAGGCCTGACCGGTTGCGAGCCTTGCAGAAGGAAGTTTATCTGCCTGTGGCGGAAGCTTCTGGTCATGCTTGGAGGGCTGTGGAGAGCGCTGTTCGCAGGACTGCAAAGCTGGCATGGAAAACTGACCTGGAAAAAGTGCAGGTGTTGGCGGGATACCCGCTGGATCATCGGCCAACGGCGGGACAGTTTTTGGAGATGCTGTATAATGCAGTAAGTGAATAAAGAAAACAATGTGATTCGTTGATACTGTAAAAAGAAAAAGAACCACTACAAAAGGCATTGACCTTATGCAGTGGTTCTTTTGTTACCGCTCAGGGAGCGGCATAATCAGGACGAAGAACGCGCCCACGAAGTAGATTGTGGGGTTCGCCTGATTCTTGTGTGGTGGAGGCGATGGGAGTCGAACCCATGTCCGAAAAGAGTTCAGCGTAGGTGTCTCCGGGTGCAGGCGATCAACAACATTCCCTCCGCGTCACGCCGGTCGCCAGGCTAACGCATTGGTAGCTTCATGAGTTCCTGCCGGTCCGCAAAGCTTAGGTCCGTTCAGGTGCTGTGTCTAAAGGACGCCCCGGCCCCACACGACACAAGAGTGGGCGGAACGCGCAGCACTCAGGCTGCGAGCAACTGATAATTATTGTTGTCAGTTAATTTTTTGGAGGAGTTTAGAGCAGGTCCCCCACTGCTACCCGCTGCCCAGGCCTCGCTCCCCCCGTCGAAACCTTTACGCCCCCATAAAACACACCTTGCGGTGTGGGTAAGCTTTGAAGTTTCCGGGCAGGAATGCTGCCTGAAAGAGATCTAGTAGAATTTGCCGTTGGACTTCACAGCCCGGTCAATGGAGCGCTTTGCATCGCGCTGAGCGGCATCGGCACGCTTGTCGTACAGCTTTTTGCCCTTGCAGAGACCGAGCTCCACCTTGACGCGGCTGTCCTTGAAGTACAGCGAGAGCGGCACGAGCGCCACGCCGTCCTGCGCCACGCGCTCGCCGAGCTTGCGGATCTCCCGCTTGTGCATCAGCAGCCGCCGGATGCGCACCGGGTCGCGGTTGAAGATGTTGCCCTTTTCGTAAGGGCTCACATGCATCCCGCGCACGAAAAGCTCGCCTTCCCGGATCGTGCAGTAGCTGTCCTTCAGATTCACCTGCCCGGCACGGATGGATTTTACCTCCGTTCCGAACAGCTCGATGCCCGCTTCAAAGCGCTCCAGCACAAAGTAGTCGTGGAACGCCTTGCGGTTGGAAGCGATCTCCTTGATCCCTTCTTTTTTCGGCATGGCCTTCCACCTCCTCCGCCTTGGCAGTAAAAGTATTATACCATACCTGTCAAGAGCGAAAAAGAGAGAATTTCAGCGCCCGCGCGCAGCGAGCCGGGAGAGCACCTCGCGCGACAGGTAAACGCCGCTCGCCGGGCGCGCGAGCAGCAAGCTTTCCTCCCGCCCGGCGATGATCTCGATCTCCAGCACGCCCCAGTTTCTTCCGCCGAGCGCGGCGAAAACGAGCTTTTTGGCGTCCGAAAGGCCCGGGTGCCCCGGCACGCGCAGCGCGAGCGTCCGTTCGTTTTCTGCTTTGTTCTGCATAACAGCCTCCCCAAATCGCGGTTTTTCCCCATTATACGCCCCTCCGCCGCCGATAAACAGTGAAAAAAGCTGGAAAAGCCGGGAGAGGCGTGGTAGAATACCTTGATAGCGTCGATTGACAAGGGCACACGCGGTTCTG